>Ga0326726_10005218_pt1 | contig 11791 bp, 10 predicted proteins | sample MHFenrmetagenome_2_FD_207603 | JGI IMG/M metagenome (GOLD analysis project Ga0326726, IMG submission 207603) | Lab enriched peat soil microbial communities from Michigan Hollow, Ithaca, NY, United States - MHF15MN | ecosystem: Environmental > Terrestrial > Soil > Wetlands > Peat | place: USA...
TCCGCGTTCGAGATAATTGATGTCTACACCAAATCGCCCGGAGGCCACCTGAACAATGATGTTTTTCTGGTAAGGATAGAGCGATTCATGAAGTCCACCTTCTCCGGTCCCCATAAATGTACCGACTCTGCTCACCGCTTTTGCAAGTGCCGTCTGGGCGTTTAAGCTGATTGCGCCATAGCTCATATGTCCGATCATGATGGGGGTCTCGATCTGGAGGTTCGGAGTGAGCTTTGTGAGGAGTTCAATATCACCATCGGGATATTCTCTCACCGATAACGCAGCTGGTTTTTTCCCAAGATAAGTGCGCAGCTCCATGGGCTCCCTGAGGGGGTCAATGCTCGGGTTGGTGACCTGACAGGCATCGAGAAGGAGACGGTCGAAGATCATCGGGTAGGGCAAGGCGTTTCCCATACCGGCAAGAATAATCTTACCGGTTTTTGCCTGGTTGAAGACCGCTTCGCGGATCTCGCGTGTCCAGACCGGGTGGCTCCGGTAATCGGTGGGCTTTTCGTAAATGCTGATGGCATCGCGGGGACAAAACGCTGCACAGCGGTGGCAGGCAACGCAGTTTCGCGAATTGATGCGGATCTTGTCATCTTCCATTCGGAAGACACCATACGAGCAGTTTTCAATACACCGTCCGCAAAGCATGCACTGTTCAGGATCGATCTCCACTTTGAACCGTAGCGGAATACTGCCAATGGTCACGCGATGACCCTCCCGATAACCGGTTCGCCGGCTTTTGGCATATGTACGTCCTTGATATTCGGCTCGATACGGCGGATTGCTGCTTCTTCACTGGATATGTAAAGTCGATCACCATGCTCTCCAGAAACGAGAGGACGCAGTTTTATACGATCGGTGAAACCGACCAAAGTATGTTCATTGGCAACACAAATCGCGAACGGGCCGTTCATAAGTGCGGGGCCATAGGTCAGTCGGATTGCACGGTTGAGTTCCTGATCTTTAGCCGGCATCCGATCGATTTCGTTCCAGAACGGAGGAGCGAGCGCCCGTACTGCCATTTTTTCTGAGAGTCCGTGTTTCCTGACCAGCAAATCCACAAGGTATGCAACGACTTCAGTGTCAGTATGCATGGTACACTTATATCCGTAACTCTCGATGTACCGCTGATTGGTGCCGTAAGAGGTGATTTCTCCATTGTGGACAACACTCCACCTGAGAAGATTGAATGGGTGTGCACCACCCCACCAGCCTGCAGTGTTGGTAGGATAACGATTATGGGCAAGCCACAGGTAACCCTTGTAATCCTGGATACGGTAGAAATCAGCAACTTCCTCCGGCCAGCCTGATGCCTTGAATACCCCGAGGTTTTTACCGGAGGAGAAGATGAGCGTGCCGTTGTGGGCTGTATTTACGCTCATGACGATGTGCATGATGATGTCATCAGCGGGAGTATGCTGATCCGGTGCCATCTTCGGATCGGGCTTGAAAAAATACCGCCATGGTGAATGTACCTTTTTGATTTTCGAAGCAAAGGTCGGGATCTCTTCATCGTGGATAACGGTTCCCCATTTCTCAAGCAACTGATCGAGTTCCGGTTTATTTTCAAGGACATTATTAAAAAAAACATGAAGAGCGTATGCATCCGCGAAATCCGGGTAAATCCCATAGGCAACATACCCGGCCCCCTCACCATTGCCACGCTCGTCCATCATAGCCAGTGAGTTTCTTATATTCCCGCCGTCCACGGACTGACGCCGCTTATCAATGACACCAATAATACCGCACATAGTATCACAAATTGGGATGTTCTATAGTACTAAAACGTAATGGAAATTGAATGTGAGCATTCTGCATTGAAGTTAGTTCAGAAAATATAAATGTGATTGGGTGGAACCTTTTTTCCATTATGTCAGCAGACGTATCCAAGTTGCTCAAGAAAATTGAGGCAGATGATGTAAAATTCATCCGGCTCCAGTTTACCGATGTGCTGGGCATGCCCAAGAATGCCGCCATACCTGTGGCACAGGCAGAGAAGTCACTCACCGATGGGACCTGGTTCGATGGATCCTCCATCGATGGATTTACCCGGATTGAAGAGTCAGACATGCTGCTGAAAGCGGATCCGGCATCCTATGCTGTTCTGCCATGGAGACCGTCAGAAGGAAAGGTTGCACGATTTGTCTGTGATGTTTATACCTACGGCAACAAACCGTTTCCAGGAGATCCACGATATGCCCTCAAAAAGACTATGGCTGAAGCAGCAAAGATGGGCTTCACATTAAACACCGGCCCCGAACTGGAATTTTTCCTGTTCAACCTTGTCAATGGAAAACCGACGACTGAGTTCTCGGACACCGGAGCGTATTTCGATCTCGCTCCGAATGATGCTTCTGAGAATGTCAGGAGAGAGATTGTTCTTTCGTTGACCCAGATGGGTTTTGAGATTGAGATGTCCCACCACGAGGTCGCTGCAAGCCAGCACGAGATCAACTTCAAGTACACCGATGCCGTAACTACTGCTGACAGGGTTATCACCCAGAAGTTCGCGACAAAGGCGATTGCTCTTAAATATGGACTCCATGCATCGTTTATGGCAAAACCCATTGCCGGTATCAACGGAAGTGGCATGCATACCCACTGTTCATTGTCAAAAGGAGGAAAGAACGCTTTTTTCGACGCTGATTCTGAGAAGGGACTTAGCCAGACCGCCCTCTATTATATCGGGGGTCTCCTGAAACATGCAAAAGCGATCACCAGGGTCGCAAACCCGACCATCAACTCCTATAAGCGTCTTGTTCCGGGCTATGAAGCTCCGTGTTACATCTCGTGGAGTACCACAAACCGTTCCGCCCTGATACGGGTTCCCGCCGCAAGGGGCAATGGTACCCGCACGGAATTCCGGAGCCCGGATCCGATGTGCAACCCATATCTCACGTTCGCGTGCATGCTTGCGGCAGGACTTGACGGGGTTAAGAACAAGATCATGCCCCCGGAGAGCACCGATGTTAACATCTACCACCTGAGCGATAAGGAGCGCAAGAAGATGAAGATCGAGATGCTGCCCGGAAGCCTTGCGGAATCCCAGGAATACCTGATGAAGGACAAGGTGCTCTGCGATGCACTCGGCAATCACATTGTCGAGAACCTCGCACGCATCGCAGAAGCAGAGACCGATGCCTTCCGTCTCGCGGTTCACCCGTGGGAGCTGGATAGGTATCTTGCAACATACTAATTAAAAATTTTTTAAATATTTTCGGCAAGATTCGGACTTGTAATCCGGTACCTGGTCGTTGATCGAATCTCTCTAAAGATGATAAGTGTTCAGCATCGGATGACCATCAGGTAAACTCAAATTTAAGGGATATCACCGGTATTCTTCCCTGTAAGAAATACAATCGGTAGAATATCAGATCGTTTCTTGGAACAGAGCGATCCAAAAAAGAGATAAAACTATCAAAGGAGAATTTCATGGCTTTGGATACCAGCGTTACAATCTGGCTCATGGTGTCTGCAGCGCTCGTGATGCTGATGGTACCGGGCGTAGGGCTTTTCTATGCAGGACTTGTTCGCAGGAAGAATACCATCTCGATGATAGCACTTTCGTTTGTTGTGCTTGCAGTGGTCAGTATTTTCTGGATGGTGATCGGGTACTCTCTCGCATTTGGCCCGGATATCGGGGGGATTATCGGAAACATCGATTATGCATTTCTTCAGGGAGTTGGAATAGAATCAGGTGAGAAAGGGTATTCCCCGCTGGTGTTTATGATCTTCCAGCTCTTTTTTGCTGCGGTGACCTTAACCATCATCACATCTGGCGTGGCAGAACGCATCAGGCTCTCATCATTTATTATATTTATGCTGCTCTGGACTGCGTTTGTGTACTGTCCCCTTGCTCACTGGGTTTGGGGAGGAGGCTGGGCGCAGTCAATGGGCCTTCTGGATTTTGCCGGAGGTACCGTTGTTGAGATCTGTTCCGGGTTCTCCGCACTTGCAATTGCCCTTGTGATTAAAAGCCGGGCCGGCTTTGGAAAATATTCAATGGAACCCTATAATATTCCACTGGCTCTGATAGGAGCGGCCCTGCTCTGGTTTGGCTGGTTTGGATTCAATGCAGGCAGTGCACTTGCTGTGAATGGAAGCACGGTCATCGCTTTTGTCAATACAAATGCAGCTGCAGCAGCAGGTACGCTCGCGTGGATGGTAGCCAGCTGGTATCACGGGAAACCAAGCTCACTGGGCATGGTAAGCGGGGCGATTGCCGGCATGGTTGCAATTACTCCTGCGGCAGGATATGTTACGCCCATGGTTTCGATACTGATTGGCGCTGTTGCCGGACTAATCTGCTATGGGGCTATGCTATTCAGGATCAGGAAAGAGCTCGATGAGAGCCTCGATGCATGGGCAATCCATGGGATGGGTGGTCTTTGGGGGACTATCGCTACCGGTGCATTCGCAGCAATGGCGATTTGCGGAATCTCGGGACTGTTTGAAGGTAACGTTCAGCAGTTTATGATCAATAGCTTTGCCGCAATCGTCGCATTGATTTTTTCCTTTGTCGTTACCTATATCATCGCAAATATCGTCGACCGTACCATGGGATTACGGGTAACAGCAAATGAAGAGTATGTGGGAATGGACATCTCACAGCACGGAGAACGGGTCTGAGGTGATCAATATGAAAATGATAAAAGCAATCATCAAACCGGAACGGTTCGAGCTCGTTAAAAAAGCACTCGAAGAAAAGGGAGTTACCGGAATGACTGTCACTGAGGTCCAGGGAAGAGGGGAGCAGAAAGGTATCATCCTTGAGTACAGAGGAAAGCCGATGATTGTGGATATGCTTCCTAAGATCCAGATCGAGATTATCACCCGGGACAAGGAAGTGGATGGAGTAATCACAACAATCATAAGTGCTGCAAAGACCGGTCAGATCGGGGATGGCAAGATTTTCGTTCTGCCGGTCGAAACTGCCATCAGGGTCCGGACTGGTGAGATGGAACACTGAAAAGCAGGTTAATCCCTGCCGCCGGTCATTTATGCGCTCCTGCTTTTTCATTTTCTTTTTTATTTCAGATTTTTTAAAAAATGACGGAAACTAAGTTCATAATAGAAATATTTATAACACTAGGAAAACAACTTCCATCCTGCGAAATTTCGCAAAGATAATTGTTACAACAGGATCTCCTCTCCACCGGATTTTTAGTCCGGCAGGAATCCGAATTCACAAAAATATTCGGAAAGATCCGCCACACGCAATTCAACGGTTTACAGGTGAACAAAAAATGGCAATAGACACAGGAACAACAGCATGGATTCTCGCCGCAACGGCGCTTGTCATGATCATGACGCCGGGCGTTGGATTCTTCTATGGCGGACTGGTACGCAGGAAAAATCTCATTTCGATGATTACCCTGTCCTTCGTCGCATTCGCACTGGTGAGTATCCAGTGGGTACTGTGGGGGTATTCACTGGCATTCGGCCCCGATATTGGCGGGTTTATTGGAGGTCTGGAATATCTTGGCCTGAACAACGTGGGTATGGAACCCGGTCCGTACAGCGCCGCGATACCCGGTTTGCTGTATATGATATTCCAACTCGTTTTCGCTACAGTAACGATGGCAATTGTGACTTCCGGTTTTGCAGAGCGCATTAAATTCAGTTCGTATGTCGTACTCGCACTTCTCTGGACTACAATTGTTTACGATCCCCTGGCACACTGGGTCTGGGGAGGCGGTTGGGCAGCCCAATTCGGTGCTCTTGATTTTGCCGGCGGGACGGTCGTTCACATAAGTTCCGGGTTTGCCGCTCTTGCACTTGCGCTCGTTATCGGAAAACGTGTTGGCTTTGGCAAGTATGCGATGGAACCAAACAACATTCCTCTCACCATTCTTGGTGCCGCCCTTCTCTGGTTCGGATGGTTCGGATTTAATGCTGGCAGCGCACTAGGCGCAAATGGTCTGGCAGCTCAGGCATTTGTCAACACCAACATTGCAGCCGCGGCAGGTGCAATGGCGTGGATGTTGATCAGCTGGTTGCACGGAAAACCGAGTTCCCTCGGGTTTGTCAGCGGTGCAATCGCCGGGCTGGTTGCAATCACACCCGGTTGCGGGTATGTGACTCCCATGGGAGCTTTGATAATAGGGATAATTGGTGGTGCTATCTGTTACGGCATGCTGCTCTTCCGAATCAGGAAAGGTCTGGACGAGAGCCTTGATGCGTGGGCAATTCATGGAATGGGAGGCCTCTGGGGAGCGCTCGCAACGGGTATCTTTGCGGTTGCGGCAGTGAACGGTGCCTCAGGATTGATTGAGGGTAATGTCCACCAGTTCATTGCAAATGCGGTTGGTGCGTTCGCTGCACTTATCTACGCGTTTGTGGTAACTTATATCCTTGCAGAAATCGTCGACAGGACTATGGGTCTGCGGGTCACTGAAGAAGAAGAGTATGTAGGTCTAGACATCTCCCAGCACGGGGAACGGTGCTGATCCGGGGTGATTACTTTGAAAATGGTAAAAGCAATTATCAAACCTGAACGATTCGAATTCGTAAAAAAAGCCCTGGAAGACAAAGGGTTCGTATCGATGACTACCACTGAGGTGAAAGGAAGAGGTGAACAGAAAGGGATAACTCTCGAATACCGGGGTGGTCTGATGACCGTTGATTTCCTGCCAAAAATTCAGATTGAAATTGTTGTCAAAGACAGGGACCTCGATTCTCTGCTCTCGGCACTTATTGAATCGGCCCGTACGGGAAAGATCGGGGATGGCAAGATCTTTATATTGCCGGTAGAGAAGTCAATCAGGATACGAACGGGTGAAACCGAGGGATAAAAACCAAAAATTTTAAAAAATTTTCTGCGCTCGCATCGGCAGAATAAGTCCACCAAGGACTAACCAACCTCTGATGTAAAGAAAAAAACCTTCACAAACATTTCCAAAACGAAAAGCACAAACAGATCCACTCAAGGATCTTAAAAAAAATTTAAAAAAATAATGCAGGAATCTTATGAATCCTGTTTTTTTCCGTCATTAAAAAAAAGATTCACCTGATGATCCAATTTAATGAATTGTACAGTCATCAGGTCAATCCACCTAAAAGGTGATCAAACACTCGCAAGGATTGGTGCCGATACAATGAAATCTATGAATGTCTCCTGATGGGCAAGGTAATGGGAATCAGTCCTGAAGGAATCCGGTATTACCGTAGTATCCAAAGAGATGTTATTGATCCCGGCTACCTGATACTATTGTTGCCAAGCTGTAACTGTTATGAGGACTGCAGCCAGAACCGGTACCATGAGCCGGAACATTGGAAATATCAGTGACGGGATGATTTTTATAACAAATGTTGATGAAGTGTAAACGATCAAGACGGGAGAAACAAACGGGAGAAGACGAGAGGTGCCTTAAAACGGGACATCTGTTTTTATTTCCGTATTGTTTTTAATTTTTATCAGTACTGGTGAGAATTTATTTACCTTGTTTAAATTCAGTGATGTTTTCAAAAAAATTATTGAATGTTTGGCATCGTTCGTAACTTCGCATAGATCTCCGGAGAGACCTGATAATGTTCCGGTAATGAAGCCATATCTCTTCCTGGTTTCACAACCTCATCAAGATCCTTATTTGAAATGGAATACTTTTCATGATCAATGACTTCGTGAAAGAACACGTTGCCCCCCCCATGGATAATCCTGCACAGGGAACACCGGTTATCATCAGCCTTTATATAGTAGTATGATGACCCAACCGGTGAATTGCCACCAGTCTTAAGTTGTTCGATAATGAGTTCGTAATTCGGAGCTGACCGATCTGGCATTATATAAGACGGCACAGGTTCAATGCCATTTAGGTATTTTGCTTTTGACATCTCATAATCCCCCTTTTTTCTCGGTTCCCCTCTTTTGTGATTATGAAGGAAGTATCCTTCTATTCTATTTATAATTTTTTATAACAAAATTTATCAGAATATATCAAAATGGAATCGGTATTCAAATATTTTTGGGGCTTTTTTCCATTTGACTTAACGATAGGATAACTAAAGTTTCACTTTGAGAAATCGAGAAGTGCCCGTAATTTTTTCTCAATATGCGGTGAGATATGGTAATGATCGGGCAAGCATAAATTATGACAATTAATTCCGACGGCTTCTTCGATTTCTGTATCTGATATACCATATTCGCGATGGTTGACAATTTCAGAAAAATACATTTTTCCCCCGGCATATATGATTCTGCAGAGGAAAATACACCCCTTTTCCACTTTTATGAAATAGTGGGAAGAACCAATCAGAGATTTCCTGTATTCATAGAGATGGTTAAAAAGTATATCAATTTCCAATGGAATTTCATCTAAAGGATGGCCATTTCTCTCTGCGACTCCATGTATATTTGCCTCGGTTTGCATATTTGTTCCAAACCATAGACATTTTTTCAGCATTTATCTCAGACACGAAGGAACTATATTTCCTTAATATTTATTTTTTTTGTTCTTTTTTTCAAATACAATTGCCAAAACAGATTGTTATCTACTATTAACACACAGTTTTATATTGCATTCATGATCCCGTGGCTTACCGCAAATTTTAAAAATTTTAAACCCAACGCAGCCATTGCACTCAATGCCACGCGTCATATGAACAAGATCGAGCGAAAAAAACTTTTCTCTCCGGACATTGAACCGATGCGAACGGCTGAGGGCAGGTGGTTTGAGGCGATCGTCTATGAGATGTTTCTGGATATTTCGAAGAGATCAAGCCGGATAAAACACCTTGCGCGTAAAGGTGCGGATGCCCCACGAAGGCGTGAGGATGTAAAACTCGGGCAGAACGGGCTTTTTTACTCGAAATATGGCGACATCACGATCCGGGGCAACGGCCAGGACCTCGCGGAATTTGATATGCTGCTCGTCGATTTGGATAACCATGTCGCATTTGCTGAAGTGGTGACATCCCCTTCAGACTTAAAGGAGTTCGAACAGGAGATTGCCTTCAAGAAACGACTCATCGGGTACCTTTACAACCAGAAGATCACGCCATTTCTTCTTATTTCATCCATTGACCTTTCGAACTATTCTGTTGTTAAGAGGCTTGCAAAAGATAAGACCAATGCAATCATCCATACGAGTTCCTGTGAGGAGATAAAGTCAATCCTCAAGCATTATCGGCCCCGTATCCTGTACAACAATCCGGATAATCACCCCAACCTGATCCCGGCTACGGATTTCCCGATGAAACACCCGTTTGACTACAAGCGCTACCATGATGAAGTACGTACCCAGATCTTCAGTGAGATAGCAAAAGGGGGCGAACGAAAACTACCGAAGATCACCAGCGAGACCGGACAGCTCGTGAAAAAAGTCCTCTACGGCGGACTGTTCCCGCAGTCTGTCAAATTACTCTGTGATACCTATGGCCTGACAGTAAAGAGCAGGAAAATTGAGTTCGAAGATTTTTCAAAATTTTATTCAAAAGCAATCATCGCAACAGATCTACCCGATTATGAACTGATCATTTACCTCCGTTCACGCCAGAAAAAAGAGTACCATAAAATGATCCAGGCAAAGGACGGACATTTCAAATTTGAAAGACCAACCCCGTCAAAAGTGGGTTTTTTCCTCTGGCTTGAAGCAATCCAGCCGAGTCTTGGGACACGGATTACCCATCAGGTTCTTGAGGCATTTTCCATCAAAGAACAGGCAAAGAAATAATTTTGAATTATCAATAAAACGAAAGATTTACTGGAAGATAGAACTCCCTTAATCGAGTAAAATCTCAAGGGCTTTTTCATGATACGCATCCATCACATAGGGTATCCCGGAAACTTTTGCAGCTTCCTCAGTAAGTGCCATAACGTCACTGCGTGAAACTGATGGCAGTGCAAAATTCCTGCTTCCCGCCATAAGCTGCTGAAGCCCGGTTCTGAACTTCTGGGTATACGTGTATACTCCGATGGCTCCTGTCGGGATCTCGTTTAAGCGTTCGCCGTATTTCTGTTTAAGTTCCTCATAGGAAACAAAGATCTCTTCAATCTTTGTACCATATTTTGAGACCGTCTTGGGGAGATCCCCGTTTTTTACCCATATTCCGATATGTTTGCCTACCATCGCAGGAATCATCAGCCCTCTTCCCATACAGATCGCTTTTACATACGGGCTGCCCATTGCTATCGCCTTGAATACATTTGGTTCATCGGAAAAACCTCCGGCGATGGCAATATCCGGGATTCGCATTCCTTTCTTTTTCAGGCGCTCACAGAAATCGTACGCGAGCGCCTCGAGGTAGAATGTGGGAATACCCCATTCATTCATCATTGGCCAGGGGCTCATGCCGGTTCCCCCGGAAGCGCCGTCAATGGTGAGGAGATCGATCCTCGCTTCTGAGCTGAAGCGAATCGCCATCGCAAGTTCAACTGCAGAATAGGCTCCGGTTTTTACCGTTATTCGTTTGAACCCGATCTCCCGGAGCTGGTCTGTTTGTTCAAGAAAACTCTCCTTTGTTATGAATCCAAGACGGGAGTGGCGTTCAAACTCCGTGATTGCGCCGGATTTATACGCATTTAAGGTCATGGGAATGGTTGGATCAGGCAGGACCAGGTAACCCCGCTTTTTTAACTCCAATGCTCTCTCAAAAGAGGATACTTTGACCTCACCCCCGATACTTTTTGCCCCCTGTCCCCATTTAAGTTCAATAGTTTCAAGATTGTGCCTGCTTGACACATATTCCGCGGTGCCAATGCGATTGTCTTCAACGTTTAACTGAACAAGCATCTCGCCGTAGCCTTTAGCGAATTTGCGATAAATTTCAATCCGTCGATCCATTTCCGGTGAGCGCTGGACTTTTCCTTTGTCATCCAGCACGAGATCAGGATCCATACCACAAACGTTCTCTCCGCAGACACAAGTAATACCAGAAATTGCAGCACCAATAGCGACATGTTCCCAGTTTGTCCGCGCAATCTCGGTTGATCCGAGTGCACCGGTAAAAATGGGGATGCGCATTTTAACTTTTCTGTCCCACCCATACTCGGTCTCGGTACTGACACGGGTAAAAACTGCGGTGTCGGATCCGATTTCAGTTCCCGCAGGCAACCCCTTCGCCCCGGCTGCATAACCCTGAATATTCAGGTGCGAATAATCCAGAGGATAATTTTTATCAGCCCCTGCAGTAATCTCCCCAAAAGGACCGGCATATAACACCTCCCTTCCACGGAATGTTGACAACCAGTTTTCACAACTGCCTTTACATCCGTCCATACATCGTGTACATATTCCGGACATCGGGGACACACTTCTCGATCGGTTTACCGTCCCGGTTGCCTCATTCGCATTCGGTTGCCGCAGATTCATATTACCTCTTCCTGCATTTTTTAAAATCCACTTGTATTCAGTCACAAAATGGTGGGATTCTGATAGGTATTGTGTCTCATATAACAAAGGTGTTACGGCATAAAAGGAAAAACATCTGAATGCCTGAAAACAAATTAAAAAAATTCAAAAAGAAAAAAAAACTAATGCAAAAAGCTCATATGGCAATTAGATCGTAGTCTCTGCTGCCCATCCCGATCTCTTCGGCATACCTCAGCTGGCTGTATCCATCCGTCCGTTCATGAACTCCTTTGAATTTATCCAGCCCTTTGCGATGATTCCTTGTGAGCAATGAATCGGTAAAACCGGACTGCTGGTTCACAAGGTCAAAACTTGCTGCATCGATCGCCACAGGATCCTTCGATGCAAGAATACCAATATCCGGAACGATAGGTGTATCACTGTACGGGAAACAGTCGCAATCCGGGGTAACCCGTATAAGGAAGTTCATATACCCC
>Ga0326726_10005220_pt1 | contig 11789 bp, 8 predicted proteins | sample MHFenrmetagenome_2_FD_207603 | JGI IMG/M metagenome (GOLD analysis project Ga0326726, IMG submission 207603) | Lab enriched peat soil microbial communities from Michigan Hollow, Ithaca, NY, United States - MHF15MN | ecosystem: Environmental > Terrestrial > Soil > Wetlands > Peat | place: USA...
GGGGCGGCCGTCGGGACCGCGCAGCGCACTCTCGAGCCCGTGAAACCCGCGCGGGTGCAGCGGCTCGCGCGCGAGGATCTCGAACAGCAGACAGCCGAGCGTGTAGATGTCGGCGCGACCGTCGATATCGGCAAGCCCGCGCACCTGCTCCGGCGCCATGTAGCCCGGCGTGCCGATCGCCGTGCCGGCCACGGTCTCGTTCTCGCCGTCGCGGCTATCGAGATCGGCCAGCTCGCCATCCTCCTCGCCGATCACCTTCGCGACGCCCCAGTCGAGGATGTACACCTCGCCGAAGTCGCCGAGCATGATGTTGTCGGGCTTGAGATCGCGATGCACGATGCCGCGCGTGTGCGCGAGCTCGACGGCGAGACAGACGTCGACGAACGCGCGCAGCACGCGCGCCTGATCGAAGTCCGGCTCGGCGAGGAGCTTCGCGAGCGGCGTGCCGGCGAGCTTCTTCATCACGAAGAACGGCAGGTTGTCGGCATCGCGCCCGATCTCGTGCACCGGCACGATCGCGGGGTGCTCGAGGCGACCTTGCACCGAGGCCTCGCGCAGGAAGCGCTGGATCGCGCGCTCGCTCGGATTCGCGGCACGCATCCGCTTGATCGCGACGTCGCGCCCGACCTGCTCGTCGCGCGCGGCCATCACCTCGCCCATGCCACCCTTGCCGATGCGCCGGCCGAGGCGATAGCGACCGACGAGCAACGTATCGACCGCGGGTTCCGGGCGATCGATTCCCGGCTCTTCCCCGGTGATCGCGACCTTGATCGTGGGCGACTCGGGGTTGTCGACGCTCATGCATCGAGCTTACGTCAGGGCGTGCAGGTCACGCCCGGGTTCGGGTCCGCACCGCCGATGAAGTGGCGCATGCCGAGCTTGTCGTCGTAGCTGACCGCGAGGCCGCAGATGTCGCCCGGGCGCATCGTGCCGCCATCCCACGCGACCGTCCCGGCCGGGTCCGCCGGGATCTGGAGCCCGGCCTCGTTGCTCCAGCTCGGCAGCTGATGAAACGAGATGTAGCCGCCGCCGCTCGAGATCGTCATCGCGATCTCCTGTGCGGTCGCCGGCACCCACGCGGCAGCCGCGCGCTTCATCCACTTGTAGTCGACCGCCGAGATCGCACCGCCGCTGGTGACGAGGCGGATGAAGATCGCGAGCGTGCCGTCGTCGGTGAGCGACGCCTTCGTGCGCGTCACGATGTTCGTGAACGTCAGCTTCGTGCCGGTCGCACCGAGCACGTACGTGAGCGTCGCCGGCATCCCGCCCGAGCCCGGCAGCTCCATGCCCGGTGAGTGCTCGAGATCGTAGTCGGCACCCCAGCCCTTCGTCTGATCGAAGTGCAGCGCCGAGAACGACGACTGCGCCGTCGCGAGCGAGCCATCGGCATTCGTCGCCGCGTACGCCGCGCCGTGCGTGAGCGTGCTGGCCGGCATGCCCATCTGGACGTAGTCGGTGTTGTCGTACGACGCCGCGTACATCACGTACGCCGACGTGAGGTTGTAGACGGGGACCGCGTCGTCGGGCAGGAACTGATCGGTGATGTCGGCGACCGTGAAGTTGGCGCCGGTCGCCGAGCCGCGGCGCATGTTCGAGCGCACGTGGAAATCGAGCGCGAAGTCGTGGTGCTCGTCGAGATCGATCACGCCGTTGCCGTCGATGTCGGGGTTCGCGTAGCGCAGCGACAGATCGTCGACCGAGCCGAGATACTCGGCATCGGCATCGGACAGGCCGAGCGACGCGATCAGATCGCCGTACGCGATGCCCGGCGTCGCGGTCTGCATCTGGGGATCGACCGTCACGTCGCCCATGTCGAGATGGCCGGCGAGCTGCGGCGAGATCGTGTCGAGCGTGCCCGCGCGAAACACGGCGACGGCCATGTCGGCACCGACCGCGTGACTGTCGACGAACACGAACACGTACGGCCGCCCGGCGTCGACCTGGAGCTGGAAGCTGCCATCGCCGGCGACCTCGGCGATCGTGCGATGCGGCGAGGCGGTCTCGGGATCGACCGCCATCACGTGCGTGATCCCGTGATTCGGCGCTGCCGACACGGTTCGATGCGCCGTCGTGATCGCGCCGACGCGCCCCGAGATCGTGAAGTCCGATCCCCCGAACAACCCACATCCACCACAGAGCACCGCGAACGGCCACCAGTTGCGCATGTCCGTCGGTTCGGCCGCGACCGCGCGCGGTTCGGGTCAGCGTGGGGTAGCCGCGCAACCCCTGGAATCCGCGATCGAAGATTCGCTGTCACCAGATCGGTCGCCGTCGCGTTGGTCGTCTGAAAGGACCCCAACCCATGTTTCTGTCGCTACCTTCGTCGTCTCGCGTGCGCGCCCTGCTTCCCACCACTCCCGAGGGCGCCTCGTCCGGCGCCGAGCTCGTCACCAGCGACGGGCGCTCGCTCGCGCTCGTGTCCGCGACGCTGCGCGGCGAGGCGCAAGGCGGCATCGCGCGCCTCGTGCTCGAGCAACGGTTCGAGAACACCTACGACGAGAACCTGCGCGTCACGTACCGCATGCCGCTGCCGGCGGACGGCGCCGTGAGCGGCTACGGCTTCGAGATCGGCGAGCGCGTCATCACGGGCGTGGTCGATCGCAAGCAGTCGGCGCGCGAGCGGTTCGAGCGCGCGATCGTGGAGGGCAAGACCGCGGCGCTGCTCGAGCAGGACCGCGCCGACATCTTCACGCAGCAGATCGGCAACATCCCGCCGCACGAGGCCGTGATCGCGAAGATCACGATCGATCAGCGCCTCGCGTGGCTGCCCGAGGGCGAGTGGGAGCTGCGGTTTCCGACGGTGATCGGCCCGCGGTACATAGGCTCGGCCGATACGGCGAGCGACGTGCGCGCGACACACGTCAAGGTCACCGACCAGCCACTCGCGGTCGAGATCAAGATCGAGCTCGCGATCCGCGACGCGATCGTCGCCGGCGCGAAGCCGAATTCGCCGTCGCACGCGCTCGAGAAGCGCGCCGATGGCGTCATCGAGCTGAAGACCGGCGCCCGCCTCGATCGCGACATCGTCGTGCGCTGGCCGGTCGCGACGCCGACCGTCGGGTTGGCGCTCGCCGCGGCACGTCCGCCGGAAGGGCGTGCCGGCAACGACGCGTACGGGCTCGTGACGATCGTCCCGCCGGCGCGCGATGCGAAGGCCACGCCGGTCGCCCGCGATCTGCTCGTGTTGCTCGACACCTCCGGCTCGATGGGCGGCGGTCCGCTCGACAAGGCCAAGCAGGTGGTGGCGATGATGATCGACTCGCTCGGCGAGGGCGATCGTCTCGAGCTGATCGAGTTCTCGAACGAGCCACGGCACTACAAGCACGAGCCGATCGCCGCGACGCCGCGCGCGAAGCAAGACGCGATCAAGTGGGTGCGGTCGCGGACCGCCGACGGTGGCACCGAGATGCGCGCCGCCGTGATCGAGGCGCTCACGTCGCTGCGGATCGGCGCGCAACGCCAGGTCGTCGTGGTCACCGATGGCTACGTCGGTGGCGAGCGGCAGATCCTCGAGGTGCTGCATCGCTCGTTGCCGAAGTCGTGCCGGTTGCACGTGCTCGGCGTCGGTGCGGCGGTGAATCGCTCGCTCGCGACGTCGCTGTCGCGCGCCGGTCGGGGGGCCGAGGTGCTGGTCGGCATCGACGAGGATGCCGAGCGCGCCGCGAAGCGCCTGCTCGATCGCACGGCGAGGCCGATGCTGACGAACGTCGAGATCGCGGGAAGCGCGCTCCTGCGCCACGCGCCGGAGCACATCCCGGACGTGTTCGAGGGTGCGCCGCTCGTCGCCGCGCTCGCGTTGCGTGCCGAGGGTGGCGAGCTCGTGGTGCGCGGTCAGCTCGCGAGCGGGACGTGGGAGCAGACGATCGCCGTGCCCGCGAAGCGCGCCGGTGAAGGTAACCAGGCGATCGTGGCGCTGTACGGTCGCGAGCGTGTCGCCGATGTCGAGACGCACCAGATGTTCGACAGCGTCGACGGCGAGATCGAGGACCTCGGTCTGATGTTCCAGATCGCGACGCGCATGACGTCGTGGGTCGCGGTCGACGACTCGCGTCGCGTCACCGGCCCGACGCGGTCGCAGCTGATCCCGCAGGAGCTGCCGTACGGCACGAAGGCGTCGGCGTTCGGCCTGCGCGGGTCGCAGGGCCCGATGCTTGCCGGTGAGATGCAGAAGGAGGCTGGCGAATTCAGCGACGACCTCGACGAGTCGGTCATGGAGGGTGACGCGCTGGGCGGCGAGCTCGAGTACGAGTCGCCGACCGGGCAGGCGCAGGACAAGCGCGCTCCGGTCAGTCGGAGCATGGCGCCCCCGCCGGCGCAGTACGGCGAGGCCGGACCACGGCGCATCGCCGCGAAGCCGCTGGCCGAACCGGCTCCGTCGACGCCGGTGCCGCACGCGCAGCTGCGCGGCCGCTCCCCCGAACCGATCGAGAAGGCGATCGAGAACGCGAAAGATGCGAAGCCACAGGAGGAGGCGAAGTCGGCGATGGTCGCGCGGCCGCGCGTGTACGACGCGCCGCGGGCGGTGCGCTGGCTGTTCCTCCTGGGCCTCCCGATCGTGCTCGCGCTGATCGCGGCCCTGCTGTGGTGGTTGTTCGGGTGAGCATGGACCTCGACCTCCACGTCGCGGCGATCGTCGACGGTGACGCCACCGCGTTCGCGCGCTGGCTCGCCGGTGCCGAGCCGACCGTGCGCGCGACGTTGCGGTCGTTCGCCGCGGTGGTGGATGTCGAGGCGATTCTTCAGGAGGCGCTGCTGCGCGTGTGGCAGGTCGCGCCGCGGTTCGTCGCCGACGGCGAGCCGAACGGCCTGCTCCGGCTCGCGATCCGGATCGCGCGCAACCTCGCGGTGAGCGAGCTCCGCCGCACCCGCGCGCGTCCGGCGCTGCCCGAGGAGCTCGAGGACGCGCTGCCCGAGGTGCGCCCGAGCGAGCCCGATCCGATGTTGCGCCGCGCGATCACCGAGTGCCGCGACAAGCTGCCGCCGAAGCCACGCGAGGTCTTCGATACCCGGCTGGCGAGTGCCGGCGATCGCGATGATGTCGAGCTCGCGTCGTCGATCGGCATGCGCGTCAACACGTTCCTGCAGAACTTCACCCGCGCGCGCCAGCTGCTCGCGGACTGTCTGCGCAAGCGCGGCATCGTCATCGATCAGGAGCTCGCATGACTCCCGACCAAGAAGCCCAGCTGATCGAGGAGGTCGCGAGCGCGTACCGGCCGCCGTCGCAGGACGAGCTCCGCTACCACCCGGCATGGCACGACCTCGACGCGGCGGGGCGAATGCGGGCACACGACGTGGCGGTCGTGAACCGCCGGCTCGAGGCCGCCGTCGATCCGGACGGATTGTCGACGACGGCGCGGGCCGTGCTCGCCCGGATCAGCGCCGCCGGCGGCGACGCAGCGCGATAGCGATCGCGACCACGATCACGCCGAGATCGAACCGCGGCGTCCGCTGGGTGCTGCAGTTGCCACAACCGCAGCCGACCGGCTGTTTGTCCTGGCACTTCGTCACCGGCACGTACTCGATCTGCTCGACCACGTCGACCTCGTGGAACGACGGATCACCGTCGATGTGATACGCCACGGGATCGTCGTCGGGCGTCATGGTCGAGACCAGCGTGATGTCGTTGCGCGTCAGGAACGTCGTGTCGCTCCAGGTCGTGAATCGCGCGTACGGTACGGTTGCATCGGGCAGCTCGTAACGCCCCTCCGCCGCGATGTAGACCGTGAGCGGTTGCGGGTCTCCCGTCCCGAGGGCCGCTGGGAGCGCAAGCGTCGAGCCCGCCCACGTCAGCGCGATCGGCGGCAGCGTGCCGTCGATCGGCTTGGGCGATGCGACACGAACCGCCACCACGGTGTAGTGACGCGCGATGTACGGCGCGATCGCGTCGATGTCGGCCTGGTTGAATGCGTAGCCGAGGCTGGTCAGCCAGCTGGCGAGCTGCACGGGATCGGCCGGCTCGGACCGCACGATCTCGTAGGGTCCGACGGTCTCGACCACCACGGCACCATCACCGAGCGTGCCTGCGTCGCCCTGATTCGGCGGCTCCCAGGTGGGCTCGTGGTACCCGCTGGACAAGCCACAACCGCTGTTCACTTCGAGAGCGCACCGTGTTCCGAGCGAGGGATCTTCGACCTCTTTGACGTCGATCGAGATGATCGGCTTCGTGAGGGTGGCGAGCTCGGCGAATGGATCAGGTTGGGTCTCGAGCACGGGGCGCGACGGCGTGACGAACAGGACCGCGAACCTCATTCCGGCGGCATCCACCGTCACGCGCGGTGCCACGATCATCGTGATCGCATCGGTCGGGGTCGTGGTGCATCCCGCCCCGGCGTCGATGCCCGCGTCGGGGAGCCCTGCGTCGGGTACTCCAGCGTCGGACGTGCAGGACTCGCCGAGGACGACATCGTGGCGCTTGATCAGCAGTACCGCATCGTTGGTGACCGTCGGTGCCGGCGCACCCGGCTCGGCGAGGATACGCGCGATGATCGATGCGGCCGCCACCAGCATGGGTGCGCGTGGTTCACGAGTCACGCCAACATGGCCGTAGCGATCCTGGCGAGTTGGGCCGCCGATCCCTCGATCGCGCGTCGGATCACGACAGCCATGTCGCAGTCCTCACCAGGTGATCGGATAGACTGCTTCGGCCGTGCCCGAGGACGACACCCACCAGACGCGCAAGTGGCAGCGTCTGGATCTCAGCGAGGACGTCGATCCGATCCAGGCACTGCGGCTCGCGATCGCCGAGGTGCGAAACGCGCCGCGCGATCAGGAAGCACGCCGCAAGCTGCGCGCGCTCGCTGCGGATCAGGGCGCGTGGGAGCAACTGGCGCTGCTGCTCGAGGACGAGGCGCGCGCCGCGGTGAAGCGGCCGGAGATCGCCGCAGCGTTCCTCGAAGAGCTCGCGGATGTCCACGAGAACCTCGATCAGCCGCTCGAGACGATCACGGCGATGGAGGCCGTGGTCGAGCTCGAGCCCGACAACCTCGAGCACCACGATCGCCTGGCGTGGCTGTACCGGCGCGCGGGCGCGTGGGCGAAGGCCGCGGAGGCGTTCGAGCGTGTCGCCGGGCTGTCGCACGACGATCGGGCGCGCGCGGCGTTGCGAGCCGCCGGCAAGCTGTATCGCGACAACGGCAAGCTCGAGCAAGCGGCCGCGACGTTTCGCGCGATCGTGGATCGCAGGCCGGGCGATCTCGATGCGTGGCGGTCGCTCGACGAGGTGCTCACCAAGCTCGGGCGCTGGCGCGAGGTCGCCGAGGTGCGCGGCGAGATCGCGGCGAGCGCCTCCGGCGTCGAGAAGGCCGTGCTGTTGCGCGGTCAAGCGCGCGCGCTCGAGCAAGCGGGCGAGTCCGGGGCGGCGGCGGAGCTCGTCGCGCAGGCCTCGCACCATGCGCCGGATAACATCAGCGGGCTCGTCGATTACGCCGAGGTGCTGTCGCGCGGCGGTCAGGGGCGCGAAGCCGCCGGCATCCTCGCCGCGCGTGTCGACGAGGCGATCGATCGCGGCGCGGCCACCGACGACGTGGCGGCGCTGCGGCTGCGGCTCGTCGGCATCCTCGAGGATGGCTGTAACGACCGCGCGGCGAGCGCGATCGTGCTGCGCGATCTGCTCGCGGCGGCGCCGGAGTATCTGCCCGGGCTCGAGCGCCTCGCGTCGCAGGCCGCACAGGCCGGCGATCTCCGCGCGCATGCCGACGCGCTGATGCGATACGCGGCGGCTCTGCCGGATCACGATCGCGAAGGGCGCAATGCGGTGATCGCGGAGGCCGGGCGACGCGCGCGCGACGCCGGCGATCATCGCGCGGCGGTGCGGGCGTTCGAGCAGGCCGCCGAGGCGCTGCCGAACGACGTCGGGCTCGCGCAGGAGCTCGAGGACGCACGCACCGCGCTCGTCGTCGAGCGCGCGCAGAGCGAGGCCGCGTCGGGCGATCTCAAGGGCGCGGAGCGCCGGCTGCGCACGATCCTGTCGTCCCGCCCGCACAACACCGGAGCCGCGCTCGCGCTCGCCGATCTGCTCGCCGCGCAGGAGCGTCGCGCCGAGGCCGCCGAGCTGTTGCGCGACACGCTCGCCGCGTCGCCCGACGACGCCGATCCGGTGCGCCTCGCGCGCGTCATCCATCGCACGGCCGAGCTCGCCGAAGATCGCGACGACGCGCACCAGCTCCTCCACGAAGCACATCGTCTCGACCGGCGCTCGCTCCCGATCACGCTCGCGCTCGGCGAGAGCTGCTTCGCGCGCAAGCTGTGGCGCGAGGCCGCGATCCACCTCGGCTCGCTCGCCGATCATCCCGATGCGAGCAAGCGCGCCGCCGACGTCGCGAACGGGCTCGTGCACGCCGCGCTCGCCGAGATCCGCGCGCTGCGCCCCGCGAACGCGATGAAGCACTACGAGGCCGCGGCCCGCGTCGATCCCGGCTGCGCGCGCGCGTGGCATGCCCTCGCCGAGGCCGCGATGGAGAAGGCCGACATGGCGCTCGCCGCCGATTACCTCGAGCGCGAAGCCGATGCCACGACCGAGCCCGAGGCGAGGTTGCGGCTGTTCGACGCGCTCGGCGATCTGGCGATCGACGTCCTCGGGGATCCGGCGCGCGCCGAGCGCTGCTGGCATCGGGTCGTCGACTCGGCGCACGCGCCGGTGCTCCACAAGCTGCTCGCGGTCCAGCGCAAGCGCGGCGCCGGGATCGAGCGCGGCGAGACGTGTGCGCGGCTGTCGGAGCTCGAGACCGACGACGCGACCAGGAAGGCATTCGCCGAGGAGGCCATCGAGGCGTTCGCCGCGGGCGGCTTGCTCACGCGCGCGCGCGATCTCGCGACCGCGTTGATGGCGCGCTACTCGCTCGATGTCGATGCGGTGTCGTGCGCGAGTCGCGCGGCGTTCGCGGCCGGTGACGTGGACAACGCCGCGCGATGGCTGCGCCGCGCGCTGTCGACGTGGGACGACAACGCGGGCGATCCACGACGCGCGGATCTGTGGCGGCGGCTCGGCGATGCCGAGCGAACGCGTCGCAACGAGGCCGGCGCGCTCGGCGCGTATCAGCAGGCGGTCGCGACCGCACCGGAGTCCGAGGGCGCGCTCGCCGCACGGCGCGGAATCGTCGAGCTCGCGGCGACGTCGGGACGCGCCGAGCACTCGTCGCTGATCGCGCTCGTCGAAGCCGAGCAGAGTCCGGACGACGTCATCGCGTGGGCGCGCGAGGTCGCGGCCTCGGGAATCGTCGAGGATGCCCGCGCCGGGTACGAGCTCGCGCGCGCGCTCGGCGTCATGCTGTCGCCGGCCGACGAGACGTTCCTCGCCGCGCACGTCCCGAAGCCGATGGCCTCCGACGAGGCGTACGCCGCCGCGCTGGACGAGACCGAGCGTCACGAGCTCGTCGACGACGAGGCCGATGGCGTGCTCGGCGAGCTGCTCGATCTCGTCGGCGAGGCGCTCGCGCTGATCTGCCCCGACACGCGCAACGCGCTCGAGCGTGCCGATCTCGCCGGCGCGCGTCGCGTGACCGCCGCGACGAACGCGGCGACCGCGGCGCTGTATCCGCAGATCGCGAACGCGCTCGGTGGCCCGCAGACGCTCCTGTACGCGACCGATCGCGGGCCCGATCTGCGCGTGCTCCTCGCGTCGCCGCCGATCGTGGTGATCGGTCCGCGACTCGCGGCGATCCGCGCGCAGTCGCAGAGCGATGCCGATCCGGTCGTCGATACCGAGCTGCGCTTCCGCCTCGGGCGGGTGATCGAGCTCGTGCGCACGCGGCGCCTGTTCGCGGCGGGCTCCACGCCGGCGCAGTTCGCGCGCTTCGTCGGCGGGCTCTACCACGCGTTCGGTCGCCAGACCGAGGTCGATGGCTCGATCGCGAGCGAGGCCGACCGGCTGCGCAGCGCGATCCCGCTGCTCCTGCGCCGCCGGATCACGGATCGTCTCGCCGGCGTCGAGCTCGCCGCGCTCGAGCCCACCGCGTATCTCGCCGCGTGCGAGCGGGCGGCCGACCGCTCGGGCATGCTGGCGTGTGGAGATGCCGGAGTCGCCATCGCGTATGCCGGCGGAGCCGCCTCGGCCCGCCATCTCGTGCGACTCGCCGCCTCGCCGAAGTACCTCGCGGCCCGCCGCAAGCTACGCTCCAGACGATCGGAGTGACCATGCCTACCCTGCCTCCCTGTGGCCTGTATCGGACCGTGACCGCGGTTGCCGGCATCGATGCCGGACGGCTCGTCTACTTTCACAACCACGGCGATCCGGGTCCGGGGCTCTACCTGCCGGAGAGCTGGAGCAACAACCGCGCGACGTTCTCGGCGAACGGGTTCACCGCACCGGCCGACTTCGATCCGAAGTCGCTGCGCGCGCTGCCGGCCGAGGGGTTCTATCGCGTGAAGGCCGCGTTCTACTGCTGCGAGAAGAAGTGCACGCAGTTCGAGCCCGACGCGTTCGTCCAGCTCGGCTACAACGGCAACGGCAAGGCACTCGTGTTCATGCCCGAGCTCGGTCGCGGCGGGATCGCGATCCCCGATCGCGGCTCGGCCGTCGACGATAACGTGCTGTCGAACCTGCAGCTGCTCAAGGTCGCGCAGCAGCGCGATGACGGCAGCAACATCGACATCTCGTTGCCGCGCGGCTTCGTCGTGCACTGAGCATGCGCGCCTAGGCGTTCTCGATGCGGCCGTCGGCGTGCTTCGCGAACCGAGCCGCGTCGCGTGCGTGCACCGGATCGTCGCTCGGCCACGGCCAGCCGCCGAACCGCGTCTGTTGATAATCGAGGAACGCCTGCTGGATCTCCTGGCGCGTGTTCATCACGAACGGTCCATGTTGCGCGACCGGCTCGCCGATCGGCTTGCCCTGAAGCACTAGGATCTCGGTCTCGCTCTCGGCGACGATCGGCGCCTCGACATCCGGCGTCACCACGACGCCGCTGTTGGTCTTGATCGCGCGGCCGAAGATCTTCGCGGCGCCCTTGAACAGATACAGCGTCCGGTTCGTGCCCTTCTTCGCCGGCGGCAGCGTGTACGTCGTGCCCGGCTGCAGGTGCAGCGTCCAGATGGCGAGGTCGGCTTCGACGCGCGAGGCCCACGAGCTCGGCGGTGGCGACGGTGGTGCCGACTCACCGAGCCGCCCCGCGACCACGCGCACGACGACGCCCGGGGTCTCGAGCTTCGGGATCGTGCGATCCCACAGCATCGTGAAGTACGGCGCGACCATCTTGTCCTTCGCCGGCAGGTTCAACCAGATCTGGAACAGCTCGACCGGGTTCGGGCCACTCGCGTCGACGAGCGGGAACATCTCGCAGTGCGAGATGCCCTTGCCGGCGGTCAGCCACTGCACGTCACCGCGCCCGAACCGCGCGGTCGCGCCGAGCGAGTCGGAGTGATCGATGAGCCCGCGGCGGACGATCGTGACCGTCTCGAAGCCGCGGTGCGGATGCTGCGGGAAGCCCGGCACCACGTCGCCGTGATACATGCGCCAGCCGTCCTTGCCGGCGAAGTCCATCCCGATCTCGCGACCGGCGAGCGACGCCGCCGGGCCGAGCTTGTCGTTGCCCGCCGGATAAGCGTCGTCGTGATGGACGCAGAACAGAAACGGGTCGAGCGTGGGCCACTGGAACCCGAGCGGAACGACTTCGAGGACTGCCATCCCCACATCTTGGCCATGGCCCGGCGGCGGTGCAATCGGCCGTATGGCTAGTTCGGGGGTCACGGCCACGCGTGAGCGTCGGTGTCGGCGACCGAGCGCGCGTTCGTGATCGTCGTGAGCCAGTGCCGGAGCGCGCCGGGATCTTCGGGGACCGTGATCGTCCACACCGCGA
>Ga0326726_10005221_pt1 | contig 11788 bp, 12 predicted proteins | sample MHFenrmetagenome_2_FD_207603 | JGI IMG/M metagenome (GOLD analysis project Ga0326726, IMG submission 207603) | Lab enriched peat soil microbial communities from Michigan Hollow, Ithaca, NY, United States - MHF15MN | ecosystem: Environmental > Terrestrial > Soil > Wetlands > Peat | place: USA...
AGCGTGACGAGCGCGCGATCTATGAAGCCGCCGTCGACGAGCGCGACGGTGAACAGAGGCAGCACGAGCTGCAGCACGGCCATTGCGAGCGCCAGGATCCCCACGCGCCTCAGATGCCGGACGTTCTCGCGCGTGTAGATCGAGCCGGCCGCAAGGTGGGCAAACAGCCGCTGCAAATGAAGCACGACCGCGAACAGGATGCCGAAGATTGACGTGACGACGACGAACGCCCATGCCTTGATCTCAATGGTGGTCAGGTGATCGCCCGTGACGCTATAGGCACCAAGCCCTACCCTGACGCTGCTCGAGATGGGCCCGGCCAGGATGTTCCAGGCCAACAGGAGGAAGGAGAAGACGAGCACAGCGCCGGCGATTCCGGACGCCGAACGGGCGTACGTGCCGAACTTCCGGATGTTGCGAATCTGGGCTTCGGTTTCGGGGCTCATGCGGGTCTCCTTAGGCCTTCGCGAATGGGCGCTAGATTAGCCAGCGGACACTGAAAGTCAACATATTTTTATCGATAAACGATAACGATCGGCCGTTCATCGAGATTTTCCGAGCGAATCTGCAGAGGCGCTCGCGCACCTCTTGCCCGGCGCGCGCCGCGGCGTGTCGAATTCGACTCGTCTCGTTCGACGTACTGGTAGAGCCGAAGGAAAGCGGCCATTCCGGCCCTTGGGCTCGGTAAGGAGCAAGGTCATGCGAGTCATGGTGATGGTCAAAGCGACGAAGAACTCCGAGGCCGGTGCGCTGCCGACTCCGGAATTGATCAACGCGATGGGTCAATTCAACGCGGAGCTGATCAAGGCCGGCGTCATGCTGGCCGGCGACGGGCTGAAGCCGAGCAAGCTCGGCAAGCGCGTGCGGTTCACGGGCACGGGTGGCAGGAAGACGATCGTCGACGGGCCGTTCACCGAGACGAAGGAGCTCGTCTCCGGCTACTGGATCTGGCAGGTCAAGTCGATCGACGAGGCGATCGCCTGGGTTCGCCGGTGTCCCGATCCGATGCCGGGCGAAGAGTCGGAGATCGAGATTCGCCCGCTGTACGAGATGGAAGACTTCGCGCCGGGCGGCGCAATGAGCCCGGGGGCGCAATGAGCGACGTCATTTCACAAGACGGTACGCGTATTGCGTACGAGCGCCTGGGCAGCGGGCCGCCCGTCGTCCTGATCGACGGCGCGCTGTGCAGCCGCGAGTTCGGCCCGATGCCGCAGATCGCGTCGCTGCTCACGCCGAATTTCACTGTGTGCCTCTACGACCGTCGCGGTCGAGGTGCGAGCGGCGACACGCAACCCTACGCAAAGGCGCGCGAGGTCGAGGACGTGCAGGCGCTCATCGCGGCAGCCGGTGGCAGCGCGTTCGTGTTCGGCACCTCGTCGGGCGCCGGCCTCGCGCTCGAGGCGGCCGCGAGCGGCGCGAACATCGCGAGGCTCGCCGTGTACGAGCCGCCGTTCATCGGCGCCGGACAGGCGAATCACGAGCAGCGACTGAAGAGCTTCGTCGCTGCCGGGCAGCGCGCGGCAGCGTTGAAGTACTTCATGCGCGACATGGTCGGCGCGCCAGCGTGCAAGACGCCCGCGCGTCTACGCACCGCCGTCGAAACGCTCGTGAAGGTGCTGCCGAACGTACGCCATCGGGAGTTGCCGGGCCAGACACACAACGTGAGCCCGGCCGTTCTGGTGCCGGTGCTGCGGGAATTCTTCACGGAGAACGCACGATGAAATTCATGTTCATGCACAGGACCAACGCGCATTGGGAATCCGGCGCCACGCCGACGATCGAGCTCGTGCGCAAGGTGGGCGCGATGGTGGGCGAGGTGGTCAGGAGCGGCCGCCTGGTTGCGGCCGACGGGTTGCGCGCGAGCTCGCAGGGCGTGCGCCTGAACTTCGTGGACGGCCAGCGTACGGTGACGAAAGGTCCGCTGGTCGGCAACAACGAGCTGATCGCCGGGTTTGCCGTCATGAAGCTTGGGTCGCTGGATGAAGCGATCGAGTGGTCGACGAAGTTTGCGCACGCGTACGGCGACGTCGAGATCGACATCCGGCCGGCCACGGAGCCGTGGGACATCGGCCTCGGCGCCAAGCCTGAAGGCCTGACGACGCGCCGCTACATCGCGATGCACAAGGCCACCGCGCAGTCGGAAGCCGGAACGCCGCCGACCGCGGCACAGCAGCGCGGCGTCGGTGCGCTGATCGAGCAGATGAAACAGGCCGGTGTCCTGCTGTCCACGGCCGGAGTTGCACCCAGCCGCACGGCCGTGCGCGTGCGCAACCTCGGCGGCAAGAAGACCGTGGTCGACGGCCCGTTCGCCGAGTCGAAGGAGCTCGTCGGCGGCTTCGTGATGCTCGAGCTCGATTCGAAGGCCGAAGCGATCGAGTGGGCGCAGCGCTACGTCGACGTGCTCGGCGAAGTCGAGCTCGACGTGCTGCAGGTGCAGGGCTAACCGCGCGTGCGCGGAGCCGCGAGGACCGATCCGGACACCCGGCGCGCGATCGAGGCCGTGTTCCGGATCGAGTCCGCGAAAATCATCGCGGGCCTGGCCAAGATCGTGCGCGACGTCGGCGTGGCCGAGGAGCTGGCGCAGGACGCGCTCGTCGCGGCTCTCGAGCAATGGCCGGACGAGGGTATCCCGGACAAGCCCGGGGCCTGGCTCATGGCTGCCGCCAAACATCGCGCGCTCGATCTGCTGCGCCACCGCAAGCTGATTGCGCGTAAGCACGACGAGATCGAGCACGAAATCGAAGGAACGGGCGGCGAGCAGAGCGACGACCACGAAGCCATGCTCGCCGCCGTCGATGACGACATAGGTGACGAAGTGCTGACGCTGATCTTCACCGCCTGTCATCCAGTGCTGACAACCGAAGCGCGCGTTGCGCTGACGCTGAAGCTGATCTGCGGCCTAACGACGCCCGAGATCGCGCGCGCGTTCCTCGTGCCGGAACCCACGATCGCGCAACGCATCGTGCGCGCGAAGCGCACGCTCTCGGAAGCGCGTGTGCCGTTCGAAGCGCCGCGCGGTGAGGAGCTCGGCGAGCGACTCGCGTCCGTGCTCGAGGTCGTTTACCTCGTGTTCAACGAAGGCTATTCGGCCACGGCCGGGGACGACTGGCTGCGGCCCGCTTTGTGTGACGACGCTCTGCGGCTCGGCCGAATGCTGGCCGAGCTCGCGTCGAACGAGCCAGAGGTGCACGGCCTCGTGGCGCTCATGGAGATTCAGGCGTCGCGATCGGGCGCTCGCGTCGCGCCGTCGGGCGAGCCGATCCTGCTGCTCGACCAGGACCGCAGCCGCTGGAATCAGCTGCTGATTCGGCGCGGCCTCGCGGCGCTTGCGCGCGCCGAGCAACTCGGCGGCGTGCTCGGTCCTTATGCGCTGCAAGCCGCCATCGCCGCGTGTCATGCGCGAGCGCACGTGGCGGCCGACACGGACTGGGCACGCATCGTCGCGCTGTACGATGCGCTGGCCGCGCTGTCGTATTCACCGGTGGTGCTGCTGAATCGCGCGGTGGCCGTCGGTATGGCATTCGGCCCGGCGGAGGGGCTTACGCTCGTCAATGAGCTGCGCGACGAGCCCGCGCTCGCGTCCTATCACCTGCTGCAGGCCGTGCGCGGCGATCTGCTCGCGAAACTCGGCCGCCATGCCGAAGCTCGCGACGAGTTCGAGCGTGCGGCGGCGCTGACGCAGAACGCGCGCGAGCGCGAGCTGCTCACGCGCCGCGCGCTGGCGTGCACGCCTTAGGCGGACCTTCCCCGGAGCTGAGCCTGAGCACGGTCTTCCCGCGTCAGCAACAATGCGCACTGCGGCGCTTGCACGGGCTCGTGCAAGAAGAAGCCCTGCCCTCGGGCGCAACCGAGGCGGAGCAGCAGCTCCACGTGACCTGGCGAGTCAACGCCTTCGGCGAGCACGTCGATGTTCAAGCTTTTGCCGATTCCGATGATGGCGGAAACGATCGCGGCATCCCGCTCGTCGTCGATCATGTCGCGGACGAAGCTCTGATCGATCTTGAGGCCGTCGATCGCGAGGTTCTTCAGATGATTGAGGCTCGAGAAGCCGATACCGAAGTCGTCGATCAGGACTTTCACGCCGAGCTCGCGCAGTCTTTGCAAAGTGGCCGCGACCCTGCCCGTGTCTTTCATCAACGCCGTCTCGGTGATCTCGATCTGCAACAGGTTCGGCGAGATCTGGTGCTCGCGCGCGCTCACAAGCAGTGATTCCACGACCGAGCCCCGCTCCAACTGGATTGGCGAGACGTTGATCGCGACTGGCAGCAACAAGACGCCGTCGCGCTGCCAATCGCGCAGATCTCGGCAAACGATTCGCATCACGTCCTCGCCGATTGCCTCGATCAGACCGCAGTGCTCCGCGATCGAGATGAAGACCTTCGGTGGTACCAATCCCCGGTCGGGATGGTGCCAACGCAGCAGCGCCTCGAGCCCCGTCAGTCGCCCGGACAACAAATCGAACAACGGTTGGTACTCGACGTAGAGCTGCGCGGTGCCCACCGCTCGCGCCAGCTCCTGCTCGAGAAAGATCCGTTCGCGGAGCTCCACGCTCATCGCAGCGGCGAAGAACCGGTGGTTGCCTCGACCTGTGGCTTTCGCCTGATACAACGCGATGTCGGCATTCTTCAGTAGTTGCTCTAAGTCGGCGCCGTGTTCTGGATACACGGCGATTCCCATGCTGCCGCTGGTCTTCAGCACCTCACCTTCGTACAGCAACGGCAGCTCGAGGCTTGCGGCAATGCGTTCGACCAGTGTCACGATTTGGACCGTACGTTGCGCATCGGTTGTCGCGACGATGAACTCGTCGCCGCCCATGCGCACCACGAGGTCCGTCGCCCGCACGCAATCGCGCAACCGCCGCGCGGCGTTTTGCAGCAACGCGTCGCCGCAGCGATGGCCGCGAAGGTCGTTAATGTCTTTGAAGCGATCGAGGTCGATGTAGATTACAGCCACGTCCAGTCCGTCCGCTGCGGCCCGCGCGAGCAGTTCGGGCATGCGAACCTGGAGAGACAGGCGATTCGGCAGCCCTGTCAACGTGTCGTGGTGCGCCAGATTGCGGTAGCGCGCTTCCTCGTCTTTCAGCTGTTGCTCGCGCCGCGTGCTATCGAGCTGCATGTGGATGGTGGCGACGGCGTTCCGATGCATTCGGTTCGTCCACACCGCCATGAACAGTGTGTAGAGCAGCGCGGAGAAGCCCATTGCCCGGTAGATCGCGTCGCTCTCGCTCATCAGCAGGTGAAGGGCCAACATCGCGAAGATCGTGAACTGGAACGCGAGGGCGGCGACGAGCTCCGACGCCATCGCGGTTGCGCCGCCGGCCGTGACACCCGCAAGCACGAATGCAACGAACAGCGGAGTGCTGAGGTCGTCCGGCGCGTACGGAAGCAGCGCGAGCAACCCCCAGAGCAAACCCGAGGCGGCACAGCCCATTTGTATCGCCGGTGCGAACCGCATCGCGGCCACGGCGTCCGTTTGAAGGTGTCGGAACCGTCGCAGCACCGCCAATCGCCACAGGTTCACGCCCACATGCGCCGCGAACCAGCCCAGCAAGACCCAGGCGGGCTGCGTCCGCCAAAGCACGGCGACGACGGTCAACGCGAGTACCGCACCGAACGAGATCGATTGCGGCAGCGTCTGCTGAAGGAGCCGGAATTTCTCCAGCCGTACCTGTTGGTCGGCTGTTTGTTCTTGTTGCATTGGTCGGAATCGTATACGAGTGCCGGGCGCGAGCCAAAGCGCGCGTCGGCTAGCCCGAAAACCGCTGTGCGACGGCTCCCCGCGCCGGGAGCCGTCGCACCGGAAGCGTCCTTACCGGTTGCCTGACGCTGGAACTGGAATGATCGCGATCCGGTTACCGCGGAACGATCCCACCCAGAGCGTATTGCCGACCTCGGCAACCGCGGTGCCCGCGTTGAACTCCGGCGTGTCCTTCTGGGTGACGACCTCGCGCACGGCGAGCGTCTGCGGATCGATCTTCACGGCTTTCCAGCCGCCATCGGTTTGGCCCGTGCCCCACAGCGATCCGTCACGCGCCCAGTGGATGTTGTCGATGCGGAAGCCGAGCGGGATTTCGTCGCGCTTCGGCGGCGTGGTGCCGCGCGTCACTCGAAAGAACGACTGGCTGCCCCACGCGGCGACGTACAGCGTCTTGCCGTCGGTCGAGAGCTCGACGCCGTTGGCGCCGGCGGCCTCGCTGCCGGGGATCTTCTGCCAGCCGCTTGCGGTGTGCCATTCCCACAGCTCGCCGTTCTTGGCGCCGCCCATCATCTGCTGCGTGGCCGCGGGCGTGCCGCCGCGTGGCAGGAAGTTCGTCGTGATGAAGCCGCCGTCGGGCAGGCCGCGCACGGAGTTCAGGCCGATCGGGTCCGGCGCGACCGCGCAGCCGACCCATGTGGCCGTGGGTGTCGCCGCGCTCGCGTCGATCTCGAACACCTCGATCGCCTCCCGGTCCCCGTGGCCGACCGCGAACAGCCTGTGCTTCGGACCGTTGCCCGGCTCGACGTAGACGCCGTGCGTCTGGAACTTGCCCGTCGGTGGCCCGGGACAGTTGGGATAGGTCTTCTTGTCGGGTTGGTCTTTCGCGCTCGCGCCCGGATATGCCGTGAAGGGCATGCGGTCGCGCACGCGAATGACCATGACGCCGCCCTTACCGCTCGCCGCGTACGACGACGCCACAACCCAGTCCGGGCCGAGCGTCATCAGATCTTCCGGCGCCTCCTGGCCGCACACGACACTAGTGCCAGGTGCGCAGGGCGGCGGTGGCGGCGCCGGCGGCGGCTGCGCATGCAGCGGCGCGGCGCCGAGACAGACGAGTGCGGCAACTGACAGCGTTGAGGCTTTCACGTTCGATCCCCCCGGAACGAGTTTGGCGATGGCAATCCTTGGCCACCGTAGGGCCGCACAGCCGGCGCGTCAACTGCGCTTCAGTCGGCCGGTGGCGGTCAGTAAGCTAGCCGCTCCGCACCGATCGCAACACACGCACACTAGGGGAATACATGCACGCTCGGATCCGTCTCTCGATGAATCTTTGGCTCGCCGCGACGATCATGGCGCTCGGCGCGTTTGCGATGCCGCGCGCGCAGGCGGCCGATCTCGAGGCGCTCGCCAAGCGCGCGCAGGTACTCGAGGACCGCGAGGAGATCCGCGCATTGATCCTGGCCTACGGCCAGGCGCACGACCACCGCGACTACAAAATGTTCGCGAGCTTGTTCGCGACGAACGGCGAATGGATCGGCGGTCTCGGAACGGCCAAAGGGCCCGACGCGATATTCGCGCTGATCGACAAGAGCATCCGTCATCATCCGTTGCCGGAGGGCTCCGGCACGATCCACGTGCTGACGAACGATCAGATCGTGATCAACGGCGACCGCGCGTCATCCGTGACGAAGTGGCTATCCCTCACGGCGGGCGACGACAAGGCGCCGAAGCCGACGTACCTGGGACACTATGACGATCAGTTCATCCGCGAGAACGGCCACTGGAAGTTCCTGCGGCGTCAGTCGATCTCCGACATCTCGCCGCTGCGTAAGTGAGCCGGCGCCGCTAGCGCCGATTCCAGATGCCGACGACGATCGGCACGAGCAGCGCCGCGACGATCGCGGCGGCCAGCGCGGTCCAAAGAATCGTCCTGCCGTCCTGACCGGCGGGCGCAGCTCGCGGGACTGCGGCCGCGCGCGCGGCTTCCGTGGCATAAGCCGGCAGAAACTCCGTCACCACGGCGTTCTGAAACGATTCGTCGCGCCGCAGCGTCCGGGCCGCCGCGCGTTGGTCGTCGGTGGCGCGGGGCGGGTCGAGACGCGCGATCGTGCGCCGGTAGTCCGTTTGGCGTTCGAGTGCCAGCGGCGACTTGTCGTCAGTCTTGAACTGCAGCAGGTCGAGCAACACGGCGAGAGCCGCGAGCCGCTCGGGGTCGCTGCCGTACTCGCGGGTGACCGCGTCGGAGCTCGGGAACGCGGTGGCGCTCAATGCACTCGCGGGCGGCTCCGAATCCGAATCCGACGGCGACTGGGCGCAAGCGGCCGCGGCGCCGAATAGCGCCAGCCACGCCGAAGCTCGCACGATCCCTGCGCGCCACATACACGGAGTCTAACGCGCCCTGGCGCGTTCGGGTTGACGAGGTGACGCCGGTTAGCGCGCCGGCTCGACGAATTCGACGAGCACGCCGTCGGGGTCGATGGCGAATACGAACCGGCCGAACGGCCGCTCGATCGGCTTCGCGCCGAGGCTCAAGAAACGATAGCCGGCGCGCGTCGCGCGCTCGAGCAGCGCGTCGAGGCCGGTGACCTGAAGCTGGAATTGCGGTGCGCCGACGTCCTGGATCCGCCAGCGGAACGGATTCGGCGTCGTGCCGGTTGGCACGCTGAAGCCAGCCAGTACTACGGAAATCGCGGTACCCGGAATCGTTGTGTCCGTCTCCACCAAATCACCGCCGGCGAGGCCGTTCAGCCGGAGCTCGGCGGTCGTCGCCGATCGCGACCCGTGCACCGTGAAGCCGAGCAGCCCCGAGTAGAAATCGAGCGCGGCCTTCATGTCGGCCACCGAGATCCCGATCGCCGTGCTGATGATCTGCCCGCCGGATTCGGCGGCGGCGATTTCGGCTGCCGACGCCTGAGTCAGCTGCACGAGCGACCCGTCCGGGTCGCGAACCAGCAGCGAACGGCCCGTCGGCGTGTCGAGCGGTGTGCCGCCGAGCGTCACGACGGGCGTTGCGCGCGTGCGCAGCAGGGTGACGACGGCCGCAAGATCGCGCACGCGGAAGATCAGCTTCGCGGCGCCTGGGTCCCACGGATTCGGCGCGCGCTCGCTACGTGGGATGTCGAAGAACTCGGAGAGCTCGAGCCCGAAGGGCGTGTTGCTCGCGTGCGTGAACACGGTGCGAAAGCGCGAGCCCCGCGTGTTCGTGAGATCCCAAACCAGCGGATCGGAGCCGGCGGCGGACTTGGGGCGAATCTGCTCGGCCGGAGCATTGGCCGCCGGCGGCCCGACGAACGGCGAGCGCGCGAGCTCGATGCCGAGCACGTCGCGGTAGAACGGGAACGCGCGTTCGGCATCGCCCGTGGTGTGCACCCAGTTGTAGATGCCGCGGACCACGGTCGGTTGTGCGACAGCTGGTGCGGCGCGCGGCTGCGCGAACGCGGGCGCGAGTGTGGTCAGCGCGAGCAGCGCGCTCGCGACGGCTGTTCGGCCCAGGCGAACGCGCGTCAAACGGCGGCGTTGGTTACTTGGCCGGCGCCGCGGTTTTGTGCGCGGCGGCGTCGCGTTCGGCCTTGCGCTCGCCGGCCAGGATGTTCGCCATGCCGTAGTTGCCTTCCGTGCAGGCGTACTCGAACAGCAGGCCGTCCATCCTGGTCAGCGGATACACGCCGCTCCACGGCTCGGCCCACGTGTCGGGGTCGACGACGGTGAACGAGTACTCGAGCGATTTGTCGTCGATGCGCTTGATGCGTTCCGTCACGCGCAGGTTCTCGGTCGAGTTGCGCCACGCGGTCTCGCGATTGAAACCGGCCGTCTCGACGACGAACGTGTCGCCTTCCCAGCGGCCGATTGACGTGCCGTTCCACTGCGGCAGGTTGTCCTTGGGCCGCGCGCGGCCGTCGGTCGGGATCATGCGCGGATCGCCCATCTCGCCCTGGATGATCACGTAGCCGGGGCTCTGGAAGATTTGAAGGTTGCTGTTGTAGCCGCGCGGCAGGATCGGCGGCAGCGTGCTCGGCCACACGACACAGCGCTCGGTCAACGAGCGATTCTCGGGGCCGTCGAACTCGTGACCCTTGCGCGCGGCGGCTGCAGCGTCGCGACGAGCCACCGCAGCCGCCGTCAACGGCGGGATTCGGCCGTTCTTCGGTTGCGTGACGATCGACGTGCGCATGTTGACCGACGTCGTCCCCTCGTTCTCGCTGAGCTTGAAAGTGCCCATGTTGTAGTGAACGTCGGCCTGCGTGCCGGGGACCGTCTCGACGTCCTCGTTGACCTCGTTCAGACGTTTCTCCGCGTACTTCTGCCACTCGGCTTGCGACGCGTAGAACTCGCGATCCCCGAGCTCGGCCGGCCGCTCGAGCGGCGCGGTGGTGAACTCCGCGTAGACGCCCGCGATGTCGGGATCGCCCCACGCGGTTTTCGGTACGCTCTTCGCCTTCGTCTGGGCATCGGCGTCCGGTGCGGCGATCAGCGCCAAGATGCCAGCAGCGAAGCCCGCTGCGATCAGCTGCGTTCGAGTGCTCATTTCGCTCCTCCGGAGGCCGGCGGTACCGGCTTGCGCAGATGCCCGTAGATCTTCTCTTCGGCGAACGGCTCGCATTTGAATTCGAGCATTCGGTAATTGTCATCGACGACGCGGTACAGCGGCATGCGGATCGTCCACGGCCGCGAGAACACGGTCGGGTCCTCGATCGTGGCTTCGTAGCGCATGTGGTTCGGGCCGATCGGCGTGTAGCGCTCGACGACCTTCGCGTTGTCGCTGAAGTAGTTGCCGGCGCGGTCGAGCCACGTCTGACCGTTCAGGCCCGTGACCTCGACGACGAACGTGTCGCCTTCCCAGTGCGCGTTCGACCAACCCATCCAGGCGTTCAACGGCGCCTCGTCCTTGCCGTCGACGAAGATGCGGCGGAAGCCCGTGGCGTACTGGTACACGATGATGACGTCGCGTTTGTTCTGGAAGATCTGGAACGGGTAGGGCATGTACGTGGAGCGCGGTACGCCGCCGAGATAGCACTTACCCTCCGGATCGTCCGCCAGCCGGTTCGCGAAGTGCTTGTCGCGCTCGGCACGCGCTGCGGGCAGGTACGGAATCGTGCCGCCGTCGACGACGCCGAGTCCCGGCGGCACCGCGAATTGCGCACCGAGTTCGATGACCACGGGGTAGGCCGATGTGTGCGGCTCGAGGTTCCAGTGCGCGGTGTTCAGCGCCTGCCACACTCCGGAAAGATCCGGATGGCCGTCGGCGGCCTTCGGAACCTGCGTGAGCGGGCCGGCCGCGACCGGCAGCGTGAAGAGCAGCGCCGCCGCTACGGTGACGATCTTCATTGCGCGGGCGCCCCGCCTTCCGGGTGCGAGCCTTCGAAGAACAATGCGCGGCCGTCGGCGAACTGGATATCCCGGCCCACGGCTTTGTTCGAGCCGTCGCGCGTGCCGTAGCCGCGGATCACGAGCTCGGAGCCGATCGGAATCGAGTTTTTGTTGATGCCTTTGCGCACCAACGCGTTCGGGCTGCCGCCTTCGATCATCCACTCGACCGCGTTGCCCTTGTCGTCGACCACGCTGATGTGGATCCACGAGTGCGGGTTGATGAGCTCGACCTTCGTGACTTTGCCCTGCAGCGTGATGGGCCGGTTCACGTCGAACTCGGTGGAAAATGCGTGGTGGGCCAGCGCTCCCGCGGCTGTGAGCAAGCCCGCGAGCGCAAGGCCAATCGTGATGGTGAAACGCATGACAACTCCCCCCGGCGGCATAGGCCCACCACCTCGGGATCATGCCCGATTTCAGGGGGGCGCGCCTAGCACGCGAGGCTGCTATCGCTGCCGCTGCTAGCGCGCCGACGGCCCGAGATTCGCGCCGGCAGCGCGCAGGCGCTGCTGCAGCTTCGCGACGTCGATCGCGCGGGGCGGAACGCCTCCGCTAAGCGCGAGGTCGGCAGCCGTGCCCGCGGCTTGCCCCATGATGAAACAAGGGCCCGACACGCGCGCCGACGACTGGCCCTCGTGCGACATCGACGCACAGCGCCCGGCCACGAGCAGGTTGTCGATTTTCTGCGGCACGATGATGCGGTACGGGATCTCGTTGAACCCGCGCG
>Ga0326726_10005222_pt1 | contig 11785 bp, 9 predicted proteins | sample MHFenrmetagenome_2_FD_207603 | JGI IMG/M metagenome (GOLD analysis project Ga0326726, IMG submission 207603) | Lab enriched peat soil microbial communities from Michigan Hollow, Ithaca, NY, United States - MHF15MN | ecosystem: Environmental > Terrestrial > Soil > Wetlands > Peat | place: USA...
CGATGTGCTCCGTGCCCTTGCGGTCTGATCCAAGTTCGCGCAGCCTGAAATTGGCAGCGAGCACGCCCCTGCTCGCGGACGCCCCGAATGCAGGAGTTGGCGATGTCAACTCTGTGGCAGTTACGCACCCGGCGCATCAGGGCAAGTCAGGACTCGTGGATTTATTCTGCTTCCTCGGCCGAGATCAGGCTGGTATCGGCTTTCGCGGGATTTCTAGTCTTCGGCACGGCCGCCATGTGGGAATGGATCGCCGCGCGAGAGGGATGGTCGCTGCTGCCGATGGCGCTGGTGTCCAATGTCATTGCCGGCGCCCTCGCCGGAGTTTTCATTTTTATAATGCTGCGCAACCTTCGCGAGCGCCGTCTGGCGATGCTGCGGCGATTAGCCGCCATTCGTGAGATGAATCACAAAGTCCGCAATGCACTGGAACTGATCCAATTGTCCGCGTATTCCACACAGCACCCAAAGACCATCGCGACGATTACGGATGCCGTCGACAGGATTCAATGGACGCTACGAGAAATCCAGTCTCTGACGGAAGTAGCGGAGGGAGCAGCATCAGGCCGTGGCGAGAACCACGAACCGGGTGCTGCTAGGCAATGACACCCGACGTCTTCAGCCAGTAATCGGCAGGATCGACGTTTTTCGGGGACTTCCGAGATTGTCCAATTCTGCTATAACAGCGATGCGCACGGGCCGCGATGGCGATCCTGCCCAGTTCCGTCGAGGCTGCGACAAAATGATTACAGTCGGCGCAGAATGCCAGGATGAAGCATTCGTGGGTTGCCAAGTAGTAACTTGTAGTCCGCTCGGCTGACATAACCTGCGCCATGATCACTGCATGCACTCTATCGCCGTAAGCAAACGTGTCAATAGCCGATTAGTAGGGCAATCAGGGTTCGTCGCAGCGACTTGAACCGAAGCGGGTCTTCGCCGGGTATTGCGCCAGATTTCCACAAGAAGTTGCCGCAACAAAAGACGGCGAGAAAAGACGGCCTCGTCGCGGGCTTGGTCAGGCCACATCCGCGAGTTCGGCGCCTTCGGCTTCCATCTCCGCAGGTCCGACCGCGTGCGAGCGCGCGACCAGTACATAGATCGACGGCACGACGAACAGCGTAAATGCCGAACCGATGATCATGCCAGTCACCAACATCAGGCCGATGCTGTTGCGCGCTCCCGCGCCTGGACCTCGCGCAAAGACCAGCGGAAGGTGCCCCATGACGGTAGCCGCAGTCGTCATCAGGATTGGCCGCAATCTTGTGGACGCAGCTTCAATCACGGCATGCCGCTTGTCGTTCCCCTGCTCCTGGAGCTTGTTGGCGAACTCAACGATCAGAATGCCGTTCTTCGACACGAGTCCGACGAGGGTGATTAGGCCGATCTGGCTGTAGATGTTGAGCGTGGTCAACCCCAGAAACGAGAAAAGCAGGGCGCCGGAAAGCGCCAGCGGCACCGATCCAGCCAGGATGATGAGCGGATCGCGGAAACTCTCAAACTGCGCTGCCAGCACCAGGTAAATCAGGATTCCCGACAGCAAGAAGGTGCCGAGAAACTTGCCGCCCTCGGTCCGGAACTGACGCGACTCGCCGGCGTAGTCGACGCTGAAGCCCTGGCCCGGAGGCAGCAGGCGACGGGCTTCGTCCTCCAACATCCGCAGCGCGGCATCCAAAGATACACTGGGCGGAATGACGCCCTGGATGCGCACCGCATTCAACTGCTGAAAGCGCTTGAGGTCCCGAGGCTCGGTGGTCGCCTTCAGGCTGGCGAAGGTGGACAGCGGCACCAGCTTGCCGTGGGCGCCGGTCACGTAAATTTCACGGAGTTGATCAGCGGTGAGACGCTTGGCGCGCTCGATTTGCGGAATGACTTTGTAGCTGCGGCCCTGGACACTAAACCGATTGACATAGTTCCCGCTCAGCAGGACCGAGAGGTCCCGGCCCGCCTGGGAGAGATCGACTCCCTGGGAGCGGAGCTTGTCGCGATCGAAGACGACTTCGGCTTGCGGCTGGTCGAACTTGAGATCCGAGTCGGCGAACATGAACAGGCCGCTGGCCATTGCCTTGCCCACCAGTTCGTTGGCGAATTCCGTGAGCCGCTGCGGCTCGGCGGTGGAGGCGACGACAAAGTCCACGGGAAAGTCTCCGCCCCCCGGAAGCGCCGGCGGAACCAGAGAGATAACGCGCACTCCGGGAATCTTCGAGAGACCCCCCGCCGCCTCGATCTGAAGCTGTTCCGTACTCTTGTTGCGTTGGTTCCAGGGCTTGGTGACCATGCCGGCAAAGCCCCCGCTGGGCGAGGTGATCTGGAAGGTGCCCGCCGCCTCGGGGAAGGAGTGGTAGACGTCGTAGACCTGGGACGCAAACAACTGGGTCTGCTCGAGCGTCGCGTTCGGCGCCGCCTGGATGATGCCGAAGACCACGCTCTGATCTTCCTTGGGCGCCAGTTCCTTTTGCGAGAAGAGGTAGAAGGGAATAATCAGCGCGGCGACGATGGTCCACAAAACAAATACCACCGGCCGGTAATTCAGCGTCCCCGTCAGCGTGCGTGTGTACGTGTTGCGGACGGTGTCGAATCGACGATTGATCCATCCGGCAAAGCCGCGATCCGCATCCCCGGCGCGCAACAGGCGCGACCCCATCATCGGTGACAGGGTGAGCGCCACCAGGCCGGAGACGATCACCGCTCCTGCCAGGGTGAAGGCGAATTCGCGGAACAGAGTGCCCGTGAGCCCGCCCTGCAGGCCGATCGGAGCGTAGACCGCCGCCAGCGTGATCGTCATCGCGATGATCGGTCCCACCAGCTCACGCGCCGCGGCGATGGCGGCCTCAAACGGACGCTTCCCGAGCTGGAGATGCCGCTCCACGTTCTCCACCATGACAATCGCATCGTCGACTACCAAACCCACCGAGAGCACGATGGCGAGCAGCGTCAGCAAATTAATCGTGAACCCCGCTACCAACATCAGGAAAACGGCGCCGATGAGCGAGACGGGAATCGCCACCACCGGAATCAGGACCGAGCGCATCGACCCGAGAAAGAGAAAGATAACGATGATGACGATGACCAGCGTTTCCGTGAGCGTCTTAAAAACTTCGCTGATGGCGTTCTGGATATATTCGGTGGAATCGTAGGGAATGCCCGCCGTCATGCCCACCGGCAACTGCGCCTGGACTTCTTTCATCGCCTCGCGCACCCTGCCGACGATCTCCAGCGAGTTGGCGGTCGGCAGTACCCAGATGCCCATGAAGGTGGAGTTCTGGCCGTTGAAGCGGACGTCGGAGTCGTAATTCTCGGCGCCGAGCACGACGTCGGCGATTTCGCCCAGGCGGACGATCACACCCTTGTCCTGCTTGACGACCAACTGGCGGAACTCGTCGGCGGTTTGCAGGTCGGTATTGGCGACCAGATTCACCGACACCATCGAGCCTTTGGTCTTGCCCAAAGCGGCGAGGTAGTTGTTCTTGGCGAGTGCGTCCCCCACTTGAGATGGCGAGATTCCCAGGGCGGCCATCTTTTCCGGCTTGAGCCAGATGCGCATGGCAAAGGTGCGGTCGCCAAGGATGTCAGCGCGCTGCACGCCGCTGATGGCGGTCAGCTTCGGCTGTACGACGCGCAACAGGTAGTCGCTGATCTGATTTTGATCGAGGCTGGCGGAAGAAAAGCCAAGATACATGGCTGCAAACTGGTTGTCCGCCGTCTCCAGTTCGATGACCGGCGCCTCCGCCTCAGGGGGCAGGTCATTGCGCACCTGAGCTACTTTTGCCTGGACCTGCGTGAGCGCGGCGTTGGTGTCGTAGTTGAGCTTGAGGTGCACCGTGATGGTGCTGGCGCCTTGCGCGCTCGAGGACTCCAGGTAATCGATACCGTCGGCACTGGCGATCACCCGCTCCAGTGGCGTGGTAATGAATCCGCGCACCAGACTCGCATTGGCGCCCACGTATACCGTGGTCACGCGCACGATGGCGATGTCGCTGCGTGGATACTGACGCACCGAAAGCGAGCGGATTGATTGCAGGCCGGCGATCAGGACAACCAGATTGACCACGATCGCGAGAACCGGCCGCCTGATGAAAAGGTCGGTCAGCTTCATCAGCGCTCCTCGACGCGTGGCGCCAGGCTGTTAGACGGTTGAATCTTGTTGTTGACCTGGACTGCAGCGCCGTTGCGCAGCTTGAAGCCTCCGGAACTCACCACTTCATCACCCGGATTGATACCCGAGACCACTGCTACCTGGTCACCCCGTGCGCCCTCGAGCTTGACGAACTGCTGGCGAAGGCCGCGGTATGGCTGACCTTTCTGGTCCTTGAGCTCGCTAACGATGAACACTGAGTCGCCGTAAGGAGCGTAATTAATCGCGGAGGCCGGTAGCGCCACTACCGAACGCGTTGCGCCCAGCATCAGGTCTACCTGAGCAAACATGCCGGCGTGCAGTTTGCCGTCAGGATTGCCGACGGTTGCCTGCACCTGAAGGTTTCGAGTCGCCTCGTCCACGACGGAGTCGACAGCCGTGACCCGGCCTCGGAACTCGACGCCCGCCACATCCCCAGTGGCAACGCGCACGTTCTGGCCGATTCGCAATTGCCCGGCTGACTGTTGCGGGATCCCGAAGTTCACGTAAACGGGATCCAGCGACTGAAGAGGAACTATCTCATTGCCGGCCGCCAGGTACTGCCCCAGATTGACCTTGCGCAGGCCCAGGACTCCCGAGAACGGCGCCCGGATCGTTTTCCGGTCGATGGTGGCGCGAATCTCCCCGACCTGTGCGTCAGTCTGCCGCTGGTCGGCCGTGGCCCGGTCGTATTCCATGCGAGAAATGACGCCTTGATTGAATAGCTCCTGGGTGCGACGGAAGTTGAGACGCGCAAGATCACGCTGTGCCTCGGCCGCGGCCAACTGGGCCCTCTCCTGCCGCGTGTCGAGGTCTACCAGCACCTGCCCCTCACGAACCGACTTGCCGGACTCGAAGGCGATTCGGTCCACGGTCCCCGGCAGGTCCGCGCTCACGGTGACCCCCTTTACCGGGGCGATCGTGCCAATCGCCGCCAGCGTTGCCGGCCACTTTTCCTGGCGCGCGACGATCGTCGTCACCGCTTCCGGAGGTGGCTGGAATGCGGAGGCCTGTGCCGCCGAGTGGGATTGCCGGACTTTTACAAAGCCCAGGATCGCGAGTAACAACGCTGCCGTCGCCAACACCTGGATCATCCGTTTCGCCATGAATTCCCCTTACCCGTGAACCGCAGGTCGTTCTGTATTAGGAAAGCCGTTCTTCTAACGCTCGCCCCTCCGCATATCAGATTTGCGGAGCCGGCAAAAGGATTCGGGGCCAAATGAAACGCTGGAGCGGTTTCATTTACATAGCGGATTTCATCCCCGAGCGAGGGAGACCTCCCGCGCACTTACCGGGGTGATCGTGCGCGGGAACCCGAGTCAAGGGAGCTGGAGTTTGTGGCAGGTGCCGACGATTATGATCGGCTGAACCACCCGGGTCAGCGTTCCTGGGCAGGGCTACTTGTATTTGTGCCGACGCCGCGTGTGCACAAGGGAAATGTGGGAGCGATGCGAATTCCTTATTGCCCCGGGCCCTTGAAGTTGATGACGATGTCGTTCTCCACTTCGATGGGCACACCGTTCAGCAGGAACGGTTCGTAGCGCCAGCGCGTCACGGCAACGACCGCCGCCCGCGCCAGCATGACTTGCCCGCGCACGACACGCACCTTCGTCACTTGGCCCTTACGATTGATGGTCGCCTTCAACACCACTTCGCCGTGCACGCCCAGCGCCATCGAGGACGGGTAGATCGGATCGACCTTCGTGATCAGCTTGCCGCCGCTCGTTTGTGAGACTGGAATATCAAGCCTCGGCGCCGCCACGGGCGCAGCCAGCAGGTTCGAGATCGGCGACGCTTCGCCCGCAGGATGCGCACCCAGCGCGATGACGGGCGGAACAACGGATTTTGTAATGTCCGGCGGTGGCAAGGTAATCGAGGGTGCTCGCTTTGCCGGCTTCGGCTGTGCGGGCGCGGCATCCGGCTTCACCGGAGCCGTTGTCGTTTTTACGGCCAGTAAACGCGCGGGCGCATTCGCCGCCGGCTGGGCCTGCGTCAGGTGCGTGTCCAGCGGCGCAATCTTGGGCGGAGTGATCGCCCGCCAGTGTTGCCATCCACCCGCCACCAGCAGCACCGTTACCACGATGCCGGCGGCGGCGATTCTCATCCTCAATGGTGACAGCCGTGGCGCCGCCGCGCTGGCCAAAGCCGCCAGGCGTGCCGAGGCGCTCCCCAGCAATTGCTCAATGCGATGTGGGGTAGTGACGGAAGCGAGAAAAGGAGCGGGTTCCGCCTCCGGTGGGATTTCCTTCGGCGCTGCCGCCGGCGGTTGCACAATCGAAACCGGCGTCGCCTCCTCCACCGTTTCCACTGCCAAGGCTTCCCGCTGCGGCTTGGCGGAAATGTCTTCCACCTTCTCGATTAGCTTTGTCGCCGGCACGATCGCTGGCGATGCTGCGGCTTGTATTTCTATCGCTGTCGGTGGAATTTCTTTCGGGAAAGCCGGGGTCTTATCGTCCACCTTCGGCTCTGGCGGAACCGGTTTCATGAGCGCGGCCGAGACTTTTTGCGCTGACCGAGGCAGCCCAGGTTTCGATTGCCGCTCGGCGATCTCCGCCACCAACTCGGCAATCTGCTTGAGCACTCGCTCGTGACTGTTATCGAAGGCGTTAGGTTGGGAGGAAAACACTTCCAGAATGCCCGCCGGACGCCCCTGGATCCGTACCGGCACAATCACGATCGAGCGCAAATCCAAACTCCGGCAGACCAGCCGGTCGGCGCGCGGATCGCTCTCCGTGTCGTCGCAGCGCACGATCTCGCCGGTGCGCACACATTCGCCGGAGAATCCTGAGTTGGGGTCCACGCGGGCGCCGACACTCGGAGCATTCCCGTTGCTGGCGCGGCAGACGATTTCGCCGTTCTCTAACAAGGCAATGGCCGCGGCCGTGGCGCGGGTCGAGTTGCGGATTCGCTCCACGATGAATGCGAGTGCCTGGTCGCCTTCCGGCTTCTTAGCGAACAGGTCAAGCCGCAGCGCGGCGATTTCCGTACGACTTCTGGTCGGCTTCCTCTTTTCAGTGTGCAATGCCTTAACCCCAAACTGGTTGATATTGAGACAGATATATTGTTCTTGTCTGGGGCGCAGAGGGATAGGTAACGAAGGTAGTAGGTCCTCGACTGGGGTTAAGAACCGGGGGACGTCGGCGAGGGTCTCACGCACCAGCCAAGGGCAGGGTAAGGTCTATACCGAGTCGCGGAGTTGTGTTTGCGTTATGCTTGCGGTTTCTTGCTGTGTTAGCGGACCGCGCAGAATTCTTGACAGCCGCTGGTCCCGGGCGCAGCATGTTCGCGATCTTCCTTCAAGATGCGAGCTGCCGAGGTTGTCCATGGAAAAGGGACTTCAGGAGCCGCTGTCCTTCGATAATTTTCCCACTCACGTGGCGAACCCAAGCCCCCTGTTTCGTTCCGGAGGCACCAACATGCTCAAGGAATTCAAGGAATTTGCCCTTCGAGGGAACGTGCTGGACATGGCCATCGGCATCATCCTGGGCGTTGCGTTCGGCAAGATCGTGGCCTCGTTCATCGACGATATTCTTATGCCGCCGCTCGGCTTTTTGCTGGGTCGGGTGGACTTCTCCAACCTGTTCGTCACCCTCACCGGCAGGCATTTCGATACCCTGGTCGCCGCCAAGGCCGCCGGCGCGCCCACTCTCAACTACGGCGTGTTCTTCAACGCGGTATTCAATTTTCTGATCGTCGCATTTGCGGTTTTCATGCTGGTGCGGCAGGTCAACCGTTTCCGCAGGCAGCAGGCTGCGCCGGCGGCGCCGCCGATGAAGGAATGTCCCTATTGCTGCTCGTCAATCCCGGCCAAGGCGACGCGCTGCGGAGCGTGTACATCGGAGCTGGCGGCTGGTTCGGCGCATGCCTGAGCCGGGCGATCGAGAGCCGCGCAGAAAGGCTGTTATGAAACACGTTTGCGCAGTCATCTTCATCCTTCTACTCGGAACTGTTCCATCCCCGGCGCAGTTCGGCGACCTTTCCCAGCGCCTGGGAATCGGCAAATCCTCCACTCTTCCCGACACCAAGCTCGCTGCCGGCCTGAAGGAAGCTCTGCAGGTCGGAACCGCCAATGCGGTCAAGTCCACCGGGCGCGTGGATGGATATTTCGGCAACCCGGCAATCAAAATTCTTATGCCGGACAGAATGCGGACCTTGGAAAAAGGGCTGCGCGCCGTCGGCTACGGACCGCAGGTGGACCAGTTCGTTCTCAGCATGAACCGGGCTGCCGAGAAGGCCGCCCCTGCCGCCAAGAAGATCTTCCTCGACGCCGTGTTGCAAATGACCTTTGACGACGTCCGCAAGATCTATTCCGGGAAGGACACCGCCGCGACGGAATACTTCAAGACGAAAACCAGCGAGAAACTGGCGGCGACTTTTCGCCCGATCATCGCGAAGGCGACCAGCGAAGTTGGGGTTACGCAGCAGTACAAGCAGTTGGTCGGTCGGGCCCAATCCATACCGTTCGTGAAGGCAGAGTCCCTCGACATTGACCAGTACGTGTTGACCAAGGCTCTCGACGGGCTGTTCTATCAGCTCGGGCAGGAGGAGAAAAACATCCGCAAAAACCCGGCGGCACGAGTCACCACGACACTAAAGGAGGTATTCGGAACATAAGCGGTCCCACCCGCCAGTTCGAGGCGAAAGGGGCGGAGAAACCCGGCACGGTTCAGCCGCGACACGCGCCGTTCAGGCCGCGTGTCGGTCTTCGTACTCCTCGTTCCACGCCATCTGGATGGCTTCCAGCTTGCCTTCGGAGGACTTCTGCGGGTCGTCGGTGAAGGTAGGCAGCTCGGTAATCATGCGGTGCAGGTCGGTGAAGCGCACCTCGAGCGGATTGATGTCGGGGTACCTATCGGCCAGCAGCAATCCGATGTCTTCCGCGTCATCCCAGTAGAGATCAGTTGCCATTCGCGCTCCTCAATCGGGTGATCTGGTGATCGGGTGATCTGGCGACCTGCAACACAGGATTTTCGATCATCCGATCACCGGATCGCCCGATCACCCGATGAAATCAGTGTTCTCCGCCCTCGCTCACGTAGTTCCGGTTCCACTCCGGTACATGGACCACGATCTCGCCCGGCTTGGTGATCACGCACTGGCAGCCCAGCCGCGAGTTCAATTGCAGGTCGGCGGCCATGTCGAGCCGGTCGGCTTCATCGTCGTCCATCTCGCTCAGCAGTTCGGCGCCCTTGATCACCTGCACATGACAGGTGGTGCAGGCGCAATTGCCGCCGCAAGCGTGGTCGAGAAAGACGTGGTGGTTCAGCGCCACGTCGAGCAGCGACTCCGGCTTGCCGTGGTCCTTGTACGGCATCTTGCCCAGTTCGAACTCTACCGTCTTGCCTTCGGGCAGAAACGTCACCTTGACGGTGTTCGCACCGGGTGCGTCTACGGTTGCCGCGCCCGTTCCTTGCGTTTTCTCTTCAGCCATAAAAGCCTTCAGCTTTCAGCAGTCAGCATTCAGCTCCCCAACATTGCCGACGCATGCGGCTGAATGCTGAGTGCTGACTGCTGAGTGCTCATTTAATCTCCGCCGGCGCAATCGGATGCGGCGCTTTCGGCCCTTCTCCGAGGCTGGCCTCTTCCATGGTCTTGCCCTTCAGTACCGACGACACCGCCGAATCCATCATCCGCTCCGCCAGCCGCATCGTGCCCTGGTTCAGCGCTTCAATGGCGGACCGGATTGCGTGATGGTCTTCCCGGTCCATCACCGCCTGCAGCGCCTTCTCCTGCTTGGCGATCTGCTTGCGCTCATCCGACGTAAGCTGCTGCCACGCCGGGCTCGTCTTGCCTTTCTCCAGCGCGGTCAGGATGGTGTTGGCCTCGTAGCGCGCCTCGATCACCTGGCGCTGGCGGAAATCCTCTTCCGCGAAGTCGAACGACTCCAGGATCATGTTCTCTACCTGGTCGTCGGTCAGCCCATAACTGGGCTGTACGGAAATTTCCGCTTCCTTGCCGCTGCGCTGCTCGCGTGCCGACACGTGCAGGATGCCGTTGGCATCAATCAGGAACCGAACTTCAATGCGCGGCAGCCCGGCCGGCATCGGCGGAACGCCTTTCAAGTCGAAGCGCGCCAGCGAGCGGTTGTCTTTGGCCAATTCGCGTTCACCCTGCAAAACATGGATGGCAACGTTCGTCTGACCCTCGACTCCGGTGGTGAAGTGCTCCGTCGCCGACGCCGGAATAGTCGAGTTGCGGTGGATGATCTTCGCCACCACGCCGCCCAGCGCCTCGATGCCCAGCGACAGCGGCGTCACATCCAGCAGCAGCATGTCTTTGGTCGCTTCCGAGCCGCCACCCAGGATGTTGGCCTGCACCGCCGCGCCCAGCGCGACTACTTCGTCCGGATTCAGCTCCGAGTGCGGCTCGCGCCGGAACAACTCGCGAACGATCTGGCGCACCCGCGGAATCCGCGTCGACCCGCCGACCAGCGCGACCTCGTTGATCTGCTCCGGCGTGAGCCTCGCATCTTTGATCGCCTGCTTCACGGGTCCAACCGTGCGCTGCAGGATCGGTTTGATCAGCACCTCGAACTGCTCGCGAGTAATCTCGCGCTGATATTTCTTGCCCTCGGGCAGACCAACATCAATGACGGTCTTGTCATTCGACGAGAGCGCGATCTTGGCGTCAATCACCGCCTTGCGCACCGCCTGCACGACTTCCGCGTTGCGCCGGTAATCCAGCCCCATGTCGCCGCGGATGTCATCGAGCGCGATCGTAATCAGCAGGTTGTCAATGTCGTCGCCGCCCAGGTGCGTGTCGCCCGCGGTGGAGATGACTTCGAAAATTCCCTCGTGCAGCCGCAGGATGGAAATATCGAAAGTCCCGCCGCCCAGGTCGTACACTGCCACCACGCCGTCACGCTGCTTGTCCAGCCCATACGCCAGCGCGGCTGCGGTGGGCTCGTTTACCAGGCGCAGAACTTCCAAGCCGGCGATCCGGCCCGCGTCCTTGGTCGCCTGCCGCTGCGCGTCGTTGAAGTACGCCGGCACGGTAATCACCGCCTTCTTCACCGGCGCGCCGAAGTAGCGTTCGGCGTTGCGCTTGAGCTGCCGCAGGATGAACGCGGAAATTTCTGGCGGCGTGTAATCCTTATCGGCCAGCTTGATCCTGAGCACTTCGCCGGGCTGCAAGTCTTCGGCCAGGCGGAAGGGAAACAGCTTCAGCTCTTCCTGGATGTCCTCAACCCCGCGCCCCATCAGCCGTTTGATGGAGTACACCGCGCGCTCCGGCGTCTCGATCAAATACTTGCGCGCCGGATTTCCTACTACAATATTCCCCTTCGGGTCCAGCGCTACCAGCGACGGCAGCAGGTTCGACCCGTCCTCGCCTGGAATGACCTGGGGTTTGCCGTCCGGCCCCATGAAGGCCACCAGCGAGTTCGTGGTTCCGAGATCGATTCCGACTACGCGTTCTTCAGCCATGCAATCAAATCAGCCACTGATTAACACAGATGAACACAGATGAATTTGTTTCTGATCAGTGTTCATCAGTGTTCATCAGTGTTCATCTGTGGCTAATCTTCCAAAACCTCATTCACGTCCCGCACCAGATTGCGTATGTACGACCGCCGGTTCAGCAGCCCTACCAGATTCCGACTACTCTCTCTTCAGCCATGCAATCAAATCAGCCACTGATTAACACAGATGAACACAGATGAATTTGTTTCTGATCAGT
>Ga0326726_10005223_pt1 | contig 11782 bp, 9 predicted proteins | sample MHFenrmetagenome_2_FD_207603 | JGI IMG/M metagenome (GOLD analysis project Ga0326726, IMG submission 207603) | Lab enriched peat soil microbial communities from Michigan Hollow, Ithaca, NY, United States - MHF15MN | ecosystem: Environmental > Terrestrial > Soil > Wetlands > Peat | place: USA...
GGGAGATTTTTTTTGAAGGAAAGATATACTATACGTTCCCTGACCCATCAGCTGTCACGTGCTCTGACGGGAAAGCCCTCGCGGACTGCAAACTCGGCTATCGCACGCCGTATGTCTTTAACACTGCCTGCACTATCGGCGATATAAAACAATGGGACGAGAAAATCACTTCAATACCTTTCGAAGCAGCCCGTCGCGAACTCATGAAACTCTCCGGAGTGGGACCCAAAGCAGCAGATTGTATCCTCCTCTTTGCATTCCAGAAATACGAGGCGTTTCCTGTTGATGTCTGGATCCGCCGGATCATCCAACAACATTATATCAGAACCCTGAACACAGGTGCTGGCCTGACCGGCTGGGAATACGATATAATACGACGGTTCGCACGCGAACACTTTGGGGAATACTGCGGGTATGCCCAGGAGTACCTGTATGCGGCACGCCTGGTGTAGGAAAAAGTACTGGAAAAGGTATTGAATTATGTTCCGGTGTCCCAGCTGCAGAGGTATTTCTTCTGCTCTGTTGTCAGCTCATCAATGGAGAGCCCGAGCGACGAGAGTTTCAGGTATGCAACCTGTTCATCGATTTCCCTTGGGACTTCAAAGACTCCGCTTTTTAGGTTCCTGCCGTTTTTCGCGATGTACTGTGTGCAGAGCGCCTGGAGGGCAAAACTGAGGTCCATAACCTCAATGGGATGTCCCATCGCCTTGGGCGTGGCGAGGTTGACAAGTCTTCCTTCGGCAAGAAGATGCACTGCTTTTCCTTTCAATAAGAACGTCTCGATACCATCCCGCTTGATTACCTCCTCTGCGTGTTTGTGGAGCCACTCAATGTCGATTTCGACATTGAAATGCCCGGCATTGGATAGTATTGCACCATGTTTTAAATTTTTAAAGTGCCGTCCGCTGATTACCCCGGTGTTACCTGTAGTCGTAATGAAGATATCACCCAAAGCAGCAGCCTTGTCCATTGTCATGACCAAATACCCATCCATATGTGCTTCAAGCGCCCGTCGCGGGTCAACTTCGGTAATTATGACTTTTGCACCCAGCCCATGGGCTTTTTTAGCCAGCCCACGCCCGCAGTAACCGTACCCCGCGACCACAACATACTTTCCGGCAATCAGGTTGTTTGTGGTGATCATAATTGAAGTGAGGGCACTTTCCCCGGTCCCGTGGACATTATCAAAGAATCTTTTCATAGGGGTATCGTTCACTGCAACAACCGGGAATTCCAGTTTGCCTTCAGCAGCCATCGAACGGAGACGGTGGATGCCGGTGGTTGTTTCCTCGCAACCCCCGATGACCTTCTTGAGCAGATCCCGGCGTCTGGTATGAATGTAGTGGATTAAATCCATACCGTCATCGATAGTAATGACCGGTTCTGCATCAAGCACCAGGTTAATTGCCGCATAGTATTCCTCGACGGAACAGGCATGTTTTGCATAACAGTGGACATTCTTTACAGAATTGAGTGCTTTGGCCACATCATCCTGCGTCGAGAGCGGATTGCAACCGGTGATGTGCACTTCGGCGCCGCCGACAGCGAGCGTGGAGACAAGGTTTGCAGTCTTGGCCTCAACATGAAGTGCCATACCAATCGTCATACCGGCAAACGGTTTCTCCTTCTCAAACTGTTTTTTTATAGCGGCGAGTGCCGGCATATACTGCGCCGCCCATTCTATCTTCAGCATTCCTGAGCTCATGAACATCCTCGTAATAGTGGGGGCTAAAAACCAGCCGCCCGGATACTGACTACCCTATGAATAGGCACGCCAAGTTACATAAAAACTCCTGAAAAATCCCACTCGGCGATATACTGCTGGCATAGCGGGGAAATGTAGATAGGGGTGCACACCAAAATTTTACCCATGGTGCTCACACGACGTATCATCCCTTGCCTTGACCTTAAGGAAGGACGAGTGGTGAAAGGGACACATTTTGTTTCGCTCCGCGATGCCGGAGACCCTGTGGAGCTGGCACAACGCTACAACGAGCAGGGTGCGGATGAAGTAGTCTTTCTGGATATAACCGCTTCCCAGCAGAAACGCGGGACTATCATTGAACTGATCAAGCGGGCAGCAGATCAGCTTTTCCTGCCGCTGACCGTTGGCGGGGGTATCCGCTCCCTTGAAGACATCCAGCAGATCCTGCGGGCGGGTGCGGATAAAGTGAGTATTAATACAAGCGCGGTGCATGATCCTGCTCTTATCACCCGGTCCGCTGAGTCATTTGGCACGCAGTGCATCGTTGTTGCCATTGATGTACGCAGGAACCTTTCGCATAATCCTGATGCTGCACCGGTCCTGCTACCAGACGGGAAAACCTGTTGGTATGAAGTGGTTATCTATGGAGGGAGCAAACCTACCGGTATCGATGCAATTTCGTGGGCAAAAGAGGCTGAAGAAAGAGGAGCCGGGGAAATCCTGCTCACCAGCATGGAAACCGATGGTATGAAGAATGGCTTTGATATCCCCATAACAGCGGCCATATCTGACGCAACAGAAATTCCAATCGTTGCAAGTGGTGGTGTAGGTACTCTGGAACATTTCTATGAAGGTTTTACTGCGGGAAAGGCAGACGCCTGTCTTGCCGCGAGTATCTTCCACTACGGTGAATTTACCGTCCGTGATGTAAAAGAGTACCTCAGAGGGCGGGGTATCCCGGTACGGCTCTGAGATCGAACTCGATCGCTGCAACGGAGTGCTCGAGTTCAAACGCGTTCAGCACGGCGGGGTGGATCTCTCCAAATACCCCGACAATTTTTCCTCCCACAATGATATCAGCCCGGCGCCCTTCAATGAATGCCGGGTCGGAAGATTCTTTAACGGTATACTCGATGGAGAGCTCGTGGAGAACTGCATCAGCTGACGCATATGCTTCCGAGAAGTCCGCATCAGGGTGTGTACTGACCCCGGCGGCCTGCTGATAGGTGAGGCAGGAGTTAACAACGTCGCCTACCGTGAAGAGGCGCTGGGGGAGCTCGCGGTGCCGGTTCAGGGCAAGGAATTCAAGGAGCAGGGGGAGGAGCTCAGTCCTGACTACGGTATTCTCGATGCTGATCGGGTGCATCACGTGGAGGACCCCCTTCCTTTCCTCCCGCTGCATCTTTATGTAGAGTGTATCCTCATTGGTCAGCGTGAACGGCATCACCTCGAGATAGCCAAGGCCGCAAAAGGCTTCGCGGGCAAGGGTTGCATGGACCTGGACTGGGTGGGGTTTTCCCACGGTAAACGTCTCCGGCGGCATATCCTGAATCCTATCATACCCGTACGCGATTGCCACATCCTCGAAAAGGTCCCAGTCATGCATGATATCAGCCCGGTAGCAGGGCACCTGCACTTTCACCTTGTCTGCTCCCACCGGCTCGGCTCCAAACCGCATCTTCCGCAGGAGAAATGCCATTGTGGTTGCATTCAGATCGATACCGAGTAGCCGTGAGCACCCCTGCACACTCACAATCCTCTCTGCGGGCGCAAGGGTCGGGGTCTGCACTCCACCGATCTCGACGCTCTCGATCTCCGCACCTGCCTCCGCCATCGCTGTACAGATGATATTGACAGCAACACTAACCGCCCGTTTATCCGTACCAGTCGTGTCGAGAAGGATATTCCTGGTGTCGATGGTAACCCGTGTCCGTTCGCCATTGATGATCGGGGGAAATGAGAGAACATGATCATGACTGTCGATAATCAGCGGGAAGAACGGGAAGTCTTTAACGATCTTCGCGTAGTCCCTTCCCTTAGGGTGCTTCTCAAGGATCTCCTCCATAGTCATCAACTCAGTGTAGTCAAGGGGAACGAACGCCCGGCTCCGAGGCGAGGCGATATAACGGAAGGGTGGGGTGACCGTGTCGAGGTCATGGATGCCGATCGCTACCTTACTCCTGCCCCTGCCTACAGCCCAGTGAAGCGCCTCCTGCAGGGACATGATACTCTGGATGGATTCGTCATCGAATATGACCCCGCGGATGACCGCTGCCCCGAGCACGGGGCGGATATCTGCAAGCTTAGGATCGACGGTAAACGAGATCCCCGAAGGTTTCACGACATATAAGGGCAGGCCGGTCTCAATGCCAAGATAGCCCCTCATTGCCCTCGCAACCCCTTCCGGTGAGAAGAGGTCGGGACGGTCCGGGAAAAACTCCACATCCGCGTGATCCTCTTCGGTCCGCTCAACGTCCGATCCGATGAGGGCAATCTTGTCGAGAATCGTCTTTTTATCGGTACGGGTGAGGCGCTCGAGATACTTGTAGGGCAAGGTGATGACAGCCATTTCAGACACCTCCCTTCGTCTGGCGGAGCGCAGGGGTCTCCCGGAGGAACGCCACATCGCTACGGTGCAGGTAGCGGAGATCTTTGAGTCCGAGCCTGAGCATTGCAATCCGGCTCACGCCGAGACCCCAGGCGAGTACCGGGTAATTGATCCCGAGCGGGGCGGTGACCTCCTCGCGGAAGACTCCCGCGCCACCCATCTCGATCCAGCCTATGCCGTCGACATATACTTCAGCATCGAGACTGGGCTCGGTGTACGGGTAGTAGGAGGGCTTGAACCGAATACCCTCAAAGCCCATGCGGTGGTAGAACTCGGAGAGGATTCCGAGCAGGTTCCCGAATGTGACACCCTCGTCCATGACGACTCCCTCGAGCTGCTCGAACTCGGCAAGGTGGGTAGGGTCAATCGTCTCCCGCCGGTAAACCCTGCCGACGCAGAAAGCCTTGACAGGGGGGGTGGGATTATTAGCAAGGTGCTGGATCGAGACGCTTGTCGTGTGGGTCCGGAGTACACACTGCTCGGCCTTCTCCTCTTTCCAGACCCCACCCCAGCCGGTCGATGATGTCTCACCGCCGGATTCATGCATAGCCTTCACCTTTTCGTAGCCTTTCGGGAGCGGGATGGTCTCACGGAGATAGAACGTGTCCTGCATTTCGCGGGCAGGGTGGTCCTGCGGCTGGAAGAGAGCGTCAAAGTTCCAGTAGGACTGTTGGACGATGCCCCCATAGAGTTCCTCAAACCCCATCTCGAGGAGGATCTCCCGCATCTCAGCAATGATCCGCTGGTAGGGGTGGATTTTACCGGGATACGCCTTTTTCGGGAGCTTGGTCACGTCGTATTTGCGGAGGTTTGCAGTCTTCCATGCGCCGGAGAGGATCTGCTCGCGGTTGAGGGTGCCGATCTCCCCGCGGAGGTCAAGACCTTTTTGGGCGAGTGCGATCCCTTGGTGAGTGATGGTAATTATGTACCGTACTGTTTCGGACTCCCGCAGGATCCCGCGCTTGATCAGTTCTTTTGTCCTCGGGTCATCAGGTGATGGATTTTTCAGGGAGGCTTCATCTGCTTCCGTAGATGCTCCTGGTGTTTTTGTAACGGAAGTGCCGTCTACTTGTACCAGCCCTTTCTTTCGCAGCTGGCCAAACCCGATCCTGAACACCTCGTGCTTCTTGAGATCGGAAAGCGTTGTCCCTGGCAGGATAAAGCGGAAGAGCTGTGTTTCGGGAAGGCCGTTCGTTGCGTAGGCTTTCCCCTCGTCAGTATATACGAACTCCTTTGCCACAAGTCGCTCAACGGTGGCAAGCCCCTTGTCCTCTGCAAGGTGTGCCCATTGCACAAGTGCTTCGGGAGTTGCATCCAGCAGGTTTGCGAGATGCGGAGCATCCGCCTTCTTCTCTTTTTCCAGTATCGCCAGCAGCCTTTTCTCGTTCTGCGTCAGTTCGGCCATCTTACACCTCGATCTTCTCAGCTGCAGCGTCCATCTTCTCCCTGAAATCTTTCAGGAAAATAACCACACGTTCCGCTGTCTCCTTCTTGCACTGGCCGCACATGATCTCGCCGGATACGCACTTCCTGCGGATTTCTGCAAGTTCTGCATCATCCGTCACCATATGGAAAAGATTGAGCAGGTACAGGGAACATCTATCTGGTTCCCCGCCACAACGCTTCTGTTCCTCCTGGGTCATTTTCCCGCCGGTGATCCCGCCTATCACCTTCTTTCTTACCGTTGCTTCAGGTTCATAGAACGAGATGATGCTTTCAGGAATACTGCTGGACATCTTACCACCGGTAAGTCCCGGCATGAAAATATGGTAGGTGGACGAAGGCGTGAAGAAAGCAAAACCCCCATGCGCACGTTCTATCTGGCGGACCTTTGCACTGACATCAGAGCACATCGCACCTTTGATATCCACGTGCCCTTCGTATATCTTCGCATACGGAAATGCTGCTTTTACCGCATCGAGCGCCTGTTCCGGAGCGTTTTTTGATCGGACACTTACGTAACCATGCCGTTCTTCGACCGTAAACATGCGTAGTTTGTGCGCAACTCCCCGTGTGAGCCGGATGTGCGGGTCCTGGTCAATACCAACAGGTACGACCGTGGGGGCCGGTTCGCGATCGATCTGGGGATACAGGATATCTGCAACCTGCGTGATCACACTGTCGGCATGGGCGAGATCAGTCTCAGGAGAGAAACCATAAATTGCCGTCAGTTCGGAGAAATTCACCTTGGTTGCCGCTTCAAAAGCGAGATCTTTCAACCGTTCATTTTTACTCTGGAAATAGGTCTGTCCATCAAACCCGAGTGCATAGAGGCAGGCAAGGTACTCTTTTCCGTACTCCCTGCACTTATCCCATGGCATTTCCCTTACTGCATGCGCCTCACGGTCGGCAATAGTCACGTAGCCGTTGCCACCCTGCTGTACATGCCAGACCACCTCCTTCATGACCATCAGGTGACCGAGATGTGGGTGCCCGCTTGGCATAAATCCCGTCAGGACATGGAAGGGGGTATGGTTGCGGATCGCCATGGCGATCGGTCGGTAGTCCCGGTGCCCGACTACGATACCTCTTCGCATAAAATACGGGACGTTGGGGAGATCGGGGAGTAGCGGGGCGATGGGCTCGATGCCAAAATCGGAGAATAGTTTCTCAACATCGACGGACTGGTTGTTTGACCAGGGATTAATCTGCGGTTCCTGCATGGTGAGCGCTCACAGTTTGATTCGTGCAAATTCGACGAATTGAATTCCGGTAGTATGTACAGCGCCAAACAACATCTTCTTTTTGACACTATGCGCCATCCGGACTGAACGTGAGATAACGCTCATGGGAAGAGACGCCTCCTTTTCGACCGCATGAACCAGCAGGTCAGAGTGGACATTCTTCCCGCAGTAGACCCGGTAATGGTGACCGAATTTGTAGCCGGTCCGGGGAGTGAAATTGTGCATCCTGAGTTCGGTATAAACTTTATCTTTTTCGGCAAGTTCTCTGTCAGTTTCGCTGGCAAGCACAAAATATTCGTCAGCACTGACAGGAATTGTCCCTTTTTTGAGTGCAATAATTCCTTTCCCCATCAGATAGAGCAGTTCGACAGGGGAGAGCATGAGACGTTCGCCATCAAGCCGTTTGCCAAACCCGGACTGTTCGAGATCTGACTGGGCAGCGGCCAGGACCATCGCGGATTTCCCCACCAGTATCGCTTCATGATGAGACATATCAGGAAGTGGATTGCAGGATTCTGTCAGTTTCTGGAGTTTGATCTCGTAATAGGTCAGCTCTTCCTCGTCGTCGACAACAGCGAGAACATACTGCTTACGCATGTTTCTTGAGGCAACGACCTCCTCAATCAGTTTTACAAAACTGATGGGATCGCGTTCGGAAAGGACCCGCACAAGGTAGAGTGATTCACTGGTGCCGGGTTTTTCACCACGGCTGAAAACCCGGAAATCGTGCGGTCCGGCCTGCACAACATACCCCCGTTCACGCAGATCACGATATACCAAATAACTGCGCAGGAAACCGGGCTGTTCAGCAAACACAGAAAACAGGGTGTCAAATGTGTACCCGTTCACCTCGATCTTCTGGCGGTGGAGAAGATACAGTGCCTCCTGATATGAGAGTTTCACTCCACCTGCTTCCAGGCGTCCATACCCATTCTGTTCATAGAGGACACGTCCCTCTTTTCCCACACGCACCACAGTGCCGTCGAATGTTGCATTCACTGCCGGAACTATTGTGTTTAGAGGATAATAAGAACACGGGAAAGTGGGAAACAACGATTCGTTGCATTTTAAATAAACAAGACGACCCCCCTCATATCACAATAATTTTTATCTCATAAAAAGGGCGGAACCTTATTGTGCAAGTTCACGCACTTTCACTATATTCCCGATATCATCCCGCCGATCATCAACGGGTGTTTCACAAATAAGCGGAAGCGATGATAAGACGGGATGATGAAGGATGCGCCGGAACCCGTCTTCACCAATGAACCCCATTCCAATGTGCTCATGCCGGTCAAGGCTGCTTCCCCGATCGCCTTTCGAGTCGTTCAGATGGATGATTCTGAGATTTTTAATTCCAATCTGGTCATCGAACTGCGCAAGTGTCTCCTTGATACCCATGTCTGTGCGCAGCTCATATCCTGCTGCAAATGCATGGCATGTGTCAAGACAAACGCCGATACGATGTTTTTTTTCAAGCCCGTCCATGATTCCACGAATATGTTCAAAACTGCTTCCCACACTGTTCTTTTCGCCCGCTGTATTTTCAAGAAGGAGTATCACGTTTGTGTCAGAGTCCCCAAGGGCTGTATTGATCGCACTGATGACGCGTGTTCTGCCTCCGGCTATACCATCACCCAGGTGATGCCCGAGATGGGTGACGAGATACGGAATAGTAAGCAGTTTGCACCTGTCAAGCTCCGCAGACAGGGCGGCAATCGACTTTTCATAAATATCCTGTTTGGGCGATGCCAGGTTCGGCAGGTACGGCATATGGTCAACGGGAATAATTCCGCTTGATCGGATTTTATCCGTAAAAGCTGTGGATATTTCATCAGACAGCGGTGCAAATCCCCAGCCCCGGGGGTTGCGCGAGAACATCTGGAACACGTCACACCCGGCACCCTTTGCCCGGTCAATAGCACGGTCAAGAGATCCTGCAATTGAGACGTGGACACCAACCTTCACCATAGAGGAAACCTTCTTATCATTCCTGTTACCTGATCAACATTCGTGTATGGAAGATATTTGGAGATTTGGATTCAGGAACGGACGAGCAGATGTGTGAGGTCTGATTTTGCACAGCCGGGCTTTTGTATGAAATAATTCTTTCATCTGATTGCTGCGCCCGACAAATCATGGTGGCGTTTTTGTTCCAGACCATCAGACAATCAAAACCGCCCCGCTGAACCTGAATCTTTTTTGCTCTTCAAATGTCAAACCTGTAACCATGAAGGTTACCTTCCTGGGAACCAACGGCTGGTACGATACCCGGACCGGTAATACGTGCTCGATCCTGATCCAGTCAAAAGAGTATGACATTATCCTTGATGCCGGAAATGGTCTGGCAAAAGCGGACCAGTACATCACCCAGGATAAACCGGCCTACCTGTTCATCAGTCATTTTCATATTGATCATATCGAGGGACTGCATACGCTGGTGAAATTCAGATTCTCAAAAGGTCTGGTGATCTGCGGACAAGTCGGGACTACCGGAATCCTGAATACATTTGTTGCCAACCCTTTCACGGTTCCGTTTGCGCAACTTCCCTTCCCGGTAAGGTTTCTGGAACTGGATGAGGGTGAACATGCTATCCCGTTCCCGGTTGAGTCGCTCCTGCTTGTACACCCTGCACCCTGTTTCGGGTACCGCCTGTCCCTTGATGGAAAGGTCATCACCTACTGCACTGATACCGGTTACTGCGACAATGCGGTCCTGCTTGGCCGGAATTCTGATCTTCTGATTACCGAGTGCGGGCTTAAATCAGGACAGGAAAGCCCGGGATGGCCACATCTTAACCCGGAGAATGCACTCCAGATCGCAAAAGAAGCGCATGCAAAGCGGCTTGCTCTGACACACTTCGGCGCAGAAGTGTACAAATCTCCTGAAGATCGAACCGACGTGCAAAGACAATTCCAGAAAGAATGCCCGGGCCTGATCGTAGCAACCGATGACCTGACGGTTGAGATCTGAAATTAAAGAATTATTCCTGGATTTTTTTTATCAGCCACGCCATGTTTGCACCGAGTGTTTTCATCGTTGCAATTCCTTCATCATCAGTTTTTACATCACCCGGGGCAAGTCCTATGCCGACATTCCAGTACGATGAACCCGGGACAATCATCTGGCTGATGAAAAAGAAATGGTTTATTGTGTCAAATGCATGGATCGCGCCGCCGCGCCTCACAGCAACCACTGCGGCCCCTGCTTTATGACGGAACATATCGTCATTTGCCTTCGCAACAAACCCGGCCCGCTCAATAAGTGCCTTCATGTCCGCAGAAACATCAGCAAAATAGGTCGGCGATGCTAGGATAATACCATCTGAATCCAACATCTTTCCGATACAATCGTTTAAACTGTCGTTATTTACCACACAACGTTTATCCTGCTTTTCGAAACATTTCCCGCACGCAGTACAACCACGGATATTTTTTCCTGCCAGCTGAACGAGCTCAGTTTTTATGCCCTCTTTTTTTAGTTCCCTAAATACCGCATTGACAAGTATCGCTGTATTCCCGTCCTTGCGTGCACTTCCATTGAATGCGACGACCTTCATATCTCTCTCCTTTTTACTTACCCATTCTCCCATGAACAGATAAAAAAATCGCAGGTATCATAGCCGGAAAAATAACGATTGTCTAGGGGCGTCATCTTAAGAACCCTCACGCCAAATGGTGGTGCGATATGAATACTCGTATACAATTTTCCGATTTTCACCTGTCGCGTGAAGTCGGCAAGGCAATAGAAGATATGGGCTTTGAAGAGCCCACACCAATCCAGGCACTTGCCATCCCCCTTATCCAGTCAGGACGTGACGTAACTGCCCAGGCACAAACAGGTACCGGTAAAACAGCCGCGTTCGGCATTCCCCTTATTGAGAAGATTGATGCATCCCACCGTACAGTCCAGGCAATTGTTCTCTGCCCGACTCGCGAACTCGCGATCCAGATAGCAGAGGAGTTCTCTGCGCTCCTCACCCATCTCCCGCGTATTGTGGTTCTCCCGGTCTATGGCGGACAACCCATCGACCGCCAGTTGCGTGCACTCCATGCCGGTGTCCATATCGTAATTGGCACACCGGGACGGGTGATGGATCATCTCAGGCGTCGCACCCTCTCCCTCGATGAGGTGGCAACTGTAGTCCTCGATGAAGCTGACCAGATGCTTGACATGGGATTCCGTGACGATATCGAACTGATTCTTAAAAAAATTCCGCAGAAACGTCAGACTCTCCTTTTCTCTGCAACAATGCCTCAGCCGATTATCGAAATATCCAAACGTTTCATGAACAAACCCGAGTTTGTCAGGGTCGAGTACGCTGAACTGACCGTTCCCCAGACAGAGCAATCGTATATCGAGGTAAAAGAGCGCGAAAAACTTGACGTGCTCTGCCGGTTGATCGATATTGCCGATCCCCACCTCTCAATCATCTTCTGCAATACCAAACGGCGGGCGGAGGAACTTGCCGGGAAAGTAAAGGCACGGGGATACCGCGCAGAGGAACTCCACGGGGACCTGAAGCAGTCGCAGCGCGACCGGGTCATGGGCGGATTCCGGAAAGGCACTATCGAGATCCTGATCGCCACAGATGTCGCTGCACGGGGTATCGACGTAGAAGACGTCGATATGGTGATTAATTTTGATGTCCCGCAAGACGTGGAATATTATGTCCACCGTATTGGCAGAACTGGCAGAGCGGGGAAGAGCGGCAGGGCAGTGACTTTTGTGGCACCCAGGGATTTTACCAAACTCCGTGAGATCCAGCACTATGCAAAAATTCA
>Ga0326726_10005224_pt1 | contig 11781 bp, 16 predicted proteins | sample MHFenrmetagenome_2_FD_207603 | JGI IMG/M metagenome (GOLD analysis project Ga0326726, IMG submission 207603) | Lab enriched peat soil microbial communities from Michigan Hollow, Ithaca, NY, United States - MHF15MN | ecosystem: Environmental > Terrestrial > Soil > Wetlands > Peat | place: USA...
ACGCCACTCCACCGAGAAACCAATCGGAAACGTCGACCGCTCCTACAGCGCACCCGCTGTGGCGCTGTCCCAAGTGCGGTGGACCGATGGTCGTCGTCGACCGATTCACGGCGGCACAACTCCAACTCCGTTCTCCGCCGCTCCCGGCCACGGCTGCATGAAATTACTCGCCCACACACCGGACTGTCGGCGCGCTTCAGAGCGTCTCGCCGAAGTGTGTCTCCGTTACACCCAGACATCCTCTTCCTCTCCCCGCCTAGGCTCACTTCGGCCATCGACTCGTCTTTGCACAGGTGCGCCGCCTGCTACTCCACCGGCCTCGACGACTCCCGTGAACTTCTACACCCCTCGCTCGCTCCATTCAATTTGCATAAGTGCCGCGTCCGCCGCGCCAGCGGCTTCCTTCTGACGGCTTTTTCGAACGCGACGCCTCACACTTTCTTTCAGCCTTGAGCACTCATCCCGGCGTCGCGTCCGAAAAAGCACTAGCGTCATACGTGCGCAAGACGTGGCAGAAGAGAAGTACCCCGCCTCAAGGTTGTCCACGATTCGGTCTGAAAGCCGCTAATCAGAAGTTGCGTTCCTGACCTCAAATCCACCGAGGCGGGGGGGAGTAGATGGCCAACATCGACTATTTCTTCCGGCTAGGATCGTCCTCCGGATTGATGTAGTTGAACTGCACCGGCGCCATGCCGTGGACCTGGACTACCACTTCGCCACTGGCCATTACGTAGTGGTGCATGTCGGGATCGAGATAGGCGAAGCTGCCCGCCGGAAAGCTCGTCATGCTGCTCTCATCAAAGCGATCGCCCATGCCGAACTTAAGCGTCCCGGAGATCACCGTAACGTTTTCCCGCTTGGGATGCCAATGCGGCGCGATCCGATATCCGTCAGGCATCTTCAGACGGATAGTGTAGTCCCCGCTGGTAGCCATAGGATTACCCTCGAGCACCGCGAGTTGCGCCCCCGGCGCCACAAAAGACGGTGCGGGACCGTATTGCACTGCATCGGGCGTAAACGCGTGTTGCTCCGTACCAGCCGCCATCGCGCCAGTCAGATTGGACTGGCTCACCCACCACATCGCTGCGGTAATCGCGAGAATCACAAACAGATTTCGTTTCATTCGGTTTCTCCTGACATCGTTCATCACGACCTGTCGAACGACAATATCGCGCGTTTCGGCCTTTGCTTCAATAAGACCAGAATCACTTTTATGTATTTTTGGTGTATCGTCGTAGCCAACTGGGGATAATGGGGTTACCAATGAAACGGGTTTCCAGGAGTCGCCCTAAGACGGGCGATATCGAGCTTGACCTGGGTCGCTACGAACTGCGCCGCGATGGCCGCAGAATAAAGCTTGAAAAGAAGCCCATGGAGCTTCTCATTTTCTTGGTCCGGCGAAGGGAACAATTGGTTTCACGCGAGGAAATCCAAGCCAAGTTGTGGCACACGGATCTCTTCATTGACGCCGAACGCAACATTAATAACATCGTCCGTAAGATTCGCACCGCTCTGGGTGACAATTCCGCTAAACAACGATTCCTGGAAACGGTCGTGGGCAAAGGCTATCGCTTCGTCGGACCCATCCGGACCATCAGTCCTCTCTACAGCAATCCCGATCCTGCTGAAAGCGCAGACGGCAAAATGCAATTTCGAGGCGACGGGGCGTGGGGAGTGGACCGTTCTTCGCTCGCCGTGCTGCCGCTCCATTTTGTCGGGGATCTCGACGACGATAACGGCCTCAGCCTGGGCTTTGCCGACTCTCTGGTTTCACAGTTGGCAAATCTCGAAGGAGTTGATGTCCTGCCAACATCTGCGATCTTGAATGTACCTTCTAATGCGAAGGCTTCCGAAATCGCTTCTCGGCTGGGAGTCCGATTTGTCGTGCATGGTGCGATTCAGACTTTCAGGGCGGAATCACGTTTGTCCGTGGAACTGTTCGACTCGCATTTGCAGAGCCGTTGTTTCTTAACCAAGTTTGTTCTCGACCTCAATCGCCCCTTCGAGCACGTTCACGGCATCGCGCGACATACCGCCAAAGCACTGAAACGTCCGCTTCGCAACCCAACCCCCCAAAGTCTCGCCCGCTTCAGCCGGGATGCGCTGGCTTATGGGGAGTTCATTCAGGGTTACCGTGACAGTTACACCGGCGACCGCAAGCTATTGGAGGAAGCTGCGCGGCACATGATGAATGCCGTGGCTCGCGATCCCCTGTTTGCGCTCGCCCATGCGATTCTCTCCTTTGTTTGTTCAAAGCTTCACTTCGAGATCGATCCCAGCCGGAGTTGGCTGGAGAAGGCCGAATTTCACTGCCAACGCGCTTTGGAATTGGATGCGGCTCTGCCCGAAGGGCACGTGGCCAAGGCGTTTCTCCTTTGGGGACCCTCGAAGAACTTCCAACATATCGAGGCGATTTCCGAACTGAAGCGTGCGCTCACTCTTCAGAAGAATCTCCCTCATGCCTACAGCCGTCTCGGGACGATCCTGGCGCATATCGGTCTGCTCGACCACTCTCGTGCGATGTTCGAGAGGGGTAGGCCTTTCGATCCAAGAAAAACCATCAGCCACAGTATTGCCCAGGTCTATCTGTGGAGCGGAGAATACGAACTTGCGCTCGATGAGTTAGAGAAGTGGCGCGCCGATGATCCCACGAATAAGTATGCCATCCATTTTGCGCTGGACCTCGCGATCTTGACCGGCGAATGGGAAGAGGCTAAGCGCTTGCTCGGTGAGGCCGGAAGCCTGGCGCAGGAAGAGCCAATGATCATCGCCCTTCAAGGCGTGATGCATGCTTCGTTGGGCGAATCCGAGGAGGCGCTGCGGTGCATTAGCCAGGCATGTACGAACCCGAAATCCTTCGGTCACGCCCACCACTCGTACTATCAGATCGCCTGTATTCTTTCCTTGCTCAATCAGCCTGAGGCTGCGTTTGCGTGGCTTGAACGCAGCATTGATACCGGTTTCGCCTGCTGGCCGTTTTTTCGGAAGGACCCCTGCCTGAAGAACCTGCGCCGCCATGCGCAGTTTGAACTCCTGGTGAGTTCTTTACAGGCCAAGTATCCCGACCACCTGGGGTTGCTGTAGCTCGGGTCATCTGCACTCCCAAACTTCAACGACTGTTGCGGCTGGATGGTCGGCCAACAGGAAGTAATGACCTAGTGGCCGTGATCGGGTTGTAGTCGCAAGAATCTCTTCATGCCAATGCCCTGGTCGCTTGAGTCTGTGAATGCTGGGCAGCCCACACAGCGGGAGTAAGGTCTGGAAGGCGCCTTATCGGGATATCGGCTAGCCCGGGGAGAATCGTGGAAAAGTAATCGCGCACCGGCACTTGCATCCGGCGGCAGCTTTCCACGACCGAGAGAATCGCCGCAACCTTCGGTCCTGCCAGTGGGCTGCCGATGTGCAACCAATTCTTTCGACCAAGAGCTACCGGACGCATGGAGTTCTCCGCCAGGTTAGTACTTAGCTCTAATTCGGGATACTCCAAGAAGCGGGTGAGCTTCTTCCAAAGCCCGAGCGCGTACTGGCAAGCCTTGCTGAGTGCGCTGGAAGGCAAAGCTACGGACTGCGCTGCATCGATCTTGCTTCGAATATCATCGAGAAGAGGCTTGGCTGTTTCCTGACGCCGGAAATGGCGGGCCGCAGTAGTCAGCGCTTTGGAGGGAGCGTCTGCATCGACGGCAAACAGTTCGTCCATCTGAGCCACAATCGGGGTTGCAACCGGATCTCGGGGATTTAGCTGTACTGCTTCGAAAAACTGTCTCCTTGCATGAGCCCAACAAGCCGCATGTACCATTTTCGGCCCGCCGATTTGGTCATACGCCGCGTAGCCGTCCGTTTGGAGAATGCCTTCGAACTGTCCCAGGAACCGCTTCGGTCCGTCCCGTCCGCGACCCAAGCGGAAATCGAACACGACGATTCCTCGGGGACGACTGTATTGCCAGAGGTACGCTTGGTGGTTCTTACCTCGGCCCTCGCGTATCTGCACATCGACTGGGGTTTCATCCGCCTGAATGTAACTTCCACTAATCAACTCTCGCCTCATGGCGGCGACCATTGGGATCAGCAACTCGCCGACTTTGAGGACCCAGCCGTCCAGCGTTGCTCGGCTGACGTCTAAGCCGAGGTCCCTTTCCAAAATCATGCTCTGACGGTGCAGGGGCAGGTGATTGCAATACTTGCCGACGACCGTGTCGATAACGATCCGGTCACTCGCCAGACACTTCTCGATGATCCGTGGCGGCAGGGGCGCTGAGACGACGCCGAGATCCTCACACGACCGGCAAGCCCGCTTCTCTCGTTTCGTGACCAGCACGAAGTACTTCGCCGGTTCCACGTCCAGCTGGGAACTCTCTTCGTAGCCGATCACCACCGTTTCTCTGCCACAGCGTTTGCACACGCGCTGATCCGGCCTGCAAGGCAGAACCCGCTCTATGCGAGGAAGATTCGCAGGCAACTCCTGGCGGCCCGGATGCTTGCCGGATTTCTTGGTCGAGCGATGCACTGGCTCGGGTTTACTCTCCGCCTGCTCGATCATTTCACTGACGACGGGCTCAAGCTCGAACAATTGCATCTGCGCCTGCGAAAGTTTTTCTCCGCCCGCTCCATACCTCTCGATTCTCATCAGCCGCAGTCGCTCTTCCAGTACCCGAATCCGCAGCTCCGCGTACTGCAGCTTGCTCCTCAGTTGTGCGATGAGTTCCAGATCGGCTGGTGCTGAAGGAATGGGGGCGACACTCACAATGGGTTAATGATTTACCAGAGTTGATCGAAACGATCAAACAACCAAGCAACCAAGCAACTCAGGCGGCAACATGTCCCTCTGGCGGGGCCTTCCGGTACCACCGCTTGTGCTTGGTTTTGGTCAGATCGATCCCACCCAACAACAGAGAAAGCTCTTCGTGACTCAGGCTGATCTTGCCCTGCGCGTCGCCGGATTCCGGCCAGGTGAAACGCCCTTTCTCCAACCTCTTGGCACAGACCCAGAGACCGCTTCCGTCCCAGACGAGCACCTTCAGCCGATTGCGCTGGCCGTTGCAGAACAAAAACAGGTGCCCGCTCAGAGGCTCACACGACAAACGATCGCGGACCAGCCCGTACAGCCCTTCGAACCCCTTGCGCATGTCAGTGACTCCGGCGGCCAAATAGATCCGTGTGGCTGGACCCAGTCCAAACACAACCTACACCCGCTCCAGTACACTCACCAGGCGCTCGAACGTGGTCGTGTCAAAATCAGGATGCACCTCGATTCGGCGCTCGCCCGACAGCACCACGGCCAGCCCACAACCCGGTTCGTGCTGCTTCGGCGATTTCCTGGCTGCCAGCTCCACCGGTACCAAACCCCCGGCCGAAGAAGTTGGTCTGCGCCTTCTCTTCCAACGCCGTTTCTTCAGATGGCGATCCAGCGTGCTGAAGCTCAAACCTCGACTCTGGCAAAATTCACTCCGCCGCGTACCGCTGCTCACAAACTCGGCCACCAACTGCTGAACCTCCGCACGGGTACGTCGCTTGGGAGCTAACAACTCTGTTTTTGCGGTCATCCGGACACTTCAGCACAAACCCCGCCTGTCCAACAGGTGTGTTGGTCAGACGCTTACTCTCGAGGCACAAACCTCACCCTCCGGTCGAGGCAGAACTTTCTCCTTGACATCCCTTTTTATAGAACTCATTGACATCCGACGCCGGGAAGGTCCCCGTCACGGCTAGGAGTGATACTAGTCACCGCGATCCCTGACAGAGTCTCCCCATACTGGCATTATGCAACGCCAGATCGATGAAGCGGAGTACGTGCTGGCGGTTTTGTACCGGATGCGAGACGAGGTGTCCGCAAACCCGAAATTGTTTGATCCCGATGCTCAAGAGCGAATTGATGTAAACAGGCGGAATACGGGAAGTTGCAGTAGACGAAGAAACTTCTTTCTTGTCGCTTACTCTCCACGGATAGTTGCTGAAATCAGGCGTTCGCACCAACTACGATCCAGCGCCTGGTCGGGGCGGGGTTCTGAGTGTGATGGCGATGTTCGCCAACAACCTGAACCTGGAACGAGTCTTCCAGTGCATTGCTACTGACTCATTGAGCTCGCAACGCCGGAAAACACATTGTTCGCGTTGGTTCCGATCAGCCGCACAGTACCGATCACCAGTACCAGGATGACAGCCAACATCACTGCGTACTCGGCGATGTCCTGCCCTTGCTCGTCTGACCAGATCTGACGGCAAAACTGCACCATATGTCCTCCAATGTGTACTCACCCGGGGAATCTGCTCTCGGCCTCCTCCTTGGTGTCAGCAGTGGGCCGCCTTCAGTTGAGGATCGAGAGAATTGAGTTCAGGAGCCCCCGCTGGGGGTCTGCGGGATCAAGAACCCGCTCGATCTCCATGAGCGCGGTTTTCAGTTCTGCCGCTCTCGCCACGGCGATCCCGACGAGCATGGCCAGAGTTCGGTCGCGCAGTTTGTTGTTGGCTCTCTCAATGGATTCACGTGTGAAATCGGCTGACGCCAAGGTGTGGAGGTCTGTAATGATCTGCGTGGAATTCCGCATCCGCTTGCCCCCTCGGGGAAGTTGGGTCGAGCAACTGCGAAAAATCCCAGCTCGTCTTCTTAACGGCAATGATAGCCACGCAAAACTACGTTGTCCAGAACTACGTTGACCAGCGAACTATGAACTTGCACAGGACTGACAGCATCTCTCGCGTTCCGCAAATTCGCTAGCTCGTCACGAAGAGGTCTAGGACGCGCTCGTTGAGCATCTCGGCGAGTTTCTTGCCGTCCTCAAACCGCGTACCTCCAAGCAGGTCAAATCCAATCAATACTTGCCTCAGCATCGAAATGGTGTCTTGGAAAAGTTCGACGACAAGAATGGGCTTTCCATCACTCGCCCGCTGGACTGTGAAACGGCAATTGCTGCGCTCGGTTTTCTTCTCGGCCATATCGCACACTAACTTCTACTCTATACAGGAGTCGCCGGACTGTTCGATACCACACATAGCTCCAGATTGTTCGGCGAGCTGCGCCTGCGTAGCCAGTCCACTTTCCTCAATCGTCGAAGCCAGGCGTTAGCACGCAATATAAAAAGGCGCCCACTTTTGCGATAGGTTGTGAGTGTTGGATCACCAACCTAGCGAAAGGAGCGCCTTTATGAGTCAGGAAAAGTATATCGGCATGGACGTTCATCAGGCCACCATTTCGGTTGCCGTGATGGATGCTGCTGGCAAGTTGATCATGGAATGCCTGCTGGAGACCAAGGCAGCCACGATCGTCGAGTTCATCCAAGGACTGCATGGAACTCTGTCGCTGACTTTCGAAGAAGGAACGGCAGCGGCTTGGTTACACGATCTGCTGAAGCCACACGTCGGCCGGCTCGTAGTCTGCGATCCGCGCGCAAAGCGGCTCTGTTGAAAGAAGGCAACAAGAGTGACCGGATCGATGCGCGCAAGCTGGCCGAGATGTTACGCACCAACCAACTCCACTCGGTCTACCACGGCGAGCATGGGAGGCGCACGTTGAAGGAACTGGGGCGCAGTTATCTGACCGTCACCAAAGATGTGACCCGGGTGATGAATCGGATCAAAGCGCTGTATCGCAGCTGGGCCAGCGGTCTACAACCGCACCACAGAAAGGTTGCTCTCCAAATCTAGAAGGGTTCCTCGATCTGACTGGATTCTCGTGGCAGGCGCCTTTGAGGGAATTGTCTCGGCAGAGATGTTCGAGGCTGCGCAGGAGACGCTGCGCCAGAAGTTCTGGCTGCGTTCAGACGCTGACGTTTTGAAACAACTGAGGTCCATACTCGATGCCCACGGCCATTTATTTCATTCCCTCCTGAAAAGATACGGTTTGTCGCCTGGTGGTCTGTCATATCGTTTCAGGTCAACGCTCAACGCCTATGAACTCATCGGCTATCAGTCGCCGCACGAGAAGACCGCCGAGCATCGTACCCATGTCCGCAGGATTCGCGCCGACCTGATGAAACAATTGGTCGACATGTTTCCCGGCAATGTGTCCGTGTTCTCGTGGACGTGGAAGCGTCGAAATTGTCTCAAACTCAAAAATGGAACTAGGGTCGCGGTTCGCGTTTGCCGTTCAATCCATTTAGTGGAGAAGGGACGCATGTGGGCATTGCAAGCAGCGAAAGAGGAACACCGCCGGGTGACACTCGTGGCGGGGATGAATCCCGAGAACACTGCCCTCGAAGCGTTTTACGTGACAGGTCGCCTCAAGAACCCATCTAAACGCCACATTACAAAAGACACTGAGTGGCTCACAAAAGGTGTATGTCTTACTGATCTTCGATCCTTCTACGACGTTGTCATGTCACGGCAATGGACGTGAGCGTGACCTCTCCTTGCTCCTGCCGTCACAGTGTTCCTCCGGCCCATCGTTCGCGTTAGACATGGATGCAGCGGACGTGTTTAAAGCAACTGAATGTGCCGCATGATCTCAGGAGTCATCGTAATTCCTCAATCATGCGGACGAGGTCTGACAACTGGAACGGTTTGGTGATTACCTGATAGCGGTCGGAAATCCCGGCACAGCGGATGCTGCATTCCGGTTCGCCTGACATGACCAGCACCTTCAGCTTTGGATTCGACTTGAGGGCGATTGCAACAACATCGGAAGCGGTCATGTCGGGCAGAAGAAAATCACACACCAACACATCAATTGGGCAACCAGCGCAAGCCTTTATTGCTTGAATGCCGTCTGCTGCTTCGATCACACAGTGCCCGATGACTCCAGAACTGATCGGAGCAAAAGCCGGAGAGCAGCGTATTTTTCAACGACAAGAACGGTTGACATCTCGTTCTCCGGGTTTCACCGCGTCACAGTGTTCGATCAGTTCACGCAGTTCCCGAGCGGCGGCTAGGATGGCACGTTTCTCACTTTCGTAGTGTTCACTGGTGGGTGATAGGAGAGCCAGTTCACATTGGAGCCAATCAAGCCTGTTCTCTGCCTCCTTTCTGAAGTTGGCAGTTGGATTTGAGGGGATAAGGACGGAGCGGGATGATGCGGATGTGCCGTCCGGCTTTTTGACTTCGTGAAGTGCTGCCGTTAGGGTTTCTAGATGCTGCATGAAGACCCGACAGCGACGCCTGCACACGGAGGGCCGTTGGAGTGCAACGTGGAAAGGCTAACGAGTCAGGGGATTAAGTGAGCCGGATGGACACAGAACATGCCGGAATGTCGGCAGGACTGCCGGTGGTTTGGCCGGTTTGCCCGTGACTCGGACGTTATGCCCTAACAAGCAAAACCGCGTGCTTATGGCTGAGGAACTGCATCAACAGCGTCATCATCACTGGGAACCCAGGCGCGCTGGTCCGGTCCAGCTTCGCCTTAGCTCCCAGGTCAATCCGTGCAATGCCCATAATGACAGTGGAGCACAGCGATCCACAATGGCACATAGGTAATGACGATCGATATTACTATCAGTTACTATTGACACAAGTGATATGTGTGTGATTGACTCTGATTACAGAGGGGTTATGCCCAAGAAGAAAACGGTTAGACCTGAGACCAACGAACGAGGTACTACCAGTGTGTCCGTTCGTCTGTCTGACGAGCTACTCGCCTACCTCGACGAAAGAGCAGCGTTGGAGAACCGCAGTCGAGCGAATCTAATCGAGACGCTGCTGAAGCAAGTGAGGGAACAGGCAGGGAAGTAGTTTGTTATCTCATCCCTCGAAGGTGCATATCAGTGCTCGACCGAGCGGTCGCCATCGCCATTGTGCTTTAGCGTGAAGGGAAAGATGAACAGCCGGGCAGCAGAGACGCGATGGGAAGCCCGCACTTCCGCGCCAAATCCTCGAATGGCGGCACTTCTTCTGATGCTGAGGCACAGGAAAACAGACGGAGAACTCGCTTAGAGATGACAATTCCTCGATGCCATCTCGTCTTGATTCCGTTGGTATTTCCAAATCTTATTGTTCAAAGTGCTCGGCATCAGTTTGGGGAACTCTTTCGGCCAGCCCTGGCACCAAGCGTCTGGTCTGGACGCGTGCGGCCTAGGCAGAAGGCGAAGATCTCATTCCAGACCTCCTTGAAGATCTTGTCGCCGAATCCCGACTCCGACTTCAGCAGATCGTAAGCCCGATACCTGCGGCCCCCGCCGCGGTCGGCCTTGAGGGCCTTATACTGCCCGACGATATCCATGTGGTCGCCAGGGACCAGCACATTTTCACCCTTGGGCCAAAGCATGGACATGGTGTTGACGACGCCGTCGTTGTCCCATACCTCAATCGAGTGTTGTGGAGCCCCGCTCAAGCGCCTGGTCACCTTTCCGCTTGGGACCGGGTGCTTGAACGGGCCGCCGGCGCACGCGCGGTAACAGGTCCGATAAACAACGTCGGTACCCGCGCTCAGCGCAGCGTCCTTGGTGATCTCAGGATAGGTCCATGGCTTTGTAAGCTCCAACGGCGGTGCGGGGCAGCCCGAATCGAAGCGAAACGGACGTCTTCCAAGCGTCACATACGACCGGAATTCGATGTCGCGCCCCAGTTTCAGCTCTTTCTCGCGATCGCTGACACCGAAGTGCGCCGGGCTCACAGGTTTGCCGGCTCGTCGAGGAGGCGAAGTGAGGTCGTCGATAGCACGAAAATCCGAAGCCATGTGGCGCAAATAGAGCCCGAGCTGGGATGCGGCTTCGTGCGCCTCAGCCTTCCGCATGGGACTCGGTCTACCGTTATGTTCGTTGGCCTCGCTTAACGCATCCTGCACGGCCCGAAGCAGTCCCGCACCCGTGAGGCAAGCGGCGACGCCCGCGATCGAGCTTTCGATCCGATCCAGAAAGAACAGTTGTGAACCCGCGACCGCGGCGCGTAACTCGGCGACCACCGCCTCACGCCAGGCGCCGTGGGAGTGCACCCAGTCGGCGATGTTAGTGCCCCAATGGGGCACAGAGAGGAACACGACCCGACGCACGCACCTGAGGATTTTTCCCGGTTCTACCTTGGCTCCGCCGTCAACCACAATCGGCTCCTTGCGGTGGTGCAAGTCCCAGAGGAGCCAGCGGATGTCGAGTCCGCCGGTCGAGTGCCCTACCAGGGTGACATCATCGCCGATCGAAATCTCACCGCGCGCAATGCGCTTGGCAAAGTAGCTCCTCAATTGCGTTGCGCGCGTGACCACCGCCGCAGTAGGGAAATTGTCGAAGTAGTGGAGCACTTCGTTTCCGGCTCGCCACGTCTGAAACAAAGGCGTGATGCCGGCGTAGTATTCAAGCTGGCCGAGCCCGTCGAAGCCGGCGAAGCCCGGTACAAGCACGACGTGAAAACGTTTGGTGGAGGGGGCCCTCGCGTCTTGATCGGCCACGGTTCAGAACCTCCTCAACTCTCACGAAGATTATCCGCACCTTCTTAACCAAAATCGAGTCCAAGCCTGGGATTGACCCTCCTACATACTGCCTTGGCTGCCGAAATGGTCGAAGAACGTCTTGCCGCCCAGCCCATCGCCTCCGAACAGAAGATTCCGTAAACCTGTCGTGACTATGAGCGCCGCATCGCCGGACGGACCCGTCCCTTCAAGAATGGCCAACCAGGAGGGCTGAGTCATCCAGGCACAATCGCCAAGATGTCGCCAAACTTGGTCACAATTGAACTGTTTAGCGACTGGCTTTTAGCATGCTAGTGGATGCCAGTCGCTCCACCGGCTTGTATTCTATTTGTATTCTAAGGGTCGCTATGCCCATCCGTCGTGGGACAACTCTAATCGTTGTGGGAATTGCTGCGATACTCTTGCTCGCGTTCATTTTCGTTGTACCCACTCTCATTAACATTGGATCGCTACCGGTC
>Ga0326726_10005225_pt1 | contig 11781 bp, 7 predicted proteins | sample MHFenrmetagenome_2_FD_207603 | JGI IMG/M metagenome (GOLD analysis project Ga0326726, IMG submission 207603) | Lab enriched peat soil microbial communities from Michigan Hollow, Ithaca, NY, United States - MHF15MN | ecosystem: Environmental > Terrestrial > Soil > Wetlands > Peat | place: USA...
ACTCCAGCTCCGAACACTCAAGAACCGCATCATCGCAATCCGCACTAATCCTGGTGATCCTCAACAGAGTCTTCTTATTCGCCAGTCGGGCGCGGCACTCACACAGGAGGCGACGCCGCCGAGGCAAGTCCAGCTGTTCTTGAGGATTCGGAGGTGGGTTCATCCGTTAGAATCCGGCCTATCCGCTTCAATCGACCAGCCATCTCTTAGGTGCCAATCGCCAGAACGCGTACCATCGCGATGACCCGGCGCTTCCTTCTCGAATCACTCGTTTTTTCAGGTGTTCCCTAGGGCCCGTAAGCTCGCGTGCGCCGTTCGACCCTACCCGACGCGATTCTGGCCGGGTTACTGGACGAGTGTGGCCGCAGTGCCACATGCTAATGGCCTATGACAAATCTCCCTCGTACGTTGTGCACTCTGCGCCGGCTCTCCGCATCGGGTGCCGCTGTGATTTTGGCGGCCGTCTTCGCACTGGCGTGCTCGGCGTCCTCCCGCGCGCCGTCGAAGGCGCTCGCCGGCGACTGGGATGCCTACGTCGCCGACGGCTCCACCGCGCGCGGCGGGTTCGAGGGCTGGCGGCGCATGGGATTCGCGCACCTCACCGCGACCGACGCCGGCGTCGCGGGCGCGATTCGCCGCCGGACCGGTGAGCCGATGCTCGATGTCGTCCACGTCTCCGCCGCCGGCGATTCGATCGAGCTCCGGAACGAAGGCGAGCAATCGCTCAAAGGCACGTGGCAAGGCGACACGTTCACCGGCGTGATGCTGCGCATGGGAAAACCGGCCGGCCGTCGCGTGCGGCTCGTGCGGCGCGCCACCCCGTTCGCCGTGGAGCAGAACTATCCGTTGTGGCCCGGTGCCGTGTCCGACTCGCAGTACGCCATCACCGAAGACACGGCCGTGTTTATGAAGACGCGGGATGGCGCTCGCCTCGTGAGCTACGTTGCCCGCCCGGTGGGCAACGGCCCGTTCGGCGTCGTCCTCCAACGCACGCCGTATACGAGAATTCTCCATCCCGCCGGTCGCTACTGGGCGTCGCGCGGCTACATCTTCGTCGCGCAGCACGTGCGGGGACGCGACATCTCCGACGGCAACGACTTCGGCGACTACGACACCGACGTCCGCGACGGCTACGACGCCGTCGAGTGGGCCGCGACGCTGCCCGGCGCGAACGGACACGTCGGACTGATCGGCCACTCCGACGAGGGCCGCCTCGCCTGGTACGCCGCGGTGAGCGCGCCCCCGCACCTCGCCGCGATCGCGCCCTCCGCCGCATCGGCCGATCCGTGGCGCATCGCGCCGTACGAAGACATGGTGTTCTCGCCGATCAACGTCGCGTGGGCCTGCCTCATGCGCGCGCGCACGCTGCAGAGCACCGCCGAGCTCGACATCGGCACCGCGATCACGCATCTGCCGCTCACCGATCTGCCGCAGCGACTCGGCTGCGGCGACGTGAAGCTGTGGGACCGTTGGCTCGCGCACCCGTCGCTCGACGCCTATTGGCGCGCACACGCCGTGACGACCAACATCGCGAAGGTTCGCGCGCCCGTGCTGCAGATCTCGGGGTGGTACGACGACTCTCGCGGCCCGATCGACTACACCGACGCGCTGGCGAAGGTGCCGGGGCACCCGTTCATTCGCGTCGTGATGGGACCCGGCGCACACAAGGGCGTGGACTACGTGGCCGGCGAGTTCGGACCGCAGTCGCGCGTCGAGACGCGCCGGCTCCAACTCCGCTGGTTCGATCACTACCTGCTCGGCAAGGACAACGGCGTCGACAAGGAGCCGCCCTTCGACGTTTTCGTGTTCGGCGACAATGTGTGGAGAAAGGAACCGGCATGGCCGCTCGCGCGCGCCGTGCCGACCAAGTGGTACGCGTCGTCCGGCGGCCGGGCGAACACGAGCGCCGGCGACGGCGTGCTCGACACGATTCCGCCGGCCGGCGCGCCCGCCGACACGTTCACCTACGATCCGGCGAATCCGACGCCCTACCTCATCGACTCGCGCGAGCTCGAGACATCGCTCAACGAAGATTTCTCATCGCTCAACGCAACGCGGCGCGACGCGCTGGTCTTCACGTCCAAGCCGCTGACGAAGCCGGTCGAGGTGACTGGTCCGATGTCGGCGACCCTCTGGGCCGCGACGGACGCCAAGGACACCGACTGGAACGTGATGCTGCTCGACGTCTTCCCCGACGGCCACGCCGAGCGTGTGCAGGACGGCATCGCGCGCGCGCGATTCCGGCAAGGGTTCGACAAGGAGCTGGCGCTCACGTCGGGGAGCGTGGAACGCTACGACATCGACCTGTGGTTCACGTCGCGCGTCTTTCCGTCCGGGCACCGGCTTCGCGTGGCCGTGTCGTCGGCGCTCTTTCCCAAGTACGACCGGAATCTGAACACCGGCGGCAACAACGAGCGCGATTCTGTCTTCGTGGTCGCGCATCAGAGACTGCTCCACGACGCCGAGCATCCGTCGCACGTGGTGCTGCCGGTCGTTCCCAAGTGACGGCAGGGGCTCCCGCGCCGCTCTACGCTTTTGGAAACAGCCCGGATCCGAAGCGCGCGCTGACTCTGGCGGCGACGCAGCGGCCCAAATTCCCGCCCTCGACGTTCGAGACCGGATAGTGAATGCCGCCGTAGATCCGCGACAGACCCGCCTCGTCCGCCGCTGCGCGAAACGATGAGAATTTTCTCACGGCGTGTCCGAGCGTGATGCTGGTGCTGTCCTCGAAGGGAACGGCGCCGAGCAGGCTGGTGAGCGTGCCGGCCGCGGCACCGGAGACGGTGGAGTGTCCCGAGAGGTATTCGGGGAAGGGGGGCGTGGGAATCGTCGGCTCCCACGTCGAGTCCATCGTGGCGCGAATGAACGTGCGCGGACGGATCACATTGTACTTGAACTTGTAGCCCCACACGGCGGTGAACGCGTCCGCGAGCGAGACGCCGGTCTGCGCCATCAGCCACGCGGCCTGGTCGCCCGACAGGTGCTTCTCGGCCACCATCTGGCTGCCGATCGAGAGCCAGTGGCCGGCCGGCGTTCCAGACTCGCCGCCGTTGTCGGCCCAGTAGAACACCACCTCGCGCTGCGCCGGCGTGAGGCCGTTGACCGCGAGCTGGACGTGTTTCGCCTCCTCGTAGAGCGGCGCTCCGGGTTTCGGCGCGTAGGCAGGCGGTAGCGGAACGGGACACTCGTCCCACGTGGCGAGGGCGAACGGACGGTTGTGTCCCCAGTAGGGCTCCGTGACGCCGGCCATGTTCGCGGCGGGGAGCGTCGTCGGGCCGGCGGCCTTTTGCCGGTCGAGGATGAGCCCGCGATCGCTCGCCGTGCCGCCGCGCCGCGCGTTGGTCGGATTGCCGGCGACGAGAACCTGCGAGATGCCGGAGACGTTCTGTGTCGCGTACGTGGTGACGGGCGCGTCGTTCACCCAGAGGCCCGGTCCGACCGGCGGGACGTATTTTCGGCCGCGCGTCGAGTCGAATCCATCGCCGTGCGACCACGCGATGATCGCGAGTCCGACGCTGCGTCCAAGGTCGCTCGAGCGCGTGCGCAGCGCGTCGGACGCGGGACTCGCCGCGGTGAGCGAATCGGCGAGCCGGTCGAGCGCCGAGCGTGTCGTCGGCAGCCCATCACGAAACAGTGAATCGAGAATGAGCCGCTCGGCGGCGACGGCGGTGAGCGTCTCGTCGTACGACTGCGTGGAGTCGCCGCGCGGCAGCTGCGTCAAACCGTTCAGCTTTCCGGCGAGCGACGGCAGCGAGCGATTGGCGCCGGTCATGCCGCTGTAGAGGCCAACGGTGGCGTAGGCGAAAAGGCGAGAGGCGACCGGCGGCGACAGCCGCTCGACGCGCACCGCGCCGTAGAGCGAATGCATCCACTCGGCGATCATGCGCGGGTCGGTGGGGCGGGGCTTCGCGCAGCCGGAGGCGAGCAGCGCGATGGCGGCGAGGAACGCCGAGCGTCGTCTGAAGAAGGCCGTCATGTGTCAGGGAAGGGGCGACTCAAGGAATATGCACCGCGGACACGCGCGCCGCCGACATCCTACGGAAAAATCCGTTGACAGCCCGGCGGTCGGGTCGTAGTCTACGGAATAATCCGTAGAATGGAGCTTCGATGACGTCGGTGTCCCGCAGCATTGCCCGAGGGCTCGTGCTCGTTCCGATGGCACTCGGCGCGCAGAACGTCGCCGGCACCTGGCAGGGGACGATCGCGGAGGGCCAACGCCCGGTTCGTATGATCGTCCGCATCACGTCCGGCGACCGGGGCGCGCTCACCGCCACGCTGCGGAGCATCGATCAAGGAGCCGACTTCGGGCACCTGTTCCGCGCGGACTCGGTCGTCGTGCGCGGCGCCGGCGTCACCGTCACGTGGACCCCGGTTCACGTGCGTTACGTCGGGACGCGCGGCGCCGATGGTCGCTCGATCGCGGGTACGTGGACCGAGGACGGAGCGTCGCAGCCCCTCGCGCTCGCGAGAGCGACGAGCGAAACGGAGTGGCGCGATCCGTCGCCGCACACGCAGCGCTTCGTCACGGTCGAGAAGGATGCGCGCCTCGAGACGCTCGACTGGGGCGGCACCGGGCGGCCGGTGGTGCTGCTCGCCGGCTTGGGCAACACGGCGCACGTCTTCGACCAGTTCGCCCAGAAGCTCACGAGCGAGTATCACGTCTACGGCATCACGCGCCGCGGATTCGGCGAGTCGAGCGCGCCGGAGTCCGGGTATCTCGCCGACAGCCTCGCCGGCGATGTACTGGCGGTGCTCGATTCGCTCGGCATTCGGCGGCCGGTGTTGATCGGTCACTCGATCGCGGGGCAGGAGATGAGCTCCATCGCCACGCATCACGCCGACCGGGTAGCGGGCCTCGTGTACCTCGAGGCCGGGTACCAATTCGCATTCTATGATTCCGGCGAAGTACACGTGCAGCTTTCCCTTCGCGACACGCAGCGAACGCTGGCGAAGCTCGCGGATCCCGCCGTGGCGATGCCGGTGAAGGAGCGCGGCGCGATGATCGACGAGCTGCTCCAAACGAGTCTGCCGCTCTTGGAGCGGGATCTTCGCGCGTATCGCGAGACGCTCGCGCGCGTGCGCGACCAATCGGCGGCGCTGCCCGCGGCGGACAACGATCCGTCGCGCCGCCGCGTGCTCCTCGGCACGCAGAGGTACACGGACATTCGCGTTCCGGTGCTCGCGCTCTTCGCGCTTCCCCAGGAGACGCCGCCGGCGATGGCGCGGGATTCGGTGCTACAGGCGCGGGCCGATTCGATCAGCCTCGCGAACTCGGGCCCGCACGTGAATGCGTTCGAGCGGGGCATTCCGGGATCGCGCGTAGTGCGTGTCGCCCACGCGAATCACTACATCTTTCGATCGAACGAAGCCGAGGTGCTGCGCGAGATCCGCGCGTTCGTCGCAGGGCTTCCATAGGACAAATGCGTGTTGCGCTGGAAATGGCACTTGGACGAGAATGATCTAAGTAATGATCTAAGTTTCGAACGATGAAACGCAGCCGGCGAGACATGACCGCGCGAGTCGCGTGGTTGCTGACCAAACGGCCACTTCCGTCATACACGCGCCAAACCATGCCGGTGAGGCCTACTACGCTCTCCGATCAGTGACGCGTGTCGTTCGTCAATGAGGATTACCACGACCTGGCGACCTTGGAAGGTGTCACCGTCCACGTGATTGGGCTGACGGACCTCATCGCGAACAAACGAGCGTCCGGACGCGATAAAGATGCCTGGGCGTCCGCTTGCGAGCGCCTCAGCGGCGAGACATGTTCGCATCTCCGATATTCGCTAGGTGACTGGCGTGCGCAAAGTGTCGGACGTCTTCGCCCAACAGCTGGCTGAGCGTTACCGACTCGAACGCGAAATCGGCGAAGGCGGCATGGCGACCGTCTACCTGGCGCACGACGAGCGGCACGATCGCTCGGTCGTCGTCAAAGTGATGCGGCCGGAATTGGTGGGCGCAAACGGTGCGCTCCGATTCGTGAGAGAGATCCAAGTCACGGCCAAGCTGCACCACCCGAACATCCTGTCGCTCATCGATTCCGGCACGGCCGACGACACCTCGTACTATGTCGTTCCGCTCGTCGCCGGTGGAAGCCTTCGCGGCCGTCTCGATCGCGAGGGCGCGTTGCCGCTCGACGTCGTTCTCGGAATCGCCGGCGACGTCGCGGGCGCGCTCGACCACGCGCACGAGCAGGGCGTCGTCCACCGCGACATCAAGCCGGAGAACATCCTGCTCGAGGGCGGTCGCGCGATCGTGGCCGATTTCGGCATCGCTCACGCCGTCGACGAGGTCTCCGGCGCGCGGCTGACGGCGACGGGTCTCGCCCTCGGCACTCCGGCGTACATGAGTCCGGAGCAGACCGATCCGTCGCGCATCGATGGACGCAGCGATCTCTACAGCCTCGGATGCGTGATTTATGAAATGCTCACGGGGCACTCGCCGTTCAGCGGGTCCACGCCGCAGGAGGTGCTCGCCCGGCACGCCGTCGATCCGGTACCGCCGCTTCGGTCGGCCCGACCCGGGTTGCCCGCGCAGTTGGAGCGCGTTGTCTCGACGGCGCTCGCCAAGGCTCCGGCCGATCGATACCAGACGGGCCGCGCGTTGGTTCAGGCGCTCGACTCGGCGATTGGCGGCAGGCTGGCCGAGCCGCGCCGGGTATGGCGACGCTGGTGGGTGACGACCGCCCTGGTGGCCGTCGCGACCACGGCGTCGGTCTTCGTCTGGCGCTCGACCGGTCACGCGGCGTTCGGGAGTCGCGACTGGATCGTCGTGGCCGACCTCACGGGCGACGCGGATTCGGCGCTCCATCATGCGCTGCACGACGCGCTCTTGCTCACGCTGCAGCAGAGCCGGTACGTCAATGTGGAGCCGCCGTCCGCGATCACGCAGGCGACTCGGATGATGGGACGGCCCGACAGCACGCGGCTCACCGAGCCGGTCGCGCGTGAGGTCGCGGTGCGGCAAGGCGCGCGCGCGGTGCTGGTGCCGGGCGTCACGAGACTCGATTCGACCTACGTCTTCACGGCGCGAGTGATCGCACCGCAGAGCGGCGCCGACATCGTCACGGTGCAAGAGCGAGCCGCCGGCCGAGGACACGTGCTCGATGCGCTCGACCGTCTCGCTCTCGACGTCCGCAAGCAGCTCGGCGAGCGGCTGTCCAGCGCTGAGCCGGTGATGGCCCTGGAGCGGGCGACGACACAATCGCTGGACGCGCTGCGCGCCTGGACCCTCGGCAATCGACACTTCGGCGACGGGCTTTACGTCGTCGCGCGAGCGGAATATGAACGAGCGGTCGCGCTCGATTCCAACTTCGCAATGGCGCACAAGGCCCTCGGCGCCAGCCTGTACTGGATGAACGACCGGGCCGAGGGCGACAAACACTTCCAGCGCGCACTAGCGCTCGGCGATCGCCTCACGGACCGTGAGCGTTTGCTCATCAAGGCGGAGGTCGCGAATTGGCGCAAGCAAACCGACGCCGCCGTCGCGCTCTACCAGCAGTTCCTGGCGCAGTATCCCGACGATCTGCGAGGCCGGTACGGCTTGGGATTCGTGGCGCTTGGCGCGAGCCGCTGGAGCGAGGCGATCGAGCAATACCAATGGCTGCGCACCCACGATTCCACGGACGCCGGCGTGCAGATCAATCTCGCGACCGCCTACGCGCAACTGCATCGCTATCCCGAGGCGTTGGCGCAGTACAAGAGCGCGTTTGCGCTGCGCCCCCAGTGGGCGCGATCCTCACAGAATATCGTCGCGGAATACGGGCAGGCGTTGATTTGGGCAGGCCGTTCAGCCGCGGCCGAGTCGCTCTTTCACGTGCAGCTCGAGGGCGACGCGGCGTCGCGCGCGCGCGCGCATCGATCGCTCGCGCTGCTGAACCTCTATCGCGGCCAGAGCGCCGCGGCCCGCGATCTGCTTCGTCAGGCGATCACCGAGGATGTGGGGAGCTCTTCGGCGACGTCGATGTTGCGCGACCGCATGTATCTGATTCGCGCGCTTCAGGAGGTTGGAAAGGTGGACTCCGCGCGCCTCATGTTGCAGGCCGCATCGGACTCCGCGCGGAAACAAACGCTGGATCCGGATTGGCTCGGATGGCTCGGTGAACTGGCGGCCAGGCTTGGCGATCGTCGCACGGCGAAGGACATGGAGTCGCGGGTGCTCGCCGCGGTGCAAGCCGGCAATCGCAACGACGATGTCACGGTGCACATGCTGCAAGGCGAGATCGCGCTCGCCGACGGAAATGCCCAAGTGGCGCGTGATCATTTCGATGCCGCGATGGCGGCGCGCCATGATCAACCGCCCGTGGCGGCCGCATCGCGCGCGGCGCTCGCACAGGGCAGGACGAAGGAAGCGGAAACGCTCTTCGCCGAGGTCGTGTCGTTTGGCCCCACGTTCACGGAGGCGCTGCCCGAGTTCTTCCAGGCGCATCTCGAGCTCGGCCGCTTGGCGGCGGCGCGCGGGGACACGGCGGCGGCGCGCCAGCACCTTGCTTGGATCATGACTCAATGGGACGCGGGCGACAGCGATCTGGTCGTGCGTCGCGCCGCCCAAGATGCCATCGCGGCGCTCGATGCCAAGCGCGGTCGGGGCGCCGGGGCGCGCTCGAAGCCTACGCGCTGAGCCAGCGGCGGAAGTGCGGATCCCTCGCTTCGCTCGGGATGACCACCGTTCAGTCGATCAGCCAGCCGCGTCCTGGAGGCCGCGGGGTGCCAATGCGGCGACCGCGTCGGTCATGTCACGCAAGTCGAATGGCTTCCGAAGGAAGTGGCACTTGCACGCGGCGATGAGCTTGTGGGCGCGCTCGGTGATGTCGCCGGTCATGAACAGCGTCTGGTAGCGAAGGTGCGGCTGGTGGCCGGCCGCGACTTCGAAGATGACGTCACCGCGCATGTCGGGGATACGCAAATCGATGAGCATGACGTCGACATGCTCATTCCGGATGATGGCGAGCGCCGACTCGCCAGATTGGGCGGCGATGGCGTCATAGCCCGATCGCGAGAGCGCCATGGAAAGCGCCTTGCAGATCGATGGCTCGTCGTCCACCACCAGCACCCGCACTTGCTTGCCGTGCACCATCGGCTCCTTCGCCTGTGTCTGTGGCCCTGGAGCGCGCGCACCGATCGCTCCGCCCGCAGATGTACCTGGCACGACCTTCCACACCATCTTACTTCCGTCTCCTGCGCCGCACCTGCTCCCCGAGCAGGGAGACGAGCGCATCCTGGGTGACTTCCCGCCGAACCTGCTCCGCCGTACGTCCCGTGACCTCGCGGAGTTGCTGCGAGAGCTGCCAGGGCGAGTGGTAACCCGCCTTTGCCGCGACGTCTTTGATCGAACGACCCGGGTCCTGCAAGAATGCATATGCGCGAAGCAACCGCGCTGATACTACCAGTGCTCTCGCCGAATAGATACCGGCTGGCTCGAGATTTCGATACAGCGTGCGGAGATTCATGCCCGCCGCGGCAGCGAGATCGTGAGCGTTCTTGAAGCGTGCTGGCGATCGGAACAGCTGATCGATGGCACGGACGACAGTGACTGGCAGGGCGGACAGCGGCCCAACCAGTTCTTGCAGCATCCTCTCGCCGAGTGCGTTGGCGGGGATGCTTTCGAGCAGTTCCAGAAAACGTCGCGGCTCATCGTCGAACCGGCTCAAGACCACGTGCTCGACACCGGATCGTGCCAGCCGGACGATCGCCTTGATGGAGGCGGGCGACAGCTGTGTGTAGACGACGACGGGTAGCGACGGGTAGCGACGCCGAAGATCTTCCAGTGATTCGACTTCAATCTGGCCGGTCGCCGCGGGATCCGCGACGACGACGTCGACCCCTTGGTGCGTGACGATCGATTGTAGTTCCGCCCAGCTTGCGACGGGGACGAGCGCGTGGTCGGATCTCAGTACCATCCTGAGATGAGACAGCAGCTGCCGTGGGAGATACGCGACGACGTCCACGTGTCGGGAATATCGACTGGGAAAACCCGCAATGACACAAAATCACGAAATCGTGTCACAAAATGCGAGTTTACCGTCGTAATCGCGACCCTAGGTTGGCGTACAGTTGTTCCCGCCGAAGGAAACGCCTGAACTGGTCGCCGCTTTCCCCAGACTACGGAGCTCGCCCTCTAATGTCCCGCCGCCCTCTGGTGTTGCTCGCTCTCGCTATCTCCTCCTTCGTTCTCGCGGCCTGCAGTGATGTCACCGGCCCGCAGCCCAAGCAGGATGGTCCGTGCAGCGGCTACGTTGGTGGCGGTGGCGAGTGCATTCCCGGATAACTGAATCTCCGGGTAACAAGTCCTAAAAAAACTGCGTGTCGTATATCGCCGGGGCTGGACGCTGCCAACGTCCTGCCCCGGCCTATTTATGCGACTCCCGCCATCTCCCGCATTCTGTGAATGCCGTCGACCACCGTCTGAAGGCCGACGTCGGCTGCCTCGGCGCGAGGTTCCGGCGTCCGGACGCCTCGCTTGCGAGCCTCGCCGAGCGCGGATTCGCACTCGAAGAGCAGCTGGTTGAGCTTGTACTCCGCGGCTACCTCGATCGCTCGCTCCAGGTATGGAATCCCGGCCTCCGGATTCCCCAACGTGTGGTAGCCCCGGCCCACGTGCAGTAGATACGTCACGCGGAGGAGCGGCGTGAAATCCGCCGAATCCAGGTCGCGACGATATCGGTCGAACTGGAGCTCGATCCCTTGCGTCGCCGCCAGCTCCATCAGATTGAGCTCGGCCATCCAGCGGATGTATTGCTCCTGCGCCGTCATGGCGAGCACGAGATAGCCGTCACGTGCGGCGTCGCGGAGCCCGAGGTAGCGAAGGCCTGTCGCGATATCGCTGAGGATACGATCGCGCTCCGTCGCCGTGGGTGAGCACGCGAGCGCGTCATACGCAAGTTGAACAGCGCGCTCGTGGTTACCCGTCAAACCGGCCACATATGCGCGGTCGTGCAGCGCTCGGGAACGAATATTGTCGAGTCCATTGGCGTGAGCCCGCTCGATTGTCTCCTCGAGGATGGACTCCGCCTTGGGCATGTTTCCGCGGCCAATCGCGATCTTCGCGTCGCCGAGTCGTCCGCGCAGCACGCCGATGAGGTCCCCGGCGGCGTGCGCAACGCGCGCGGCGGCAGCGTACGCGGCCGAGGCACGATCGAAGTCGCTGAGCATGCGCCGGCAGTACGCCAGCTGAATGAACGCCGAGACCACGAGGTCGGCATCGCCAACAGGGTCCGCGTGCGCCACGACGGTCTCGTAGACGTCGGCGGAGAGCGCCAATCGCCCCTCATAGTCGAGCGACTGGGCGTACGCCATGAGGCGCGGCGCAAGCGCGTGAATGTCGACCGACGGCGCCGAAACAATGCAATCGACGATGGCCGTCAGGATTCGACGCAGCGGCGTCGTTTCGGGAACGTCGGCGATTGCGTCGCGAACGGCGCTCACGCCCCACGAGTCGCTCCGAACGGCGTCGGTTCCAACGACGATCCATTCGTCGACGAGGCGCATGACGACGAGACCGGCGCTGACCAATCGCCAGCTCGAGTCTCCCTCTTCCAACTTCGCCAGCTCCTCGAAGAACGCGAGGTGACGGAAACTGCTTGTTGATTCCATCGCGCTCGACCTCCTCGTCGGCGAGATCATGGACGTGTCGCTCGAAATCATGGACGTGTGAATTCTGCGAAGGATGGAGCTATTGCTGCTGAGCCATATATCGGCAGCGAGAAGTTGATCCTCAAGTAGTGGATCGTGTCATTTACACCATCAAATCGTGACGTTTTCCACACTTTCGTGTGACACGTCA
>Ga0326726_10005226_pt1 | contig 11780 bp, 8 predicted proteins | sample MHFenrmetagenome_2_FD_207603 | JGI IMG/M metagenome (GOLD analysis project Ga0326726, IMG submission 207603) | Lab enriched peat soil microbial communities from Michigan Hollow, Ithaca, NY, United States - MHF15MN | ecosystem: Environmental > Terrestrial > Soil > Wetlands > Peat | place: USA...
CATCGCCTCGCCGAGGGTGTGGATCACTTCCTCGATCGAGGCGGTGATGAACGGCGTGGTGTCGTAGGAGACCGAGTAGGCCACGCCGGGAGGGAAGTTGGCGCCCAGCTCGTCCATCCGTGCGAGGATCTTGTCCTTGACCTCGAGGGCGTTGGCGCCGGCCCGGAGGTAGACCAGCAGCAGCGCGTTCGGCTTGCCATTGAGGCGGCCCTGCAGGTCGTAGTTGCGGGCGCCGAGCTTGACCTTGGCCACGTCGGACATCCGGAGCACCGCGCCGTCCCGGCCGGTGCGGAGGATGATGTTGCCGAATTCCGCCGCGGTCTTGAGGCGGCCCTTCGTGGTCACCGTCAACGTCAGGTCGGTACCCGGCGGGGAGGGCTCACGGCCGACCCGGCCGCCGGGGTTGGTAGTGTTCTGCTCGCGCACGGCGCTCTGGATGTCGGCCACCGTCAGGCCGAGCTGCGCCATCCGGTCGGGGTCGAGCTGGAGCAGCATCGAGAACTCGAGCTGCCCGAAGGTGTAGGCGTCGCCCACCCCCTTGATGCGCTTGATCTCGTCTTCGAGGTTGATCTTCGAGTAGTTGCTCAGGTACTCGGCGTCATAGCGCGGGTCGGTCGACGTCAGCGCGATCATCAAGAGGATGTCGGGCTGGGACTTCTTGACCGTGATGCCCTGCCGGCGCACTTCCTCGGGGAGCTGCGGCTCGGCCAGCTTGACCTGGTTCTGCACGTCCACCGCGGCCAGGTCCTGGTCGCGGCTGATGTCAAAGTAGATCGACAGGTTCATCGTCCCGTCGCTGCCGTTCGACGACTTGAAGTAGAGCAGGCCGTCCATGCTGGAGAGCTGCTGCTCGATCGGCGCCGCCACCGCCTCGGCCACGTCTTCCGCGGTGGCACCGGGATACACGGCGGTCACCTGAACGCTCGGCGGCGTAATCCGCGGGTAAAGCGTAATCGGCAGCGACACGATGGACGCCGTGCCGAGGAGCAGGATGACGATCGAGATGACGGACGAGAAGATCGGCCGCCGGATGAAGAAGTTCTTGGCGACGTAGGGCTCGCCGCCGCCCGCGGGGGGGTGCTCCGTCATGGCGTGGTGTCGGCGGCGGTCGAGTCCGCGAGCGGGGCGATCCGGACCGGTTGCCCGGCGATGACGCGCTGGGTGCCGTCGACCACCACCCGCTCACCGGCGGTGAGGCCGCTGTCGATGACCCACCCCTCGCCTTCCCAGTTGCTGGGCATCACGGTGCGGGCCCGCGCGGTGTCGCCTTCCGTCAGCACATACACGAAGGCACCGGCGAGCCCCTGGAGCACCGCCCGCTGCGGCACCAGGATGGCCGCTTTCCGGGTGACCCCGAGGATGCGCACCCGCACGAACTGTCCCGGCAGGAGGATGTGCTGGGGGTTTCGGAACTCGGCGCGGAACTGCTGAGTGCCGGTGCGGGAATTGAGGGACAAATCGGCGAAATCCAGCTGCCCCTTGGCGGGGAGCGCCGTCCCGTCCGAGAGCCGAACCTCCACCTGCACCCTGCCGCGTGGGAAGATGAGCTTTCCCTCCTCCCGCTCCCGCCGAAGCCGGAGCAACTCGAGGTCGGAGGGGCTGAAGTAAACGTAGATCGGGTCGATCTGCTGCAGGTCGGTCAGGACGTCGGCCGGGCCGGTCACGCGCGCGCCGAGCGGCAGTTCCGCACGCCCGACTCGGCCCGGGATCTCGGCCCGGATGTTGGTGTCGTTGAAGTCCTTCTGGGCGCGGTCGGCGTTGGCCATGGCCTCGGCGTAGCTCGCCTGGGCCTGCTGCAGTTCGGTCGTGGCGTCGTCGACGTCCTTCTGGGACACCGCACCCTCGGCCAAGAGCGGCGTCAGTCGCTTCAGGGTGCGCTGGGCGTTGTCGAGCCGCGCCTGAGCGTTCTCCGCCGCCGCCTTGGCGCTGCGATACGTCGCCTCGTAAATGGTAGGGTCGAGGCGGAACAGGAGGGTGCCCGCCTCGACGTCGCTCCCTTCCCGGTAGGGCCGGTCGACGATGACGCCGTTGAGTTGCGAGCGCACCTCGATGAACTTGGAGGCCGCACCCTGACCGACCAGTTCGATGCTCGCCGGAATATCCTTCGGCACGGTGGTGACGATGGTGACGTTCGGTGGGGCCATCTGGGGGGCAGCCTTGCCACCGCAGCTGGCAACGACGATGGCCAGCCCGACAAACTCCATCGGGCGGCGGGAGTGCGTCAATGAGGGCACGCGAACATCCTTGAGTGGGATACGCGGTGTCCCGGCGGGGCAGTCGACGCCTGGGGCAGAAGGGCGGGAACTCCCGTCAGGGGGATGGCCAAAGGTGCCCCGCGGAATGAATCGCGTCAAGCAGAGATTGGGCAGAGGCGGACAGCGGATTCTCTGTGACGAAACAGGTCGATTTTCAGGCACGGAATTCACCGATTCGCCATGGGGGTGGCGCATGATTCCGGAAAGCGGTCGAAGACTCTCGGACCGGCCCTCGGTGCCCCGATGACGGTCGCTGCCTGGCTTGCCGTGGGGCTGCTCCTGTCGGGCTCGGGGTGGCAGTCGGTGGGCGCAGGCGTTGCATGCCGGGACACGGGCCGTACTCACGCCTACGCCACCTTCATCGCCTATGGAGGATGGGGGGTCCGGGAGAAGTGGGCCCGGGCCTGGGTGGACGAGGTGTACCGGACTGCGCTCACGCACCGCGGGGTCCGCTACCTCTGTGCCGTGCGCGGACCGGCCACCGTGGATTACGCCGGACGCGAAATCGGCAACGCGGCGCTCGCCATCCTGCTGCTGTCGCGCCCGAGGGGCCTGGTCGTGGTGACGGCGCATTCCAGCGGGAGCTTCGTGGCGCACGAGCTGCTGGCGGAAATCGAGGGGAAGGGCACGCGAGGCGGCGCGCTGCTCGGGCGCACGGTGTACTACGATCTCGATGGGGGGGAATCAGGGTTGACGCCGGACATCGTCACCCATCTTCGGCGGGCCTATTTCGTCTACGCCGAGGACAGTACCACCGGCACTCGCAGCGCCAACGCCGCCACGATGATCGCGCTGGGCACGCGGTACGCCGATCAGGGCGGTGTGCTGGCGGTCAACGCGTCGCGCTCCGGATGCAGGGCAGGCGCCAGGTGGTGCCTGCACGACGCGCTGGTGACCGAGCGCCCCCACAATCCGGACACCTTCGACCTGGAGAAGGACTACCAGGGCTTCCTGCCTGACCGGCCGGCGGCGGTGGCGTATCTCTCTGCGCCGTGGAATCCGCCGGCGGAACCCCCGACGGTCAACCCTCCACCTGCGGCACCCAAAACGGACTGATCCTCCGGAGCCGTTACGGCCGCGTCGGCGCTCCCCCCTCGAGCTGCGCGACAAATCGCTGGATGTTCGCATTCCCCGGCTCCAGCGCGGCCAGCCGCCGCGCGGCAGACAGCGCCACGTCTCGCTTGCCGGCCGTCGCGGCGATCGAGGCCAGGCCGTAGAGCAACTCCGTGTCGTCGGGCGATGCTGCGAGCGCCCCCTGCAGTGTGCTGATCGACGGTCCCGCCTGCCCCGCGTCGTAGAGTCCCACCGCATACACGTACACGTAGTGCGAATTGCCGGAGGCGGCGGCCGCCTTGAGGTAGGGCAACGCGTCGGCCTTCTTGCCCTGGCGGACCAGGGCCAGCCCGAGCTGATACTGCAGGTCCATGTTGCCCGGCACCCGGTCGAGTCCCATCCGGAGCACCGAATCGGCCTGCTGCTCCTGCTGCGTGGTCCGATACAATTCCGCCAGCTGCATGTAGGCCGGCACGAACTGCGGCTGCAGCGTGATCGCGTGCCGGTATTCGGTTTCCGCGACGTCCGCTCGTCCCAGCCGCGCGTCGAGGCTGCCGAGATTCACCCACGACTCCGGGCGGTCGGCGTTGAAGGCCTGCGAGGCGCGATACTCCGCCAGGACCCGGCCGAACGCGGCGCGCTCACCGGTGCTCCAGCCGCTGTCGGGCAGCCCGGCCAGCGCCGGCAGGGCGGCCAGGCGCACGGTGCGCACCGAGTCGTCGAGCAGGGGGAGCCCCATCGGGGCGCGGAGGGCAGGGTCGATCGACTCGAGCTGTTCCGCGGCGGCACGGCGGCGGAGTGGGTCGCGGTCGGTGAGCGCCATCTGGATGGCGGTGACCATGTATTGCGACGGATTCCGCACCACGAGCGTCACCGCCGTGGCGCGAGTGATCCCGCTGATTAATGTGTCCCGCGAGAGCGCCACCAGTGACTGCCCGGCGCCTCGTTGCCCAGCGCGCCCGGCGGCAATCGTCATCGCCGCCGCGACGCGCGAAGAGTCCCGCGGCCCGTACCAACGCTCCGCGGCGGCGGCCGCCCAGGCTGCCGGCTTGTCGGCGTGGCAGGTGGTGCAGGGGTTCGGCGTCCCGATGGCGAGCGTCAGGTCCGGCCGCGGAATCTTGAAGCCGTGGTCGAGGCGCCCGTCCACCACCATGTAGTTCCGGACCGGCATGTGACAGTTGGCGCAGAGCGCCCCGGCGCTGCCTGGCTTGTGGTGCGTGTGCGATTCAACGTCGAACTTGCTGCCGAGGTGGCAGGTCGCGCACACGGTATTGCCGGTGAGGCGCGTAGTGCTCTTGTGTGGATCGTGGCAGTCGGTACAGGTGACTCCGGCGCGGTACATCTTGCTCTGCAGGAATGATCCGTACTCGTAGACCTCGTCCTGCTGCTGGCCGTCGGCGTAATACAGTCCCTCGTCCAGCAGGGCGACGCGCTGTGTCTGTGCCAGAAGGTGCACGGCGCCCGAGTCCGGCCACACCTGGCCCCGACGGGCATGGCAGAGTCCGCAGGTCTCGATTTCGGCGCGATTGGTGCGCGGCACGCTCCGGTGCGCGAGCCCCGTGGCGGTATCGATGAGCCAGGCAGCGGACGCAGTGTCCCGGAGCGCTACCTGGAGGCCGGACCCCCCGCGCCATGCGCTCGGATTGCCGCCGCGGCGCTTGGCCAGCTCCACGTGCGTGCTGGCGGGCCCATGGCAGGCCTCACAGGAGACGTCGATCTGCGACCAGCTGGTCGCGTAGCTGTCGGCCGCCGCCACGTACCCCTTTTGCAGGTTGGTCGAGTGACACTGGGCGCACATGAAGTTCCAGTTCTGCAGCATGCCGGTCCAGTGGAGCACGTCCTTGTGATCGACCTTCTCGCCTGGATACAGGTGAAACCAGCGCTGTCCGCCCTCGGCTGTCGTGCGGGTGTCCCACGCGATGCCAAGCGCCTGGTAGCGACCCTTCGGAAAGGCAATGAGGTATTGCTGCAGCGGGTAGACGCCGAAGGTGTAGCTCACGGGATAATCGCTGAGCGCGCCGTCGGGGCCCTCGGTGGTCACCCAGAATTTCCCGTCCCGCTTGAAGAAGCGGGAGGTAAGGCCGTTGTAGGTGTAACTGGCGTCGTTGAAATTGCCCAGCACCGTGGCGCTGTCGGCCACTTCCATGGCCACGGCATGGTGCGACCCGCGCCAGAGCGAGTCCTCGGCGGCGTGACAGGACACACACGCCGCCCGGCCCACATAGGTGGCCTTCGGCGCCGGCGCCCGGTTGCAGGCGGCCAGGAGCAGGATGCACGTCGCCCCGGCGGTGGCGAGGGCGCCACGCCGGGGCGACATGCCGGTACGGCGGTGGGTCACTTGACCGGAACGAGCGGGATTTCCGAGGCGATGGCTGCCTGCACGATCAGGTCCAGACGGGTCTCGATCTGATAGAAGCGAAGCGTGCCGCGCGCGCCGATCGCCGGCTCGAACTTCTTGATCCAGTCCCCCTGCAGCTTCGCGTATTGCCCGCCAATCGACACCCACTTGGTCATCCGATCCTCGATCTCCTTCGCGGTGGCGGTGTCACCGGCGGTGGGGGTCGTGATCAGGGCAATTCGCTGGTCGGCAAGCTTGCCGACCGCCAGGCGGTATTCCTGGTAGAGCGGCCAGAACGCCGTGGCCTGCGCGTCGGTGAGCGGGAGGTTCTGGGCGACGATCTGCTGGCGCTGGGTCTGGACCTGCTGCTTCGTGACGGCGATATCGGTGGCGACCTGCGCGGACGCGACCGCAGGCATCGCGAGGAAGGCAGCGACGGCCAAGAAGGAAGAGATACGACGCATGGGACCATCTCCTGAGGGGGTGGGGGCACCGCCGCCCGGATACCCCGGGGGCGGGTGGCACGGGAAGAAGATATCGCGGTTCGCCGGGAAGGGAACCGTACGGCGATCAGGCGCGCTCGGCGCGCCGCCGGGCAAGCTCGGCGGCGACCCGCGCCTCCACCATCTGCACGGCGACGGTGTTGCGCCCCCCTTCGGGCACGATGATGTCGGCGTAGCGCTTGGAGGGCTCCACAAATTCGAGGTGCATCGGCCGGACGGAGCCGAGGTACTGCTCGATGATGGAGTCCACCGACCGGCCGCGTTCCGCCACGTCACGCTGCATGCGGCGGATGAAGCGGAGGTCGTCGGCCACGTCCACGAACACCTTCATGTCGAACATCCGCCTCAACCGGGCGTCGGCGAAGATGAGGATGCCATCCACCAGGATCACCTCGCGCGGCTCCAGCCGGACTGTCGCGGCGGCGCGGGTGTGCCGGGTGAAGTCGTAGGTCGGCTTGTCGACCGCGCGCCCGGCGGCGAGCGCCTCAAGGTGCTCGAGCATGAGATCGGTGTCGAGCGCGTCGGGATGGTCGAAGTTGACCCGGCTCCGCTCCTCGAGCGGCAGGTGGCCCAGGTCGGCGTAGTAGGCGTCCTGGTCGAGAAAGATCGCGTCCACTCCCAGGCGCTCGTGGATGGCCCGCGCCACGGTCGTCTTGCCGGAGCCGGAGCCGCCGGCCACCCCGATGATGAGCGGTCGGATCAACTCGCCACCGGTTCCTCCGCCGCGCCTGGCGCGGCGAGCGGGCCGTCGACCGGCAGGATGAACCAGAAGGTGCTGCCTCGGCCGACGATCGACTCGGCGCCGATGGTCCCCCCATGCAGGTCGATGAAGCGCTTGCTGAGCGCGAGCCCGAGGCCGGTGCCCTGCTGTTGCCGGCTGGCCGAGCTGTCCACCTGGCTGAACTCCCGGAACAGCTTGTCGGTGTCCTCCACGTCGATGCCGATACCGGTGTCGCTGACCGACACCCAGATCGCCTCGCGCGAGATGAGCCGCGTGCCCCCGTCCTCGCCGTCGCCGGGCACCGCAAGCGGCGCGCGGGTACGGACGGCCGCCAGGCGGATGTCGCCGCCCTCCGGCGTGAACTTGGAGGCGTTGGACAGCAGGTTGATCAGGACTTGCTTGATGCGGAGTCCGTCGGCCACGGCCACCAGGTCGCCGCCGTCGAGATCCACGCCGCACGCCTGTTGCCGCGCCGTTCGGAGGCTGGCGGTGTCGGCCACGGCCTCCATGACCGCCTGCCGGAGGTCGGTCGGCGCCAGCTGCAATCCCATCGCCCCGGCCTCGATCTTGGAGAGATCGAGCACGCTGTTGATCAGGTCGAGGAGATGGCGCCCGTTCCGGAACACCGCCTCGAGGAACTCCCGCTGCTCGGGGTTGATCGGGCCGGCAGCCTCGGTGAGGAGGAGGTCGGAAAATCCGTTGATGGCGTTGAGCGGGGTGCGCAGCTCGTGGGACATGTTGGCGAGGAACTGGCTCTTGAGCAGCGTGGCGCGAACCAGTTCCTTGTTTTTCTCGGCGAGCGCCCGCTCGTTGCGCCGGCTCTCCTCGAGAACGTTGGTGCGGTCGAGCGCCACGACCACCTGGTCGCCGAGCGTCTGCAGGAGCTGGAGAGCGTCATCGTCGTACGGCTGGCCGTCGCGGCGGTTGTGGACGCTCATCGTGCCGATGACGAGCCCCGCCGAGCGAAGCGGGATGAACGCCGCGCTCCGGAGCGAGGGCGGCGTGCCCTCGGGGCGGAAGCTCCGCGGGTCGGCGTCCATGTCCTCGCTCAGGAGCGGCTCCTCGGTGAGCGCCACCCAGCCGGCGAGCGAGTGGTCCACCGGGAGCAGTTGCCCGATCAGGGGCGCCAGCGGGCCCGATCCGGCCGATACCCGGAGGAACCGGCCCTCTTCGACGAGGAGTGTCACGATGGCCGCCTCGCTCTCGAGGAGGTCGGTCGCCGATTCGGCCACCTCGCTCAGGATTTCTTCCAGGCTGCGGCCGGCCAGGAGGCTCGCCGCGAGTCGGCGGAGCCGCTCGAGCTCGCGGTTGCGGGTGGCCGAGGCGACCAGCGCGCGGCGAAGGGAGCGGGCCTGGCGGTTCGCGAGCATCCGGCCCCGATAGAGTCCCGCCCAGGCCAGCACCGTCGTGACGATGGCGAGGAGGAGGCCGACCAGGCTTTGCTGCCAGACGAGGTAGATGCCGACCCAGCCCGAGAGGACGGCGACGACGGTGAGCACTCCCGGGGAGAGCAGGCGGCGCAGCGTCCGGTGAGCGGGAGTGGGCATGGGGTAAAGGCTAGCTCAATTGCGAAAGGCGGGGAAGCGGGGATGCGGGGAAGTCGCTACTCCCAAAGCACCTCGTGGAACTCTGTTTCGCCCGTGGCCAGCATCCGGCGCAGATACGGCCGGCAGAGTCCGCACTGGTCGCCGCAGCCGGTCTCGCGGATCACGTCGTCGAGCGTCCACCCGCGTTCCCGCGCCAGCGGCAGCAGGGTGGCGAACGGCATCCGCTGGCAGACGCAGCGGGTGATGCGAGTGGAAGACATGTCCGAAACCTAACAACAGCGATCGTCCCGGCTCGCCGCCCCTTCACGCCCCCTTCATCATCCTTTGCATGTGGAATCTGTCCATTTGACAACGTCCCAACCGCGGGCCACTATCACTCATCCCGCTTCAAGGAGGTGCAGGCCATGCGTGTCTATGGCTCGACCGCAATCCGCAACGTGGCCTTCGTCGGGCACGGCGGGAGCGGCAAGACCACCCTCGTCGACGCTCTCGCGTTCGTATCCGGCGCCAGCCGGCGCCACGGCAATATCAAGGACGGCACGACCCTCACCGATTACACCCCCGACGAAATCGCCCGCCAGCACTCCATCAGCCTCGGCCTGGCCTACGCCGAGTGGATGGACACCAAGCTCAACATGCTCGACGCCCCCGGCTACCTCGACTTCTTCGGCGAGGCCATCACCGCGCTCCATGCCGTGGACGCGGCGGTCGTGACACTGAGCGGCGTGAGCGGGGTCGAGGTCGGCACCGAGAAGGCCTGGGAGGTCTGCGACCGGTTGCACCTGCCCCGGCTCCTCTTCGTCGGCCAGATGGACAAGGACCACGCGGACTTCGAGCGAGCGTTCGCGGACGTGAAGGCGCATCTGTCGCCCAAGGTCCTCCCGGTCGAGATCCCGATGGGCGAGGGGCCGCAGTTCCGCGGCATCATCAACCTCTTTTCCGGGACGGCGCACCTGTACAAGGCCGGCACCAAGTCGGGCGAGTACGAGGAAGTGGAGGTGCCGGCGGAGTACCACGCCCAGTTCCAGAAGTACGGAGAGCTCCTGGTCGAGACGGTGGCGGCCACGGACGACGCCCTCATCGAGCGCTACCTGGGCGGCGAGGAGATTCCGCAGGGCGAGGTGACGGCGGCGCTCAAGACGGCGGTCGCCTCGGGCGCCATCGTTCCGCTCTTCGTCGGCAGCGCCCAGCAGACGTTCGGCATGCGGGCCCTGCTCACCGGGATGGTGGAACTTCTCCCTTCTCCGGCGGAAGTCCCCGCTCCGGCTGACGGGCAGCTGGTGGCGCGGGTCTTCAAGACGACGTCCGAGCCGCACGTCGGCGACGTGACCCTCTTCCGGCTCTACGCCGGCACCCTGAAGAACGGCGCCGAGGTGTGGAACGCGGAGCACGAGGTGGCCGAGAAGCTGAACCACCTGTCGCTGCAGCAGGGAAAGGAGCGCCTCGAGGTGGCCGAGCTTCGTCCTGGCGACATCGGCTCGGTGGCCAAGCTCCGGGACACCCACACCGGCGACACTTTTTCGCTCCGGGACGCCCCGATCCGGCTGGCGCCGATCCCGTTTCCCGAGGCGGTGGCCTCCGCCGCCGTCGTGGTCAAGCAGCGCGGCGAGGAAGACAAGCTGGCGGCGGGGCTCCACAAGCTGCATGAGGAAGACCCGACCTTCCACTTCGAGTACAACTCGGAGCTGCGGCAGACGCTGATCCACGGGATGGGTGAGCGCCATTTCGAGATCCTGCTGGGGCGGCTGCAGCAACGCTACGGCGTGCACGCCGACCTGGCTCGGCCGCGGATCGCCTATCGCGAGACGTTCAAGGGGAAGGCGGAGGGGCAGGGGAAGCACAAGAAGCAGAGCGGCGGCCGCGGGCAATACGGCGACTGCTGGATCCGCATCGCACCGCGGGCGCGCGGCGCGGGGTACGAATTCGTGGACAAGATCGTCGGCGGCGTGATCCCCAACAAGTACATCCCTGCGGTGGACCGCGGCGTGCAGGAATCGGCGGAGCGCGGCGTGGTGGCGGGGTATCCGGTCGTGGATTTCCAGGTGGAATGCTTCGATGGCTCGTACCACGACGTGGATTCGAACGAAATGTCGTTCAAGATGGCGGGGATCCTGGCCTTCCGGAACGTCGCGCCGGGCGCACGGCCGGTCCTGCTGGAGCCACTGGCCGATCTCGAGGTCTGGACGCCCGAGGACGTACTCGGCGACGTCATGGGCGACCTGAGCGCCCGGCGCGGGCACATCCTCGGCACCGAAGCCGACGGCCGCCTCACCAAGGTCCGTGCGATCGTCCCGGAGTCGGAGCTCTACCGGTATTCGACGACGCTGTATTCGGTGACTCACGGCCGGGGCACCTTCCGCCACTCCTTTCACGGCTACGTCGAGGCCCCGCCCGACGTGGTGGCCCGCGTGGCCGCGGAGCACAAGGAAGAGCAGGGCCACTGACCCGCTGCAACAAAAGGGGCGCCGATCAGGCGCCCCATTCGTTGGTAAACCGCTCGAGCAGGCCGGCGGCGCCCAGCCGCATCAGCCGAGCCTCCGCATCGGATCGAAGCCGGTCCGCTTCGTCCATCCGACCCGCCTGACGCGCGGCGCGCGCCGCCACCATGGTGCATTCCGCCGCGAGCAGTGCACTCCCCAGCGTGTCCGCCTCCGCGCGGCTGGCCAGTGCCACGGTGAGCGCCTCCACCGCATCACCCCGGCCCGCGTGGAGCAGCGCACGGAGCCGGCCCGCCTCCGCGGCGCCGATCGGGTCGCCGCCCTCGGCGGCCAGGGCCGCCGCGCGCTCGATTTCCCGTGCCGCGAGCGGCCAGGCCTCGCGCTCCAGGTGAAGTTCCGCCCGGCCGATGAGCACCAGCGCGCGGAGCGCGGCATCGCCGGTGACGTCCGCGTGCCGCACCGCTTCCTCCGCGGCCCGCTCGGCGTCGCTCCACCGCCCCAGCTGGCGGAAGGCGATCCCCAGGTTGTGCGACGTTTCCGCCATGCCGCGGCGGTCGCCGAGGCGCTGGTACGACAGCAAGGCGGTCCGGTAGAGGCTCAGTGCCACCTCCGGGCGGCCGGTCAGGTGCGCCACCGAGGCGAGGTTGTTTGAGGCCCGGGCCGTCATCAGGCTGTCGCCGAGCGTTTGCGCCAATTCGAGCGCCGCCCCGAAGTACGCTTCCGCCTCGCGCACCTGCCCCGTCTCGAACGCCACGGCACCGAGCAGATTCTCGGACCGCATGCGCCCATCGGCGTCCGCCTTGGCGAGGAAGCGTGCGGTCGCGGCGGCCGCCAGCGCGGCGGCGGCGGGCAGGTTGCCCTGTCGCATCGCGGCGGTGGCGTCGCGGAGCACGGTGCCGGGATCGGCGGCGGGAGGGGTGGTCAT
>Ga0326726_10005227_pt1 | contig 11778 bp, 11 predicted proteins | sample MHFenrmetagenome_2_FD_207603 | JGI IMG/M metagenome (GOLD analysis project Ga0326726, IMG submission 207603) | Lab enriched peat soil microbial communities from Michigan Hollow, Ithaca, NY, United States - MHF15MN | ecosystem: Environmental > Terrestrial > Soil > Wetlands > Peat | place: USA...
CTCGGCGAGCTCGAAGAGCAATCCTTCGTTGACGCTGATGCGCGGCGTCGCGTTTGCCGGAGGAGTGACCGAGACACGGCATTCCACCTTGCCGCGGCCCACGCGGGTCTGGATCAGTTCCCGCAGCGCCGGCTCCACGGGACGAAGCTCGTCGGGCAGCCTGAATTGCACGTCGAGGAAACGCCCGTTAACGCTCCTGACTTCCGCTGCGAGCGACGCGATCGGCAGGTCCCGGGTTGCGGCGGCGTAGCCGGTCATGCTGGAGATCATGGATCGCGATCGGTGACGCCTTATAATGCGGGCGGCAATTTGGAAAACGTCGCTATGATAACGGTTACGAACGCCGCGCCGCTACCCCTTTAATGGCACAGCAGGCCAATCAGCCGCTGCCCGAAGGCTATCGGCTCGAGAATTACCGCATTGCGAGCGTCTTGTCCTGCGGGGGGTTTTCCATCGTCTACCTCGCCTACGATGAAAACGATCAGCCGGTTGCGATCAAGGAATACCTTCCGAGTCAGCTCGCCCTGCGAAACGAGGGCGATGCCTTGCCATCGATCGCGGACGAGAACCTCGCGACGTTCCGCTACGGCATGCGGTGCTTCTTCGAGGAAGGCCGGTCGCTCGCCCGCCTGTCGCACCCCAACGTCGTGCGGGTGTTGAATTTCTTTCGCGCCAACGAGACGGTGTACATGGTCATGCGCTACGAGCGTGGCCGCACCCTCCAGGAGCATATCCAGTTGCGCCGCGGGACGATCAAGGAGAAGTTCATCCGCCATGTGTTCACGCTGCTGCTGAACGGACTGCGGGAAGTGCATTCGAACAAGCTGCTCCACCTCGACATCAAGCCCGCGAATATCTATATCCGCAACGACGGCACGCCGGTGCTGATCGACTTCGGCGCGGCGCGCCAGACCTTGGCCGAGGAGGGCCAGCGCCTGAGTCCGATGTATACGCCCGGCTTCGCCCCTCCCGAGCAGTACAAGGACCGGGACCTGCTCGGGCCCTGGAGCGATTGCTACGCTATCGGGGCGAGCATGTTCGCCTGCATTGCCGGTGCGGCGCCTCAACCTGCCGACCAGCGCCTCGAGAAGGACCGCTACGTCTCCGCAACGAAAATGTGGAAGGAGAAGTACTCCCGGCAGCTGCTGGAGACGATCGACTGGTGCCTGGAGCTCGATCACCTGAAGCGGCCCCAGAGCGTGTTCGCGCTCCAGAAGGTGCTGCTGCGCGAAAAGGATCCGGAGGTGCATCGCAAAGGCTCTCTGATGGAGAGCCTCCGCGGAGCCTGGAAGAGACGGCGGGCAGGATGAGATTCTCGATCTTCCAGGAGAGCCGCAAGGGGACCCGCAAGGCCAACCAGGATCGTACGAGCTACGCTTACACCCGCGACGCCCTGTTGATGGTGGCCGCCGACGGGATGGGCGGGCACCTTCATGGAGAAGTGGCGTCGCAAATCGCGGTGCAGCTCCTCACCGAGGCTTTTCAGCGCGAAGCAAAGCCCACGCTCCCCGACCCCTTGGCCTTTCTCCAGAAGAGCATCCTCGATGCGCACTTCGCGCTCGGCGACTACGCCAAGGCCCGCAATCTGGTCGAGTCGCCGCGCACCACCTGCGTGGCCTGCGTCGTGCAGGACGCGACGGCCTACTGGGCGCACGCGGGCGACTCGCGCCTCTATCATGTGCGCGAGGGGCGAATCAACGCGCAGACGCGGGACCATTCCCGGGTCCAGATGCTGGTCGACCAAGGTCGCGTCAGGGAAGAAGCCGTCGCGATGCACCCGGACCGCAACAAAATATTCAATTGCGTCGGCGCGTCCGCCCGTCCCCAGGTCGAGCTGTCCAAGCCCGCGCCGCTGCGCGAGGACGATACCGTGCTCCTGTGCACCGACGGTCTGTGGGGTCCCCTCACTGGGAAGCTGATCACCGCAACCCTGGTGAAGAGCAGTCTCATGAAGGCGATTCCCGAGCTCCTCGACCTTGCCGAGCTGAGGGCCGGTCCCGACTGCGACAATCTCTCCGTTGTCGCGATGAACTGGGAGGGAACGCGCCGCGGTCCGGCCGGCGAGGTCTCGACGCAGACCCTGGCACTCGATGGTGTCAGCACGCAGCTCGGGGACTTCAGCAAGGCCGACAATAGCGACCTCACCGACCAGGAGATCGAACGCGCCATCCAGGAAATCCGCGAAGCGATCCGCAAGCACATGCCCCAAAAACCATGACGCGACCGTCCCAGCGCGAGCCCCACCAATTGCGCCCGATCGCGATCGAGCGCGGGTTCACACGTCATGCCGAGGGATCGGTCCTGATCGCCTTCGGCGATACGCGAGTGATCTGCACCGCGAGCGTCGAGGAAGGCGTGCCCGGCTTCCTCAAGGGCCGCGGACAGGGCTGGGTCACGGCCGAATACGGCATGCTCCCCCGCTCGACTCACACGCGAACCGATCGCGAAGCCGCTCGGGGAAAGCAGTCCGGCCGCACCCAGGAGATCCAGCGCCTGATCGGCCGCTCGCTGCGCACCGTCATCGACCTCGAGGCGCTCGGGGAGCGCACCGTCAAGCTCGACTGCGACGTGATCCAGGCGGACGGCGGCACCCGCACGGCGAGCGTCACCGGCGCATTCGTCGCCTTACACGACGCCGTGGCGAAGCTGCAGGAGCGCGGCGCGATCGCCGACTCGCCGATCCGCGATTTCGTCGCCGCCGTGTCGGTGGGTCTGTACGAGGGCGTGCCGATCCTCGACCTGGACTACGCCGAGGATTCGCGCTGCGACACCGATATGAACGTGGTGATGACCGGCTCGGGCGGATTCATCGAGGTGCAGGGCACGGCGGAAGGCGCGCCTTTCTCTGCGGCGCAGATGCAGGCGCTGATCGCTCTGGCGCAGCAGGGAATCGCCCAGCTCATCGCGAAGCAGAAGGCAGCGCTCGGAGTGGCCTAGATGATGAAGAAGCTCGTGCTCGCCTCCTCCAATCCCGGCAAGTTGCGCGAATTCGAGAGTCTGCTTGCCCCGCTCGGCATCGAGATCGTTTCGCAGGCGAGCCTCAGGCTCGCCGAGGTCGAGGAGCCGCACGGCACTTTCGTCGAGAACGCGCTTGCCAAGGCGCGCCACGCAAGCCGGCGATCCGGGCTGCCGGCGCTCGCGGACGATTCGGGCATTTGCGTGAACGCGCTCGGCGGGCAGCCCGGAGTCGTCTCGGCGAGATTCGCCGGCGCGGCCCCGCCCGGCGGGACGCCCGGGCGCGAGTCTCAGGATGCCCGCAACAACGAGAAGCTGATCGCATTGCTCGCCGGCAAGGACGACCGGCGCGCGCACTACTACTGCGTGGTCGTGCTCATGCGCCACGCCGAAGACCCCGAGCCGATCATCGCCGAAGGCAGCTGGGAGGGCGAGATCGTGGCGCAGCCGCGCGGTTCGCTCGGCTTCGGCTACGACCCGCATTTTCTCCTGCGTGATCTCGGCAAGACCGCCGCAGAGCTCGATCCGGTGCAGAAAAATCTCATCAGCCACCGCGGCAAGGCCATGCGGCGGCTGCTCGCCAAGCTGGAGGAAGGCGTTTGACCGCCGTCGCGTTCGCGGCGTCCGTCCCGGGCGTGCACCTCACGCGGCTTCCGCCGCTCGCCCTCTACGTTCATATTCCCTGGTGCGTGAAGAAGTGCCCCTATTGCGATTTCAATTCGCACCAGGCGAGGGGGAATGTCCCGGAAGAATCCTACGTTGAGGCGCTCGTGAGCGACCTCGAGCAGGCCTTGCCCGAGGTGTGGGGGCGGCGGGTCGGGAGCGTCTTCTTCGGCGGGGGCACGCCCAGTCTTTTCTCCGCTGCGGCGATCGAGACCCTGATCTCGGCGTTCCGCGCGCGCCTCGCGCTCACCGCCGACTGCGAGATCACCCTGGAGGCGAACCCTGGAACCTTCGAGGCGGAGAAATTCCGCGGCTACCGTGACGCGGGCGTGACGCGCCTCTCCGTCGGCATCCAGAGCTTCGACCCGAAGCATCTGGAGGCGCTCGGCCGCATCCACGACGGCCGCGAAGCCAGGCGCGCGATCGACATCGCGCACGAGCACTTCGACAACGTCAATCTCGATCTGATGTACGCGCTGCCCGGCCAGACCCTGGATGAAGCGCGCGCCGACGTCCAGGCGGCGATCGATGCCGGCGTCGCGCACCTGTCGTTCTACCACCTCACCATCGAGCCGAACACGCACTTCTACCGGCATCCGCCGGCGCTGCCGGACGAAGACGCGTCTGCGACGATGCAGGAACTGATCGGCGCCGCGCTCGCGCAGCGCGGCTACGTTCATTATGAAACGTCGGCCTGGGCGAGACCGGGCAGGGAGTGCCGCCACAATCTCAACTATTGGCGCTTCGGGGACTACCTCGGCATCGGGGCGGGAGCGCACAGCAAGCTGAGCTTTCCCGGCCGCATCACGCGCGCCGCGCGCTGGAAGCAGCCCAAGGAATATCTCGAGCGCGTGCACGCGGGCCAACCGGCCCAGGAGAGCCATGAGGTGGGGCGGGACGATCTCGTGTTCGAATTCATGATGAACACGCTGCGCCTGACCGAGGGTTTTCCCGTGAGCCTCCTCGCCGAGCGCACCGGCTTGCAGATCGCGCTCGCGGAAGAAGCGCTGCGCGAAGCGGAGGCGCGGGGACTCATCGTTCGCGACCACGAGCGCATCGCTCCGAGCGCGCTGGGGCAGCGGTTCCTGAACGATCTCCTGCAGTTGTTCCTGCCGGTCAAGTAATGGAACGAGGGGATACTCCCCTCGCGCTCCCCTAGATTGGGCGCAACGGTTTCTCGATCTTCCTGAACACCAGGTCCCAGACGCGGTGGCCGAGCTCGAGGCCGCGGCGCTCGAACTTGGTCTGCGGCCGCGCGTCCGGCCGGTCGGCGTAGCCGGAGGCCGTGTTCGCGAGCGCCGGGTCCGCGGAGAGCACGTCCAGCATCTGCCTTGCGTAGTCTTCCCAGTCGGTACACGCGTGCACGAGCGCGCCGGATTTCATCTTCGACGCGAGCAATGCGGCGAACGGCGTCTGGATCAGGCGCCGCTTGTGATGTCGCTTCTTCGGCCAGGGGTCGGGGAAGAAGATGTGCACGCCGTCGAGTGCGGCCGGAGCGATCATGGTCTGCAGCACCTCGACCGCGTCGTGCTGGATGACCCGGACGTTACCGAGGCGCAGTTCTGTGATCCGCGCGAGGAGGCTTCCTACGCCGGGCGTATGCACCTCGATGCCGAGATAGTCGTTCTCGGGGTGCTGCTGGGCGATCGCGGCGGTGGTCTCCCCCATGCCGAAGCCGATTTCGAGAATCTTCGGGGCGCTGCGGCCGAACGCCCGGCCCAGGTCGAGGAGAGCGGGGGAGAACGGTATGCCGTATACGGGCAGAAGCTCGACATGGGCGCGGCGCTGCGCATTCGAGATGCGCCCCTGGCGTAGTACGTAACTTCGGATCGAGCGCCGTTCCTGCAAGAAGAGGGCGTTACGCGGTCTTCGGTGCGATCAGGCCTGCGGACGGGGAGCTGGGGCTGGCTGAGTAAAGCTTCTTCGGCATGCGGCCGGCGAGAAACGCCTCGCGTCCGGCCTCGACCGCCTTCTTCATCGCTTGCGCCATGAGAACGGGGTTTTGCGCCTTCGCGATTGCCGTGTTCATGAGCACGGCGTTGCAGCCGAGCTCCATGGCGACGGCGGCATCCGAGGCGGTACCGACGCCGGCATCGACGACCACCGGAACCTTGGCGTTCTCGATGATGAGCTGCAGGTTCCAGGGGTTGAGAATGCCCATGCCCGAGCCGATGAGCGAGGCGAGCGGCATGACCGCGACACAGCCGATGTCCTCGAGCTGCTTGGCGACGATCGGATCGTCGCTGGTGTAGACCATGACCTTGAACCCATCGCGCACGAGCGTCTCCGCGGCCTTGAGCGTCTCGATGATATTCGGGTAGAGAGTCTCCGGATCGCCGAGCACCTCGAGCTTCACCAGGTCGTGCCCGTCGAGCAGCTCGCGCGCGAGGCGCAGGGTGCGCACGGCGTCCTCGGCGTTGTAGCAGCCGGCCGTATTCGGCAGGAGGGTGTACTTGCTGGGCGGCAGCGCATCCAGCAGGGAAGGCTCGTTCGGGTTCTGGCCGATATTGGTGCGGCGGATCGCGACCGTGACGATCTCGGCGCCGCTCGCTTCCACGGCGCGACGCGTCTCGTCGAAATCCTTGTACTTGCCGGTGCCGATCAGAAGCCGAGAGCGATACGCCCGTCCGGCGATGAGGAGCGGGTCGGCGATCTGTTCGGGGAGGCGCGTCGGGGCGTTCATCGCTAGCCCCCGCCGACGGCGACCACGATCTCGAGCGCGTCGCCTTCGGCAAGCCGGGTGCTCGGGTACTGGCTGCGCGGCACGATTTCGCCGTTCTTTTCCACGGCGACGCGCTTCCCGGAGAGCTCCAGGGCCTCGAGCAGCCGCGCCACGTTCACGCCGGGCTCGACACGCCTGACTTGTCCGTTAACGGAGAGCTGGATCACTTTGGAATCGAGACACGAAGAGGAAAAATGTTACCACGTGGGGCAGGCGGATGGTATCGAAAGCCTCAAGAGCCAGTGCGCGCGTGTCAGTGGTCCCACGATTCCACGGCGAGTTGACCTGAATCAACTCGTGCTCCCGCCCACGTTCCACTATGGGCTCGCGCCGTCGCGCGGAAGCGCCGCCCGACGGCGGAAGGCTCCAGCGCCGCATGCACCCGCGAATTCGCCATCTTGGTATCTGTTTGCTCCTCGGATCTCATCTCCTGATCGCGCAGGCCTGCGCGCAAGCCCCGGACGACGTGTCCGGTTCCCTGCAGCGCATGCTGGCCGATCCGGAGCATCCCTATCTGCGCAACGGCGATCTTCCGCAGGGGCTCGATACGCTGCGTGCGCTGTACGAAAAACACGGTTTTGCGCCGATCTGGCAGCGGTGGGGAAACCCCACGGCCCGGGCGCAGCGCCTGGTGCAGGTGCTGCGCGATGCCGAAGCGTACGGGCTGCGTCCATCGGACTACGATGCCGAATTGCTCGACGAACAGCTGCGCGCGCTGCGCGCTGCGCGCAATCCTCCGGCGGAGCGCCGGGCGGAGTTCGACCTGCGCCTGTCCGGCGCCGCGCTGAGGCTTGCAATGGATCTGCACTATGGCCAGGTCGATCCGCGCGCCTGCGGCTTCGAGCTGCCCGTGCCTCGCTCGGATCTCGATCGAATCGCGACTGTCGAGAGATTGTCCGATACGAACGACGCCGAGGCCGTCCTGGCGGCCGTCGAGCCGCAGTTCCGCCACTACCGCTTGCTCAAAGCCGCCCTCGCCAAATATCGCCGGCTCGCATCCGACACGACGCTGACCGGCTTGCCGAAGTTCGCGGGCAGGTCGGTCAAGCCGGGCGGGCAATACCCGGGCGCGGCCGCCCTGCGCCGGCTGCTGATCGCCTTGGGCGATCTTGGCGCTGGTGCCGCTTCAAACGACGAAACGCTGGACGACGCGCTGGTTGCTGCGCTGCGAAGCTTCCAGGAGCGCCACGGGTTCCCCGCCGACGGCGTCCTGGGCGAGCGAACCTTTGCCGCGCTCACCGTCCCGCTCGCGCGCCGCGTGCGACAGATCGAGCTTACGCTCGAGCGCTGGCGGTGGCTGCCGGCATTCGCGACGCCGCCGATCGTGGTGAATCTCCCGGCGTTCCGTCTGTACGCGTTCCGCACCACCGACGACCGCGAGGCCGACATGCTGAAGATGGACGTGATCGTCGGCCAGTCGTATCCGGAGACCCAAACCCCCGTCTTCCTGGCGGACATGAAGTACGTCGTCTTCAGGCCGTACTGGGACGTGCCCGACACGATCCTACAGCGTGAGATGCTGCCGGAGATCCGCGGCAATCCCGGTTTTCTCGAGAAGAATCATCTGGAGCTGGTGCGCGGCCGTAACGACGAGTCCACGGTCGTGCCGCCCACACGGGAGAACATCGAAGCACTCGCCTCCGGCGCGCTTCGCCTGCGCCAGCAGCCGGGCAGGGACAATGCGCTCGGCGCGATCAAGTTCGTGCTGCCGAACTATCACAGCGTTTACCTGCATTCCACGCCGGTCCCGCGTTTGTTCAGGGAATCGAGCCGCGCCTTCAGTCATGGCTGCATCCGCGTCAGCGACCCCGTAGCGCTTGCCGAGCACGTACTGCGCAACGCGGCGGGGGATTGGACCGCGGAGAAGATCGAAGAGGCGATGAGCGGCGAGCCGAACCAGCGCGTGAATCTCTCAAAGCCGATTCAGGTGATGATCCTGTACAGCACCGCAATGGCCACGGAATCCGGCCAGGTGCTGTTCTTCGACGATATCTACGGGCACGACGAGAAACTGGAAAAGCTGCTGCAAGCGAGGACCCGGTAACGGGGCTAGGCCCTGTCCCCCCACGACCTCACGCGCCCTGTGTCGAGGTGCACGAAATCGGAGCGCGCATAGTAGCCGACCCCGCCGCTTCGGAGCGACAGTGCGAGGTCACGCAGCTTGCGCGTCGGAAAGCCGGTCATGCGCACGTCGATGGCGCGGCCATCCATGTGCAGGCTGTGTTCGGCAACACCCGCCGACGCGTGGTGGAGTGCCGCATTGGTTTGCGGCGACCGATACCCGGATATCACTTCGTAGGTGGCCGCACGATTGGCCAGGCCTTGCAGCTGGTACAGGATATCCAGGAGGCGCGGATCGATCGCGTGGGTCTCGCCGTTGCGAAAATCGCGCAGGAAGCGGTTCACCTGCGCCAGGCAGCTCACCTGATAGACGCCATTGCTGCAATACTCCGCGGACAGAGCCTCGCCGGTATGCGTATGCATGAGCGACAGGGAACGGACCGGCGAGGGTTGCGCAAAGGCCGCGCCCAGAGGCGCGAGCAACAACCCTGCACCTGCCGTCTGGAGGAAACGGCGGCGCGAACGCACTGCGGCGTCATGCGGATCCACTTCGACAGACATGCCGGGCCCCGGAGCGAGATGCGGATCGAAGGCGGATTCTACCCGCATCGTCCGCCGCCGGGTGAGCCTGTTCGTCCAGAGCGTGACAGATTGCCGCGATAGGGTATTCCCGTGGAAGCCCTGCCACACACCAGGCACCCGCGAAAGGTTTGAACATCTTTGGCTCGATTCCTGAATGGCCGACTTGTCACTCTTGCGTCCTGCACCGCGCAAGGTTACCGTACGCGCCCACCTCTTTGACGCCAATAGGCGACAGATGGAAAGCGACCCGCACCGACCTACATCGTCTCGCATCGCGCTGACGCTGGCGGCGCTCGGCGTTGTCTACGGTGACATAGGTACCAGTCCGCTGTACGCAGTCAAGGAAACCTTCAATCCGAACCACGGCATTCCCCTCAACACCGAGAATGTCCTTGGCGGCTTGTCCGCCATATTCTGGGCGTTGATGATCGTCGTCTCGGTGAAGTACGTGATCCTCATCATGCGCGCCGACAACAAGGGCGAAGGGGGGATCGTGGCGCTGCTTGCGCTCGCCTCTTCGGCGGTAAAAGACCACCCGCAATGGCGCGCGACGATCATGCTGCTCGGCATATTCGGTGCGTCGCTTTTTTACGGAGACGCGGTACTCACCCCGGCGATCTCGGTGCTCTCGGCGGTGGAAGGTCTCGAGGTGGGAACCACCGCGTTCAAGCCTTACGTGGTGCCGATTGCCGTCGGAGTGGTGATTGCCCTCTTCGCCCTGCAGCGCAAAGGAACTTCTGTGGTCGGGGTATTGTTCGGCCCGGTTACCGTGCTGTGGTTTCTCGCGATCGCGGCGCTCGGCGTGGTCGCGATCGCGCGGAACCCCGAGGTGCTGCGCGCGCTCGATCCGCTGCACGCCCTTGCCTTCGTTACGCAGCACGGCTGGGCATCGTTCGTCGTACTCGGCGCGGTGCTGCTTGCCTTCACCGGTGCGGAAGCACTCTACGCGGACATGGGTCACTTCGGCAAGGGACCTATCCGCATCGCCTGGTTCGGACTTGTGTTTCCGGCGCTGATACTCAACTACTTCGGGCAAGGAGCGCTGCTGATCGCAGATCCGAAGGCACTTCAGAATCCATTCTATCTGCTTGCTCCTTCCTGGGCGCTTTACCTGATGGTGGCTCTCGCGACGGCAGCGACCGTGGTCGCTTCGCAGGCAACGATCTCGGGCACCTACTCGCTCACTCGGCAGGCAATCCAGCTCGACTATCTGCCGCGCATGCAGGTGCAGCAGACCTCGGCCAAGGAGATCGGACAGATTTACATCCCGGGAGCGAACCTGGTCCTGTTGTTCGTGATCGTCGCGGTAGTGATCGGCTTTGGCTCATCGTCGAAGCTCGCCTCGGCGTACGGCGTGGCGGTCACTGGGACCATGCTCGTCACGACCTTTCTCACCTTCTTTGTGATTCGCTTTGGCTGGGGCTATCCGCTCGCGCTGTGCATCGCAGCGACCGGATTTTTCATCTTGGTGGATGTGGCCTTCTTTTCGTCCGCTCTTCTGAAGGTCGCAGAAGGCGGCTGGTTCCCGCTTGCGCTCGGCGCGCTCGTGTTCGTCGTCATGACGACCTGGCGCCGCGGGCGCGTGCTCGCCATCGCGGCACAGCGACGCACCTCGATACCGTTAGCACCGTTCCTCGAATCGCTGTCCGCGCATCCGCCGATCCGGGTTCCGGGAACCGCCGTGTTTATGGCCGGCGATCCTGAAGGAGTGCCCAACGCTCTCTTGCACAACCTCAAACACTTCAAGGTGCTGCACGAACGCGTCGTGTTCCTCACGGTTGTGACTCGTAACGTCCCTTGGGTTCCGGCGTCCGAACGTATTGTGGTCGAGCCGCTGGGCCGCGGCTTTTATCGCCTGAGGGTGGACTTCGGCTTTATGGATCGGCCCGACGTTTCCGCGGTGCTCGATCTTTGCAAGGACCGCGGGCTTGCGTTCGACCTGATGCAGACCACGTTTTTTCTCAGCCGCACGACAGTCATTCCTGCGCGCAGAGAAGGAATGGCGCTGTGGCGCGAGCGCCTGTTCGCGGCGATGGCGCGCAACGCGCGTACCGCGGCGGACTACTACAATATCCCGACGAACTGCGTCATCGAGCTGGGAACCAAGATCGAGATCTAGCGCTGACCTTACCCGGGAGCCGACCCACGATGCGATGGTTGTTCACCTGCGCGCTGGAAATGCCCTAGAATTCCTCCCTGATTGCGGGTGTAGTTCAATGGTAGAACGAAAGCTTCCCAAGCTTAAGACGAGGGTTCGATTCCCTTCACCCGCTCCAAGTCCAAATGCCCGCATCCTTCGACGGTAAGCTGGTCGTCGCCATCTCTTCCCGGGCGCTGTTCGATCTGGAGGAGTCGAACCGCGTTTTTGAGGAACAGGGCGTGCAGGCCTACTACCGATACCAGCTCGAGCATGAGAACGAGATTCTCGCCCCGGGCATCGCGTTCGTGCTGGTGAGGAAACTGCTCCGGCTCAACACGCTCGCACCGGCCCAGCCACGGGTCGAGGTGATCCTGCTTTCACGTAACACCGCCGATACGGGAATGCGGATCATGAATGCGATCGAGCACTACAAGCTGGACATCACGCGCGCCGCGTTCACCGGCGGGGAGAACACGTATCCCTATGTGCCGGCGTTCGACGCCCACCTCTTCCTCTCCGCCAATCCCATCGACGTACGCAAAGCCCTCGATGCCGGGCACGCGGCGGCGACCATCCTGCCTTCCAACGTCGGGCAGAACGTCGATGCCACAGAGGGCCTGCGCATCGCTTTCGACGGGGACGCCGTGCTCTTTTC
>Ga0326726_10005228_pt1 | contig 11778 bp, 10 predicted proteins | sample MHFenrmetagenome_2_FD_207603 | JGI IMG/M metagenome (GOLD analysis project Ga0326726, IMG submission 207603) | Lab enriched peat soil microbial communities from Michigan Hollow, Ithaca, NY, United States - MHF15MN | ecosystem: Environmental > Terrestrial > Soil > Wetlands > Peat | place: USA...
CTTGTTGGCCGCTGTCTCGAGCGTCTTCTTGACGCCTGCGAGCGCCTCGCCAAATTTTCCGAATTCCGATTTCACCGCACCTAACACTTCCCACACTTCGGAAGAGCGCTGCTCGATGGCTAGTGTACGGAACCCCATCTGCAGCGCGTTCAGAGTTGCCGAGAAATTGTAGGGGCCTGCGACCGTAACTCGGTACTCTCGCTGCAAGTAATCGGCAAGACCCGGCCGTCGAATCACCTCCGCATACAAACCTTCCGTCGGCAAGAAGAGAAAAGCAAAGTCGGTGGTATGAGGTGGATCGATATACTTCTCGCGAATGTTTTTCGCTTCGAACTTGATGCGAGTCTCAAGAGCCCTGCCCGCTTCTTCTGCACCCTGGAGGTCGGCACGTTCATGAGCCGCGAGCAATTTTTCGTAATCCACCATTGGAAACTTCGAGTCGATCGGTAGCCACATAGGTTCGAGTCCACCGAGTCCCGGGAGTTTGATTGCGAACTCGACACGTTCGTTTGAGCCCGGCCGCGTGGCCACATTCTTGGCGTACTGATCCGATGTCAGCGTCTGCTCCAACAACGTACCAAGCTGCACTTCGCCCCAAGTACCACGCGTCTTCACGTTCGTCAGAACGCGCTTTAAATCACCCACACCGGCGGCAAGCGATTGCATTTCGCCCAAACCTTTATGCACCGCCTCAAGCCGCTCGCTCACGAGCTTAAACGAATCGCCCAGGCGCTTTTCTAGCGTAGCGTGGAGCCTCTCATCTACGGTCTTACGAATTTCGTCCAGCTTGGAAGCATTGTCACTCTGCAAATCTCTGAGCTTGCGCTCAAGGGTGTCACGCACTTCGCCCAACCGCCGTTCGTTCACCTCGGTGAGCCCTTTTATCTGAGCAAGCAACGTTTGCGAGAACTGATTGATATTTGCTGATAGCTCGGTCCGGGTCATCGTTGCGGCTTGCTGAGCTTCCCTGCGCCCGTCGGCTACAGCGCTCCTTAGCTCCCGCTCAAGGCGCTCGAAGTCATCCCGGGATGCACCCGGCTGGCTGGGCGGACGCAGGATGAACTGCAGCACAATGATCGCGATTGCCAGCAGCACAAGAACAATGAGCAGCGTCTCGACCATCAAGCTTCCCGATTACGCATCCAGTCTGCGGTCTTGAAGAACGCATTGTATAGCCCCTGCTGAAGCTCGCCCTCGACTCCAATCTCCTGCATCGCTCGCGACATGCACGCGAGCCACAGGTCCCGTTCGGCCACGCCGATCTGGAACCGCAGATGCCGCGCGCGGAGCATGGGATGGCCGAAGCGCTCCGCATACAGCTGCGGGCCCCCCAGCCAGCCCGACAGAAACAGATACAGCTTCTCGCGCGCCTGCGAGAGGTCTGGCCGGTGCAGCTTCCTGATTCCCGCGTAGGCGGGGTCGGAGTCCATCAGGTCGTAGAAGCGGGTGACCAGCTCGCGCACTCCGGCGTCGCCGCCGAGGAGCGCGTAGGGAGCGCGCGCTGCGTCCGCCACGTGCGTCAAACGACTTCGCGCAATGCCGCCATCGGCGGTCGGCTCAGGGCCGCGCGCGCGCCCGCCCAGGCGTTCAGCACCACGCACACGAGCCCCAGCGCGGGGCCGGCGATCCAGATCCAGCGGTTCCATATGAAATCGAGCTCGAACACCCGGGTCGCGAGGGTCCCGCCGTTCGCGGGCGCCCCGAGCGCGCCGAGCCGGCCGGCGATCGCGCCGCGCCCGGCCACCCCCGCGCGCCGGGCCGCGCGGACCTGCGCGCGGCTCGCCCCGAGGGCGCGCATCACTGCCGCCTCGTGCGTGCGCTCGTCCTGGGTAGCGAGGAGCGCCGCGTACAGCACCAGCACGCCCGCGGCGAGAGCGAAGAGGAAAACGATCTGCACGGCTCCGATCAGCTGGTCCATCACCGCCTGAACCTCGCGAAGAATCACGCCGACGTCGATTACCGTGAGGTTCGGGAAGGCCTGCGACAGGCGCAGGGTCAGCCGCGCGTCCCCGGGCGGCGCGTGGAAGCTCGCGATGTAGCTCTGCGGGAAGCGTTCCAGCAAGGGAGGCGTCGCGATGAAAAAGAAGTTCGGGCGCATCGAGTCCCAGTCGAGCTTGCGCACGCTCGTGACCGGCGCGGAGAAGCTGCGGCCCGCCGACAGGAACTCCAGACGGTCCCCGAGCCGGATTCCCAGGCGCGCCGCGACCCAGCGCTCGACCGAGATCGCGCCGCTGGCAAGATCCTCGGGGCCGAACCACGCGCCTTCGGCGACCTGATTGTCGGGTGGAAGCGAGGGAAGGTAGGTCAGGTTGAACTCGCGCTCGATCTGGCGCCTTGCGCGCTCGTCCGAATAGTCTTCCGCGCTCACCGGCTTTCCGTTGACCGCGACCAGGCGCGCTCGCACCATGGGATAGGTCTGCGGCTCCCTCACGCCGTTGCGCTCGAGGAACTCGGCGAGAGGCCGGCGCTGCTCAGGCTGGATGTTGACGAGGAACCGGTCGGGCGCGTCCGGAGGCAAGCGGGCCCGCCAGGAATCGATCAGATCGGCCCGGATCAGCGTGAGGAGCAGGACCGCGGTAAGTCCCACTGCGATCGCCACCACCTGCACGGCGTTGGCGCGCGGCCGCCGCATCAGATTGGCAAGGCCGTATCGCCAGGAAATGCCGCCGGCGCGGCCGAGCCTGCCGGCGAGCCGCAAGGCGGCGTAGGCGATCGCGGCGAAGACGCCGAAGGAGCCGACAAAACCGCCGAACACATAGCCGGCGAGCTTCAGCTCTCCGGCCTGCCACCAGAGAAGCACGAATGCCGCGGCCAATCCCGCTACGTATACAGCGATCGCACTCCTGCGCGGAGCCCCGACGTCGCGGCGGATCACCCTCAGCGCCGGAACGTCCTTCAGCTGGAGCAGCGGCGGCAGCGCAAAGCCGAGCAGCAGCGCGAGTCCGGTGGCCGCCCCCTGCAACAGCGGAGCCGGGCCGGGCTGTGGCAGCGTCCCGGGAATGAGGGCAGCGAGCCACCAGCCCACCAGGTTCTGAACCAGAAATCCCAGCGCGCATCCGGCGATGGAGGCCGCAAGCGCGAGCAACAGGAATTCCCAGGCAAACAGCGCGAAGAGCTGCGGCTGCGTCGCACCCAGGCAGCGCATCACAGCGTAGCCGTCCAGGTGCCGCTCGGTGTAGCGCCGGGCACCCAGGGCGACCGCCACCGCGGACAGGATCACCGAGAGCATCGCGGCAAGGCCGAGAAAGCTCTGCGCGCGGTCCAGGCCCGAGCGCACCTCGGGCCGGGCGTTCTCCAGGCTGTCGACGCGTTCGCCCCGGCCGAGCCGGGCTCTCGCCCATTGCTCGAACCGCAGGACCGACTCGCGCTCGCCCGCGGCGAGGAGCTGATAGCTGATGCGGCTCTGCGGCTGCACGAGACCCGTCGCGGGCAGATCGTCCGAGCGCATCAGAACTCTCGGCGCAAAGTTCATGAACGACACGCCGCGGTCGGGCTCGAGGGTGAGCACCGCGGCGACGCGAAAACGTGCTTTGCCGAGCTCGACGACGTCGCCCGGCCTCGCCTTGAGGGCGGCCATCATGCGCTCGTCCAGCCACAGGGTGCCGCTCGAGGGAATGCCGCCCGCGTCGGCATCCGGCGCGTTGAGATCGGGGGCGATGCGCAGCTTGCCGCGCAGCGGGTAGCCCGGGGTGACGGCCTTGACCGCGGCGAGCAGCGCCTCGTCGCCCGCCCTCGCCATGCTGACGAAGTTCATGCTCTCGGCGCGCGCAAGGCCCAGTTTCGCGACACCCTCGCGAAACTCCGAGCTCCATTCGTGGTCAGCGGTCAGCAACACATCCGCCCCCAGAACCTGGTGCGCCTCGCGAGTGAGCGCCTGCCGCACGCGGTCGGCGAAAAAGGCGACGCTCGCTACGCTTCCCGCGGCGAGCACCAGCGCGAGCGCGAGCACGCGCAGCTCGCCCGCGCGAGCGTCGCGAAGCAACATCTTCAAGGCAAGCCGCGCCATGTGGCTCAGCCTTCGCCGTCGATCCGGCCCGCGACCAGGCGTATCTTTCTCGCGCAGCGCGAGGCGATCGCCTCGTCGTGAGTGACGAGCACGAGCGTGGTGCGCGCCTGCTTGTTCAACTCGAACATCAGGTCGATCACCCCGGCGCCGGTCGCGGCATCGAGGTTACCCGTGGGCTCGTCGGCAAGGAGCAGCTTCGGCCGCGTGACGAAGGCCCGCGCCAGCGCTACGCGCTGCTGCTCGCCCCCCGAGAGCGTCTTCGGGTAATGGCGCAGGCGCTCCGCGAGCCCGACGCGGACCAGCATCTGCAGCGCCAGATCCTCCGCGCCCGCTTCGCCCGAGAGCTCGAGCGGCAGCATCACGTTCTCCAGCGCGTTCAACGCCGGCAGCAGCTGGAACGACTGGAACACGAAGCCGAGCAGCCTGGCACGCAGCGCCGCGCGGCCGTCTTCGTCCAGCGCGAAGAGGTCCGCACCGTCCAGCCTCACCGCGCCCGAGCTCGGCGTATCGAGGCCCGCGAGCAGCCCGAGCAGCGTCGACTTGCCCGAGCCCGAGGCGCCGACGACGGCGACCGCCTCGCCCGGCATGACCCTGAGCGAAATGTCCTTCAAAATAACCAATTCGCCGGCTCCCGGAGCGCCGTTCGCCTTAGTTTCGTTCAGGGGAACGATTTTCGTGAGCCCGGTCGCCTCGACGATGGATTGGGGGAAATCAGGCATGAGATCGATACTGTTTGCCGGGCTGCTCGCTTGCAGCGGTGCAGCGATCGCTGCACCGACCATCCTGGTCTACGGGGACAGCCTCTCCGCGGCCTACGGCATACCGCAGAGCGCGGGCTGGGTGGTTCTGCTCGGCGAGCGCTTGAAGCAACGAAAGTCGGATTATACCGTGGTCAATGCGAGCATCAGCGGCGAAACCTCGGCCGGCGGCGCCGCGCGGATCGGCAAGGCGCTCGCGGCGAGCAAGCCCGCCATCGTCATCGTCCAGCTCGGCGGGAACGACGGCCTGCGCGGGCTTCCGGTCGCGCAGATGAAGGCGAACCTGACCACGGTCGTCCAGGCGTCGAAGCGCCAGGGCGCGCGGGTCGTCCTGGTGGGCATGCAGCTCCCGCCCAACTACGGCGTACCGTACGTCAACGAGTTCCGCGCGGCGTTCCGCGACGTCGCCCGAGACGAGCGCGTCGCGTTCGTGCCCTTTCTTCTGGAAGGCCTCGACCAGCGCGAGCTATTCCAGGCGGACAACATTCATCCGACCGCGGCGGCTCAGCCGATACTGCTGGAGAACGTGTGGAGGAAGCTCGCGGCGATGGTGATCGTGCCGGCTAGGTGACGGCGAGAAGAGGGGCGCCCGCGCGCATCGCTCCGATGCGGCGAGCGAGCGTGAAACCCTGTCGATGAAATTCCTCTATGACCGCCTTCTCCGCGGTCGGAGCACACGCGACCAGCAATCCCCCGCTCGTCTGCGGATCGCTGATCAATTTGCGTTGCCACTCCGGTGCACCCGCCGGCATGCGCACTTCGTGGCCATAGCCTTTCCAGTTGCGGTCCGACGCCCCGGTCGCGGTGCCCTCTTTTATCCACTCGAGCGCCTCGGGGATCACGGACAGATCGTCGAAACGCACCTCCGCCCCGAGCTTCGATCCGCGGCAGATTTCGAGCAGGTGCCCGGCCAAACCGAAGCCGGTGACGTCGGTGAGCGCATGCACGTCTTCCATTTCCGCGAGCTCGATGCCCGGTGTATTGAGCTGGGTCGTGACTTCGACCATTTGCTTGTACCCTGAAGCCGAGAGCTTGCCCTTCTTCAGCGCGGCCGAAAGTATCCCGACGCCGAGCGGCTTTCCAAGAACGAGCACATCGCCCGCTTTCGCGCGGTCGTTCCTTTTCACCTTCTTCGGGTGCACAAGGCCCAGCGCCACCAGGCCGTAGATCGGCTCGAGCGTATCGATCGAATGGCCGCCGGCGATCGGGATGCCGGCCTGCGCGCACACCGACTCGCCGCCGGCAATGATTCTCTGGATCACCTCGACCGGCATCTTCTCGAGCGGCATTCCGACGATGGCGAGCGCGAAGATCGGCCTGCCGCCCATCGCGTAGACGTCCGAGAGCGCGTTGGTCGCGGAGATGCGACCGAAATCGAAAGGGTCGTCGACGATGGGCGTGAAGAAATCGGTGGTCGCGACGATCGCCTGCTCGTCGTTGAGGCGGTATACGGCGGCGTCGTCGCTCGATTCGATCCCGACGAGCAGGTCCTGCGGCAGCCCGCGGATCGGGGTCTTGGCGAGGATCTCGGACAGGACCGCCGGCGCGATCTTGCAGCCGCAGCCGCCGCCGTGGGAGAACTGCGTGAGCCGGATAAGATCGGCGGGAGCGTTCATGGACTAAAATTGGAGATGGACGTGAAACGCGCGAACGCCGTTACGGTAGCACAGCTCGATGCCTTTGACGAGGTCATCGACGTGCGCTCGCCCAGCGAGTTCTCGCTCGACCACGTGCCCGACGCGGTCAACTGCCCGGTGCTCGACGATGAACAACGGGCGCGGATCGGCGCGATGTACAAGCAAGTATCGCCCTTTGAGGCAAAGAAGCAAGGCGCGGCACTCGTGTCGAGGAACATCGCGCGCCACATCGACGAGCGCTTCCGCGGGCGGGGACGCGAGTGGCGCCCGCTCGTGTACTGCTGGCGCGGAGGTCAGCGCTCGGCCTCGATGGCGCACGTGCTGCGCGAAGTCGGCTGGGACGCGGCGACGCTGGAAGGCGGTTACCGGGCGTACCGGCACGAAGTGCTGGCGCAGCTCGAGCAGCTTCCCGCGCGGTTGCGCTTCCGGGTGCTGTGCGGCGCCACCGGCAGCGGCAAGAGCCGGTTGCTCGCGGCGATCGCGGCCCGAGGCGCGCAGGTCCTCGACCTCGAGCGCCTCGCCTGCCACCGTGGTTCGCTGCTCGGCGATCTGCCCGGCGAGCCGCAGCCTCCGCAGAAGCAATTCGACGGACTGGTGTGGAAGGCGCTCAAGGGCTTCGATCCCGGGCGGCCGGTCTACGTCGAGGCCGAAAGCAAGAAGATCGGCCAGCTGCAGGTCCCGGCGAAGCTCCTGGAGCGCATGCGCGAGGGCGAATGCATTCGCCTCGAAGTACCGGTGGCCGAGCGGCAGCGGTTTCTCATCGAGGAATACCGGCATTTCCTCGCTGAACCGGCTGCCCTGAAGGAAAAGCTGAAATGCCTGACCGCGCGTTACGGCCACACGATCATCGCACGCTGGCTGTCGCAGGCCGACTCGGGCTCGTGGCCGGACCTGGTCGCGGACCTATTGCACACTCATTACGATCCTTCGTACTTGCACGCGACCAGCCAAAACTATCTGCATTATGATAGCGGGCGGCGGCTTTCCATTGAGCAGATCGGCGAGCCAGGAATGACAAGCGCCGCCGCGGAGCTGACCCGCTCCGCGCTTTGAGAGAGGGCGGCGGAAGCCATGTTCTTCAAGCAGCTTTTCGATCCTGCGTCGTCCACGCTGACCTACCTCATCGCGGACGACGCCAGCCACGAAGCGGTCCTCATCGACCCCGTGGTCGAACAGGTCGAGCGCGACGTGCGTCTGCTGCGCGAGCACGGCTTGAGGCTCAAATACACCCTGGAAACACACGTGCACGCCGACCACGTGACCGCGGCGCAGGCCCTGAAGCGGGCGACCGGAGCGCAGACGGCGGTCTGCCGGGATTGCAATGCGCAGGGCTACGACCGCCTGCTCCAGGATGGCGAGGTGATTCTTTTCGGCAACGAGGAGATCCTCACCATCGCCACGCCCGGGCATACACCGGGAAGCGTGTCCTACCTGTGGCGTGACCGCCTATTCACCGGCGATACTCTGCTGATCGGCGGCTGCGGGCGGACGGATTTCCAGAACGGCAGCGCCGAGGCGCTGTGGCACAGCATCACCGAGAAGCTGTTCAAGCTCGACGAGCAGATCCTGGTCTACCCGGGGCACGATTACAAGGGCCGCAGAGTGAGCAGCATCGGCGAGGAAAAGCGCTTCAATGTGCGTGTCGCCAACAAGACACGCGAGGAATTCCTCTCGATCATGAGTCAGCTCAACCTTCCGATGCCGGCGCGCATTCACGAAGCGGTCCCCTCCAATCTCGGGGCAGGCGCGGATCAGCCGGAAGTCGAGCATGCCTCCGCGCGGTGGGCCGCGCTCGAGAAGCGCGTCGCGGTGCAAAGCGTCTCGGCGCGGCAGCTCGCGGAGGCGCTGCGCGCCCCGGGGATCCATCTCCTGGATGTGCGCACGCCGGTCGAATTCGAAAGCGCGAGGATCGCCGGCGCTGTGAACGTTCCGCTCGACCGACTCGATCCGGCCCGCCTGCTCGCGCGCATCGGCGCAGATGCGCCGCTGTACTGCGTGTGCCAGACCGGAACGCGCAGCCAGCTTGCGGCAGCCGCGCTGCGTTCGGCGGGATTCAGCCGCGTGGTTCACGTCGACGGTGGCACTAACGCCTGGGCGATGGCGGGATTGCCCGTGGTACGCGGTGCCCCGGTTGGCACCGTGCTCGAGCGCGAGAGCCGGTGAGCTCCGAAGATCAGCCCCGCCCGCTGGTGCTGTCGCTCGCCAGCGTCGGCGCCGACGAAGAGCGCTACCTGCGCTCGCTGCTCGCGCTGCTCAAGTCCTACCTGGAGCCGCAGTGGTGCATCGCTGCGCGCCTCGGCGACCTGCCCGACGCGGTTCTCGTGGACATGGACGGCCCGGAAGGACGCCAGGTGTGGGAGAACGTGCACTTCGGCGGCATTCCGCGCATCGCGCTGAGTCGCGACCAGGTCCTCGGCGCGGAATGGACCCTGCTCAGGCCGATCAAGACCGGAGGCGCCCACAGCGTGACCGAGGTGCTCTCCGCGGTCGCGGGAAAGCTGCAGCTGTCCGATCCTAAGCGTGACGCTTCCGCGCGCAGCAAGGTAACGTTCGCCACACTGACGCGCAGGGCCTGCCGCGAGCCACACCCCGTGGACCTCGTGCTCGCAAACGGCTCGGTTCTCGTGATCGATCCGGCGAAGAACGTCTTCTACTCGTCGAGGAGCACCGACGAGCTGGTCGCGCTCCTGCGCAACCGGCGGCGCCTCCATGGGAAAGTCGTGCCGGTCTCGAACGTCGAGAAGCTTCCTGCGCGTCTCGCCCGGTGGAGAATCAAGCCGCGTCCCCTCGAGGAGTTGCTGTGGCTGACGGGCCTCGTCACCGGCGCCGGCGAGTCGCTCGGCGGCTGGGATCCGCGCGAGCCCGTGCGGCTTGCGCGCTGGCCGGACTTCGCCAAGCTGCCTTACCGGCAGGCCCACCTGAAGATGGCGGCGATGCTCACTACCGACGGCGTGCTTCCCGGCAAACTGGCCGAAGCGTGCGAGGTGGCGGCCGGCGACGCCGCAGACTTCCTGAACGCCTGCGCCGAAATCGGAATACTCGAATCCAAGGCGGCGCGTCCGAGCGCGTCCGGCGGAGACATGAGAGCGGCCACGATGGACATCTGGCGCGGCGTGGTCGGCACGTTCAAGCGGGGCGAGTCGGGCTGAGCCGGCTCAGGGCCTCACGATCTTCAGCACCTGGTTGCTATTATTGAGAACGTAGATCTCGCCCGCGCCGTCCTGTCCGAATGACAGCGGAGTGCCCGTATTCGCCATCGGTGCCTGCACCACAGTGGCAATGCCGTTTTGCATCGTCAGACCGCGCAGGAATCCGGTGCACAAGTCTGAAAAGAAGTACGTCCCCTGCAGCCCGGCCATCGCCGTGCCGCGATAGACGTAACCGCCGATGATGGCGCAGCCCTGGCTGTGGTCGTAGTCGTACACAGGGGCGGTGAGGGTAATCCCGAGCGGTGGACAAGGACCATCGAAGCATTGCGTCCCTTCCATGATGCTCCAGCCGTAGTTGAGGCCCGCAGCCCCCGCATCGACCACGTCGATCTCTTCGCGCGCGCCCTGCCCCACATCGGCGATATACAGTTGATTCCCGTCGAAGGCGTAGCGAAAGGGATTGCGCAAACCGATCGCCCAGATTTCGCGCCGCGTCTGAGGCGTACCCGACCAGGTCGGGTTGTTGGTCGGAATCACGTAGGGAAGCGAGCTGACGTCGAGACGCAGCATCTTGCCGAGGAGTGATGCATCATCCTGGGCATGGCGGAACTGGTTGTTGCCCCCTCCGCCGTCGCCAGTGGACAGATAGAGCATGCCGTCCGGGCCGAAGAACACGTGGCCGCCGTAGTGGTTGTTGGCGTCCCGGTGGGGGATCCGGATCACCTCCGTCCCGGGTGTTTGCAGCACATCCGGGTCGGTCGAAGAGACCTGGTAGCGTTCGACGACGATGTCCCCCGTCGTGCCGGGGATGTTCTCGATAAAATGCACGAAGACGAAGCCGTTGTTCGAGAACTGCGGATCGAAGGTAAACGAAAGCAATCCCGCCTCGCCGTCGGTGTATACACGGGGCGAAACAGCATTCAGATCGAGGAAAGCCGTCGCGAGCAGCGCACCGTTCTTGACGATGCGAATCCGCCCCGCCCGTTCAGCGATAAAGAGTCGCGGGTCCCCCGTCGGCGCCTGTAGATCCATCGGGCTAACAAGACCCGCCGCCCCCGTGACCGGTTGAAGCCGAAGGTCGAACGATGGCGAGATGGGAGGAGGCGTCATCGGCATGTCGCTGTTCACATTGCACGCCACCAGCGGGAGCAGCACCGCGCCGAGACCGAGCATGCGCGAGATTCGCATTGGAGCCCTTTCTAGAAGGCGCCGAGCACCTTCAGGTGCGTCACGACGCTCCGCCCGAGCGCCGACAGCGCGTATCCCCCCTCGAGAACCGAGACGATCTTCCCTCCGGCGTACTTGTCCGCGACTTCCTTGATGCGCTGCGTCACCCAGGCGTAGTCGGCCTCGGTGAAACGCAGCATGGCCATGTCATCCTCGACGTGGGCGTCGAAGCCGGCCGAAACGAAGATCATCTGGGGCTTGAGCTCATCGAGCGCCGGTATCCAGATCTTCTCGACTGCGGTGCGCAGGGCGCGCCCGTCCGATCCCGCAGGCAAGGGCACGTTCGCCATGTTGGGCGCGGGATCCTCGGTGCCGCTGTAGGGATAGAACGGGTGCTGGAATATGCTCGCCATCACCACGCGCTCGTCGTCGCTGAAGATGTCCTCGGTGCCGTTGCCGTGGTGCACGTCGAAATCAACGATCGCGACGCGCTCGACGCCGTGATGCTCGAGCGCGTGCTTGGCGCCGACAGCGACGTTGTTGAAGAGGCAAAACCCCATCGCGCGCGTGCGCATCGCGTGATGCCCGGGCGGACGCACCGCGCAAAAGGCGTTTTCCGCGCGCCCGCCGACGACCAGGTCGGTCGCGAGGACCGCAGCGCCCGCGGCACGCACCGCCGCGTCCCAGGTGTGCGGGCACATCGCGGTATCCGGGTCGAGGTGCACGATGCCGGATCTCGGCGAGGCCTCGCGGATTGCGTCGATGTATTCGAGCGGGTGCACGCGCGCGAGCTCGCTCACCTTCGCCGCGGGGGCCTCGTGGCGCTCCACGAAGCCCGCGATTCCCGATGTGATGAGATGGTCTTCGATCGCCGCGAGCCGCGCCGGGCTCTCGGGGTGATGCTGACCCATGTCGTGTCTTGCGCAATCGGCATGCGTGATGAACACTGTCGCCATGAGCTTTATTCCTTCGATCCCATCATAATGGCTTTCCAGTAAACTTACGACTCGGACAAGTACTGCATGCACACGCGCACAAGATGTCCTTTTCGCTGATCCAAG
>Ga0326726_10005229_pt1 | contig 11777 bp, 10 predicted proteins | sample MHFenrmetagenome_2_FD_207603 | JGI IMG/M metagenome (GOLD analysis project Ga0326726, IMG submission 207603) | Lab enriched peat soil microbial communities from Michigan Hollow, Ithaca, NY, United States - MHF15MN | ecosystem: Environmental > Terrestrial > Soil > Wetlands > Peat | place: USA...
AGTGGCAAGGTGCAGGAGGCGAAAGCCCAGCAGCTCGAAGCCCGCTACAACTACGAGGCGGCCAGGGAGCAGGGCGCAATGGAGGTCAACAAGGCGCGCCGGGCGATGATGACCGCCAAAGAGCGTATCGACGTCTCAAGGCAGTCCCTCGATGAGGCCCGGGTGAGCCTCGACTTCATCGGTGAGCAGTTCAGGACGGGCATGGCCATGTCCTTCGAACTGCTGATGCGCGAGCAGGCGTTCACCTACGCGAAGATGCGCATCAACCAGGCGAAGTACGACTACTGTGTCGCCAAGAGCGAACTCGAATATTTCGGCGGCCGCTGATCGCGCCGCGTTTAGACGGACTTAGGATTACCATAGCTACGCAACACCGAGCAGAGGAGGCTCGCGACAATGAATGAAGGTATTGCCGGAAGGCTTGCAAAGCAATTCATCAATTCGAAGATTACGCCGCTCCTGATGCTGGCGTCTCTTCTTGTCGGCATCATGGCCACGTTCATGACGCCAAGGGAGGAGGAGCCGCAGATCGTGGTGCCGCTCGTCGACATCTATATTCCCTATCCCGGCGCATCCGCCGCTGAGGTCGAGGAGCGTGTGGCCAAGCCGTTCGAGCGCGCCATGACCGAAATCAAGGGCGTCAACTACGTCTATTCGACCTCCATGCCCGATTTCGCCCTGGTGACGGTCAGGTACAACGTCGGCGACAATACCGAAGAGAGCATGGTCAAGCTCTGGTCGACCCTCATGAAGAACATGGACAAGATGCCTCCAGGCGTGCAGATGCCGCTCATGAAGAAGGTCTCCATCGACGACGTGCCGGTCCTCAACCTCACGTTCTGGAGCAAGAACAGCAACCCTTACGAGCTCAGGAGAGTCGCCCTGAAGGCCGCCGAGCAGATCAAGAAGACCGAGAATATCGGTGATGTCGAGGTCAAGGGTGGCCTGAAGCGCCAGGTGCGCGTGCTGCTCAACAAGGAGAAGCTCCAGAGGTTCAACATCACACCGCTCCAGATCGCCAGGCAGGTTCAGGCGTCCAACAGCCAGATGACCTCGGGCGATTTCACGCAGGCGGAGCAGCAGATCATCGTCAGGACCGGCCGTTTCCTGGACAACTCCGAGGATGTGGGAAACATCGTCGTCGGCATCTACGGTGCATCTCCGGTATACCTGAAGGATGTCGCCCAGATCACCGATGGCCCTGAAGAGGTGAACAACTACACCAGCTTCGGATGGGGCGTGGGCTCCGGTAAACAGGACAAGGCCGATTACCCGTCGGTGACCCTGACGGTGGCCAAGAGGCAGGGCACCGATGCGACGGCGCTCGCCAACAAGGTGATCGCCCGCGTCGACGGCATGAAGGGCTCGGTCATTCCTGCCGGCATCACGGTGACTGAAACGAGGAACTACGGAGAGACCGCTTCAGAGAAGGTCTTCACCCTGCTCGAACACCTGATGATGGCGGTGGTCGCCGTGACCATCGTGGTGGGCTTCTTCCTCGGATGGAGGGGGGCGCTCGTCGTGTTCGCTTCGGTGCCGGTGACCTTCGCCCTCACGCTGCTGGTCTACTTCCTGCTCCATTACACCCTGAACAGGGTGACGCTGTTCGCGCTCATTTTCGTGACCGGTATCGTGGTCGACGACTCGATCATCATCGCCGAGAACATACACCGCCACTTCGCCATGAAGCGGCAGCCGAGGCTGCAGGCAGCGATCACCGCCATCAGCGAGGTCGGCAACCCGACCATCCTGGCCACCTTCACCGTCATCGCGGCCGTCTTGCCGATGGTGTTCGTTTCCGGCCTGATGGGCCCCTACATGAGCCCGATGCCGATCGGCGCCTCGCTGGCCATGATCTTTTCGCTTCTCGTCGCGCTCATCGCGACTCCGTGGCTCTCCTACCGCCTGCTCAAGTCCGACGAAGGGCACCATGAAGAGTACGACATCAGGAAGACCGGATACTATCGCCTGTTCGACAAGGTGCTCACCCCCTTCATCGAAAGCAACCTGAAGACCTGGCTCGCCTTCGGCGTGGTCGGTCTCATGCTTGCCGGGGCGATCGCCATGATTCCGCTCAAGATGGTGGAGATGAAGATGCTGCCGTTCGACAACAAGAACGAGTTCCAGGTCATCGTCGACATGCCGGCCGGCACGGCCCTCGAGCGGACCGAACAGGTGACCAGGGAGATCTCCTCCTACCTGAAGACGGTTCCGGAAGTCGAGAGCAGCCAGTACTACGTCGGCACCAACGCTCCGATCAACTTCAACGGCCTGGTCCGCCACTACTACCTCCGCAAGGGTGAAAACGTGGCCGACATCCAGGTGAACCTGGTGCAGAAGGGCAAGCGCAGTGCGCAGAGCCACGACATCGCCAAGCGCGTAAGGCCTGGCGTGCAGGAGATCGCCAACCGCTTCGGCGCCAACGCCAAGATCGTCGAGATCCCTCCGGGACCGCCGGTGCTTTCGACCATCGTGGCCGAAATCTATGGTCCTACGCTGGATTCTCGTATCGCCCTGGCCAAAGAGGTCAGGAAGGCATTCTCCTCCACTCCCGGCGTGGTCGATGTCGACTGGCTGGTCGAGGCTGACCAGAAGGTCTACGATCTGGTCATCAACAAGGACCGGGCTGCGTTCCGTGGCGTGACGCCCGAGCAGATCGCCCAGACACTGCGCATGTCGCTACACGGCGTCGATGTCGGCATCGTGCACATTCCGGACGAAATCGAGCCGGTCGCCATCCAGCTCAGGCTGCCGAAGGCGGACCGTACCTCGCTCAAGGATCTTTCGGGCATCTTCGTGCAGTCCCAGGGAATGGGCACCCTGACCACCAGGCTCAGGGCCGGCCAGATGATCCCGCTCTCCGATCTGGTGACCGTCAGGGAGAAGATCCAGGACAAGAGCATCTTCCGCAAGGATCTTCATGACGTCGTCTATGTGACCGCCGACGTGGCGGGAGTGACCGAAAGCCCGGTCTACGCGATGCTCGAACTCGACAAGAAGATCGCGAAGATCAAGTTGCCCGGAAGCGCTTCGATCCAGCCGCTCTATACTTCAGTGCCCAAGAGCGACGACAAGCTCGCCCTGAAGTGGGACGGCGAGTGGCAGATCACCTTCGAGGTGTTCAGGGATCTCGGCACGGCCTTCGCCGTGGTGCTGGTCATCATCTATCTGCTGATCATCGGCTGGTTCCAGTCGTTCAAGACGCCGCTGATCATGATGATCTCGATTCCGCTCAGCCTGGTCGGCATCATCCCTGGCCACTTCATCCATCATGCCTTCTTCACGGCCACCAGCATGATCGGCATGATCGCCCTGGCGGGCATCATGGTGAGGAACTCGGTGCTGCTCATCGACTTCATCCAGATCCGCAGGGAGGAGGGGGCCGACCTGAAGCAGTCGGTCATCGAGTCGGCCGCGGTGCGTACCCGTCCGATCATCCTGACCTCGGGCGCCGTGGTTATCGGGTCCATCGTCATGCTGTTCGATCCGATCTTCCAGGGCCTTGCCATCTCGCTCATCTGGGGTTCGGTGCTCTCGACGATCCTGACGCTGGTCGTGGTGCCGCTCGTCTACTACCTGAGTGAGAAGAAGGCTGAAAAGAAAAGGCTTGCCGCCATGGCTGCGAAACCCTAAAGCAACAGACCCATGAAACTTCTTGCCATCATCGGGGACGAAGAGGCCCGGCCCAAAGTGCGAAAACTCTTCATGTCGCATCAGGTTCACCTGTTCAGCAACATGGCGATCAGGGGCTGCTCGTGCGATGCGTTCAAAGAGCCCATCGCCTGGTGGCCCTCCGAAAAGGATCTGAGCACTTACTCTTCACTCTGCTTCGCGATACTCGACGATGCGAAAGCCGAGTCCATCATGGCCGAACTCGAGCGGCAGCCGATCGCCACCGATCCGGCTTTTCCCGCCCGGGCGTTCGTGCTGAACGTCGAGAAAATGCTCTGACCGGAGGAACCCATGGGAATGCGTGTTGAACAGTTTCTCACCGGAGGTGACCGCAATTTCGGTTACCTCGCTGTCGACGAATCGACCGGGGAGGCGTTTGCCGTCGATCCGTCGAATTCTCCCGGCATGCTCGCCGGATTTGCGGCAGAACGCGGCTGGCGGGTTCGATACGCCTTCTCGACCCATGGCCACCAGGACCACTGCAACGGTAACGATGAGTTTCGGCGACTGACCGGCACCAGGGTGCTGCTCTTCGGCGAGCCTTGCCCCGAAACCGGCAAGTTGGTCTCGGACGGCGCCGTGTTTCCTCTCGGAGGCGCGTCATTCAGCATCATCCATACCCCCGGCCATACCGAGGATTCGATCTGCATCCTTGCCGGCGACGCGCTCTTCACGGGCGACACCCTGTTCGTCGGCAAGGTCGGGGGTACCTGGAGCGATGACGACGCACGTCGGGAGTATCGATCGCTGCACGAGCGGTTGATGACCCTGCCTGAAGAGATCCGGGTTTTCCCCGGCCACGACTACGGCACCTCCCCGATCTCCACGATCGGCAGGGAGAAGTCCGGAAACCCTTTCCTGCTGCAGCCCGGCGTCGAGGCGTTCATCGACCTGAAGCGCAACTGGGCGGCCTACAAAAAAACGCACGGAATCGTCTGATTCTTCCTGAGTCGCTTGCTTTTTGCCTCTTCTTTACTTTACTTGAATGATTGTGCTTTTCCCGTCCCGGTGGCGGTGGCATAATCGAGCCTACCTTTCGTCTTTACAGTCTGACATAGCTTCATCGCTATTACTTCAAACAATAGTAAGGGGACAGCCTGTCCTTTTTTCAACTCGAGGGGAATTGCCATGGATCAGCTCATAACATTACGCACCCTGCCGGTTTCAGCCCTTATGCACAAGGATTTCCAGACCATCAAGGGGAGTTCGACCGTAGCCGAGGCGCTTCAGATCATGAAAAAAACCGGTGAGAGCGGCATCGTCGTGGAGCCGCGCAACGAGGACGACTGTTACGGCATCATCACCGAAAAGGATATCCTTGAAAAGGTCATCGATCCCGGCGAAGACATTCATCGCGATCCCTGGAACACTCCGGTCTTCCAGATCATGAGCAAGCCGGTGATCAGCGTCAATCCCAGCATGAGGATCAAATACGCCCTGCGCCTGATGAAGCGGACCAACATCAGGAGGCTGACCGTCATGGACAACAACAAGATCATCGGCATGCTCGGCATGACCGACGTGCTCCATGCCGTTGAGGAACTCCCGGTCCATGACGACCATATCGCCTTGTAATTCCAGGACGCTGACCCCAGCGTCCCTGTAGACCGCATCTGACAACTCAGCGCGGGTCCTGCTGGCCATGGCAGGCCCTTTTTCAAACCAGCTCGTCTGCCCTGGAGTGGACGTGCACGGATTTTCGAGCGTTTATGAAACCATTCGATATCGTCATCGTCGGTGGCGGCGGTGCAGGCCTCTATGCGGCCATGGAAGCCATGAAAACCAATCCCGGCATGAATATCGCCGTGCTTTCCAAGATCTATCCCAACCGGTCGCACACTTCGGCCGCGCAGGGAGGGGCCAACGCGGCCCTGGCGAACTCGGCCAAGGACGATACGATCGAGATGCACATTTTCGACACCATCAAGGGCAGCGACTACCTCGCCGACCAGGATGCCGTCGAGGTGCTCTGTTCCGAAGCGCCCAAGATCATACGCGAACTCGAGAACATGGGCACGCCCTGGTCGAGGCTCGATGACAAGACCATCGCGCAGCGCCCCTTCGGCGGCGCAGGCCGCCCGAGGTGCTGCTACTGCGCCGACAAGACCGGCCACACCATCCTGCAGACGCTCTATGAACAGTGCCTCAGGAAAGGGGTCCAGTTCTTCAACGAATATTTCGCGCTCGACCTCTCGACCGGCGAAAGCGGCTCGAAAGGGCTGATCGCCCTGAATGTCAAGACCGGAAGGGTTGAAGCCTTCCCGGCCAGGACGGTCATTTTCGCTACAGGCGGTTACGCCAAGATGTACTGGAACCGCTCCAGCAACGCGGCCGGAAACACCGGCGACGGCCAGGCCATCGCCTACCGGGCGGGCATTCCCCTCAAGGATATGGAGTTCGTGCAGTTTCACCCGACCGGGCTCCGCAAGAGCGGCCTCCTGGTGACCGAAGGCGCTCGCGGCGAAGGCGGCTACCTGGTCAACGCACTCGGCGAGCGCTTCATGTCGCGCTACGCCCCGGAGAAGATGGAGCTCGGGCCGAGAGACCTCGTTTCGCGGTCGCTTGAGACCGAAATTCTCGAAGGGCGCGGTTTTGACAGCCCGGCAGGCAAATACCTCCATCTCGACCTCAGGCACCTTGGCGCCGACCTGATCAAGTCGCGCCTGCCGCAGATCAGAGAGATGTGCATGTACTTCGAGGGTGTCGACCCGATCGACGAGCCGATTCCGGTCAGGCCTACGGCGCACTACTCCATGGGAGGCATCGATACCGACAATTTCGGACGCACGGTGATGACCGGGGTCTACGCGGCGGGCGAGTGCGGCTGCGTTTCGGTGCACGGGGCGAACCGTCTCGGCGGCAACTCGCTGCTCGACATCCTGGTCTTCGGCAGGATCGCAGGCAGGGCCGCGGCCGAAGAGGCGGGCAGGTTCAAACCGCAGCCCATATCGGAAGCCGAAGTGACCGGCAAGGAGCAGGAGCTCAGGAGCTTCATGCAGCCTTCCGGCCATTACGAGCGCTACGGAACCTTGCGCGAGGAGCTCGGCCAGACCCTTGGCCAGAACGTCGGCATCTTCCGTGAGTCGTCAAAGATCCACAAGGGCATCGAGGATATCGCCGGGCTCAGGGAGCGCTTCTCCCATGTCAGGGTGTTCGACACCAGCGACATCTACAACACGAACCTCCTCCAGGTGCTCGAACTCAGGAACATGCTGGACCTGGCTCAAACCGTGGCCGCCGGTGCGCTGGCCCGTGAGGAGAGTCGCGGCTCCCATACCCGGACCGATTTCCCGACCCGCGATGACAGCAACTGGCATCGACATACCACCTATGCCCTGGAAAAAGGGCGCCTGAAACTGGGATTCAAACCGGTCACGATGGGCAGGTATGAACTCCAGGAACGAACCTATTAAGCAGGAAATTTCATGACCGATTCAACGATACAGCATCAAGAGGACAAGCGTGACGTGACCTTCAGGGTTCACCGGTTCAATCCACAGGTTGACAGCAAACCCTATTTCGACGATTACACCATCAAACTCGAGAAGGGTATCACCGTGCTCAGGGCCCTGAACTATATCAAGGAGCACGTCGACGCCTCGCTGACCTTCAGGGCATTCTGCCAGGCCGGCATCTGCGGTTCATGCGCCATGAGGATCAACAACATGTCCAAGCTCGCCTGCACCACCCAGGTATGGGACGAGCTCGAAAAAACCAGGGAACCCGGACTGATCAAGGTGGAGCCGCTGAGGAACCTCCCCCTGATCAAGGACCTGGTCGTCGAGATGGATCCGATCGTCGGAAAGATGCAGCACTACTCCAACTGGGTCGATTCGAAGATGCCCGAAGCACAGTGGGGCCGCAAGGAGTTCCTGGTTTCCGAGGAGGAGTTCCTCAGGTACGACAAGGCGACCGACTGCATCCTCTGTGCCTCATGCGTCTCGGAGTGCACCATTCTCCGCGCGAACCGCGAGTACGTCTCGCCGGTCGTGCTGCTCAAGTCGCATCGCATGAACGTCGACAGCCGCGACGCCAGCCACGATCAGCGGTTGGCCGGCCTGGTCAAGGACCACGGAGTCTGGGACTGCACCCACTGCTATCGCTGCCAGGAGACCTGCGTCAAGCACATTCCGATCATGGATGCCATCCACGGCATCAGGGAGGATGCGATCGAGCAGAGGGGCGTCAAGGACACCAGCGGCGCGAGGCATGCCGAAGCATTCATGGAGGATATCGGAAAGAAGGGCAAGCTGGTGGAGGCCACCCTGCCGATCAGGACCAATGGCGTGGCATGGACCATGAAGAACCTGCTGCCCATGGCCTTCAAGATGGTGCTCAAGCGCCGGACCCCTCCTCCGCCTCCGCTGGTGAAGTCCACGAAAGGCATCGAGGCCTTCCGTAAGGAGTTCCGCGAAATGAGCGGGCATGTGGCGAAGGATCATGAAAAAAAATCCGGAGAATAGCCTTATGAAGCGTTACGCATACTACCAGAGCTGCATCAACGAATCCATGACCAAGGAGGTCGACAGGTCGATCCAGCTCTGGCAGAACGATCTGGGCATCGAGATGGTCAAGATGCACGAGAGCACCTGCTGCGGAGGAAGCAACCTGGACTATGTCAGCCCGAAGCACTTCGCACTGGTCAACGGGCGCAACATCGCGGCTGCCGAGAAGATGGGCATGGACCTGGTGGTTTCGTGCAACACCTGCCTCATGACCATCCGTAGCGCGAAGAAGAAGCTCGACGAATCGGCCGAACTGAGGGAGGAGGTGAACGAGCTGCTCAGGAAAGAGGGGCTGGAGTACCGCGGCACCTCCGAAGTCCGCCATCTGCTCTGGGTGCTGATCGACGACGTCGGGCTCGACACCATCCGCCAGAAGGTCAAGACACCCCTGAGCCGTCTGAAGATCGCCCCCTTCTACGGATGCCATATCCTGCGGCCCTCCTCCGTGCTCGGCAAGGATAATCCGATTCAGCCCACCTCCCTCGACCTGCTCCTCGAGGCGCTCGGCGGCACGACCATACCCTATGAGCACAAGAACCGCTGCTGCGGATTCCACACCCTCCTGGTCGCCGAGGAGGAGTCCCTGAACGTGGCTGCCGAAGCCCTCCAGGAGGCCATGGACGAGAAGGCCGACTGCATCGTCACTCCCTGCCCGCTCTGCCATACCGTCCTCGACGGTTACCAGTCCAAGGCGCTGAAGAAAAACGGCGGCCGGGGCTCCATACCCGTATTCCACCTCTCCGAGGTCGTGGGCCTCGCACTCGGCTACAACGAACGCCAGCTCGGAATCAAACGGCACATCGTGTCGTGAGGAGCCGTGACGCGAGACACGTGACACGTGACGAGTGTCGAGTGACGGCGTAACACGGAAGACGATATCCTTGGCGCGCCACGAGTTACGCGTCACGATTATTTCTTCCTCCCACAGGTGTTTTAATAAATCGCCAAAAAGTGTAAGTTTGCACTTTCATTTCATTGCCCGCAAGGCAGCCGTTCAGGTGGCCGGCCCAGGGGGCAGCTCTTTTCTCAACATCATTAATCATTGCATTCCATGCTCCAAAATGATCTTTTTATCCGGGCGTTGAAGAGGCAGCCTACCCCCCGTACCCCTATCTGGGTCATGCGCCAGGCAGGACGTTATCTGCCTGAGTACCGCGCGGTCAGGGAAAAAACCGACTTTCTGACTCTCTGCAAAACCCCGGAACTGGCTACCGAAGTCACCATCCAGCCAGTGGAGCTGATGGGTGTGGACGCCGCGATCATTTTCTCCGACATCCTCGTGGTCAACGAGGCCATGGGCATGAACGTCGAGATCATCGAGACCAAGGGCATCAGGCTGACCCCGCCGATCCGCTCGCAGGCCGACATCGACAAACTGATCGACCCCGACATCGACGAGAAGCTCGGCTACGTGATGGACGCCCTCCGGATGACCAAGAGGGAGCTCAACAACCGCGTGCCGCTCATCGGCTTCTCCGGCGCAGCATGGACCCTCTTCACCTACGCCGTCGAAGGCGGCGGTTCGAAGAACTACGCATATGCCAAGAAAATGATGTACCGCGAGCCGAAGATGGCCCATCAGCTGCTCCAGAAGATCACCGACTGCATCAGCGCCTACATCGTCAAGCAGGTCGAGGCCGGCGCCGACGCCATCCAGATCTTCGATTCATGGGCAAGCGCGCTGTCCGAGGACGACTACCGCGAATTCGCCCTTCCCTACATCAAGCAGAACGTCGCCGCAGTGAAGGCCAAATATCCCGACACTCCGGTCATCGTCTTCTCCAAGGACTGCAACACCATTCTCGGCGATATCGCCGATACCGGCTGTGACGCCATGGGCCTCGGCTGGGGCATCGACATCGGCAAGGCTCGCGCCGAGCTCAAGGACCGCGTCTGCCTGCAGGGCAACCTCGACCCGACGGTGCTCTACGGCACGCAGGAGAAGATCAAGTCGGAAGCCGCCAAGATCCTCAAGTCTTTCGGCAAGCACACCGGCCAGTCCGGCCACGTCTTCAACCTCGGCCACGGCATCCTGCCCGATATGGACCCGGAAAACCTGAAGTGCCTCGTCGAATTCGTCAAGGAGGAGAGCGCACAGTACCACTGAGCGACTCCTGCATAGCATTGCAAAGGCTCCGCTTTGTCCCAGAGGCAAAGCGGAGTTTTTTTTCGCCCCGGAGGCGGTTGGCGGGAGCCCGATGGATAACGGGACCGATTTTCTCCTCATTCCCTGACGAAAGCTTTTTTCCTTATATTTAAAGACAGAAGGATTTTCAACAAGAGCATCAATGGGGATCAGGGGTTATGGCAAGGCAGTGCAGTTGTTCGGAAGGGGTGAGCGGAGGGACGCACTACGAAGAGCATGTGCTCGACACGCTGCTGTACAGCGCCCGCCTGAAGGAGACGGTGGCGCGCCAGCAGAGCGACGTGGTCGTGGCCATGGCCCGCATGATCGCCGGAACCTTTGAAGACGGAGGCAAGCTGCTCATCTGCGGGAACGGAGGCAGCGCGGCCGATGCACAGCACCTTGCCGCGGAACTGACCATCAGGTACCGCAGCAGCGTGAAGAGGCCGGCATTACCCGCCATCGCCCTCTCGACAGACACCTCCGCCCTGACGGCAGGCGGCAACGACCTCGGTTTCGACGAAGTGTTCGCACGGCTTGTCGAGGCTTACGGGAAGGAGGGCGACCTGCTGCTCGGCCTTTCGACCAGCGGCAACAGTCCGAACGTCAGGAAGGCGCTCGAGCTGGCGAGAGCGACCGGCCTGAGAACCATGGCGCTGCTCGGCGGGGATGGAGGGTCGATCCGGCAGTATGCCGACCTCTCGATCATCGTGCCCCATACCGGCACCGCCGACCGGGTCCAGGAGTGCCACATCGCTCTCGGGCATGTGATGATCGAGCTGGTAGAGAAAATGATGGGGTTCACTGGATAAAAAATCTATTGCGCGATCCGATTGCTGCGTTGGACGGTGCTCGAAATCCTCATGTACTACGTGTACATTCCGGTTTCTCCGCGCCGTCCGCCTTGCACTCGAATCGCTCATGACGATTTCTTACCAGTGCCTCATGCCTGATTCATCAAACCGAAATCAAATCAAACTCAAAAGCAAGGACTTATGCAGATACAGAACATCGAAGGCACGCTCTCCGCACAGGGCATCAGGTTCGGCCTGGTGGTCTCCCGTTTCAACGACTTCATCGGGCAGAAGCTCGTCGAAGGCGCGGTTGACTGCATCGTCCGCCACGGTGGCTCCGCCGACCAGATCACGGTCATCAGGTGTCCCGGGGCGTTCGAACTGCCGTCGGTCTCCAGGAAGGCGGCCCTTTCGGGCAAGTTCGACGCTATCATCACCCTCGGGGTCATCATCAGGGGTTCGACGCCCCATTTCGACGTGATCGCAGCCGAGGCGACCAAGGGTATCGCCCAGGTCGGCATGGAGACCATGATTCCCGTCTCCTTCGGCGTGCTGACCACCGAGAACCTGGAGCAGGCCATCGAACGGGCAGGCACGAAAGCCGGCAACAAGGGGTTTGACGCCGCCATGGCCGCCATAGAGATGGTGAATCTGTTCAAGCAGCTGTGATTGCGTGACACG
>Ga0326726_10005230_pt1 | contig 11777 bp, 9 predicted proteins | sample MHFenrmetagenome_2_FD_207603 | JGI IMG/M metagenome (GOLD analysis project Ga0326726, IMG submission 207603) | Lab enriched peat soil microbial communities from Michigan Hollow, Ithaca, NY, United States - MHF15MN | ecosystem: Environmental > Terrestrial > Soil > Wetlands > Peat | place: USA...
AGGCCCTTGGCCTGCAGTTCGGTGTTGCGCGCATAGTCGCGCTCGAGCTTGCGCATCGTCGCCTCGGCGAGCGCGACCTCGAGCCGCAGCTGGTCGCCGTCGAGGCGCGCAAGAACCTGGCCCTCGTGGACGCGCTGTCCCTCGTCGGCGAGCACATGGCGGATCTCGCCCTTGACCTTCGGCATCACAAAGGCCTTGCGCTCGGATTCGATGGGTGCGGTGCCCGAGTAGACGGCGGCCATCTCGGCGCGGCGCGTGGCCGCCACTTCGACGGGAACGGCCGGCACCTCGCCCTTGGCATCCTTGCCGTCCTTGCCGGCGCTGTCGCCATTGGCCTGGTCACAGGCGGCGAGGGCGAGCAGAGCGACGACCATCATCGCCGTCAGCCAGAATCGCGCGGTTTGTGTGACGTAGCTCTCGGTCCTGCAATTGCTGCGGGTCACTGCGGGGTCCTCCCGTTCAATTGTAGGCTATGCTACGGTCCCTTAGTGTTGTAGTCAAGTATAACAGTAAAATAATGGCGCAACGCGCAAGTCGTTGAATTAAATCAAAGAAGGGTAAATCAGCGCGGTGCAGCTGCAGTCAGTCGCGCCGGGTCCTTGGCTGCAGGCGCCTGGACCGCATCGACTGCGATCTCAACGGCTTCATCCAGGATCGTGTCCGGCTCATCGGCCTCGTCGAGCGCCGCAATGGTCGCAAGCGGCGCGAGCCCGTGCGCGACGCGACGCGCATTCTCGCGCGCCAGCCGCTCGGCTTCGATGGCGTCGCGCTCGGCGCGGCGCTTGTCGAGATTCAGCGAGATATCGCGCTGCGTGCGCAGCTTTTCCATCGCATTGACGTCGCCCAGGAGCGCGACGAAGTCGGGATTGTGCGCGACGCGCACCTCGTGTTCGTGCTCGAGCAATGGCAGCACCGGCGCCTCGGAAGGCTCCGGCGTGAATTGCGCGGGACTGATCCGGTCCCAGGGCAGGGCGCTCTCGCGCGTGCTCTCGCCGACGTCGGCGGTGCTCAGCAATGACGGCAGTGTGATGTCCGGCTCGACGCCGCGATGCTGGGTGCTGTCGCCGGTGACGCGGTAATACTTGCCGATCGTCACGGTCAGCTGCCCGAAGCCCGCCTTGGGCCCGAGCGCATAGCGATCGAGCGGATAGAGATTCTGGACCGATCCCTTGCCATAGGTCTGCTGGCCCACGACGAGGCCGCGGTGATAATCCTGGATCGCGCCGGCGAAGATCTCGGACGCCGAAGCGCTCGCGCGATTGACCAGCACGACCAGCGGGCCGTCCCAGGCGACGCCCGGCTCCGGATCGTCGAGCACTTCGATGCGGCCGCTCGTCTCGCGCAGCTGCACGATGGGTCCGCGCTCGACGAACAGTCCGACCAGCCCCGTCGCCTCCGACAGATGGCCGCCGCCGTTGTCCCGCAGGTCGAGGACCAGCGAGTCGATGCCTTCCTTGCGCAGTTCCTCGATCAGGCGGCGCACATCGCGCGTGGTGCTGCGGTAGTCCTCGTCGCCGGCGACCCGTGCCTGGAAGTCCTGGTAGAAGCTCGGCACCTCGATGATGCCGATCTTGTAATTGCGATCGCCGCGGTGGATCTGGTGGACCTGCTTCTGCGCCGCCTGGCCTTCGAGAGTGACCTTGTTGCGCGTCAGCGCAAGGATGGATTCTTCCGCGCCCGGATTTGCGCCGTCAGGCAGGATCTGCAGCCGGACTACCGTCTTGATCGGCCCGCGGATCAACTGCACGACGTCATCCAGGCGCCAGCCGACGACGTCGGCAAGCGGCCCGTCAGTGCCCTGCCCGACGGCAGTGATGCGGTCTCCGGCCTTCAGCTGGGCCGAAGCCGCGGCCGGACCTCCCGGCAGGACGTTCATGATCGTCACGTAGTCGTCGACCAGCTGCAGGGATGCGCCGATGCCCTCGTAGGACAGGCTCATCGCGATGTTGTATTCCTCGGAATTGCGCGGCGACAGGTAGTTGGAATGCGGATCGTAGACATGCGCATACGCATTCATGAAGGTCTCGAAAACGTCGTCCGCGGTGATCTGCTCAATGCGCTTGCCGACGCGTTCGTAGCGCTTGCGCAGGATGTCGCTGGTCTCCGGCCAGGTCTTGCCAGCCAGTATCAGCTGCAGCGCGTCGTTCTTGACCCGCTTGCGCCACAGCTCGTTCAACTCGTCCCGGGAGGCGGGCCAGCCGGCGTCGCTGCGGTCGAACCGGAAACTCTCGTCGAGCGTGAAATCCGGCTCCGTGTCGAGCAGGGCGATCGCGTGCTTCAGCACTTCGCGATTGCGCTGGCGATAACGCGTGAAGATCTCGAATGCGGGCGAGGCGTCGGCGCTCCTGATCGCATCGTCGAGCTTGTATCGCAGGTGCTCGAATTCCGCGACGTCGGATGCCAGCAGGTAGCTGCGGCTGCCGTCGAGGGCCTCGAGGTACAGCTCGTAGATCTGCGAGGACATGTTGTCGTCCAGCACGGCCTGGCGGTAGTGCTGCCGGTCGACAACCTCGGAGACGAGTCGCATGACGCGGCGGTGGCGTTCGCTGGGAACCAGGTCGCCGGAGGAGTCCACGGCAGGCGCGACGGCGACGGCACGCTGAGCCCCGGAACCGCCCAGCGCGACGACGGACAGGACCAGCAACGCCGCCATCAACAGCTGGCGGAAGCGGGTCGGCCTGGCCTTGGGGATCAGTGCGATCATAGGCTGCTAGACTGCCTCATGCGGCCCCCGGCGGGCCGCATCCTGTTCAGGAGGCTAGAGGCGCTGCGCCGCCGTAGCAAGTACCGGCGTCACGCCAGGCGGGGGTTTGCCGATGGGCCCACTGGGCTTCCTGACCGGGGTGGTGCTGGGATCCGCGGTTTCGATCGCCCTGGTCCTCGCCATGGTGGTTGTCATATTCGCGCTTTCTCCGGGTGCCGGGCCCGCGATCGGCACGGAATACCCCCGTTTGCTGGTGACTGCAGGGCTCTTCGCCGTGCTGGCCGCCCTCGCCGGGGCGGCATTCGCCGGATTGCAACGGAAACGGCCCTGGCGCTGGTATGCGCAGGCGGCCATGTGGCTCGCGCTGGCGCTCCTGGGCTGGTATTACTGGCCACAGGGTGCCGCGTGACCGGCGCCAATTTGCAGGAGCAGGGCACGGCATGATGCGATTCGACAGGCCAGGGTCGATTCTGTTCGCGGCGCTTGCCGCCGCACTGGTGTCGGGTGCCTGCGGCGCCGCCGACAAGGACATCAAGAGAGCCGCCACGGCAATCGCCGAGGCTGGTTTTCGCGCGCAGGTGCAGGCCATTTCCAGCGACGAGATGGAAGGCCGGGGCATCGGCACCAGGGGTGAGCAGCGCACGGTCGAGTACCTCGAGAAACAATTCCTGGAGCTGGGGCTGCAGCCGGCGGCCGGGGGCAGTTTCCGCCAGGACGTCTCGCTCGTGGAAATCACCGGCACCGACCAGCACCTTGCCTTTGCGAAGGGCGCCGCCGGCATGACGCTCGCGATCGGCGACGACATGGTGCTCGGCACGCGGCGCGTGCAGCCGGAATCGTCGATCAAGGACAGCGAGGTCGTGTTCGTCGGCTACGGCATCGTCGCGCCCGAATACGGCTGGAACGATTACGCCGGCATCGACATGCATGGCAAGACGGCGCTGATCCTGGTCAATGATCCGGGTTTCGTGACCGGCGATCCGGCCTTGTTCCGCGGCAAGGCGATGACCTACCACGGGCGCTGGACCTACAAATTCGAGGAGGCTGCGCGCCAGGGCGCTGCCGCGGCAATCATCATCCATGACACGGCGCCTGCGGCCTACGACTGGCAGGTGGTCCGCAACGGCTGGTCCGGGCCGCAGTTCTATGCCGATCGTCCCGACGGCAACGCCGGGCGCACGGCGCTCGAGGGCTGGATCACGCTGGCCCGCGCCCGGCAGTTGATGGAACTGGCGGGCCAGGATTTCACCGCCTTGCAGGCCGCTGCGGTGCAGCGCGGCTTTCGCCCGGTGCCGCTCGGGGTCACCGCGACCGGCGGCGTGCGGAACCAAATACGCCATGCGAAGTCACCCAATGTCGCTGGCGTCCTGCCCGGCAAGGAACGGCCGGACGAGTACGTCATCTATATGGCCCACTGGGATCACTTTGGCCGGTCGCCGACCATCGCCGGCGACAACATCTTCAATGGCGCGGTGGACAACGGCACCGGCATTGCCGGAATCCTGACGATCGCGCAGGGTTTCCTCGCGATGAGGCCCGCACCGGCGCGATCCGTGATGTTCATGGCGGTGACGGCGGAGGAATCCGGCCTGATCGGCTCGGAGCACTATGCCGAGCAGCCGCTCGTGCCGCTCGAAAAGACCGCTGCCGTGATCAATATCGATGCGATGGTCCCGCTCGGCCGCGCAAAGGACATCGAAGTCGTCGGTTCCGGCGCGTCGCAGCTGGAGGGCCTGCTGGCGAGCGCCGCGAAGTCCCAGGGCCGCACGCTGGTGCCGGATCGCCGTTCCGAAGCCGGTTATTTCTACCGCTCCGATCACTTCAATTTCGCCAAGGCCGGCGTTCCGGCGCTCTACGTCAAGTCGGGAACGACCTTGCGCGACGGCCCGTCGGGCGCGGGGCTTGCGCGCTACGACGAGTATTACGCGGAGCGCTACCACAAGCCGGGCGACGAGTACCAGGCGTCCTGGGATGTCAGCGGAACGATCGAAGACCTCAGGCTGCTGTTCGAGGTCGGCGCCAGGGTCGCCAAGGGAAAGTCCTGGCCCGATTGGTACGAGGGCAATGAATTCCGCGCGATCCGCGACGCAAGCGACGCGGTCCGGCAGCCGCACGAGTGATGCGGATCAGCCGTCGCGCCGCAGCGGCCTGGTCAGGAAGCGCACGGCGCTGAACAGGAGATAGGGCCCGATGACCAGCAGCCAGGCCGACGGCCTGGCCGTGAAGAAGGCGCCCAGCAGCGAGCCGAAGAACGCCAGCAGGCCGCCTTCGTAGGGCCCGAGCGTCAGTACGCCGGCGAGATAGATCAGGAAAGGCATGACCAGGAGCCCGAAGCCGAACAGCAGCGCGAAAAAGCCGAGTTCCCGGCGCCAGAATGGCGACAGCCTGTTCAGGTATTGCGAAATCAATCTGTTTCCGGCCATTAGCGGAAGTCTGACCGTGCCGCCGGCTGGCGGCAAGCTGGCTATACTGGCGCGCGTTCCGCGGGCGGCAGGGGTCGGCAAGTCGATGCGCAAGCTGTGGTGGCCTGAGGCGCTCTATGAGATGAAGCCCTTTGGCGCGCTGATGATCGGATTGCTGGCCGCGCTGATCGGTGCGGCGGGCAGCTGGGCGGAGCGCAACTGGCAGGGCGGATTCGCCGCTGCGCTGCTGTTCGCGCTGGCGGGCTTCGCCTACGCGGGCACGGTGCTCGGCATGCGGTACCGCTACCGGCGTCGCAGCCGCTGGAACCGGGAGCGCCGCAACTGACGATGAACCAACTGCGCTGTGCCGTCATCGGCGCCGGCTATCTTGGCCGCTTCCACGCCCAGAAATATGCAGCGATCAGGCGTTGCGACCTGATCGGCGTCGTCGATCCCGATGCCGCGGCACGCGAACGCATCGCGTCCGAACTGGGCGTCGCCGTGTTCGCCGACCATCGCGGCCTGCTGGGACGCACCGATGCCGTGAGCGTCGCGACACCGACCGCGACGCACCATGCGGTCGCCGGGGATTTCCTCCGGTCGGGCGCCCACGTGCTGGTCGAGAAGCCCATCACGGCGACCGAGGCCGAGGCCCGCGAGCTGATCGAGGTCGCGGCAGAGCGCGGTCGCGTGCTGCAGGTCGGCCACCTCGAACGATTCAATCCGGTGATCCTCGCGGTCGCCGGCGAACTGGCGAATCCGCGCTTCATCGAATCGAACCGCCTGGCGCCATTCAAGCCGCGCGGCACGGATGTCAGCGTGGTGCTCGACCTGATGATCCACGACATCGACCTGATCCAGAACATCGTGCATTCGCCGATCGCATCGATCGACGCGGCGGGCGGGCCCGTGTTCACGGACGAGATCGACATCGCCAATGCGCGCATCCGGTTCGAGAATGGCTGCGTCGCGAACGTGACCGCGAGCCGCATCAGCCTGAAATCGGAGCGCAAGCTGCGCGTCTTCCAGGCCGACGCCTACCTGTCGATCGACCTGCAGCAAAAGCTGCTGACGATCGTGCGCCGCCCGGCGGTGATCGCCGAGGGCGTGCTGCCCAAGGTGGACGTGGAGGAGCGCAGCTTCGAGCAGGGCGACGCCCTGCTGGCGGAAATCGAGTCCTTTCTCGATGCCATTGAACGGGGCCGGCCGCCGGTGGTCTCGGGCGAGGACGGCCTGCGCGCCCTGATGACGGCGACCCGCATTGCGGAACTGGTCGGCTGACGCCCGTTATAATGAGAACAGATGCAACCCACTGATACCCGGGACCCCGATTACTACCACAAGGTGGTGGACTGCCAATGGGCCTGTCCGGCGCATACCGACGTGCCCGAGTACCTGCGCCTGATCGCGCTCGGACGGTATTCCGACGCTTACATGGTCAACCGCGAGTCGAACGTCTTCCCGGGCATCCTGGGACGCGTCTGCGACCGGCCCTGCGAGCCGGCCTGCCGCCGCGGCAGGGTCGAGGAGAAGCCGGTCGCCATCTGCCGACTGAAGCGCGTCGCCTCGGACCACCGTGATGACATCACGCCGCGGCTGCCGAAGGCGCCCGCACAGAAGAACGGCAAGCGCATCGCCTGCATCGGCGCGGGCCCGGCGACGCTGACCGTCGCGAACGACCTGCTGCCGATCGGATACGAGGTCGTGATCTTCGAGCAGTACGCGATCGCCGGCGGCCTGATGCGCACCAACATCCCGTCGTTCCGCCTGCCCGCGCAGGTGCTGGACGAGGAAATCGGCTATGTCGTCGGCATGGGCGCCGACCTGCGCCTCGGGGCGCCTGTCGCAAGCATGCGGAAGCTGCTCGACGAGGGCGGTTTCGACGCCGTGTTCGTCGGCACCGGCGCGCCGAGAGGCAAGGAACTGAAGCTGCCGGGCCGCGGCGAGACCGACCGCATCCACATCGGCATCGCATGGCTGGAGTCGGTCGCTTTCGAGCACATCGACAGGATCGGCGAGCGGGTGCTGATCATTGGCGTCGGCAATACGGCAATGGATTGCTGCAGGACATCACTGAGGCTCGGCGCGAAGAACGTGAAGGTGATGGCGCGCAAGCCGCGCGGCTTCTTCAAGGCCTCCACCTGGGAACTCGAGGACGCCGAGGAGGAGAACGTCGAGATCATCGTCAATCACGCGCCCAAGGCCTTCGTCGTCGAGGGCGGCAAGCTCAAGGGCATGAACTTCGAGCGCATCGAGTACGTGATGGACGGCGCCGAGATCAAGGACCAGCGCGTGGTCGAGGAAGTATTCATCCCCTGCGACGACGTGATCCTCGCGATCGGCCAGGAAAACGCGTTCCCATGGGTCGAGCGCGACCTCGGCATCGAGTTCGACAAGTGGGACGTGCCGAAGATCGACAAGCTGACGTACCAGTCGACGCGCGCGGGCGTGTTCTTTGGCGGCGACGCGGCGTTCGGCCCGAAGAACATCATCTGGGCCGTCGAGCACGGCCACCAGGCCGCGATCTCGATCCACAAGCATTGCAGCAGCCAGCCACTCGACGAGCGCATGCCGCGCGGCGTCAACCTGCAGAGCCGCAAGGTCGGCATGCAGGAGTGGTCGTACAAGAACGACTACGACGCCTCGGCGCGGCGGCTGATGCCGCACGTGAGCCTGAAGGACCGCTTCAAGCGCCTGAATATCGAAGTCGAGCTCGGTTTCGATGCGGCGCGCGCGGCGGAGGAAACCGCGCGCTGCCTGAACTGCGACATCCAGACCGTGTTCCACGCGGGCCTCTGCATCGAATGCGACGCCTGCATCGACATCTGCCCGACCGACTGCCTGACGATCACGGCGAATGGCGGGGAGGCCGAGGTCATGGCGCACCTGAAGGCCCCGCGCCGGAACCCGGACCAGCCCCTGTTCGTTTCGGAATCGTTGCAACAGACCGGCCGCATCATGGTCAAAGACGAGGACCTGTGCGTTCACTGCGGCCTGTGCGCGGAACGCTGCCCGACGGATGCCTGGGAAATGCAGAAATCCTGGATCAAGATTCCCTATGCCGAGGATGAGGCCCGATGCCTGAGCGAGCCAGCGCTTCGCCGCGCGTAAACGATTTCACCGTCAAGTTCGCGAACGTCAACGGCTCGGGATCCGCCAGCGCCAATGCGCTGGTCATGAAGGCGATCTTCCGGATGGGCGTGCCTGTGGTCGGGAAGAACTTCTTCCCGTCGAACATCCAGGGCCTGCCGACCTGGTACGAGATCCGCGTGACCCGCGAGGGCTGGCGGGCGCGCTCCGGTAGCGTGGACATCATGGTGGCGATGAACGCCGAGACCTATTCGCGCGACGTGCGCGAGGTCAGCGCCGGCGGCTGCCTGGTCTACGACTCGACCTGGCCGAGCAGCACGCTGCTCTCGCGCGACGACATCAGGACCTTCGGCGTCCCGTTCGCGCAGCTGTGCAACGAGAACTTCGAGGGCTCGCGGGCCCGCACGCTGATGAAGAACATCATGTACGCCGGCACGCTCGCGGCATTGATCGACCTGGATCTCGAGGTCATCCGCGGGCTGCTGGCCGAGACATTCGCGAAGAAGCCGGCGCTGGTCGAGTCGAACATGAAGGCGATCGAGATCGGCTACCGATACGCGAAGGAGAAATTCGCCTGCCCGCTGCCGATACGCATCGAGCGCATGAACGCGACGGCGGGGCACGTGATGATCGACGGCAACACCGCCGCGGCGCTCGGCTGCCTCTATGCGGGTGCGACGGTCGGCGCCTGGTACCCGATCACGCCGTCGACGTCGCTGATGGACGCATTCCGCTCGCTGTGCGCGCGCCACCGCGTGGATCCGAAGACCGGCAAGAGGGACTTCGTGGTGGTGCAGGCCGAGGACGAACTGGCCGCGATCGGCGTCGTGATCGGCGCCTCCTGGAACGGCGTGCGCGCTTTCACGCCGACCTCCGGCCCCGGGATCTCGCTGATGCAGGAGTTCATCGGGCTCGCGTACTACGCCGAAGTGCCGGCGGTCATATTCGACGTGCAGCGCGTGGGACCGTCGACCGGCATGCCGACACGCACGCAGCAATGCGACCTGCTGACCTGCGCCTACGCATCGCACGGCGACACGAGGCACGTGATGCTGTTCCCGGATTCGCCGGAAGAATGCTTCCAGATGGCGGTGAAGGCCTTCGACCTGGCCGAGCGCCTGCAGACGCCGGTGTTCGTGCTGCTCGACCTCGATATCGGCATGAACGACTGGATGGCGCCGGACTTCAAGTGGGACGACAGCTACAGGCCGGATCGCGGCAAGATGCTGAGCGACGAGCAGGTCGAGGAGCTCGGCAAGTTCCACCGGTACCTCGACCCGGACGGCGACGGCATCCCGTACCGCACGCTGCCGGGCGTCAGCCCGAAAGCGGCTTACTTCACGCGCGGCTCCGGCCACAACCGCTATGGCGGGTATACGGAGGATTCCGCAGAGTACCAGGACGTCATGGACCGCCTGACGCGCAAGTTCCACACGGCGGCGCGGCTGGTCCCGCCCGCGGTGGTGGATTCCCGCGGTGCGGCGACCGCCATCGTGAGCCTCGGATCCTGCGATGCGCCCGTGCGCGAAGCGCTCGCGCAGCTGCGCCGCGCCGGGACGGCGATCGACTACCTGCGCGTGCGCGGCTTCCCGTTCGGGGCGGAAGTCGGGGAGTTCCTCGCCGCGCACCAGACTGTCTTCGTCGTCGAGCAGAACCGGGATGCGCAATTGCGCTCGCTGCTGACGCTCGAGACGGCAGTCGACAAGAAGAAGCTGCATTCGATCCTGCATTACAACGGCCTGCCGATGGCAGCGGACTGCATCGTGGACGGCGTCAATGCGGCGCTGGCCAAGGGAGTCGCGGCATGAGTGTCACCACCAAGCCGAAGGTCGCGAATCCCGGCCTGCCGCTGAACGCGCTCGGCCTTAACCGGCGCGATTACGAAGGCAGCATGTCGACGCTCTGCGCGGGCTGCGGCCACGACTCCGTGACCGCCGCGATCGTCCAGGCCGCGTACGAACTGGCGCTGCCGCCGCAGAGCGTGGTCAAGCTCTCGGGCATCGGCTGCTCATCGAAGACGACGGCCTATTTCGTCGCCGGGGCGCATGGCTTCAATGCCGTGCACGGCCGCATGCCGTCCATCGCGACCGGCGCGAATGCCGCCAACCGGAACCTGCGCTACATCGGCGTCTCGGGCGACGGCGATTCGCTCTCGATCGGCGTCGGCCAGCTGGCCCACGTGATCCGGCGCAACATCGACATGGTCTACATCCTCGAGAACAACGGCGTCTACGGGCTGACCAAGGGCCAGTTCTCGGCGTCCGCCGACATCGGATCGAAGTCGAAGAAGGGCGTCGCCAACGAGCAGATCCCGATCGACCCGGTGCTGCTGGCGCTCGCGCTCGGCGCCTCGTTCGTCGCGCGCAGCTTCTCCGGCGACAAGGAGCAGCTCGTGCCGCTGATCAAGGCGGCGCTCTCCCACGGCGGCTTTGCGATCATCGACGTCCTGTCGCCCTGCGTGACCTTCAACGACCACGAGGGTTCGACCAAGAGCTACGCCTACGTGCGCGAGCACTCGGAGGCGCCGGTGGCGGCCGACTACGTGGCGCCGCAGCGGGAGATCAGCGTCAGCTACGCGCCGGGCGAGGTGCTGCCGGTCGCCATGCACGACGGCAGCAACATCCTGCTGCGCAAGCTCGACCCGGACTACGACCCGACCGATCGCGCGCGCGCGGCCGCCTACGTGCAGGAACGGGCGATGCGCAACGAATACGTGACCGGGCTGATCTACGTGGACCAGAAGCGTCGCGATTTCCATGCGCGGCACAACACGCCCGACGCCGCGCTCAACAGCGTGCCGTTCGAGCGCCTGTGTCCCGGCGGCGCGGCGCTCCCGAAAATCCTCGCGTCATTCCGCTGAGCGGCGGCAATCCAGGACATTCAGCGCGCCGGGCCGCAGCGTGAGCGTCACCGGTGTCGAGCCGAAGTCCTGTCCGTCGATTTCAATGCCGCAGGCAGGCGTCGCCTGGATCACCACCGACCGGCAGCGCAGCGTGTGCACGGCCGGATCGGATCCCAGCCGGCCGTTGAAGAGCTTCGGCAGGCGACGCAGCGCTCCCGTGATCGACATCGTCTCGACCAGGACCAGGTCGAAGAACCCGTCGTCGAGCAGTGCCCCGGGCGCGAGGCGCATCCCGGCGCCGTAGAAGTGGCCGATCGCCGCAAGCGCAATCAGGTAGCGCCCGGATCGCAGATGCCCGTCGGCTGAGACTTCGAACAGCGGCGCCTTGTAACGCATCAGTGCACGCGCAAGCCCGATGACATAGGCGAGGGCGCGCGGGCCACCGCGCAGCGCGAGGCGCAGCGCATCCGCATTGATGCCCGCGCCGGCGTTGTTGTGGAATGCCAATCGTCGCGGCGCGCTGCCGGCGATGCACGGCACTTCCGCGACGCCGAGATCGACGCGACGAGACCGGCCGCGCAGCATCGCCCTGGCAAGGAGGTCCGGATCGTCTGGCACCTGCATCGCGTGCGCCCAGTCGTTGCCGGTGCCGAGCGGAGCGACCGCCGCGAGCAACTCGTCGAGCGGCACCAGATGCTGCGCAAACAGTCCGTTGACGAGTTCGTTGAACGATCCGTCG
>Ga0326726_10005231_pt1 | contig 11777 bp, 9 predicted proteins | sample MHFenrmetagenome_2_FD_207603 | JGI IMG/M metagenome (GOLD analysis project Ga0326726, IMG submission 207603) | Lab enriched peat soil microbial communities from Michigan Hollow, Ithaca, NY, United States - MHF15MN | ecosystem: Environmental > Terrestrial > Soil > Wetlands > Peat | place: USA...
AAGCTCGGCGAGGCGTCGGCGCTCGAGCTCGGTCATCCCGACTGCATGTCCTACAACGTCGACTCCGAGCTCCTCGCCACGCCGCGCAGCTTCGAGCTCTATGCCCTGTTTGCCGACGGGAAGGTGCAGCGCCTCGGCTCGTCGGTGATCAGGCTCGACGAGCACGGCGTGCGACTTCCAGTCGAGCTGATCCGCGGCGCCGACGTCAGGCTCCCGCGCAGCTTCCGCGTCGCGGTCACGACGTCGCCGAACTGGGTGTTCGCATCGGGCGCTGCCGGCGGGCTCGCCGGAGCGATCGTCGCCTTCGCCCTCGGCCGTCGGCGCCGGCGACTGCGATTGCACCAGTCCCCGCTAGCCCCGCAGGCTGAAACGCCCTGATCCGGAACTCGAACAGCGCGCAAGCCCGCGCGGATCGGGCTGAGGTCGGGGTGATATCGGAGATTCGCGACGCCGGGCGCATCGTGGACGACATGCCTACCAACACCCTCTCGAAGCTCTCGGTCCTCGCGCTCGCCCTCGCCGCTTGCACCACGAACGGCGGCGGCGGCGGCAACTCCAGCGTCACGCGCCAGCGGGCGACCAGCGTCTACTCCGCCGCCAGCACGCGCCTCGAGACGGCGCTCAAGGCGACCAGCCAGCACGCGTCGCTGACGGGCAACATCGACGTCTCGTCTCCGTGCGCGACGAGCGGTGACATCGCGCTGCTCGGGACCTACGACAGCGTTGCGGGCTTCGACATGACCGCGTCGTTCTCGGCGTGCCAGGAGTCCGAGGGCAGGCTCGACGGCGAGCTGCACTGGCTCGAGAAGACCGACGCCGCTGGGATCACGGACACGTGGACCGGCACGCTCGACTTCGTGGACGCCGACGGCACGTGGTCGTGCACGTTCGACTACCACTCGATCGTCAGCGCGACGAGCGTGCGCCTGTCGGGCACGATCTGCGGCTACGACGTCGCGAACGACCTCGACCTCTAGCCCGCCGCCAACCGATGCGCGATGAACCGCTCGACGGCGTCGAGATCGAACGGCTTGCGCAGGATCGGGACGTTGCAGTCCTCGCTTCCTGATGGCATCCCGCCAGCGGTCATGAACGCGAACCGCGACACGTATTCCGGCCGCGCCGCGCAGAGCTGGCGGTAGAGCTCGACACCGCCCAGCTCCGGCATCACCACGTCGCAGAGGATCACGTCGAACGGTCGGTCGGTCAGCAGCGCTTCGAGCGCGCGCCGGCTGTGTTCGTGGACGACCACGTCGTGACGATCACCAAGCCACCCGCCGAGCGCGCGCACGAGCAACGGCTCGTCATCGATCACGAGGATCCGGCCGCGCCGCGCCGGGAGCTCCACGGCGCGTTTGACCGTGGTCGGTGTCGCCGCTGCTTCCGGCCGCGCACGGAGCGCGACGTGGATCCGCGTTCCGCCTCCCGGCCGCGCGTGCGCCCGGATCTCGCCTCCCATCGCTTCGACGATCGAGCGCGAGATCGCGAGCCCGAGCCCGGTGCCTACCCCTGCAGGCTTGGTGGTGAAGTAGGGGTCGAACACGCGCTTCATGTCCGCCGGTGGAATCCCGGGACCGTTGTCCTCGACCTCGATGACGACGCGACCGTCGACCGCGCGCACCGACACCACGATCTCGTTCCGATCGATGGAGCCGTGCTCGAACGCCTGGGCCGCATTGACGAGCAGGTTCAGGAAGACCTGGGCGAGCTGTGCTTCGTTGCCGTCGGCCCGCGGGATGCCATCCTCGTAACGCTCGACGACCCGGGCTCGACCGTGCACGGCTGGGCCCGACATCATGATCGCGTTCCGGATCGCGGCACGTACGTCGACCGGACCTCGTTGCTCGCCCGGGTCGCGAACGAACGCGAGCAGATCGCGAACGATCACGGCGACGCGCTCGGCGCCGACTCGCCCGTCGGCGATCATCGCCTCGACCTCGTGCCGTGCGCCGACGTCGGCGACCATCGCGGGCAGCCGCTCTTCGAGCCGGCGCAGCTGCAGCAGCACGAAGGTCAGCGGATTGTTGATCTCGTGCGCCACGCCCGCGGCGAGCGTCCCGATCGTCGCCATCCGATCCGCGCGTTGGATCTCGGCCTGCATGCGTTTGCGCTCGCTGACGTTGCGTGCGATCGCGAGGATCGCCGGCCGACCTTCGAACTCGGTCGCGATCGACGAGATCTCGACATCGATGCCGGTGTCATCCTTGCACCGCGCTCGGTACTCCTTGGGGCCGAGCCGCGCGCCGCGCGCCACCAGCGCGATCCGCTCGGCCATCTCGGTCTGCTCGTGTGGATCGACGAGCAGCCGCGCGAGCGGTCGAGCGAGTAGCTCGTCGACGTCATCGAAGCCGAGGATCTTCGCCGCTGCCGGATTGGCGTAGACGAACTGCCCGTCGGCGATCACCGTGATCGCGTCGGGCGCGGCCTCGGCATAGCTCCGAAACCGCGCCTCCGAGCTCGCGAGCGCTTGCTGGATCCGGTTCTGCTCGCTCAGATCGTGCACGAACGCCACGGTCAGCCGTTTGCCATCGAGCGTGCCGTGGCAGAGCGCGGCCTGGATCGGGATCCGGCGGCCGTCCTTGGTCTCGATCAGGGTTTCGAGGATCGGCGGCACGGCACCGCCGCTCGCGAACTCCGCCGCGAGCTTGTGAAACCGCGGCAGCTCGTCGGGGACGATCGGCAGCATCACCTGGGAGTCCTGAAGCTCGCGCAGCGGATAGCCGAGGATGTCGGCGAGCGCCTGATTGGTGTAGACGCGCGTGGCCTGGCCGTCCGCGTCGACGGCGACGGCGGCCACGCCCAGCGACGCGCCACGCATCGCCTCGAGCATCGCTCGACCCAGATCGTCTCGGTCCACGACGCGAATATAACGCGGCGTCAGTGCATGCGGCGCAGCAGCATTGCCGCACGCGCACGGATGTCGGCATGGGGGTGCGTACGCGCCGTCTCGTCGAGATACGGCACCGCCGCCGAGCCGAGCTCGACGAGGAAGTCGGCGAGGCGCGGATCGTACTCCGGCGTCGTGATGAAGCCGCGCAGGACCGTCTTGATCAGCTCCGGGTCGCTGCGGAGGCTCGGCGCGATCCGGATCGCCTCGCGAAACTCCTGGATCCCGTCGGTCCACCACAGCTTCGCGAAGTGCGCATTGCCCGAGGCGACGAGCCGGCTCGCGGCCGGATCGAGCTCGACCACCTCGGCGACCGCCGCGTCGGGCGTGGCGATCTCGCGCAGGCGATCCTTCGCGACGAGGATCCCGTAGATCGCGCCGCCAGCGAGCAGGAGACCGAGGATGACCGCGTAGCGCATCCGCGAGGTCGGCAGCATCCGGCGCAGGGCCGACGCCTCGTGATCGCGCGCCGGCGGCGGGCGGCTGGCGGGCCTTGTAGGTGGTGCGGGCGGCGATGGCGGCGGGACGGTGTGCTGCGAGTCCTCGAACCACGGCTCTCGCGCCAGCGTGCCCGCACCGTTCGACGGCTCGGCGATCGGGACCAGCGCGCTCGACCCGAGCACCGGTGCCTCGGCGGCGCTGTCCCCGATCGGCACGAGCGCGCTCGAGCCGATCGCCTGGGTCGCGTCCATCGACACGGGGACCGGAGTCGGCGCGCGCGGCACCGCCTTCCAGCTCCCGAGCGCCGCATCGACCGCGGCCGACATCTCGACCGCGCTCGCGAACCGCTGCGCCGGCGCCTTCGCGAGCGCGCGCGCGACGACCGCCTCGAGCTCGCCGTAGTCGCCTTGGGCCACGTCGGCGAGCCGAGGTGGCGGCTCCTGGAGGTGCTTGCGGATGATCGCGATCGGATCGTCGGCGGCGAACGGCTTTCGCCCCGTCACCATCTCGAACAGCACGACGCCGCAGGCGTACAGATCGACGCGCGCGTCGAGCTCCTCGCCACGGCACTGCTCGGGCGCCATGTAGCTCGGCGTCCCGACGGTGATCCCCGCCGTGAGCTGCGTGCCCGACTCGCGCAGGCGGGCGAGCCCGAAATCGAGGATGCGCACGTGATCGCCGAGCGCGGCCTTCGAGGCGACCATGATGTTCGCGGGCTTGATGTCGCGGTGGATGATCTCGAGCTCGTGCGCGTGCGCGAGGCCGGACAGCACCTGGCGCAGGATGTCGACGGCGCGCGGCACGTCGAGGCGGCCGTGCTGGACGATCAGGTCGTGCAGGCTCACGCCGCGGACGAGATCCATCACGAGGTACGGCTTGTCCTCGTACAGGCCGAAGTCCATCACCGACACACAATGCGGGTGCTCGAGCCGCGCCATCAGCTTGGCCTCGCGCTCGAATCGCTGCCGGCCCGCCATCTCGCCCGGCAACGACGCGTGCATCACCTTGATCGCGACCGCGCGACCGAGCTGCAGCCGCTCGCCGCGATACACCACGCCCATCGCACCCTCGGCGATTGGCTCGATGACGCGGTACCGGTCATCGAGCACGGTGCCGCTGAGGTCGGACCCTTTCACGACGCCGAGGATACCGCGCCATGAGCTCGACGAACGCCACGGGTTCAAGCCGCCCCTGATCCCGGCTCGGTCACTGGTAGGGTGTCGAGCCCCGCTGGTGCAGCTTCTCGGCGTCGTCAGAGCGCGTACAATGGACTCGTGCGCGCGAGTTGGCTCGTCCTCGTCATCGCCGGATGCGGCTTCGCGCCGGCGAGCTCGACGGTGCCCGCGACCGATGACGCGCACGGCTCCGACAGCACCACCACGCCCGGCGACGCCCCGCGCGACGGCTTCGCCGGGTTCTCGGTGCGCTACAACATCGGTGGTCCCGAGGTGGTCGGCAGCGCCCAACACGCGGGCACCTGGCTCGCCGACACCGAGCCCGGCGGCCTGTGCAACTGCTCGGTCTTTCCGCCACCCACCGGCACGACCGCGATCAACGGCACGACCGACATCGCGCTCTACAACAAGCTGCCGTACGCCACGCCGCTCAACTGCCGGTTCCCGAGCCTGCCGAGCGGCACGTACACGATCCTCCTGTTGTTCGCCGAGACCTACCGCGGCAACGCGCCCTGCGTCGGCGGTGCGGGGACGCGCCAGCTCGCGATCACGATGGAAGGCACCATCGTCGAGCCGCTGTTCGACCTCACGGCCGCCGGCAGCGGCTGCGCGGTCGTCGCCAACAGCGTCGATGGGGGTGGTCACATCGTCGACAAGACGTACGCGAACATCTCGATCACCGACGGCGCACTCGACCTGACGATCGCTGGAAACGCGATCAACGGCATCCTCGATGGCATCGCGATCGTCCAGACCGCGCCGTGAAGCGACGGGATGGAAATGGTGGAGGCGGTGGGAGTCGAACCCACGTCCGAGATTTCTTCAGACCGAACTTCTACGCGTGTAGGCACGCTATTTGAGGTCTCACGCTCGCCGGCAGCGGCCGGCCTGCGAACGTAACAAGCCAACTGATCTCGACCTCCCGCCGTCGGCGACTCGAGAGATCCAGCCTGATTGTGTCGGTGTTTCCTGGCTACAGACGGAAGCTAGGGACACCGTCGACGCCTGGTTTTATCAGGCGGCGAGAGCAACAGCGTTATCGTTCGCAGTTGCGTTGTTTGCCCATTTTTACGTGGCCATGGGCGCCACGACGCGCGATTCGGACGTCGTCAACCCCGTCGAATCCGGTACGCCCCCATGTCAAAGAACCTCTGCAATATGGGGCTCGAATGGCGAGGGGTCAAGGTCCAACCTCGACCTGGAATCACTACTTTGCGTCGGGTTTGTACACCGCGGTACCGGGTGGCTCCTTGACGAGAGCCGCCCGCGTCGCCTCGACCCGCGCGAGGAACGCGAGGAAGTTCTCGCCGAGGATCTTCTTGATGTCGTCGTCGCTGTGCCCGCGCCGCAGCAGCTCCTCGACCAGGCTCGGCAGCTTCGAGTAGTCCTCGAGCCCGACCGGCGGATCCTTGATGCCGTCGAAGTCGGTGCCGAGCCCGACGGCCTCGATCCCCGCGACCTTGATGACGTGCTCGATGTGGTCGGCGACGTCGGCCAGGGTCGCGCGCGGCAGCGGCGGCTGCTTCGCGTACAAACCGAACAGGCCCTCGACCTGCGCCTTCAGGTCACCCGGGTGGTCGTGCTGGAGCTTCGCGAACGCGGGCGCGAGCTTGGTGCGCATGGCGACGAACGCGGTCCAGGTCTTGGTCGAGATGAACTGCGAGCCGATGTTGATCATCACCACGCCGTGCTTCGCCGCGATCCGCTTGAGCTGGTCGTCGGTGAGGTCACGCGGCATGTCGGTCAGCGCGCGACACGACGAGTGCGAGGCGAGGACCGGCGCGCGCGACACCGCGAGCACGGCGTCGACCGTGGCGTCGGAGGTGTGCGAGATATCGACGATCATCCCGATGCGATTCATCTCCTTGACCATCTCGCGCCCGAACCCGGTGAGGCCGTGGTGAACGTCGTAGGTCTTCGGATCGAAGTCCGGCAAGAGGAACGCGCCCGACGAGTCCGCCCAGTGGTTCGTGTTCATGTGGGTGAGCGTCACGTACCGGACGCCCGCCTGGTACAGCTCGCGGAGCACGCCGAGCGAGTCCTCGAGCGCGTGCCCGCCCTCGAGGCCCATCAGCACCGCGAGCTTGCCGGCCTGCTTCGCGGCGCGGATGTCGGCGACCGAGCTCGCCATCACGAGCTCGGCCGGATGATCGGCCACGACCCGGCGCGTGAGGTCGATGAGCTCGAGCGCATGCCGTGCCGCACCGCCATGCTCGAACGCGGGTGACACGAAGATCGAGAAGAACGGCGCGGTCAGCCCGCCCTCCTTCGCGCGCGGCAGGTCGAAGTGATCGGTCGCACCACGCTTGGCGACGTCTGCCCACTTCTCCGAGAGCTGGTCCGGCGCGTCGAGGTGACCGTCGACCACGATCGCCTCGTGCACGAGCTTGCGCGCGCGAGCGGCGAGATCGTCGGCACGACCGGTGGTCGCGATGTAGCAGAGCGTCAGCAGAACCAGAGCAGTGCGCATGGCCGTAGCCTAACGCGCACGCCGCGTTGCCGGAGCTTGCCGTCTGGTAATCCGACACGCGTGACGGCGATGTCGTGGCGGCACGGTGGTGACGCACGTCGGATCGCGCGGTTGTCTCCTGGTACGCGCGGTGCTGTAGGTCGCGCCACATGATCAAGCCTAGCTTCGCGATCGTCGCCGCCTTGTCCGCGCCGGCGCTCGCCGGTCCACTCCACGCGACGATCGTCGACGGCCAAACCCTGAAACCGATTCCCGGTGCGACGGCACGCTCCGGCGATCACGAGCTCGTCGTCGGCGAGCACGGCGAGCTCGTGCTCGAGCTCGACCACGCCATCGTGGTCACGGTCGCGGCGCCCGGCTACGAGCCCGCGACGCAGACCATCACGCCGACCGACTCCGACACGCTGGTGCTGGTGTTTCGCGAGCACGCGCTGGACGAGGTCATCGAGGTCCACGGTCAGACGGCCCACTCGTCGGCCGACGCCGGCTACATCCTCGGCCGCGACGAGATCCGCGGCATGCCCGGCGCGACCAACGACGCGCTCGCCGCGGTGCGGAGTTTGCCAGGTGTTACCTCGACGCCGTCCGTCGGCGCGGGACGGCTCGTGATCCGCGGCGGCGCGCCGCAGGACTCGCTGCTCGAGATCGACGGCGTGCCGGTGCCGTTCGTCTATCACTCGTTCGACAACACCACGATCCTGCCGGTCGCGCTGATCGGTGCGATGGTCTACAGCCCGGGCGGGTTCGGCGTCGAGGAGGGCCGCGCCACGAGCGGCGCGGTGGGCATCATGACCACCGACGAGCCGCCGGCGCGCCCGAACGGCCAGGTGTCGCTGTCGCTGCTCGACGCACAGGCGAGCGCGGCGATGCCGCTCGGCCACGGCGTGTCGCTCGCGGGTGGCCTCCGGCGCTCGACGGTGGATCTGCTGATCCCGTTCGCGATGCCCGACAACGTGATGATCGGCTTCACCACGCCGCCTCGCTACTACGATGGCCAGTTGAAGCTCGACTGGGCGGCGACCTCGCACGATCGCGTGTCGCTGCTCGCGCTCACGAGCTACGACCGGCTCGGCATCGTCAACGAGATGATGGATAGCGATCTGCCGACGGACTTCAGCTCGCAGGCGCAGTTCGGCCGCGTGATCGCGAGCTGGAAGCACGAGCGCGACGGCGTCCGCAACACGCTCGTCGGCGCGCTCGGCAACGGCGAGCTGCACGCGGTGTACGACGCGCTCCAGCACATCGACGCGCGCGACGCGCTCGCGATGCTGCGCGACGACGCCTCGGTCGACATCGCGCACGGCGTGCGCGTGCGCGCTGGTGGCTTCGCCATGGTCGAGCATGCGGATCTCGACGCGAGGTCGGCGCTGGTGCCCGCCGACGGGCTACCGCCGGGACACTTCAACGACCTGCCGATCAAGACGATCTCCGCGGGCGTCGACGCCAACTACGCCGCGGCGTACGCGGCCGCCGACCTGCGGCCGACGGCGTCGACGACGATCACCGGCGGCGTGCGCGTCGATTACTTCAGCCACATCCGCGCCGCGGTCCCCGAGCCGCGCGTCGAGATCGCGCAGCGCGCCGGCCAGATGACGCTGCACGCGGCGGCCGGCCGCTACGCGCGCGACCCGTCCCAGCTCGAAGGCATCCCCACGAACCTCGCGCCCGAGCAGGCGACGCAGCTCTCGGGCGGCACCGACGTCGATCTCGGCCAGGGCCTGGTCGCGACCGCGTCCGTGTATCACACGACGCGCAGCTCGCTCGCCGTCGAGGATCCGACGCAGATGACGGCTCCCGACGTGCTGCCGTACGCGAGCACGGGCAGCGGGACGTCCGCGGGCGTCGATCTGATGGTGCGCTATCACGCCGACCACGTGTTCGGCTGGCTCGCGTACTCGTTCGGCAAGAGCGAGCGGCGCGAGACCGCGGCGCAGGCGCTGCACGCGACGCCGTTCGATCAGACGCACACGCTCACCGCCGTCGGCAGCTACACCGCGGGCGCGTGGTCGGTCGGCGCGCGCTTCCAGTACGCGAGTGGGCTGCCGTACACCGACATCGTCGGCGGCACGCTCGACAGCCAGGTCGGCCGTTACCTCCCCATCCTCGGTACGCCATACGGCGCGCGCTACCCGAACGTCACCGAGCTCGATCTGCGCATCGAGCACGTGTGGACGACCAAGCACGTGAAGCTCGCCGGCTTCATCGACGTGATGAACGTGTTCCGCGACGCGCGCATCGAGCGCTACACCTACAACCCCGACTTCTCGTCACGCACGCCACTCACGCAGTACGTGCCGCTGCCGTCGATCGGCATCCGCGGCGAGATCTAGGACGACCTGCGGGATCGTCGCGTCAGCTTTCGGCGCGCGTGGCTCGCGCGCACGGTCGATCAGCTCGAACACCCATCTCGGGTCGAGCGCGTCGAACGTGGTCACCGGAGCCGGCTGCATCAGGTCCCCGTGGCGGCTTCGTCCTCGGCACGCAGCCCGTAGAGATCCATCGCCGTGCGCGAGCGCGCGATCGTCGCCGGATCCGGGTCGGTGCCGAACCAGCGATCGACCAGCGGGAACGTGAAGCCGAACCAGTGGTGCTCGTCGCGGAAGTGGTGGAGCCGGTGGTTGCGCCGCACGTGCTGGCCGTAGGAGGTGAGCGGCTTGACGTTGGTGTGGACGATGAAGTGCGTCCACTCGTAGAACAGCGCCATCGTCGAGTAGGTCGCCATCGCGGTGACCGCGGCGGGACGTGGTCCGAACAGCAACAACCACGCGCCGGCGGCGAACGGCATCGAGCCCACGATCACTTGCATCGGCAACAGCGTGGTGTCGATGTCGCGTGGGTCGGCGTGGTGGGTCCGGTGCACGCGCGCGAACATCGGATCGATCTCGACGCCGGCGACCGTGCGGGGCTCGAGGTGCAGCACGTACTTGTGGAGCAGCCACTCCTGAAATGGCCACACGCCGATCGCGGCCGCCGCGGCGAGCAGATCGGATGGACCGGGTGGACCGAGCGCGAGACGTGCGGCCCAGGTGGTCGCCGCGGCGCCGAGCAGCGTCCGCGGGCCCTTACGCGAGAAGAACACCCGGAGCGCCTGGCCGCGGGTCCGGACGGTGGTCGCATCGGTCACGCTGCGTGGGGTCATCGCTGCTCCTTCTTGGACGACGAACGAGGGGTGGCGAGCGCGAGGATCTTGAGCAGGCCGGCCTCGCCACGACCGACCAGGTGCGTCGCGGCGCGCCGGGCGCTCGCCGCATCACCGCGCTGGACGGCGCGCACCATCCTGTCGTAGCCGCGTTGATCCTCGAGCTCGTCGCGCAACGCCGGCGCGACGAGGTCCTGGATCGTCGACCACGCCTGCTCCATCGTGTTGAACGCGAGCCGGTACGCGAGATTGTCGGACGCGACCACGAGGACGCGCCACAGCTCGAGACTCTGGCGCTGGCGCGCGACGAGCTCGGTGGTGGGGAGCGCGCGCAGCGTGGCGAGGGCACGCTCGAGCTCGTCGGTCGCGGCCGGCCCACCGCGGGTGGCGGCGCGCGCGGCGATGTCGGGCCCGAGCGCGGTGCGCAGCTCGACCAGGCTGCGGGCCGCCTCGATCCGCAGCGCGCCGCTGCCCGAGAACAGCAGCGCGGCGAGGAGATCGAGGCCCGACGAGCGACGAAAATCGAGCACGCGGGTGCTGCCACCCGGATGGATCGCGACGAGCCGGAGCTGCTCCAGGCGCTTGAGCGCCTCGCGCAGCGCGTTGCGGTTGACGCCGAGCTGGAGCGCCAGCTCGCGCTCGGCCGGCAGCCGATCCCCGGGGGCGAGCTGGCCCTCGAAGATGCGACCACAGATGCGCTCGAACACGGCATCGGGCAACGAGCGGCGGGTGACGGGGTCGAGCAGCACATCCCGAGCCTGCAGCTAATTGGTCATCTGGTCAACTGGTATTACCAGACAACGCGCTTCCGGCGCTGGCCGAGACCCTCGTCACGATCGGGTGACTGCCGGCTACGGGCAGTTCGCCGCGGCGTAGTTCTGGTAGTAGCTCATGATCTGGTCCTGCTTCGCGGTCTGGGCGTAGCTCGCATCGCCACCGCCGAAGATCCGGATCGCGTCGCGATCGCTGGCGATCGCCGTGCACGCCCCGGCGAGCTCGCGAAACGTCAGCGCGATCGACATCCGCGGGGTGAACAGCGGGAACGAGCCGTAGCCGGCGAGGTCGTTCCCCGTGGTGTTGCGCGGGACGCCGAACAGATCGTGTGCGCCGAGCAGGTAGTAGTCGACCGCGTTCGGGGTCTGGTTCGGGCACACCGTCGCGAACCGTGCGGCCATCGCGGGCGAGATGGTCGGGGCGATGTCGAACCCGGCCGCGGCGGCCTTGTCGAGGAACTGCTGCCTCATCATCTGGGTGTAGCTGCCGCCCTTGCACGGATGGAAATTCGACGTGTGGATGGCGCCGATCCCGAACTGGTAGCTGTAGAGCGCCTCGGCGACCGCGTCGCAGTTCGACGTGGTCGGGTTGTAGCTGTTCTCGACGCAACGCGTGTTGAACGCCGCGGCCCGCAAGCCGCCCTCGTAGAGCAGGAGCGACATCATGTTGCCGACCGTGACGCCGGCACCGCATGCCTGCATCGCCGCGACCTCGGCCTTGATCGTCGCGAGTGATTCCTCGCGAAGCGCCACGAGATCGACGGTGTTCGTCGGGTCGAGGTTGCGCGCGTCGAACTCCTTCACGAAGAAGCGGTCCGCGCAGCTATCGGGCGTGATGGTGATCGTGAGGTCTGCACGCGCGACCTCCACGCCGGCGACGCGACCGACCACG
>Ga0326726_10005232_pt1 | contig 11776 bp, 12 predicted proteins | sample MHFenrmetagenome_2_FD_207603 | JGI IMG/M metagenome (GOLD analysis project Ga0326726, IMG submission 207603) | Lab enriched peat soil microbial communities from Michigan Hollow, Ithaca, NY, United States - MHF15MN | ecosystem: Environmental > Terrestrial > Soil > Wetlands > Peat | place: USA...
GTCTAAGACGAACAGGGGGTCGACTTGGACGAAGGTGACGAGGTAGGCGCGGTTGCCGAGGAAGCGGACGGCGTAGATGGATTCGCCGGGGGCGATGTTGGTGAGTTTGGAGACTTCTTTGAGGTGGCTGTCGAGGATGTAGACGTTGTTGGTGGTTTGGTAGGATTCGCCGTTGTAGTAGCCTTCGGTGGTGGCGATGCGGAAGTAGCCTTGGTGTTCGTCCATGGCGAACTGGTTGAGGATGTGGCCGGGGACTTCTCCTTGGGCGATGTAGTCGATGCTGCTTTGGTCGATGGCGATCTTATGTAGAACTGTGGTCTCGGTGTCCGTGGAGCTCATGCCGTTCTGTGCCTCGAGTGGTATGATGGCGTAGTGGCTGGTGGCGAGGTAGATGTTGTTCTGGCTGACGTACATGGTCTGGGAGCTGCCGAGCATGAAGCTTTTGTCGTTGACATCGTTGGTGTCGATGTTGAGTGAGAGGACGTGGGTCATGCTGTCGGCGAGTTCGGGGACGTCGACGTAGTAGATGTCTTTGGCGCTGATGTCGGTGGTGGTGTTGTCGACTGTGATGGTGGGGACGCGGAGGGTTTCGTTGCCGTTGTCGTTGGTGTAGAATGTGTAGGTGGGTGTGGTGGAGACGACGTAGATGTAGGAGCCGATCATGCGGGCGTCGGAGAAGTAGCCGTCCATGCTGATGTCTTTGACCAAGGTGGGATTTTGGCGGTCGCCGAGTTCGTAGACCTGGATGGACATCTGGCTGCTGGTGCGGTACCACGGGGCGATCATGTCGGCGCCCATTTTGGCGACGCCGCCGTAGAGGACTGGGTAGTAGTAGCCGCTGTTGCAGAAGACGATGAGCCGGTCGCCGTTAAGGAAGAATGATTGGACAGAGTGGTTTGCGTCGAAGGCGATGCGGCCGACGATCGCTGCCTCACTTGCGGGGTAGGCGGCGAGGATGAAGATGGTGTTGTTGGAAAGCGTGTAGATGTACACCCCGTCGGTCTTGACGGTGTCGGGTTCGTCGACGCCGGCGACTTGGACATTGGTGGAGGAATGGCTGGTGGCTTGGTTGCTGCTGCCGCTGGCTTGTGGTGCAGAGGTCGGCATGGCGCCGTCCAGGGTATTCTTCTCATAAAGCATGCCGCGGGAGTCGGCGGCGGTGGACCGCTGGCGCAGGAACGCGCGCAGGTCGTCATAGGAGTTGAAGGTGTTCAAGGCGTAGGTGTACTTGCCGGCGGTGGGCACTGAAGTGAAGGTCAACAGGAGTGCAAGGCTCGCGCACACCAGGAGGCCGACAAACAACACCGCTTGGAGCTTCGTTCTTGCGTCAGACATGAGGTATCACTAGCACCGGTTATACCCAAGAACGCTTATATAGTACCGGAAAACGTTTGGGAAATTCCAAACCCCCTCTTCGAGAAAAACCATGGGTTTACTTTCACCCACCCCCAGCAATGGGTTAATAAGCCAGACCGCCTCCCTCCCCTTTAGATGGGAACTCGAACACCGCGGTCCTCACCCGTCATCACCGCCTCCGAGATCGGCCAATACACCTACTGTTCGAACGCCTGGTACCTCCACCGCTGCGGCTACGAGCCACAATCACCCGCCCTTGAGACCGGCACCCAAGCCCATACCGCCCTGGGCGACACCATGGACGACCTGCAGCGACGACACCGACGGGCGACCCGGGTACTCGCCGCTGGCCTTATACTCCTCTTTCTCGGTCTCCTCGCCTACCTGATAGGGGTGGTCCCATGAGCCCTCTGCTGCCGCTCGCGTTCGCCCTTGCGGGCTGTCTGCTCCTCGGCTACGCCCTATGGACCTTCCGCCGTGTACGCCGTCACAAAGACGACCAAGGCATCCCGGCAGGCACCCTGTTGTATTCCGACCTGAACGTCCCCGCCGAACCGCTCTTCTCACCTCGACACAAACTAGCCGGAAAACCCGACTATATCCTCCGCCAGGACGGCCACCTCGTCCCCGTCGAACTGAAACACAGCCATTATCCACACCCTCAGCCTGGCCATGTCCTGCAGCTGGCCGCCTACTGCCAAATCCTTGAAGACACCAGCGGGGAGTTCGTCCCCTACGGGATCATCGTCCTCGGCACAGAGCCGACCACGATCCCCTTCGACCCAAGCTTACGCTACAGCCTTGAATTGACGCTGCAGCGGATGCGCCTGACACTTAAAACAGGCCGCGTCGCCTTGAACCACCAGGACCCGCACCGCTGCAGTCATTGTTCCATGCGGCAGTACTGTGACGTTTCCCTTGGAGAAAACCTCGGGTCGTAGCCCATAAACATAATAAACCGTCGAGGGTATTGCAGCCAAACCATCAGAGAACACTAATTGTGATACTCTATGAAAGGACAAGGCATCGGCTTTGGAAAGGCAATCCTCTTCAATGAACACTTCGTCGTCTACGGCATCCCGTCGATTGTATCTGCCATCGGCCAGTACACGAAAGCCCGCATCGAACCCGCGTCGATCCCTCACTATCATCTGCAGGATCTCCGCCCGGCGACTCCCCGCTACAAGGACGACAAGAAGGACCAGCAGATGGACTCCTTGAACCGTATGATTCAGAAGATGGGCATCGATCTTAGCAAACAAGGCGTCAATATCGTCTTGGAAGGCAACCTGTACGCCGCGAGCGGCATCGGCGCCAGCGCCGCCTCCTGTGTCGCCGTCGCCAGAGCCTTCTCAGAGTATTATAACTTGAATCTCTCTGATGATCAGATTAACGACATCGCGTTTGAAGGCGAGAAAGGTTACCATGGGACGCCATCCGGCGTCGACAACACCGCAAGCACCTATGGCGGCCTTATTTGGTTCCAGAAAGGTGAGCCGAATGTCATCGAGAAAATCGCGTTATCCAACCCCGTCGAAATCGTGATCGGCAACACCGGCAAGGTCGCCAACACCCAGGCGGCGGTCGCCGGCGTCAAAGAACGCAAGGAGAAGAACCCGAAGAAGTACGACGAGATCTTCAGCCGTGCGGAGAACATCACGTATCTGGCGAAACGGGCGTTAGAAGAAGGCGACTACAAGGGCGTCGGCAAGCTCATGAACGAAAACCACAAGCTGCTGCAGCAAATCGAGGTGAGTAGCCGGGAGCTGGATTTCCTCGTTCAAGTCGCGGTGAAATGCGGCGCGGTCGGTGCTAAGCTCACCGGCGGTGGGCTGGGTGGTAACATCATCGCGCTCACCCCTGGGAAAGCCGCCCAAGAACGTGTCGCTAATGCTATTGAGAAAGAAGGTTTCCAGACGGTCAAGACCGTCATCGGGATGTCCCGCGCGGAGGTCGAGTAAGCATGCATCTACGGCCGTTCCTCGCTCAGTTGGAGCGTGAAGGCAAGCTCGTTCGTATCAAAAAAGAAGTGTCCAGGGAATACGAGATCGCTAGCATCATGAACACGCTGGGTGAGCAGCCGGTCATCTTCGACCATGTCACAGGTTCCAAGTACCCAATATTCGGCGGGATCACCTCGAACCGTGACATCATCGCGGAGGGGTTCGGCGTCAAGAAAGAACAACTCTTACCTCTATTGGTCAACGCGCTGCGTCATCCGACCGTGCCCAAGGTTGTCGATAAGGCGCCGTGTCAGGAGGTCGTGGAGAAGATTCCGAACCTTGACGATCTGCCATTGCTTTTCCATTTGCCTGAGGACGGCGGTTTTTATGCGACTGCGACGGTGTCGACGGTCAACGACCCGCAGACAGGACGCAACGCCTCGTATCATCGTCTGTTGAAGCGGGAGAAGAACAAGTTCACCGCCCGGTTGATTAAGGGCCGGCAGACGCGCACGACGTATGACAAGACCACAGGCGACCTTCCGTTCGCTGTCTGCATCGGCAGCTCGGTGCCTGTCATGGTTTCGGCCTCGTTGAGTCCTCCGTCAGGTGTGGATGAATTCTCTATTGCAAACACGTTGGATCCGATGACGATGGTGAAGTGCGTGACGAACGACCTTGAGGTTCCCTCAGAGTCTGAGTTCGTCATTGAGGGTCGTCTGACGAAGCAGACGGACAAGGAAGGACCGTTCCTGGATCTGACGGAAACGTATGATTTTGAGCGTAAGGAGCCGGTGTTCGTCGTCGACTGCATCACGCATCGCAAGGATGCGATGTACCAGGCGTTGATCCCTGGGCGTCTTGAGCATAAGAACTTGATGGGGATGCCGAAGGAGCCGACGATTTTCGATGAGGTCAGCAAGGTCGCTGACTGTAAGAACGTGCTCATCACCCTGGGCGGCGGTAGTTGGCTGCATGGCATCGTACAGATCGAGAAGCATCATCCTGATGACGGGAAGAAGGCGATCGAGGCTGCGTTTCAGGGGCATAAGAGCATGAAGCATGTCGTTATCGTCGACAGTGACGTGGACATCTATAGTCCGACGGCGGTCGAATGGGCGATTGCGACCCGGTTCCAGGGTGGACGGGACTTAGTCGTGAAGCGTGACCAGCCGGGAAGCTCCCTTGACCCCTCCTCGAAGCAGGAAGAGGGGAAAAAGGCGTTGACGGACAAGGTCGGCGTGGACGCGACGATGCCTGCGGATGTCAATAGGAGCAAGTATGAGGTCGTCCGCTACAAGCCTGTGAGGCTGGATGATTACCTCCGGTGAGGGTCGGTACCGGGTCTGGGTGGAGAAGCATCAGGTAGGCTCGGACTTGCTTTTTGTTCTTGGTGGCGGTGAGTGTCCGCATGTGGGCGGCGCGGTGATCTGCGAGCCGGGGAAGGCGCCTTTGGTTTTGTCACGGCAGGGTCATTTTGATGTCGTCGTGTTGGAGATTGTTGCTGTGGCTGCGTGTCAGAAGTATCGAACGACCGTCGTCGCCGTTGGTGGGATCCATATCGATGATGCTTCGAAGGATGAAATCAATGTGTTGGTGCAGAATTGTCGAAGCTTGGTACCGCGTCTCTAGGGTTAGTGTCCGAAGAGCCGTTTGGTGATGATGGTCGCGTAGCTTCCTTTTGTGAGGGAAAATGAGAGGGTGAGTTTCCAGCGTTCCTCGTGAGGCTTGGTGTTGAGTTCGTCGGGTTGCGGCTCGGTGGCTGTGAGGTTGGTGGGGGTGATGAAGGTGTCGCGTGGGCGTGCTTTGAGGTATTGGTTCACGGCTGCGAGATTCGCCAGGTCTGTTTGTGTGATGTTTTCTCTGGTGAGGATTTTTTTGAATGCGGCGAGTTCGAGGCCGGAGTAGACGGCGGTTTCACTTGCCGTGTAGAGTGTTTTAGGGAGTTTTTCTGTTTCTGCGGAGGTCAGGTTGGTGGGGAAGAGGAGGATGCCGGCGGCGTACTGGACGGGTATCAGCCTTTTTTTGTCGACGGTTGCCTGTAGGAGTTCTTTGAAGGTTTCGTTCCAGAGGTAGCTTTGGTAGGCGTTGGCGTGGATCTCGCGGAGGTGCGCGGGGATTCTGAGGTAGGCTTTTTGCCAGTCATGTGTGGTCGTGTATTCGGAGATGACATAGGAGAGGACTCGGTCCGTGACCTGGATGTGTTCAAGGTCATTCCAGTGCGCGGCGATGCGGCGTTTCTCGTCTTTAACGGTCTTTGGCTCTGATTTCTGATACGATGTGAGGACTTGTTTGACTGCACCCTCATCATGGCCTTGGATGAGAAGTTTGGCGATAAAAACACCGTCGATGACGCTGCCGAAGCGTTGGCTGTCGTAGTAGTTGGGGACGCCGGATTTGCGGATATCATCGATGATGCAGGGGAGTGGTCGAAGGTCAGCTGCTTGGAGGTCGCGTATTGTGATGGTGAACTTGTTGGCTTGGAGGTCGCCGATCTGGATCTTTTGGGGGAGGTAGCCGACTCGCTGGATGGTGATGCCGGGCAGCTTCATGGTGCCGATGTTGCAGTGGGCTGGTAAGGTGATGTACTGGGTGCTGTGGGCGTGCTTGTCTTTGAGGCCGGCGTACCCGATCTCCGCTTGTGGGAGTCGTAGTTTTCTGGCGATGGCTCGGATGGCGGCGAAGGTGTCGACGTCTTCTTTTTCCAATCGATAGACAGCGTGGGCTTGTTTCTCCTCAGACCAGGTTTGGGAGGGGAGTTCTTCGACGATGAAATCGACGGGTTGTTGTTTGAGCTTCATGAACCTGCAGGGGGGATGCGGTCTTCTGCTACTTAAGAGTAGCTGAATTAAAAAAAAGGGAGGGGAAGCCGCGTGGCTTCTTCAAGAGGACTTTTTGCTTGTGGGCGTGCTGGACTTAAGGGAACGGAGGGTTGGGCCAGGGGATGTAGTAGTCGAAGTAGCCGACGATAGGTGTGGGGCAGTGACGGATAGGGATGATGAAGCCGTGGAAGCCCATCTGGAATAGATCAAAGTCGTGGCGAGGGCCGTAGAGATGCCAGCCGGAGACCGCCCACCAGACGTGAAAGTAGGGTGCCCAGATGCGGCCCGTGTAGTACCGGTCGAAGATCCCATACCCGATGACGTATGTGCGGGGATGGTCGTCCGTTCTGGGTTGGGGTGCGTTCGCTGCAGTGGTGCCTGCCGTAAGCAGGCTTGCGCCGAGCATCAGCATGCCGAGCACGAGGCTCAGGGATTGTTTCCTAGGTTGGTTCATGTTCCTTTTCCTCCATATTTTTCCCTGATTTCCACAAGAATCAGATAGTAATCATAGAAGAAATAACCATCGGTTCTATAGTAGTCAGAGAAAAATCGTGGATAATCTATGGGGGCGAATGCAGGGACCTGAATTTAGGCCTTCCATCTAGGGATTCGAACCATTGTCCACATAGACTTCGAAGAAAAACAACGGACAACTCCTTTAAATATCTTCTGAAGGAAACATAGGACCAATCCAAGAAAAAAATTGGGGATCAAGACTCTTTCGCCTCCTTTCCCACAATACTCAAATAATCTGACATTATAACAAACCGCACACTCAAGAAGGATCGTATCCCTATGTATCTAACAAATGAAGAAGAAGGCATCCTCAACGGCGAACAAGGACCGGTCATGGAACGCATGTTCCGCCTGCTTGTACGGCTCGGCGAAATCTACGGCGCGGACAAGATGATCCCCGTCGGAAGCGTCCAGGTCGCCGGCGTCTCCTATAAATCCATCGAAGAACCCGGCACCACCTTCCTCGAAGACATCGCCAGCCAAGGCGCAAAAGTCAAGGTACTGACCTTCCTCAACCCCGCCGGCATGGACCTTGAGGACTGGAAGAAACTCGGCTTTCCCGAGACCTTCGCCAAGAACCAAATGCGCATCATGAACGCCTTTAAAACTATGGGCATCGTCATCACAGCCACCTGCACCCCGTACCTCGCCGGCAACCTCCCCCGCTTCAGGGAACACATCGCCTGGTCCGAATCCTCAGCCATCTCGTTCTCCAACTCAGTCATCGGCGCCCGCACCAACCGCGAAGGCGGACCATCAGCCTTGGCGGCAGCCATCTGCGGCAAGACAGCCAACTACGGCTTCCATCGCTGGGAGGAACGCCAACCCTCCATCAAGGTCAACGTCGAGGCAGACCTCGTGTTTGACTCCGATTTTGGAGCAATGGGCTATATCCTCGGCAAACAGATCAAGAACAAGATCCCTTACTTCACCGGCATCAAAAACGCGGACACCGACCAACTCAAAGCACTCGGCGCAGCAATGGCAGCCTCCGGCGCCGTCGCCCTCTACCACGTCGAAGGACTCACCCCCGAGGCAGACCTGGTCAAGAAGGACAACCTTGAGACCATCACCGTCACCAAAAAAGACCTCAAGGACGCCTACGCCAAACTCAACACCGGCAAAGAACCGGACATCGTCATCCTCGGCTGCCCACACGCCTCCCTCCGGGAGATAGGCAACGTCGCCGCCAAAGTCCAAGGTAAACACCTGCGCAAACCCCTCTGGGTCTGCACAAGCCGTATGATGAAAGAAGCAGCTGACCGCATGGGCTACACCGAGATCATCGAGAAAGCCGGCGGCCACATCGTCGCCGACACCTGCATGGTCGTCAGCCCCATCGAAGACATGGGCTACAAGACCACCGGGGTCACCTCTGGGAAAGCAGCGAATTACCTCCCCGGTTTCTGCAAACAAAACGTCTGTTTCGCCAACCTCGACAGTCTCGTGGAGGCAATCGCATGATGAAAGGACGCATCATCTCACCCGGAAAAGCCAGCGGCATCGCTTTGGTCTCCAAAGAACCAGTCGGCTTCTACGGCAGCGTCAACATCAAGACCGGCATCGTCATCGAAAAAGGACATCCCCTTGAGGGAAAAAGCGTCAAAGACATGATCCTGGTCTTCCCCAACGGCAAAGGAAGCACCGTCGGCTCCTACGTCATCTACGGCCTCGCCAAGAACAAGGTCGGGCCGAAAGCCATCATCAACAAGGAGACCGAGACCATCGTCGCCACCGGCGTCATCCTCGCCGCAGTACCGTGCGTCGACAAGATCGACATCGACCAGATCCACGACGGCGACCACGTCACAGTCGACGCAGACACAGGGACCGTCACGGTGACCGCGAAAAAATAAAACCTCGCGTTCTTCATGGTTTAGAGCAGCGCGCGCATGCTCCACGACACGCCAATAGCTGAAAACGGGACGACATGCTCACCCGTCGCATCAGACCACGACACATCACCGGACACCTGCACGTACCCAAGCTTCATCCCCACGTACGTCGGGAACTTCCAGATTTTCCCCACAGAATTACTAATGGAACCGTTCGCAGACAACGACAACTGCGTACCAAATAACAAGGACTGACTCACCAAATAGCTAGGGTTCAAGCTCGGCGACGCAGACACATCGAACGCCGACGGCATCTTCACCAACGGAAACACCTTCTCATCCCGTTTTGTGACCGTGACATCCAGGTTCTTCAGCTCTGTGACCGTCTCCCCATGATCCGTTGTAATCAAGGCTGTGCCAAACGACGGCAACGCAGAGACCCGCCCGGTCAACGCCTGCGGCGTCGGCAGATAATTCGAGCAATACATCATCCAGCCGTTATCAAGGGAAAGACTGAGCCAATCCCAGCCGTTGATCTCCGCACGCGACACCGCATGCGGCGACCAGGTATGCTCGTACGTCCCTGCACCACGTATCGTCGAGACGACGCCATCAATCGACACCGTCCCGGACACTTCACAATCCAAGAACACGTAGCTTGCTAGCGTACTGTTCGACAACGCGAACGCCTTGGACCCTAACGTCCACACCGGCAACGCCCGCGCATGAAAATCCAAATCCAGCACCACGACATGCGCACTGTCCATCTCTGCATCCTCCGCATGCACATGCCAGGAAGGAGCAGTACCCTCCACCCAAGACGACTCATACGACAACTTCACACCAGGGGTACTCGCCGTCAACGTCCCATCCTTCAACACACCCAAATAATGCCGCTTATTCACCAAACCACCATATTGACCACCAGAAGGATCCAATAGACTAATCGCAAGAAGGTCAGGCTTCGCCGTCCCCAACAGATCACCAGGGGCGAGATGCGCAAAACCGACCGCAGCCGTCCACCCAGCAAGACTGCTGTTCTTGTCGAACACCGCAGCATAATACCACCACTCACGCGTCACACGAACACTATCAAAATGCAGGCCCTCATCATCACCCGACACATCCCGACGAGACGAAGGAATCAATGACGTCGGCGGCGTCACCACCGGCACCGTGATATTCCCATTCACCGGCGGCACTACAGAATCAGAAGAAGGTAACAAGGGAGCGAGATAATCTGCCTTGTAGAGAAACGCGGTCGAAACGACCAATAACCCGATGACGATACACACGTCAATGGTCCGCAGTCGACGAATCATAATTTCGCATCTCGCTATAGAGAGTCTCTACCTGATGCGTTCCCCCTTCAAGTTATTAATAACTTCCTGTACACATCTTACCGATACTTCCTCCGAGGGACACTCTTATTAACAATAAGGGCATTACCCACCGACCAACAGGAAGGAGGTCTCTTCGTCCATGCCATCATACCACAGTCTCGAAGGCACATTTCCCGAACTCACCCTTATCAAGAACACTACCCTACGCGAGAAAGTCAGCCGCGTCTGGACCACCGCCCAGGAAAAAGGTGGCTGGACCCACCTCGAAGACGTCCCTTTCACCATGATCTTCCCCGACTCCGGCCGCCTCGTCGACCACACCAGGCGGATTACGAAGCTTGCCTTGGCAGCCGCGGGTGTCCGTGACGAGAAACTCAACACCGACTACCTCGTCGCCGGCGCCCTCCTTCACGACGTCGGTAAACTCCTGGAATACGAGATGATCAACGGCAAGGTCGACAAACGTCGCGGACAAACCCAACGTCACCCCACCATCGGTGCAGCCCTCGCCCAGGAGATAGGACTCCCCTCGGAGGTCGTCCTCATCATCGCCGCGCACTCCCATGAGGGCGACACGATGAACCGGACGCCCGAGGCAATCATCGTGCATCACTGCGATTTCATCGATTTTGAGATAAAGAAGACCTTGCAGAAGAAAGGAGAACAGAAGAAATGAAGCTGTACGAGTACGAGGCGAAGAAAGTCTTTCAGACCATGGGAATTCCCATCCCAAAACAGTACGGCGTGATTCGTTCTCCCAAAGAGCTAGAAACAACACCAATGGAATTCCCAATAATGTTGAAATCCATGGTGCTGGTCGGCGGCAGAGGCAAAGCAGGCGGCATCAAGAAAGCGAAAAATAAGGAAGAAGCAAAAAAAATCGCTACGGAGTTGTTCAAACTCACCATCAAAGGATTCCCCGTGGACTGCCTTCTCCTCGAAGAAATCGTCGAGGAAACCGGGGCGTGCTACATCGGCATCACCATGGACCCAGCCACATTCAACAACGTCATCATTGTCAGCGCCTCAGGAGGCGTTGATATCGAGCAGGTCGCAGTGCAGAAACCAGAGGCGATCATCAAGAGAGAACTACCGGATAACGCAAAAGAACTTCCGAAAAACCTAGCCCATGAACTTGCTGCATCCCTCGCGGCTCAATTGAAGAATAAGAAAAACATCACAGGCAGCCTCGCAAAGATCATCGAGCAGGTGTACGCAACCTATCAACGATTCGACGCCAGGCTCTGCGAAATCAATCCCCTGATTATCACCCCTACGAGCGTCATCGCCGCAGATGCAAAACTCGTACTCGACGACAACGCACTCTTCAGACAAGTCGAACTGCTAGAAATGCTAGGCATCACAGAAAAACGACATGACGTAGCAGAACGAACGAAGAACGAGCTGCGAGCCCAGTCCGCGGGATTCCCATACATCGATCTCTTACCAGAGTCATTTACGAAAGACCCGAAGAAACTCTACGTCGGCCTCATCCCCGGCGGCGCGGGGTACGGGATTTTCTCCATCGACGAGGTTGCCACCATTGGGAATCGCTACTTCCACGACCGGGTCGTCCCCGTGAATTTCATGGACAGCGGCGGAGGACCCCCACAAAACAGGGTCGCTGAGATGTTCCACCTCCTCATGGATTACCTGGTCGTCGACCTGATCATTACCTCGCGGTTCGGCGGGATCTCCAGCTGCGACATCTTCATACGAGGCATGGTGCAAGCAGTCAAGGAACGCTATGAGAGCGGCAAACGAATGGTACCCATCTTCGGCAGGATGGTCGGCACCGACCTCCCCAGTGCACGGACCTTCCTAGAGCGAGCGAAAACGGAGAACCCGGAGGCGTTACGACACGTCACCATTTATGTGGGGAACCAAAAGATCATGGCAGATGTGATCCGCGAGGGCATCCAAAAGGCGTTTGAATCCAAGGGGTGGAAACCATGAAACTC
>Ga0326726_10005233_pt1 | contig 11775 bp, 10 predicted proteins | sample MHFenrmetagenome_2_FD_207603 | JGI IMG/M metagenome (GOLD analysis project Ga0326726, IMG submission 207603) | Lab enriched peat soil microbial communities from Michigan Hollow, Ithaca, NY, United States - MHF15MN | ecosystem: Environmental > Terrestrial > Soil > Wetlands > Peat | place: USA...
GGCCCATCAGCGTTACGGTGCCGTCGGGATCGACTTTGTACGCCAGGTTGTCGAAGACACCGTAGAAGGGCAGCATGACCAGTTCGTGACGCACTTCCTTGACGATGCGATCGACGCCTTTTTGGCTGAGGGCTTCGCGATTTCCCTGCGCCACCAGCGAAACGGCCAGCGCTGAGACCAGTACTGCGAGCAAGAAAGATTTTTTCATGGTAATAACCTCCACGAAAGTTTGATGTATTCGGGGACCCAAATTCCTCAATCATCGAAGACGGTAGCGGCCAACGAAAGGTTGCCCGACCGGCTGTTGGGAATCCGAGGATTGTACCGCTTTACTGGCGGTTTCCGGAAGGCATTCATGCACGAGGATTTATGGGAGCGGGCGGCAATCTGAGTGAAGCTAAAGGTCGCCCGGATGGACGGGTCAGAGACCCGTCTCTACACGATCAAGCCGTTTTGCGGCGCTCGCGGAAGCCCTCGATCAACAAATAGAGCACCGGGATGAAGAACAGATTGAGGATGGTGCTCATGATCATGCCACCGAAGACCGTGGTGCCGACGGAATGGCGTCCGTTTTCGCCAGCACCGCGGGCGGTGACGAGCGGGACAACGCCAAGGATGAAGGCGAAGGACGTCATGAGAATCGGACGCAGCCGGATGCGGGCAGCTTGTACCGCCGCATCGACGATCGTCAAGCCACGCTCGCGCAGTTGCTCCGCGAACTCGACGATCAAGATCGCGTTCTTGGAGGCGAGGCCGACGAGCATGACGAGTCCGACCTGGCAGTAGACGTCGTTCTGCTGTCCGCGCAGCCATTGCGCCGAGAGCGCGCCCAGTAGAGCCATCGGCACCGCCAACAGGATGATGAATGGCAGCACGAAGCTCTCGTACTGTGCCGAAAGCGTGAGATACACAACCAGCGTTCCCAACCCGAACAGGATCAGCGTAGTCGTCCCCGACTGCAATTCTTCCAGCGAAATTCCCGACCATTGATAGGTAAAGCCCTGAGGCAGGACCTTGGCGGAGAGTTGCTCCATGGCGTTGATGGCCTGTCCGGAGCTGTAGCCGGGAGCGGGGGCGCCGCTGAGTTCGGTGGAGCGGAACAGGTTGTAATGGCTGATGACCTGGGGCGCCGCCGTCTGGCCGATCGCCAGCAGGTTCTCGAGCGGGATCATGGCGCCGGAGTCGGAGCGGACGTAATACTCGTTGATGTCCTGGGGATGGGAGCGGAACTGCTTTTCGGCCTGTACGTACACGCGATAGGAGCGGTTGTTGAAATCGAAATCGTTGATGTAGGCCGAACCCATATACACGCTCAGAGTGTCGGTGATCTGGCTCAGCGAGACGTGCAGGCTCTTGGCCTTCTCGCGGTCGATGGTCACGACAAACTGCGGGTCGGTCGCGGTGTACGTGGTAAACAGACCGGCGAGGTCTTTGCGGGAGTTGCCTTCCCGGATCATTTCCTGAGTAGTCGTGTCGAGCTCCTGCAGGGTGTGATTGCCCTGATCCTGCACTTCAAACTGGAAGCCTCCGAAAGTCCCCAAACCTTGGACCGCCGGTGGTTCAAAGGGGACAACGATAGCGCCGGTAATTCCAAACAAGGGGCCGCGCATGCGATTGATGATGGCGGAAGCTGTGTGTTCTTTGCCTTGGCGCTGGGCATAAGGACGCAGGCTCAGGAAGACGATGCCGCGGTTGGGGGCGCTGCCGCCGAAGCTGAAACCGGAGACGGCAAAGGTTCCCTCGATTTCCGGGAACTTCTTGGCAATGTCGTTGACCTGCTGTCCGATTTTCTTGGTGTATTCGAGGGAGGCACCCGAAGGAGCCTGGATGATGATCATGGCCCAGCCTTGATCTTCATTGGGGACGAAGCCCTTCGGCACGCGCTGGAATACGTAGTAGGCGAGACCGAGGCCGATGAAGAACAATACCAGCGCAACGGCTTCGTAGCGCAGAAAAGCGCGCAAGGCGCGGACGTAGCCGTTGGTCACTGCACTGATGATGCGATCCACGCGCTTGAAAAACCAGTTCTTTTCACCGTGCGCTCGTCCCAGCAGGAGCGCGGAGAGGGAGGGGGTCAGAGTCAGCGCATTGAAGGCGGAGATCGTGATCGAGAACGCGATGGTCAGCGCGAACTGGCGGAAAAGAATGCCGGTAGTGCCGGGGAAGAAGGCGACCGGGACAAACACGGCTACCAGCACCAGCGAGGTGGCGATCACGGCGCCGGTCACCTCTTTCATAGCATCGGAAGCAGCCTTGGTCGGATCCGGCTCGCCTTCCTGCAGGTGGCGCTCGATGTTTTCAATGACCACGATGGCGTCGTCGACCACCAGACCGGTGGCCAGCGTAATCCCGAACAAGGTCAGGGTATTGATGGAGAAGCCCAGCAGCTTGACGAAGGCGAAGGTGCCGATGAGCGAGACCGGGATCGTGACCGACGGGATGATGGTGGAGCGCCAGTCTTCGAGGAAAACGAAAATCACGAGCACGACGAGGACGATGGCGGCGCCCAGGGTCCCCACCACGTCGCGGATGGACTCGCTGACGGCGTCGGTGGTGTCGAAGGCGAGTTCGTACTTCATGCCGGGCGGAAAGCGCTTGGAGAGGCGGTCGAGTTCGGCAATGCAACGGCGGTCCACGTCGAGCGCGTTCGCGCTCGAAAGCTGGGTGACGCCCAGACCGACCGATTCACGGCCGTTGTAGTCGAGGTTGGAGCCGTAGTCCTCGGCGCCGAGTTCGGCGCGGCCGACGTCGCGCAGCCGGACGAGCGTGCCGTCGTTGTTGCTCTTCAGGATGATGTTGTCGAACTGGCTGGGCTCGGAAAGGCGCCCGATGGCGCGCACGCTGATCTGAAACTGCTGGCCGGGAATCGCCGGCTGGGAGCCGACTTGACCGGCGGCGACTTCGACGTTCTGCTCGCCCAGCGCGTTGACGACATCGGGCGCGGTCAGCCCGCGGCTGGCCATGCGCACCGGGTCAAGCCACAGCCGCATGGAGTACTTGCGCTCTCCGAAGATGAATACCTCGGCGACCCCGGGGACGCGCTTGAGACTGTCGCGCACGTACACGTCGAGGTAGTTGCTCATGAAGAGCGTGGAGTAGCGGTTGTCGGGGGAATAGACGGCGGCGCCGAACACGAAATTTTCCGAGCTCTTCTGCACCGTGACGCCGACCTGCTTGACGGCATTGGGCAGGCGTCCCTGGGCGGTGTTGACGCGGTTCTGGATGTCCACCGAGGCGAGGTCGGGGTCGCGATTGAGATCGAACGTTGCGGTGATCTGACTGAGGCCGTCGTTGCTGCTGGAGGAGGTGACGTACTTCATCCCCTCGGCGCCGTTGATTTGCTGTTCCAGCGGCGTGGTCACAGCCGATTCGACGGTCTGAGCGCTGGCGCCGGTGTAAACACTGGTCACGCTGACTTGCGGGGGCGCCAGATTCGGGAACTGCGAGATCGGCAAGGTGGGAATGACGGTCGCGCCCGCCAGAATAATGAGCAGCGCGCAGACGGTGGAGAACACCGGGCGATGAATGAAGAAGTCAACCATAAAAGTAGCGAGTCGCGAGTAGCGAGTCGCGAGTACCGGAATTCATGTCACAACGCAATCAGGGTACTCGCTACTCGCTACTCGCCACTCGCAACTAGCTACTGCTTTCCTGCGGAATGACTGGGACACCGTCGATCAGGAACTGGGTTCCGGTGACGACGACTTTGTCGCCGGGCTTGATGCCGTCGAGCACCACATAGTCATTGCCCACGATTGCGCCCACCTGCACCGCCTTCTGGTGGACTACGTATCCGCCCTTGGAGTCGGACTCAGCCACAAATGCAAAATACAGCCCGCCGATTCGCGAGACCGCTACTACCGGCACCACGGGTCTCTGCTGGCTGCCCCAGATCACGCGGGCACGGATGAACTGCGCGTTACGGAGTGCGTCATTGTCGTTCGGGACTTGCGCCTTGATGAGGATGGTCTGGGTGGCATTGTCCACCTGGGGCGAGATGAAGGTGACGCGGCTGGAGGTGAGCACCTTGCCGGAGACGTCCACCAGTTCGACCGGGAGATTCATTTTCAACTGCGCGCTTTTCTCAACCGGAATGTACACGTAGGCTTCCAGGGTTCCGGGACGGTCCACGGTGGTCAGCGTGGTGGTGTTTTGCACGCGGTCGCCGACGCGGACGGGGATGTCGCCGACGATGCCGGCGCGGGGCGCGACGACTTGGTAGTAGTGCAGTTGCACTTGCTGCTCGTGCACCGTGGCGTCAAGAGCCTGGAGCTGCGCCTGGGCGGCATCGAGCGCGGCGCGCGCCTGGTCGAGATCCTGGCGGCTGACTACGCCGGCATTGGCCAGGCCGCTGATTCGGTCGTAATTCTGCTGCGCCCATTTGACCTGGGCGAGTTGGGCGGCGCGGGCGTCTTCCTGACTCTTGACCGTGGCCTGCTGCTTGGCGGGATCGATCTGAAGAAGAGGCGCGCCGGCGGCGACGTGCTCACCGGAGTGCACGAAGATCTGGGTGATGATGCCTTCCACCTGCGGCATGAGGACGGCGGTATCGCGCGACTTGAGGGTGGCGACGTATTCGGTGGTGTCGTCCACTTTCGCGGGCCGGGCGGTTTTTACCTGCACCGGCATGGCTTGCGGGCCGCCCGCCTGGGCCCCCTTGTTCTGGCTACAGGCGGTGCTGAAGAGCAGCAGCGCGCTCAGGAACAAAGCGGGAACAATGACGACAACAGATCGTGCCTGGGATAGATGCATATCATCTCTTTATTAGAACGGCAACAGCGCTATGCAATCTCGTTCGCCCGTATCGGGCTTGAACCCAACAATACTAGAACATTAGCGGATTCAGCATAAGGGGCGGGAGGCTCCGAAGAATTTGCGGGTCTGCTAGGCTGTTTTGGTATGAAACCGAGCCGCAGCTTTGCCAGCGACAACAACGCGGTGGTGCATCCGGAGGTGCTGGAGGCGATCGGACGCGCCAACCAGGGACACGTCGTCGGGTATGGAGACGATCCTTACACCGAATCGGCGGTGCAGAAGTTCCGCCAGCATTTTGGCGAGGACGTGGAAGTGTTTTTCGTGTTCAACGGCACCGCGGCGAATGTGTTAAGCCTGCAGGCGCTGACGCGGCCCTACCACGCCGTGCTCTGCTCGGAAATGTCGCACATCTATACGGATGAGTGCGGGGCGCCGGAGAGGTTCACCGGCTGCAAGCTGATTCCGCTGGCAGCGCCGATCGGCAAGCTGACGGTGGAAACGGTGGCGCACGCTTATCACGGGATCGGCGACCAGCATCATGTGCAGCCCAAAGTGATTTCGATCACCCAGACTACGGAGGCGGGAACGATATACCAGCCGGCTGAGATCCAGGCACTAGCGCGGTTCGCGCATGAGCGGGACATGTTCCTCCACATGGATGGGGCGCGGATTTCCAACGCCGCAGTGGCGCAGGGGCTAACACTGAGACAGGCCACGCGCGACCTGGGGCCGGACGCTTTGTCCTTCGGGGGGACCAAGAATGGCTTAATGGGAGTGGAGGCGGTGGTGTTCTTTCGCCCGGAACTGGCGCGGGACTTCCTGTTCACGCGCAAACAGGGGATGCAGCTGGCATCGAAGATGCGGTATCTGGCAGTCCAGATGGAAGCGCTGCTCACGAATGACTTGTGGCGACGCAATGCTGAGCACGCGAACCGGATGGCCAAGCTGCTGGAAGGGGAAATGAGGAAAATCCCGCGGGTGAAGATCTTCTATCCCGTCGAGGGGAATGGGGTGTTCGTGCAGATTCCGCACGAGGCCATCAAAACAATTCAGGAACGGTATTTCTTCTATCCATGGATCGAGGAGAAGTCGGTGGTGCGCTGGATGTGTTCGTTCGATACGACGGAGGAAGATGTGCGGCAGTTCGCGGCGTTTGTGCGCGAGACGGTGGAGTAACGCGGGATGGAGCGGGAGAGATTTGTCAGACTCGTAGGACAGGTGCTGGACTCGCTGCCGGAGCGGTTTCGGGAGCGGATTCATAATCTGGCGGTGCTGGTCGAGGACCGGCCTCTGAAGAGCGTGTCGCGCAAGCGGCCCGGAGGACTGGTGCTGGGAGTCTTTCAAGGCGTGCCCGCCACTCAGAAGAGCGTGTTTGATCTATCGCACGGGCCCAACCGGATTGTGCTTTATCAGAAGAACATCGAGGCAGTCTGTTCCAATGACGCCGAGATTCGCCACGAGGTGCGGCAGACAGTGCTGCACGAACTGGGACATTATTTTGGGATGAATGAAGACCAGTTGAAGGACGTGTAGGAATCCTGCGGTTACCAGTTGCGGCCCGATTCAGGCGCGTCATCGCGTCGGAACTGATTGCGTTTGCGATAGACGATGAAAATCATTCCAACCGACATGAAGGTTGGAGGGACAATAAGAATGAGAATTCCACTGCGCAAGGCCTGAATCATCCGAGCTCCGGCGGACGCCGCCTGCGTATAGCAGAGAGCGCACCCCTGGGAAAAGGCCGGGAGGGGAGCGGCGAGCATGGCCAGTCCTACCAGCACAACCGCAACCATCAGAAACGGCCTCTCGACTCTCATCTTTCCTCTTAACATCTTTTCTGCCAATTTGGGGCTTTCCCTTCGTGAGTCATTTGGAAAACGGCGCGCCGGTCACCATCCGGGAGCTGTCCGTCCAGCCGAATTGCATCACCAACAGAACAAAAATCGTAAAGAAGAGGACAAACACAACAAACCCACGTTTCTCAGCCCAAAGGTGCATGAAGAACATGACGGCCAGGCCGGCCTCGACGATCGCAACCACCAGCATGCGTATGAACATTTGCGACGCGGCAATATTCTGATAGGCGATGACGAACTGCAGGCCTGCCAAAGCCAACAGGCACACATAGACGACCAGTTCCTTCTGGATTCCATCACTCTTGCGCTCGGCGGTTGTCATATTCTGCTCCCCAGCGTTTTCTAGTGCGCGAGATTCAACAGGTAGACGAACGGTACGACGAACATCCAGACCACATCTACGAAGTGCCAGTAAAGGCCCAAAACCTCGAGATCATCGGCATTGTAGCGGCCACCCTGGTAGCGCACACCGACCGCGATCAGAGCGATGACGCCACAGGTGACGTGCGTGAGGTGCAATCCGGTGATGCTGAAAAACGAAGCCCCGAACAATCCAGTTCCCCACGGATTCTTGAAGAGCGTCATGCCTTCGTGAATGAGCCCCAGCCATTCCCGAACATGCAGTAAGGCAAAACCAATACCTAGAATCGCCGTAATCATGATCCAACGAAAGGCGCCGGCTTTGTCCCCTGCCCTCGCTGACCGCAGTCCGAACAGCATGGTTAAGCTGCTGGTGACAAGGATGAACGTCATCAGCACGACGTTGGTGACACCGTGGAACGGTCTCGGCCAGTCGGCGGTCCCATTGCGCACGAATCCATAGGCCACCAGGCACGCGGCAAACGTCATGGTGTCGGCGATGATGAACAGCCACATCGCCAGCTTCTTGGTAGGAATCGAAAACGCCGGTCCCGCCGTCAGGCCGGTCGAGTGTCCTTCCATGGTCAAATCCGCTTGGCTCACGGCTGCCTCCTAATGGCAGGGAGTTGGCTAAAGTTTCATCCAGAGCAGTAACAGCAAATACACCCAAAGAAGGCCCATGAAATGCCAGTAGCGCGCGGCCGCATCCATCTGGTTCCGCCGCAGGATCGATTTACTCAGCTTGCGAATGACATACGTCAACCCGCCCAAGCCCCCGAGCACGTGCAAGGCATGGGCGGCGGTCAGCAAATAGAAAAAAGAACTGCTTGGATTGGTGGCCAGATAGAGTCCCTCGGCGCGCAACTGGAGCCACGCCACGTACTGGCCAGCCACGAAAAGCAAGCCCAGAGATAGAGTAATGTACAGCCAGCGTGCCGGGCTCTCCACCTGGCTTTTCAGACCGCCCATGAAAGTAGCGACGCGACGCCGCGAGATCTCCAGGGTTACGCTGCTGGCGATGAGCAAGAGGGTGTTGAAGTAGAGGATCGGCGGCAAAGGGAAGCTATGCCAGTCCACCGATGCCTTGCGCACGACGAACGCGCTGGTAAGCGCGGCGAACATCATCGTAATGGCGAACAGCACTACCCAGATGCCCGTGGATGACGGTGGGGGCGAGTACTCCGTCGTCACACGCAGGTCGCCGTCCGCGGGAACCAGGTTTCGCCAGCCGTTTCCCGAGTGTTCTTGATCAGGATTGCGGCCGATTCCTGGCGGTTCAGGTATTGTCGTTGCCATAGACTGCGTATCCCTCAGGGGCTAAAGCCCGCGTCACCATGGGCTTCGGGCGGCACGGCTGAAGCCGTGCCCTTCCCAAAATCCATCGGTCATCCTCGTTCTTCCGCCAAGTGTAAAGCTGCGCCATAACCGAAACTGTTCTTCAGCTGCCTGAGACGGGGCAAGCCCCGTCTCTACACCAATTACTTCTCTTCGTGGTCCGTCTTCACTTGCTCCGGCGAATTTTGCATGACGTAATCACCCGCCGAACTCTGCACGCCGTATTGATAGGGATCGTGGTAGACCACCGGAAGCTTACCGCCAAAATTGTCGTGAGGCGGTGGTGTAGGCGTGCTCCACTCCAGCGACGTGGCTTCCCACGGATTATCCGGCGCCGGCTTGCCCCAGAACCGGCTGTGAATCAGGTTATAGAGAAACACCAACTGGGCTGCGCCGGTCAGGAGAGCAGCCACGGTGATCCAGCGGTGTACCGGAATGAGGGGCTGCAGGAAGTCGTCCGGAAACGACGAGTAGCGGCGGATATTTCCCGCCATTCCCAGGTAATGGAACGGCATGAAGATGCAATACGCGCCCACGAAGCTGAGCCAGAAATGAATTTTTCCCAGAGTTTCGTTCATCATTCGTCCGGACATCTTGGGAAACCAGAAATAAGTTGCCGCGAAAATGCCGAACATGGCGGCCACGCCCATCACCATGTGGAAATGACCAACGACGAAGTAAGTCGCGTGCAGCATGATGTCGATCGAGGGCTGCGCCAGGAAAAAGCCGCTCACGCCGCCGCTGACGAACATCGAGATAAAGCCCAGGGCAAACAGGGACGCCGAGTTGATGCGCAGCCTGGAACCATACAGGCTGAAGACCTGGATCAGCACGATGATGGTTGCGGGAATGGTGATGACCAGCGTGGGGAAGGAGAAGGCCAGCGAGGAATACGGATTCATCCCGCTGACAAACATGTGATGGCCGTAGACCATGTAACTGAGCACGGCCAGGGCTCCCATGCAATAGATGATCACCCTCTGGCTCAGCAGCGGCTTGCGCATATTGGTGATGAGGATGTGGGAAACGATGCCGATGCCGGGCACGATCGCGATATAGACCTCGGGATGCCCGAAGAACCAGAACAGGTGCTGCCACAGCAGAGTCGAGCCACCCGAGTGCGGAAGCACCTGGTCATTAATCACCCGATCCGATGGGACAAAGAAGCTGGTTCCGGCCACGTGATCCAGAATGACGAGGATGCATGCCGGCATTAACACGGCAAATGCGGTCAGTCCCATACACGAAGTGATGAACCATGCCCAGGCGGTGAGCGGCAGGCGCATCAGACTCATGCCTTTGGTACGGAGATCGAGCGTGGTGGGAATAAAGTTCAGGGAGCCCAATAACTGGCCAACACAAAACAGCGCAATCGAAGCCATCCAAAGAATTACACCCAGACCTTGACCAGGGCCCGCCACCGCGCCCACGGAATTGAGCGGCGCGTATTGCGTCCAGCCACCCAGGCTCGGTCCATCGCCGACGAAGAAAGCCGACATCAGGACGACGAAGGCCAGGAAAGTGACCCAGAAAGAGCTCATGTTGATTCGTGGGAAGGGCATGTCCTCGGCCCCGACCTGGATGGGCAGGAAGAAATTGCCGAAGGCCGCGAACGGCGCAGTGGTGAGCACGAAAAAGACCATGATCGTGCCATGCATGGTCATCAATTGCAGGTAGTACTCGGGCGTCATCACCCCGCCGGGGGCGCCATTTTTGGAGAGCAACTGCAGGCCGGGGATCGCGGCTTTCTCCCAGCCCAGGTGGATGCGCATCGCCCAGGAAAGAACCATTCCGCAGAGGGCGGCGAGCAGGGCCAGCCCGTAGTACTGCTTTCCGATGACTTTATGGTCCAGACTGAAGATGTACTTCCGAATGAAACTGGTCGGAGGAGCGTGGTGATGCCCCCCGGGCGCTGCCATGTCATGCATCTATGCTCACCTCAAGAGAGACGGCTCCGTCCACTCGCACGCGTGCGCAGCGGACGAAGAGCTACTGCATTGCTTGTTCCTTCTTCAACCAGTCATCGAAGTCTGCCTGTGACAAGACCTCGAGGTACGCCTTCATGTTGTAATGTCCCAGGCCACAAAGCTGGGTGCAGACAATTTCGTACTTGCCGACCTTGGTAGCGGTGAAGTGCAGGGAAACATCCAGGCCGGGAACAAAATCCTGCTGCACCCGCAACTCCCGCACAAAAAAGGAATGCCCAACATCCTTGGCATGCATGAGGAGATGAATTTCCTTGTTGACCGGGATGGCTATCTCGGCGGTCACGATGTCGTCCCTGGAATCCGGATCATGTTCGGGGTCGAGACCATAGAAATTCTGTGCTCCCTCATTAATGAGTTCGGGGTGAAGCAGGCCGAACTTTCCGTCAGGACCGGGGTAACGGAAATAGAAAGCGAACTGTCCGGCCTGGACTTGGATCGGCATGGCGTTGGCCGACGGCGGCGTGAGATAGACATTGGCCCAGGCCTTCACTCCGAAGACTCCGAGGGCTAGAACTTCTGCGCCCACCAGCAGAAAGGCCGCAATCACCAATCCCTTGGCGCCACCGGGAAAAGACTTGATCTTCGAGTCCGAGCCACGGTTGGAGAACTGCCAGATGAAGAGAGCCAAAAGAAGCTGGGCGGCGAGAAAGGAGATGCCGGCTTCGGCCATGGTTTCGGACATCTGCTCATCGATCAGATAACCATGCGTCGAGATGTCTTCCGGCGCCGCCCAAGTGTGTCGCACGATGGGAATCGCGGAAAGGATCGCGATTACGATGATGGTGATCGCAAAGAATTTCGCCATGATGCCCTCGCCTTCCCGTTGTTAACTTCGCGACCGTACTTCACTAAACGTACTCGGGAATGCAACGGCGGAAGCCCGCTTCCGCCGCCGAGTTCCGTCAGTATGCCTTCGCCTTGAAGGTGAAGTTCACGTCCTTGGTCTCGTTGCCGGTAATGGTGACGTCGGCGGTTTGAGTACCGTAGTCTTCATGCCAGGCGGTGATGGTGTACTTTCCGGGCGGCAGATTGGGTAGCTTGAAGTCTCCTCCATCCTTGCTTACGTCGTAGTGATTGGTCGTAAGCACCGCGAAGTACCCGTGCATCCACGGGTGTACATTGCATTTCACCGAGATGAATTCCGGCTTGTCGTATTTCTCGGAAATGGGCGGCGTGCCCGGCGGCTGAGACTTATTCCACTCGCGGTTCACTTTGGCCAGCGGGTGAATGTTGTGCGAAGTCTGGTCGTCGTTGACAATCTTGAGCTCCTGGTTGACGTGCATGGGCAGGACGTGCGGAATATACTGGCAACCTTTTTGGTCATAGGTCACAGCTTGCGCGGGAACCTGGCCATCATCGGGGGCTCCGGACGAAACGTACACCACTACATTGTCCAGCGCGTTGTTGGGGCCGGTCACCACCGTTTCGGTCGTTACGGGTGTGGCATGCTGCTTGGCGCAGCTCGGTTCTTTAGACATGTC
>Ga0326726_10005234_pt1 | contig 11775 bp, 8 predicted proteins | sample MHFenrmetagenome_2_FD_207603 | JGI IMG/M metagenome (GOLD analysis project Ga0326726, IMG submission 207603) | Lab enriched peat soil microbial communities from Michigan Hollow, Ithaca, NY, United States - MHF15MN | ecosystem: Environmental > Terrestrial > Soil > Wetlands > Peat | place: USA...
GGCCTCGATGCACACCTTTGTTGAACCGCCGCTCCCACGCCAACGACACGCCTCCGCATAGTTGTCCCTGACGATTTTCCACCAACGCTTTCCGGCACGGCCGCGGAGCGTGAGCTGCGTGCACTCGGCGATGTGACGATCCACACTGAACGCGGCGCCGATCGGGAGTCAGAGTTGATCCGTCGCGTCGCGGACGCCGATGTGGTGCTCAACATCCGCGCGCACGCGCGATTCACGGGCGCCGTCCTCGCCGCGTGCGACCACCTGCGCCTCATCTCCGTTTGGGGCACTGGCACGGACCACATCGACCTCGCAGCGGCGAAAGCGCGCGGCATCACGGTGACGAGCACGCCCGGCGTCAACGCGCATGCGGTCGCTGAACACACGATCGCCCTCATGCTTGCGATCGTGCGACGCATTCCGGCGATGGACGCCGCCGTGCGCGCAGGCCAGTGGCCACGCGCGATGCTCGTCCAGCTCGAAGGCAAGACGCTCGGCATCGTGGGTCTCGGTGCGATCGGAACGCGCGTGGCGACGCTCGCCAAACCGTTCGGCGTGCGGCTACTCGCCTCGACCCTCGGCGACGACGCGGGGCGTTCGGCCGCGCTCGGCGCGCACCATGTCCCGATCGACATGCTGCTGCGTGAGTCGGACGTGGTGAGCCTTCACCTTCGGCTCAGCGAACGAACGTCAGGTTACATCAGCCGCGAGCGTCTCGCGCTCATGAAGCCGACGGCGTTCCTGATCAATACCGCGCGCGCGGGACTGGTGGATCGAAACGCGCTGATCCGCGCGCTGAGTGAATCACGAATCGCCGGCGCGGCCCTCGACGTCTTTCACGCGGAGCCGATTCGGGCGGAGGATCCGCTTCTGACGCTACCGAACGTCGTGCTCACGCCGCACAATGCGGGAATGACGCCTGAAGTGATCGACCTTGGGCTGCGCCGCTCCGTCGAGAACGTCGAGAACTTCTTGCGAACGGGAACACAAGCGGCTGAGGCCGGGGCGGCCCGCCCGTAGCCGATAGGGCTTGCGTGGGGGCCTTCCTACAGAAACCCGACAACGTCGATACTCGCGCAGTCTGTCCGTCAGCCGCGGAGTCGTTGGACAATCGCCGCGACGTGGAGCACGGTCGTGTCGAGCACGGGAAGGTCGGCGATGGTCGGCGCTCGAAGAAGCAGCGGCAGTTCCGTTCCGCCGAGGACGACGCCGTCGACCATGTCGCGATCGCGGAGCCGCGCGACGAGCGCGACCAAAGCTTGCCGCGTCGATTCGAGAAACTCGCCCTTGAGCAGCTCGTTCACGTAGCGCGCGTGAATCCAGTTCCGGTCCGTCTCGTCCGGCGCCACAACCTCGAGGCCGTGGCGGGCGAACACAGTCGGGAAGAACTCCGCTTGCATGGTGAAGCGCGTGCCGAGAAGCAGCAAACGACGCAGACCGCGTCGCCGAGCCTCCTCGGCGCACACATCGACGATGCTGAGCATCGGAACGGGTGTCCGCGCCGCGAGCTCATCGAAGAGGAGGTGCGGCGTGTTCGCCGCTATTGCGATGAAGTCCACGCCCGCCCCGGTCAGCCGGCGCACAGATCCGAGCAGGTAGTCCATGAGCGCGGCGCGGTCCTCCGCGACGAGTCGCAGCGCCACTGTGGGATCGAGGCTGTCGATCACCATCGGCGGCGTGGACGACGGCTCCTCCCGCTGCCACGCCTCGATGATGCGCCGGTAGTAGTCGATCGTGGACTCGGGCCCGAGTCCCCCGACCAGTCCGACTCGCGTCATGGATCGGTAGTCAGATGCGCTCGAGAGTCGGCGCGGTGGCGAACGTGCCGAACTTCTCCGTGAGGTTGACCTTGTCTACCGATGTCTGCATGGAATGTCTTCAAGGAGCGCAGCGGAGAATGGCGTCGGCCGACCGGTCGATGTCCGCTTCCGTCGTGGACCAGTTGGAAACCGAGATACGCATCACCTGCCTGCCGTGCCAGGTGGAGCCGCCGAGCCAGCAGGTGCCATCGTCCTGAACTCGGCGAATCACTTCGTCGGTAAACGCGTCTGCGTCCCCGCCGTCGGGCGCGCGCGACCCGACGTGCCGGTCGGCGAGGCCGTCGATGTAATCGCTCGCGATCTCGGCGGTGTGCTGCAACAACGGGTTCACAGCGTCTCGCGGAGCGCGCGCTTGAACGCCGCGATCGCCTTCTCGTTGCGTTTGTAGAAGGTCCATTGTTTGATGCGTTTGGCGTCGACGAGGCCCGCGGCGACAAGGACGCGCATGTGCTCGCTCACGGTCGGCTGGCTCACGCGGAGCTTCTCGGCGATGAGGACGCCGCACACGCCGTCGTCGACGAGGTCACCGTCGACTTGTTGGCGAAAGTGGCGGCTCGGGTCCTTGAGCCACTCGAGGATCTGGAGGCGGCGGTCGTTGTCGAGCGCGCCGAGATGCTCGAGGAGGGCTGCGGTGGCCGGGAGGGCCGTGGCGCGGGTCGGGGTCAGGGCGGGTCCCTTTGGGCTGGTATCGTCTCTTAGCAAAATGGCGAAGTAACGAAACAACGTCGTACCAGTCGGGGCTTCGAGTCAACGGGGCTGGTTCGCCCCGGCCGTCGAGTGGGCGCTCCCGGCGCGCACCGTCCCCCAGCGGGCGTGATGAGGATCTCGGACGCGGAGTCGAGCCCGGCCTCGAGAAATAGCCGCGAGAACTAGCCGTCAGCCATCGAGGTATCTCGCGCCTTTGGCTCGAGGCTCCTGCTCGTGGCTATTTCTCGGAGCCGGGCTCGTTCCCGCGCCCGCGATGCCCGCCCGGCCACGCAGATCCACGAACGTAGCGGTTCCGCCTTCTCCCTGGCTAATATCCGCCCGTCCTCACGCTCACGGAGCCTGGCCATCTTTCCACACGTCGCGCGATGACCCGTTGGGCCTGGGTCATCGACCAAACCCGCTGCATCGGCTGCCACGCGTGCACCACTGCGTGCAAGTCGGAAAACGATGTCCCGGTCGGCGTGTTCCGCACGTGGGTGAAGAACGTGGAAGTCGGCACGTTCCCCGAGGTCAAGCGGCATTTCGCGGTGCTCCGCTGCAACCATTGCGAGGAGCCTCCGTGCGTCGAAGTCTGCCCCGTCACGGCGATGTACCAGCGGCCCGACGGGCTCGTCGACTTCGACCACGACGCGTGCATCGGCTGCAAAGCGTGCATGCAGGCGTGTCCGTACGACGCGATCTACATGGATCCGGACTCGAACACCGCGGCCAAGTGCAACTTCTGTTCGCACCGGGTGGACGAAGGATTGTTGCCGGCGTGCGTCGTCGTCTGCCCGGAAGAAGCGCTCCTCTTCGGCGACCTCGAGGATCCGACGAGCAAGGTGAGTCGCGCGCTCAAAGACCACGACGTCAGCGTGCGACGGCCGGAGCAGGGCACGCGCCCGCACGCGTTCTACATCGGCGCGCACGACGCGACGCTCGAGCCGCTCGCGGCGCGACACGAGGCTACCTATATGTGGTCGGATCGCCCGGCACGAGACACTCGCGACCGTACGCCGCTTCCGATCTACGGCGAACAGCCCGCGCCATCCGCGCGCGTCGCGTACGACGTGCCGCGTCAGCGCGTATGGGGTTGGCCCGTGTCGTCGTACATCTGGACGAAAGGGATTGCGGCGGGGCTTGGCATGTTGGTGGGCGTCGGCGCGTACGTCGACCTCGGCGTCGGTCGCCGAGTGCTGAACATCGCGGCGCCGGTGGTGGCGCTCGCGTTTCTCGGCATCACCGGCGCGCTGCTCGTCGGCGATCTCAAGCGCCCCGAGCGCTTTTGGACGATTCTCATCCGACCACAGTGGCGAAGCTGGCTCGCGCGCGGCGCGGTGGTCATCACCGTGTACGGCGCGCTGCTCACCGCTTGGCTGGCCGTCGCGTTCATCGGCTCGCGCGCAGGGTTGAGCATGCTCGCGCCGTTGCTCATCGTGGCCGGTGCTGTCACGGCTGGTTACACCGCGCCGCTGCTGGCGCAGTGCGAAGGCCGAGATCTCTGGCAGAGTGGACTTCTACTGCCGCACCTTTTCGTGCACGCACTCGTCGGCGGCCTGGCAATCGTCATCGTCGCGAGCGCCGTCGGCGGATTCAGTCCACCGCGCGGGCTGGTCGATGCGTTTGTCGTCACGGCGATCGTCACCGCGGTGCTCATTCTCGCCGACGCGTTCAAACGCCATCACACGTCGAACGCCAGGGCGGCCGCGCACGCGCTCACTCGCGGCGCCCAGGCGCGGCTCTTCTGGCTCTCGCTGGCGCTCGGCGCTGTGATCGCGGTGCCACTCGCCTTCGCCGGTGGTGTCGGATTGCTCGTCGCCGCGCTGCTTGCGTTGGCCGGGCTCTGGCTCCATGGCCACGCATTCATTCTCGCGGGGCAGGGCCCGCCGATTTCATGAGCGCAACCTCGTGACCCAAGAGAGTCTTCATCCCTCGGACAACGGGCGCATGCAGGAGGGATTCTCGGCCTTTCCGCCCGTCGAGCGATGGAACGACTGGGTCGAGCGCGGGCGACACTACAGCCTCGTGCCGACGACGTGCTTCAACTGCGAGGCGGCGTGCGGGCTCATCGCGTACGTCGACCAAGAGACCAAGGAAGTCCGCAAGTTCGAGGGGAACCCCTATCATCCCGGGAGCCGCGGACGGAACTGCGCGAAGGGGCCGGCGACGCTGAATCAGATTCAGGATCCGGAGCGCATCCTCTTTCCGCTGCGACGCGTCGGCGCGCGCGGCGAGGGAACGTGGGAGCGCGTGAGCTGGGACGACGCGCTCGACGATCTCGCGAACCGCATCCGCCGGGCGATCAAGGGCGGTGAGCCGAACAAGGTGATGTACCACGTCGGCCGTCCTGGCGAGGACGGATACACGGAGCGTGTGCTCGCCGCGTGGGGGGTCGATGGGCACAACAGCCACACGAACATCTGCTCGTCCGGCGCGCGCGCGGGGTACGCGTTCTGGATGGGGATGGATCGCCCGAGCCCGGACTACGCGAACGCCAAATGCATCCTGCTCATCTCGGCGCACCTCGAGAGCGGGCACTACTTCAATCCGCACGCGCAGCGGATCATCGAAGCGAAGCAGCGCGGCGCGACGATCATCGTGATGGATCCGCGCCTCTCCAACACGGCGACGCACGCCGACCACTGGCTGCCGACGTACCCGGGCAGTGAGATCGACGTGCTGCTGGCGATCGCCAACGTGCTGATTCAGGAGAAACTCTACGACCGCGAGTTCGTGCGGCGCTGGGTGAATTGGGAGGAGTACCTTCGCGCCGTTCGCCCCGGAACGCCCGCGACGTTCGACGCGTTCACCCGTGAGCTCGAGCGGCTCTACGCCGACTACACGCCCGAGCGCACCGAGCGCGACACCGGCGTGCCCGCGAAAACGATCATCGAAGTCGCGCGGGCGATCGGCAAGGCGGGGTCGGCGTTCAGCGCGCACAACTGGCGCGCTGCCGCGGCGGGAAATCTCGGCGGATGGATGACGGCACGCTGTCTCTTCTTCCTGAACGTGCTGACGGGCAGCGTGGGCACGGAGGGCGGCGTGGTTCCCAACTCGTGGACCAAGTTCGTGCCCGCGCCGCACGCGCGACCGCCGCATCCGACGACGTGGAACGAGCTGACGTGGCCCAAGGAGTATCCGCTCGCCTTCTTCGAGATGAGTTTCTTGCTACCTCACTTCTTGAAGGAAGGGCGCGGCTCTCTCGACGTGTACTTCACGCGCGTCTACAACCCCGTCTGGACCAACCCCGACGGGTTCTCGTGGATCGAAGTGCTGCGCGACGAGTCGATGATTGGCCGGCACGCGGCGCTCACGCCGGTGTGGAGCGAGACTGCGTGGTTCGCCGACTACGTACTGCCGGTCGGCCTCGGGAGCGAACGGCATGACTTGGCGAGCTTCGAGACGCACGCCGGGAGCTGGATCGGCTTCCGCCAGCCGGTCAAGCGCGCGATCGAAGAGCGCCTTGGCCACGACGTCACGGATACGCGCGATGTGAACCCAGGCGAGGTATGGGAGGAGAACGAGTTCTGGATCGAGCTGTCGTGGCGCATCGATCCCGACGGGTCGATGGGAACTCGCAAGCACTTCGAGTCGCCGTACCGTGCGGGGGAGAAGCTTCGCATCGACGAGTACTACCGCTGGATCTTCGAGAACTCCGTTCCGGGCCTGCCCGAGGCGGCGGCGCGCGAGGGCCTCTCGCCGCTCGAGTTCATGCGCAAGTACGCCGCGTTCGAGATTCCCGTCGGCGCGTACGGGCGACACGAGGCGGAGGTGAGTCCGGAGGACATGGCGGAATCGTCCGTCGACGATCGAACGCAGCGTGTCTTCACCTCTCGTGCTCCCTCGCCGTCAAGCAACATCGTGCCGCTGCCCGCGCCGCCGGCTGACGTGGAAGGCCGACGCGCCGCCGGTGTGATGGTGGACGGCGTCGCACTCCGCGGGTTTCCAACTCCTTCAGGAAAGCTCGAGTTCTACTCGCCGACGCTCGCCGCCTGGGGTTGGCCCGAGCTGGCGATCCCGACGGCCATCGAGAGCCACGTCGCGCCGTCGGGGCTCGACGCGAGCGCGGGTGAGGTGGTGCTCGTGCCGACCTTCCGGCTTCCAGTGCTCGTCCATACGAGAACTGGAAACGCGAAATGGTTGAACGAAATCGCGCACGCCAACCCGCTCTGGATTCACACGTCCGACGCCGCCAAGCTCGGCATTCAGCTCGGTGATTTGCTGCGCGTCACGACGGAGATCGGCTACTTCGTCGTGCCCGCGTGGGTCACCGAAGGCATCCGGCCTGGCGTGGTCGCGTGCTCACACCACATGGGTCGGTGGCGCGTCGCGGACGACCAGGGCACCGATCGCTGGAGCTCGGCGCTCGTTCGCCTCGAAGAGCGCGGCGACGGACGCTGGCGCATGCGTCGCGTGAAAGGCGTCGAACCGTTCGCGAGCGATGACCGCGATTCGCGGCGCGTGTGGTGGCAGAGCGCGGGCGTGCACCAGAATCTCACCTTCGCGGTGCACCCCGATCCGATCAGCGGCGCGCACGCGTGGCATCAAAAGGTGCGCGTGACGAAGGCGGAGCCGGGAGATCAGGAGGGCGACGTCGTCGTCGACACGGTGAGGAGTCACGCGGTGTACAAAGAATGGCTCGCGAAGACTCGGCCGGCGCCGGGGCCGGATGGCATGAGGCGGCCGTACTGGTTGTTGCGGCCGTTGCGGCCATCAATAGAAGCGTACCGGCTGAAAGCTGAGGTCTGAGAGGCGAGCCTGGAGAGGTCGTTCGCCGCTCGCGTGGTCGCTCGGGCATCTCGGGCGTTGGCGCGAGCCCGGCTGCGAGAAATAGCCGCGAGCAGGAGCTATGAGAAACTGCAAACGGCGATCGCACGCGCCCTTCGCTGTGGCTCCCGGCTCCTGCTCACGGCTATTTCTCGAGGCCGGGCTCGCTTCCGCGTCCGAGCTGTCAGTCCCGGCGCGATTTCTCGACGGGGGTCAACGCCTCTAGTCGCCGTCGCACTTCGGCGACCCGCGGCTGCAGCTCCGGCTCCGCATTCTTCCACTGATCCACGTACGCCCGGTACTGCGCCACCGCCTTCGCGGTGTCTCCCTTCGCCTCGTACAGCTCACCGAGACGTCGGTGGACGCCGGCGAGATACACGGGATCCACCTGATCGGCGAACGTGTCGAAGAGCGGCGCATCGAGGCGTTCGCCGTACGGCGTCGATAGGAACTTCTCGTAGTTCGCGATCGCCGAGTCGGACTGGTGCGCCGCGTCGAACGCGCGAGCGAGATTGGCCTGAAGGCACACGGCGCACGACGTGGACGGACCGTCCGGCAGCATGTCGGCCTTGCGAAATTCGCTCACGGCCTCGGACGGTTTGTTCTCGGCGAGCGCGATCTCCCCGAGTGCTGTATGAAGTTGCGGCTCGTGGACGCGTCTGTACGTCGTGTCGCGCACGTCGCGATCGTACTCGGCGAGGACGGCGCGGGCGCGCTCCGGACGGCCGAGTCGCGCGAAGGTGCGAGCGACGCTGAAGTATGGGCGATCGTCCAGCGCCATTCCCTTGATCTGCGCATGGGCGAGCACGGCATCGAGCCGCTCGACGCCGCGCGGCGATTCGCCAAGCGTCGCGAGCTCGATGCGGATCGCATTGGCGGTGTCCGCGACGAGATTGGAGACGTTTCCGAGGGCGACCGCCTCCGTGCCGCTCTCGGAAAGCAGCGACAGCCCTTGTTTGAGTCGGCCCTGCACCAGCGCAAGATTGCCGGCCTCGAGTGACGCCAGGGGGCGCAGGTCGGTCCGCGGGCTATGACGGAGAGCGTCGAGGTAGCGCTGGAGCGAGTCGAGTGCACCGGTGTGATAGAGCAGGTACGCGCGGACGATCGGCCCCGTCGAGTTGCTCGGGAACACGCGCTCCGCCGCGGTCGCGCTCGACTCGGCCTGCGCCCAATGTCCGAGATTCATCTGCGGCCAGGCGATTTCGTACATGGCGAGCGCGCGTGCCCCTCCGGTCTGAGTCGCCTTGGCGAACGTGGACTCGGCGAGCGCCTGTTGTCGACGCGACAAGTACGCGAGGGCGAGATTCACCGCGGCTGTCGCGTCGCCCTGCCGCACCAGGCCCTCGTAAAGCGCGATGCCCTTGGCCCGATCACCACCAGGGCCCTGGATGTAGTAGTACGCCTCCTCGTAGTCGCGCTCGGCCGGCGAGAGATGGTCCCGGTGGCGGTGCGCCTGCTCGAGCGCGGCGTTCGTTTCCGAGGCCGGACGTCCTTCATTTCCGAGGGCCGCGCCCAACTTGCGCCACGCCATCGCGAAGTTGCTGTCGATCGCGACCGCCTCACGGAACTTCGCGATCGCGTTCGGCCAATCGGCGAGCACGTCGTGGTACCGCGCGCCTTCGCTGTATTTCCGAAGGGCGTCGAGCGAGGTCGTGGTCACCTCCTCCAGCGGCGCAGCTGCTTGCACGCTCCGCAGCGACTCGCCGGCCTTGCCGCGCAAATCGCGCGTGAGGCGATCGGTCGCTTCGATCAGCCCCTTCGGTCCCTCGCCTGTCTCGCGTGAGGACCAGAGCTCGGTGCCCGAGTCGGCGGTCACGAGGCGAAGCACGACGATGAATCCGCCACCTACGCCCGTCACGTCGCCGTCTACGATCGCCTTCACTCCCGTGCGCTGCGCGAGTTGCCGCGCGAGCGCAAGGTCGATCTTCGACAGCGGCGGCTTCTCCATGAGCTGCAGCGACTGCCCGATCGCTCCCGTCGACATGAGCGACAGCACGGACGACTGGGACAACCCCGCGCGCACCGCGTCGCTCACCACGCGGCCGAGCGAGCTGTCGGCGTTGGTGACGCGGAAGTCGGTGATGAGCAGCGGCTCCTTCGTCTTCAGCTTACCCGACGCGACGAGGCTGCCGAACGGCCCGACTCCCATCGCGCGCAAGCTCATGAAGGCGACGATGCTCAGCATGAACACACCGAGCGCGTACACGCCGCCTTTCGCCGTGCGGTACCAGCTCACGTGCGGTGCCGCTTTGAGCGCGATCGTCGCCATCGTGCCTTGCACGGCGCTCGGTGTGCCGCCCGGTGTGAACGTCGGCGTCGCGGTGACGGCGCGTCGCGTGACGCGCTGCACGTAGCCCGTCCACAGAATTACCGGCAGCCCGAGCGCCATCATGATGAGCGACCCCGGGAACACCCAGTCGGGCAGCCCGATGCCGACGATCGCGGCCTTGGCGAGGATCGCGACCGCGATGAAGGCAGCCGCGTAGATCGCGAGCGCCTTGCGTAGCATGCCGGGTCCGCCGAGCAGCACCGGTGGCATTGCCTGCATGCCGCTGCCGCTCGTGATCTGCTCCAGCAGGCGCACGATTTCGGTCGCGCTCTGCGGGCGATCCTTTGGATCCTTCCCCAAACACCGCATCACGAGCTCGGCGAGCGGCGCCGGCACGTCGGGGCGAAGCTCGGTGATCGACCGGGGCGCCTCGCCCATGTGCGCGGCGAGCATGCGCTGCGCCGTGCGATCGGCGAAGACGGGGCGACCCGCGAGCAGCTCGTACGCCATCGCGCCGAGCGAGTAGATGTCCGCGCGATGGTCGATGTCGGGATCGCCAGCCGCCTGCTCCGGGGCCATGTAGGCCGGCGTGCCGATCGACGTGCCGACCTGCGTGAGCGTCGCCCCGGGCGCCGACGTGCGCGCCGCGCTGATGGCCTTGGCGATCCCGAAGTCGGTGACGACCGCCGTGCCCTCGGACAGCAGGACGTTGTCGGGCTTGATGTCGCGGTGCACGACGCCCTGCCGATGCGCGTAGGCAAGCGCCTTCGACACGTCGCGGAGCACGCCGATTACTTCAGTGACGCTCAGCGGGCCGCGGCCGAGCCGCGCACGAAGTGACTCGCCGTCGACGAAGGGCATCGTGTAGAACGGCAGTCCCTCGATGTCGCCCGCCGAGAGGACCGGGACGATGTTCGCCTGTTGCAGCGCGGCCGCTGTCTGGATCTCGCGCTCGAACCGGCTCACCGACAGTCCCTGTGCCAGCTCGGGCGACAGGACTTTGATCGCGACTGTGCGTTTGAGGCGAAGCTCTTCGGCTTCGAACACGCGACTCATCCCGCCGCCGCCCAGCTCGCGGTCGAGACGGTAGGTATCGCCGAGTGTGTGCTGGAGCTGCGCGCGGAGATCGGGAGGGATCAGGTGGACCTCTGCGTCGAGGACCGTGGAGGGATCAGGGAAGGTACGGCCTAGACGAGGTGCCGGCCACTGCGAACGCCGCCGCCGATGTCCGCCTCGGGGCGCGACATCGCGTTTCATCTTCGCCTACCCGAACAGGTGATGCTCATGCGTGCTGTCCAAATCCGATTGGCGTTGCTCTGCGCCACGGCCTTCCTTGCGGCGTGCTCATCCGACGTGTCGCCGCCGACCGGAGGCACCTCCGGTCCGACCCAATTCGCGCTCGCGCGGGTGGGCGGCGATACGCTGCCGTCGCTCGACAGCGGGGACTCCGTTGCGTCGACCACTGGCGTCGAGTACCGCGAGATCTATCTCGAACGGGGCACCCTCACGCTTCTTCAGGATACGCAGGCTCGGTTCGAGACCTTGCTGCATTACGCGCAGTACGCGGTAACTCCAACGGCCGACGGCCGCCGACTGGACTTGCGAGGCGTGCTCGATTTCCGCGATCACGGAACGGTGACCCGCGACGCGCAGGGGAATCTGCTGCTGACGTCCGATCTCGACCCGTCGGTGGTTCACGTCGCGAGCGCGGACAGCGGCGGCTATACGGTGCAATACCGATTCTCGAACATCACGCAGCCGATCGCTCTGTTCTTCCGCTCCCAAGGCGCGCGATAGCGAGTCACTAGTCGCCGATGATCCCCTCGAACAAGTCGTGAACCGGCCAGCTCGGGAGCGGGCCGCATAACCCCCCGACTAGAAACGCCTCGCGCTCGACCACGGGGCGAAAAGCGCTCATCATCATCGCGACCTCGCCCGACGGGTTGTCGAGCGCGTCGAGGGTGAGTCCGAATTGCGAGCGGTGCGCCGCAAGGGCGGCCAGTTTGCGTTTCATGTAAGGAGTGGCGTCGAAGGTGAGCGCAATCGTTTCCGATGCCATCGAGAAGACGTCCGGGTCCAGGCCGTCGGCCATCCCGCGGCCGCGGGTGGCAGCCGCCAGGTGCCGGTAGGCCTCCGACTCGAGCGCCGTATAGAACAACCGTTCGGGCGCGGGTCCGAGAGCGGCGCTGGAGTAGAACGCCGCGGTCGTCGCCCGGTGAATGACGAGGTGAT
>Ga0326726_10005235_pt1 | contig 11774 bp, 8 predicted proteins | sample MHFenrmetagenome_2_FD_207603 | JGI IMG/M metagenome (GOLD analysis project Ga0326726, IMG submission 207603) | Lab enriched peat soil microbial communities from Michigan Hollow, Ithaca, NY, United States - MHF15MN | ecosystem: Environmental > Terrestrial > Soil > Wetlands > Peat | place: USA...
AGGTATTGCTGATCATATTGTTTTCTTGAACTGATATTATTAAAAGATCTTGTATTTTCTCTTATTGACAGTTTTTGATCTTCGAGTTTTCTCTGCTGTCCGTCAAAAATGGGTACACTTAAAGAGAAACCTGCGCTTGCCCCGAAATGCCTGTAAAAAGTTTCGGGTTTACTTGTCAGGATTCCTGCATCAGCAAACCAGTTCACTGAAGGCTTGTATCTTAGTCCTAATGCTATCCTTTCGTTTATTATTTGAAGGCTGTCTATTGTAAATTGTTTCAGAAAAAGATAATCTGATGTATTATTGGTATCTGTTGGTCTAATTTCGGGTAACATCAGTTCAATATGGGCAGTATCAACAATTCCGCATGTCTCATTCAGTAATCTGATATTCTTTTCAGACAGATTCCTGAGCTGGCTGATTATTATCTCCTGGCCCTGGGTTTCAACAAGCAATGAAAGATAATCAGACTGGCTGAAGATGCCTGCTTTTACAAATTGATCAATGATTTGATTCTGACCTTTCATCAGCTCCAGGAAGGAGGTATTAAAGGTGAGGTCAGAGTAAACCGAGTAAGATTCCAGATAAAGGCCTGTGATAAGCCTTTTAAGCTCTGCCATTGTAATTTTCCTGTTAAGGCTTATACCCTGCCTCTGATTATCAATAGTCTTGTATTTATTCTCTGTTATTCTCCTGTTGAAGATATTCTGTGAAACATAACCGGTTACCTGATAATTACCGCCGTCTGTAATTACTTCATCATAACCAAAATGGTCATTATATGGTGAATAAAGAAGCTGTGATTGCCCTTCAACCTGAGGTTTTGTCTGAGCCCTAACAATAAGGCTGTCGATCAATGTGGAATTAAGCTGGTTCTGAAGATCATTCAACAGCGGACTGTTCTTAAATCCTTCATTTATAAAGTATTCGAGGCTCCTGGTCTGAGACTGGCTTATTAATTCAATGAAGAAAAACGCCAATAAGAATAAGTATCTTTTACAGTAACTGTTCATTGTCAATTCAGCCATTCTCAAATAAACAAATAAAATTAGTAAAAATGGACATCCTCCATGTTAATGCAGGGATTTTAATTTTTTTTAACTACTTATCACATAGAATTTGGGCAATTCCTGATAAGGTTTTATCCTTAAAGTTCAGGCATTTTCAGGCTTCTCTTTAATATCGAGGCATTCATGCACAAGTCTGAGACTTTCTGCATTTTCGGCAATTATAACAAGTGTGTCATTCGGCTCAATAACTGTCGAGCCGTTAGGTGTAATGAAACTGCCATTCCTCTTTATCAGGGCTATGAGTGCCGCCCTTGGAAATCCAATATCCAGGATACGTTTACCGGCAGCCGGGCTTTTATAATCGATCTCAATTTCTGTCAGCTCTGATTTCATAGTATCTGACAATTCAATATCAGGCGGTGTTTTTTGCTTTGCCTTTTCAGGCACAGATACATGCAGCCACTTTGCAACATACTTAAGTGTGGTTCCCTGAAATAAAACAGATGTAAGTGATATAAAGAATACCAGGTTGAAGATCATTTGTGATTTTTCAATTCCTGCCAGCAGAGGATATGTGGCAAATACTATTGGCACCGCTCCTCTCAGCCCCACCCACGAAATGAATGTTATCGTTTTCAGTTTCAGCCTGAACGGTAAAAGGCATGTAAATATGCTGAATGGACGCGCAATAAACATAAGGAATGCTGAAACAAGAAGTCCGGTGCCAACCAATGGAAGTATCTGGCTTGGGAAAACCAGTAATCCAAGTGTAAGAAAAAGAACAATCTGCATCAGCCAGGCGAGGCCGTCAAAAACCTGCATTATTGTTTTTTTATGAATAAGGTATTGATTTCCAAGGTACACCGCTGATAAATATACCGCAAGGAACCCATTCCCTCCTATAAAATCTGTAAATGAAAATGTAAAAAACATCAGGGATATGACTATAACCGGGTAAAGCCCCATGAAATCAAGTGCAATCCTGTTAATCAGTTCTTTTCCGAGTCTTCCTGTAAGTAACCCGACTGCAACACCAATTATTACCTGCTTGACAAATAAGGGAATAATACTCAGGGCAGAGTGATCTTTCGACAGCATCAGACCCATAACGGCAATTGTAAGAAAATAAGCCATTGGATCGTTGCTCCCGCTTTCAAGCTCAAGTGTTGCACGAATGTTCTTTTTCAATCCCAGGTTTTTTGACCGGAGGATTGAAAATACAGCTGCTGCATCTGTAGATGATACAATTGAACCTAGCAGCAATCCTTCATAAAATGTAAAGTCGGTGATCGCCCATATAAAAATACCTACTGATAATGCAGTAAGGAAAACACCTAATGTAGAAAGAGTAAGACCATGCCAGAAAACCGGTTTTATAACCTCCCAGCGTGTCTCGAGTCCGCCTGAGAAAAGTATGAAATTCAAAGCCACAATGCCAATAAAGCGAGTCACAGCCGGATTATTGAAATTGATTCCTCCGACACCTTCCGAACCGGCCAGCATCCCGACTATAACAAACAGGATAAGCGTGGGTACACCCAGACGGTAAGATGTCTTTCCAGCCACAATACTTAATCCCAGAAGAACCGAACCAATGAGAAGAATATTTTCGAGCGTGAGATTCATTTCGGTTTGTAAAATAGTTATTTTATTTTAAAGAAAAACCTGCTGTTGTAACATATGTTACAATTTATAAGCTTCAAAATTGATTTTTTTGTGGAACTTTGGAGAAGGAACTATTCAGTTTATTATATAACTGTTTTAAAGAAAAAAATATTATTAACCAAAAATCATAATCTACAATGAGTATGTTTTGTTTTCAGTGTCAGGAGACCGCAAAAGGAACCGGATGCACTATCTCGGGTGTTTGCGGTAAATCCGAGAAGGTTGCAAATATGCAGGATCTTCTTGTTTTTGTCGTTAAGGGAATATCATTTTACAGTATAAGGCTAAGGGAATTTGGAATTGAAAATGATCCTGCCAACAAGTTCATCGTTGAGAGTCTTTTCATGACAATCACCAATGCAAACTTCGACCAGGAAAGATTTGTAATCAGGATCAGGGAAGGACTGAAGCTGAGGGAAGAGCTGAAAAAATCTTTAATCGGGGCTGGCGGGAAAATACCTGCTGCTCTTGATGAATCAGCAACCTGGACAGGCGAAACAATTGAGGAATTCGAGGCAAAAAATGTCTCAATCGGCGTTCTTTCAACAAAAAATGAGGACATCAGATCTTTAAGGCAACTTGTTACCTACGGGCTTAAAGGAATGGCAGCATATACCGAGCATGCCTATAACCTGGGCTTTGAAGATAAGTCGATTTATAAATTCATCCAGGATGCATTGGTTGCGACTACTGACGACTCTCTCAGTGCTGATCAGCTTGTCGCACTTGTTTTGGAAACTGGCAAGTTTGGTGTTAATGCTATGGCTCTTCTCGATAAAGCCAACACCACAAAATATGGCAATCCGGAAATCACTAAGGTTAATATCGGCGTCAGGAATAATCCTGGTATTCTCATCAGCGGCCACGATCTGAGAGATATGGAAGATCTTCTTAAGCAGACTGATGGAACAGGAGTTGATGTATATACTCACAGTGAAATGCTGCCCGCCAACTATTATCCTGCCTTCAAAAAATATAAGCATTTTGTTGGCAACTATGGCAGTTCATGGTGGAGACAGAAGGAAGAATTTGAAACTTTCAACGGACCCATTCTCTTTACAACCAATTGTATAGTTCCTCCGAGAAAGGAAGCAACATATATTGATAAAGTATATACAACTGGTGCAGCTGGATTTTCAGGATTCAAACATATTTCAGAAAGACCTGCAGGTGGACAGAAGGATTTTTCCCTGATAATTGAACACGCAAAAAAATGCAAGCCTCCTGTCGAAATCGAGAAAGGAGAGATCATCGGTGGATTTGCTCATAACCAGGTTATTGCCCTTGCTGATAAAATTGTTGATGCTGTTAAATCAGGAGCCATTAAGAAATTTTTTGTGATGGCTGGTTGTGATGGCAGGTTCAAAGATCGTAGTTACTATACAGAATTTGCACAGGGTTTGCCGAAAGACACAGTAATTCTTACTGCAGGCTGTGCAAAGTACCGTTATAATAAGCTGCAACTCGGCGATATTAACGGGATCCCGCGAGTTCTTGATGCCGGTCAGTGCAACGATTCATATTCACTGGCAGTCATCGCCCTCAAGCTAAAAGAAGTCTTCAACCTGAATGATATAAACGATTTGCCGATCGCATTTAATATCGCATGGTATGAGCAGAAGGCAGTGATAGTATTGCTCGCACTTCTATATCTTGGCGTGAAGAACATCCACCTGGGTCCTACTCTTCCAGGATTTTTCTCACCAAATGTAGCCAAAGTACTTGTCGAGAAATTTGGTATTGCAGGTATCGGAACCGTTGAGGACGATATAAAATTATTCATGAATTAATTACCAATATAAACTTTCACCCTTCCCCTTAATTTTAAAGGGGAAGGGATGGAGTTAGGGTTCAAAAACAAATATTATATTGCCGATCCTCCCCTCTCCCCGGTCCGGATCCTGATACATTCTTCAAGCGGTGTAATAAAGATCTTGCCGTCACCAACATTACCTTCCTCTCCATCAGTTGTCCTTGCCGATTTTAGAATGGCATCCACAGTAATATCAACGAATGCATCATTTACACCTATTTCAATTTTTATCTTAGGTATCAGATCAGGTATGATTCTTTGCCCCCTGTACATCTCCTCAATTCTTTGCTGGCCATGACCTGACACTCGGCTGACAGTGATTCTGGTAATTTCAGCCGCGATAAGTGCCTCACGTACTTTATCGAGCTGTACTTCGCGTATTATTGCCGTAATTATTTTCATTATGGTATTTTTTACTTTTGGTTTATTTAGCTTGGATTAAGCATTCCATATCCCCTTTCTCCATGATATGATCTGTCAAGACCCGCCATTTCGTCATCTTCAGTTGATTTAAACTTTATGACCTTATTCAGTAAGAATATTATGATGAATGTCATTACAGCTGAAAAAGTTATTGCAATCACGACAGCAAGAGTCTGAACACCAAACTGGTTCCAGACTGACCATGATCCACCATGCGCTGCTGCGGCTTCTTTCATCCAGGAGGGGCGGATAAAAAAGGTCAGCAACAGTGCTCCGGTAATACCTCCGATACCATGAATTCCAAATGCATCAAGGCTATCGTCATAACCCAGCTTGTTTTTTGCCTGGATAGCCATATAACATACTGATGAAGCCAGTATTCCAAGTATCATTGCCCCATAGGGCTGAACTACTCCTGCGGCAGGAGTTACAGCTACCAGTCCTGCAAGTATACCGCTGGCAAATCCAAGAGCAGTGGCCTTTCCCTGGTGGAAAGCTTCAATGACTATCCATGTCATAGCTCCGGCTGCAGCTGCTATCTGGGTGGCTGTTAAAGCCTGGGCAGTGCTGAGCCCGCTGGAGACAGAGCTTCCGGCATTGAATCCAAACCAACCCACCCAGAGTAATCCGGCTCCAAGCATCGTGATTACCAGGTTGTTCGGGCGTATTACCTGATAAGGATAACCACGTCGTGAACCCAGGAATAATGCAGCAATCAGACCGCTTACCCCGGCAGAAATGTGAACAACTGTTCCTCCTGCAAAATCGATTGCTCCTTTGGCGCCCAGTTTAAAGAGGAAACCGTCAGATGCCCATACCCAATGGCAAAGAGGATTATAGACTAAAAGGCTCCATAATGCAATGAAGAAACAGTAAGCCTTGAAATTGACCCGCTCGGCAAAAGCTCCTGCTATCAATGCCGGGGTAATAATGGCAAATTTGAGCTGGAACATTGAGAAAACATATTCGGGAACTTTTGCCTGCAGGATACTTGTATCAATCCCCTTAAGAAAAAAATAGTCCCGGTTCCATCCAAACCACCCTCCCAAGATGTTGTGTCCAAAACACATGCTATATCCCAAAACAACCCACAATACAGTTATAATACCCATCGCAACAAAACTATGCATTACTGTACCAAGTACGTTCTTGGAACGTACCAGACCGCCATAAAACATCGCTAGCCCCGGGACCATAAGTAAAACCAGCGCTGTTGAGGTAAGCATCCATGCGGTCGCTCCGGAGTCAATCTCAGTTCCGTCTGAAGCAATCAATCCCGTTATACCAACAAACAATAATACCAGGGTCAACAGGCTCTTTTTCAATCTTTTTTTCATAGCAGAAAATTTAATAATCCTTAATTACAAATATTAGTAATAACTATCTGGCAGCATCTGTGGAGATGCCATATTCAGTAAATGGATCAAAGTGTAAATCCGACAACAAGGAACATCTGCTTTTTGTCGGGATTAAATATAAGCTGCCCGACTACAGGAATATTGAAAGTATCAGTCACTTTAATCGTCCTTGAGCTCCCAATCCCGAGATTGCAAACAGCAAAATTACTTTCCCCGGTTTCGGAATCATAAGTTAGCCATCCATCGCCGGCACCCAGAAAAATATTGAAGGACTTAAAAGAATACTCTGCCTGGAAATATTTGTCCCCGCCCAATGATCCTACGCCTCCAGCCTTATTGAGAATATAATTGGCTGTCAGGTTGAAATTCCCTGCAGTAAATCCCCCGTTAAATTCAAAGGCATGACTACCTGAAGCCTCAGAGTAGTCATTATATTCAAGTCCCGGAAAATAATAATCTGTAATACCCAGACTAATCCCTGCAGGAAGTTTAGCAGACAGGTAGAGGTCAGCCTCCTGGTACCCTGAAAAGTCAAATGATCCCCAGGCTCCTATTGTTAACCAGTCTTTGGAATACTTCATTGATGGCTGGACCGCTGGTCCCGATCCATATTTCGTACCTCTCCAGATATAATTGCTGTAAAAATCAGAACCAACGCTAAATCCTAATTCAGAACCTTCCTGTGAAAAAACAGAAATAAATGGTAATAATCCGATTGTGACAATTGCTATCATTAACATTCTCTTCTTCTTCATGAATTTATTTTTTAAGCATCCCATAATTTTCAGCGCCAAATATAAAAATCATTTTCGCTTTACCCTAATTATTTTAGGGTATTTTCTATTTTATATACTCTTTTTATATAATATACCCTATTATTATAGGGGGTCACTTGCGTATTTTACATTTATTTCTAATTTGTACTATGTTTATTAGGGGGGTCTGGCTATTTTTATCTATTTTTATCTATCTATTTCTATTTATTTCTTTTTATATATGCCTGGCGAAAGGAATTTTGATCTGCAAAAAACTAGCTAAGTACAGTATCTTTACCTATGTTTGATTAACTGACTTTAACGATTATGAAAAGGAACCCAATAAATTTATTTTTGCTGTCAGGCATAATATTAATCACGAGCTGTACATTTAATAAAAATGCAGTTGTCAAATCTCCGGATGGCATCAACAAATTCGTTATTTCAATCGAGCGGGGTGGTACTGCCCGGAATATTGCCAGCTTTTACCTGGAGGTTGGAAACAAAAAGGTACTTCTTCCTTCATATATTGAGGTAGGACTGAAAGAGATTTCCCTGAATAAGAATCTTAATATTGTCCGAACTGAATCAGCATCATTTAATAACAGCTGGATCAATGTGTTTGGAGAGAAGAGGGAAATTCCCGACAATTACAATGAGATAAAGGTCTTTCTTGAAAACGATGAAATAAAGGTCAATCTTATTTGTCGCGCCTATAATGAAGGTGTCGCATTTGCCTTTGAGTTTCCCGAACAGAACGGTATAGATTCCCTGACTATAAAGGATGAAAGAATAACTTTCAATTTCTTGTCAGACCATTTCGCCTGGTCTGCAGCAAGAGCTCAGGCTCAATACTCAAGGGTTCCTCTCAGCCAAATCGAGAAAGACTGCGAGAGACCTCTCGTTATTGAAATCGATACAAATCTTGTCATAGCGCTGGCTGAAGCAAAGCTCGTCGATTATGCCAGAATGAAATTTAACCCGGATACAACACGTAATTACAATGTAATTACACAACTTGGAAGTGCTGTATATAAGCAACTTCCTTTTCAATCTCCGTGGAGAGTGATCATGATCGGAAAAAATCCAGGAGATCTTCTGGAAAAGAATTATCTCATGCTTAACCTGAATGATTCCTGTGAGATTCCTGACATCTCCTGGATCAAACCCGGCAAGGTACTGCGTGAAGTAACTCTTACAACAGCCGGAGCCAAAGCTGCAATAGACTTCTCATCATCCCATAATATGCAGTATATTGAGTTTGATGCCGGATGGTACGGTCCTGAAAACAATGATCTTTCAGATGCAAGGTCTGTCAATCTCGATCCTGCAAGATCTAAAGGTCCCCTTGATATGGAGGAGGTTGTAAACTATGCTAAATCAAAGAACATCAAAATACTTCTTTATGTAAACAGGAGGGCCCTGGAAAAACAACTCGATGAACTGCTTCCCATCTACAAAAATTGGGGGATTGCCGGTATAAAGTTCGGATTTGTACAGGTCGGGACACAGGATGCGACCAGATGGCTCCATGAATCAATAAAGAAAGCAGCAGCATTTCAGATGGTTGCAGACGTCCACGATGAGTACCGTCCCACCGGATTTTCGAGAACATATCCGAATTTCCTTACAATGGAAGGAATACGCGGAGACGAAGAGAGTCCTTCAAATCATCACACTCTAATTACGATGTTTACACGGATGCTTGCCGGTCAGGGAGATAATACAATCTGCTATTACAATGAAAGGGTCGATAAAAAAATGGGATCTCACGCATCCCAGCTGGCAAAAGCAGTCTGTATTTTCAGTCCTCTGCAATTTCTCTACTGGTACGACAAGGCTGCTCCTGCCCTTGTCAAAAATGATGGGTTGTGGGGAGCAACAAACTATATTGGTAATGAACCGGAACTGGAATTCTTCGACAATGTGCCAACTGTATGGGATGAAACAAAAGTATTGTATGCAAAAATCGGGGAATATGGAGTCATAGCAAGAAAAAAAGATGATGAATGGTTCATTGGCGGGATTAACGGAGAACACGCTTTAACCCTCGATCTGAACTTCTCATTCCTGGATCCGGATAAGGATTATTCAGCAAAAATCTATTCTGATGATCCGGCAGTCAATACCCGGACTCACGTAAGAACAGACAGTACCACAATTAACAGTAAAACTCTTTACCCTGCAAGTCTTAAAGCAAATAACGGGATTGCGATTCATTTGAAGCCAAAAATATAAGGGCTAAAGCCCCGGCACCTCTATCTGCTTTAACCACGGCCTTAAGGCTGTGGTTTGTTCCTACAGGAAATTCTTATCGAGAAATTCCTGAAACTTCTCTTTATACTGATCACTTACAGGGATATAGGTTTTACCAAAAACAATCCTGCTTCTTTCAATTGTATCAATTTTCTCAAGATTCACGATGAATGACCGGTGAACGCGCATAAACTTTAATTCTGGCAGTTTTGACTCAAGGAGCTTCATAGTTGTAAGCGACATAACAGGCTTGACTGAATTTTGTGTATAAACCTTCACATAATCTTTCAGCCCTTCGATATAAAGAATATCGTTGAAATTAATGCGCTTGATTTTGTAATCTGATTTGAGAAAGAGAAATTCGTTATTTGTATCTACCTGATCAGGAACGCCTTTCTCCAGTTTTATCAGTTTCTGGACTTTTTGTACTGCCTTCAGGAACTCTTCATAGCTGAATGGCTTCAGAAGGTAATCAACTACGTCCAGCCTGAACCCATCAAGGGCATACTTCTCATATGCAGTTGTGAATATTACTTTCGGCCCCTTTGCCATCGACCGGGTAAATTCAATACCGGAAAGATCAGGCATCTGGATATCAATGAAAATCAAATCAACATTCTCTCTTGCAATAAAGTCCATTGCATCGAGAGGATTATCGAACTTCCCCAGCAAATCTAACCAGGGGGTTTTTTCAATATACCCTGTAACGAGTTGTAAGGCAAGAGGTTCATCGTCGATAGCAATAGTGTTTATCATCATTCAGATTTAATGGTAAGGAGTACCCCAAATGCATTTTCCGATTTTTCAATCTTTAATTCATGATGACCGGGGAAAAGCAGATTTAGTCTTTTACTGACATTTTCAAGACCAATACCCGAATTTCCGGTGGTTGCTTCATCTTTCATCTTAAAAAGGCTGTTCGCGCATCTGAAAGTTATTGATTCTTTGGTTACCATCATACTAATATCAATAAAGGACTTTTCGCGGTAGCTTATTCCATGCTTGAAAGCATTTTCAATAAAAGGAATAAATAACAGGGGGGGAATGCTTTTGTCTTCGTATTTTTTAGGAAAGGAGACTGAAAGTTTGATCTTGTCATTCACCCTTAATTTCATAAGATCGATATAATTATTCATAAAATCAATCTCATTGCTTAACCTGGTATTTCCCTGTTCCGACTCATAGAGGAGATATCTCATCAGTTTTGACAATTTTAGAACTGCTTTTTGAGAATCTTCCTGATTAATGCTGATGAGCGAGTAAATATTATTGAGAGTGTTGAAAAAGAAATGAGGGCTTATTTGGCTTTTAAGAAAAGCTAGTTCAGAATTCAGCTTTTCCTTTTCGGTCTCCTTCTGGAGCTCCTCTATCTGTGAATTTCGTTCGAGGACTCTCAGACCGAGGCTGAAAAAAACAAGGAACAACGAAGTGAATCCATAATTGTAAAGATGCATGCCACGGAAGGGAGGCCCTGGTCGCGCCAGTGAGGCTCCGCCTACCGGAGGCAACATTCTGCCAGGCTCTCCGGGTTGCCTGTCGATTTGTTCAGGCTGAACTGTGCCTGATTGATATTTAAAAACCAGTTTGTTTGAAATATCCGATATAAAATAAAAGCAGGCAATCAAAACCAGAACTGACAGATAATACCTGTATTTTTTCTTACCAAAAAAGAATTTTGGCACCAGGATAAGATAATTCACATAGAAAATTATCCCGCATATTAATGTATTGATATAATAAAGCCATATGAAATCTTTCCCGATCTGCCACCGTTCAATGAAATAGAGAGGCAATCCGATCAATATTGTCCAGGCCAGAAGATGCAGGATTACCTTGATAAAATTACCTTTAAGAAAATTCCTTTTCATCCGGTTTGTATTATTCGTACCTCAGAGCATCAATCGGATTCAGATTAGCTGCCTTACGTGCAGGATACCAGCCAAAGAATACGCCTATTATAAAACAGACAGCAAAAGCAAGTATAACAGATTGAGTTGTAACCACTGTCGGACTGCTCATCAGCGTTCCCGCAACCTTAGCAATCAGGTAACCAAAAAACACTCCTAGTGCTCCACCTAATATACTCATTATTATTGATTCAACGAGGAATTGTCTTAGAATATCCTGGCTTCTGCCTCCTATTGACATTCGAAGTCCTATTTCGCGGGTACGTTCCGTAACTGAAACGAACATTATGTTCATAATGCCAATACCGCCCACAAGAAGTGAAATTCCTGCTATTGCTCCCAGTAAATATGTCAGAATATCAGTAATTGTCCCAACTGTTTCGAGAAGTTCGGACTGCGACATCACCCTGAAATCATCTTCTTCCGATTCTTTTAGCTTATGGGTTCTCCGGAGTATATCTGTTACCTCGTCAATTGCAGCTGCGCTTTTTTCCTCAGTGACAGCCGAAGCATAGATTCCGTTAATGTAGTCGATTGCCGCCAGCCGGCGCTGTACTGTTGTATAGGGAGCAAGAATAAGATCATCC
>Ga0326726_10005236_pt1 | contig 11774 bp, 7 predicted proteins | sample MHFenrmetagenome_2_FD_207603 | JGI IMG/M metagenome (GOLD analysis project Ga0326726, IMG submission 207603) | Lab enriched peat soil microbial communities from Michigan Hollow, Ithaca, NY, United States - MHF15MN | ecosystem: Environmental > Terrestrial > Soil > Wetlands > Peat | place: USA...
CACGGTTGCCGGCCCGCATCCCTATCCGGCAATGGTGCGCGATTTCCAATCGATCATCGGCCGCGAAACACGTGAACAAATGCAGGTCGCCGAAGGCCGGCTCCCCGATTCGCTGATTGCCTGCATCGGTGGCGGCTCCAACGCCATGGGCCTGTTCCATCCGTTTCTCGATGAGCGCGCGATCGAAATCTACGGTGTGGAGGCGGCCGGGCACGGATTAAAAAGCGGCAAGCACGCGGCCTCGATTGCCGGCGGGAAGCCCGGCGTGCTGCACGGCAATCGGACTTATCTGCTGATGGACGATGACGGCCAGATCGAAGAAGCGCATTCGATTTCCGCTGGTCTCGACTATCCCGGCATCGGCCCCGAGCACGCCTGGCTCAAGGATATGGGCCGCGTGAAATTCCTTTCGGCTACAGACGACGAAGCGGTGGCGGCGTTCCAACTGTGCAGCAAGCTCGAAGGCATCATCCCGGCTTTGGAAGCGGCGCATGCCTTGGCCAGAGTGCCGGAGATTGCTGCGAGGAAGCCAAAAGATCATCTGATGGTGGTCAACCTTTCGGGCCGCGGCGATAAGGACCTCGCATCGGTCGAAGCATTTGTCGGAAGTAAAGGCCGATGAGCACGCGAATCGAGAAGCGCTTCGCTATTCTGAAAAAAGAGGGTCGCGCCGCGCTGGTGACGTTCACCATGGCGGGCGATCCCGATTACGAAACCTCACTCGCAATTGCCAAAGCTTTGCCGAGCGCAGGGGCCGATATCATCGAACTTGGCATGCCATTCACCGATCCGATGGCGGATGGTCCCGCGATCCAGGCGGCGGGCTTGCGTGCGCTCAAATCGGGCCAGCGCATGACCAAAACCTTGGCGATGGTACGAGAATTCCGCAAGACAGATGACGAAACACCCATCGTACTGATGGGCTACTACAACCCAATCTACATCTATGGCAACGACCGCTTCCTCTCCGATGCCAAGGCGGCTGGCGTTGATGGGCTCATTGTCGTGGACTTGCCGCCGGAGGAGGACGAGGAGTTATGCCTGCCGGCATTGAAAGCAGGGCTTAACTTCATTCGGCTGGCTACCCCTACAACCGACGACAAACGCCTGCCCACAGTGCTCACCAATACCTCCGGCTTTGTCTACTATGTGTCGATTACAGGCATCACCGGTGCAGCTGCGCCGGATACTGGCAAGGTGATGACCGCAGTTGCGCGCATCAAGCGGCACACCAAGCTTCCGGTTGCGGTCGGTTTTGGAGTGAAGACAGCCGAACATGCCCGCGCCATTGCGGAGGGTGCTGACGGTGTTGTGGTGGGTTCTGCGCTGATCGATATTTTGCGCCAAAGCCTCGATAAGAACGGCAAGCCCGGTCCCGGAGCGGTGAATGCAGTGACCAAATTGGTATCCGTGCTTGCGCAAGGCGTACGTTCGGCACGCCGTGTGGCGGCAGAATGAACATTCGGCCAAGGTGGCGGTTATAATTTCGTCAAATCGGGCCTATATAGGCGCGCCATGAACTGGATTTCCAACGTCGTCCGGCCGAAGATTCGCAGCTTCCTGCGTCGCGAGACGCCGGAAAATCTCTGGATCAAATGTCCGGAGACCGGCCAGCTCGTCTTTTACAAGGACGTTGAGGCCAACCAGTTCGTCATCCCCAGTTCAAATTACCACATGCGGATCAGTGCGCCGGTGCGGCTGAAGGCCATGTTCGACGGCGGGGAATTTGAAGATGTAGCGCTGCCTGAAGTGCCGATCGATCCGCTCAAGTTTCGCGACGAGCGCCGGTATGCCGACCGTCTGAAAGATGCGCGTGCCAAGACCGGGTTGCAGGACGCGGTTAAACTCGGCATCGGACGGCTGGAAGGCCAGATGGTTACGATCGCCGTTCAGGATTTCGACTTCATGGGCGGTTCGCTTGGTATGGCGGCTGGCGAGGCAGTGATCACCGGCCTGGAGACCGCTGTACGCCGGCAGACGCCTTTTATCATGTTCGCAGCGTCCGGCGGCGCACGCATGCAGGAAGGTATCTTTTCGCTTATGCAGCTTCCGCGCACGACGGTTGGCGTGCAGATGCTGCGTGAGGCGCGGAAGCCTTACATCGTTGTTCTTACCAACCCGACCACTGGCGGCGTCACCGCTTCTTACGCGATGCTTGGTGACGTGCAGATTGCCGAACCCGGTGCGCTGATCGGGTTTGCAGGACCGCGAGTGATCGAACAAACGATCCGCGAGAAATTGCCGGAGGGCTTTCAACGCGCCGAATATCTCTCGGAACACGGCATGGTCGACATGGTAGTTCACCGGCACAAATTGCGCGCAACCCTCGCTGAATTATGCCGCTTGCTCACCAGAGCTCCGGCGTTGGCCAGCCAGCAGCAACTGCCGGTTCCCGCGCATGGGTGAATGAGTTCGGGCCTTCATCATCCGCGAAAGCGGATGATGAAGCAGCCTCGGTGTTCTAATATCGAAAATGATGCTGATGAGCGAATGCCCTGCCTTCGCGGGGCATGACAGATGAAGATTGCATGTCACCAGTCGACTCCATCGTTGCACGATTGACGGCGCTGCATCCCAGGCGCATCGACCTGTCGCTCGACAGGCTGCAGCGGCTGCTTGCCGCGCTCGATCATCCTGAGCGAAAATTGCCGCCGGTGATTCATGTCGCAGGCACAAACGGCAAGGGTTCCACGATAGCCTTCCTGCGCGCGATCCTGGAGGCCGCGGGCAAGCGTGTGCACACATACACATCACCGCATCTGGTGCGTTTCAACGAGCGCTTCCGGATCGGCAAGCCTGGCGAAGGCAAGCTGGTTTCCGACGAAGAACTGATGGCAACCATGGAGGAATGCGAGCGGGCCAATGCGGGCGCACCCATCACCGTCTTCGAGATTACGACCGCGGCGGGCCTGCTCCTGTTTGCGCGCCATCCTGCCGATGCGCTGCTGTTGGAAGTCGGGCTTGGCGGGCGGTTGGATGCGACAAATGTCGTCGACAATCCTTTGGTCACAATCATCACTCGCATTTCGATCGATCATACCGATTTTCTTGGCGATTCCCTGGAGAAGATCGCGGTCGAAAAGGCCGGCATCATCAAACGAGGTGTGCCGGCCGTTATTGCTTCACAACATCGCGATGCGTTGGCAGTAATTGAACGACAGGCAGCCAAACTCGGCGCGCCACTGAAGATCGCCGGTGAGGATTGGACCGCTACCGAGGAGCGCGGACGGCTTGTCTATCAGGACGAGGCAGGATTGCTCGATTTGCCGCCTCCGAAACTTTATGGCCGGCATCAATTCGAGAACGCTGGTTTGGCAATCGCCGCGCTGCGTACAGCCGGACAATTCGGCATTCCGTCAGCCGCTTTCGACGCCGGCATGGTGAAGGCCGACTGGCCCGCGCGGCTGCACCGGCTTGCTCATGGCGCGCTGGTTGAGCTCGCGCCGGCCGGCAGCGAGTTGTGGCTGGACGGCGGACACAATCCGGATGGAGGCCGCGCAATTGCGGCAACGCTGGCCGATCTCGAAGAGCGTGTCTCGCGGCCGCTGGTGCTGATCGTCGGGATGCTGGCGAGCAAGGATTGCGCAGGGTTCTTGAATAATTTCGCGGGACTTGCGCGCCGCATGATTGCGGTGCCGGTGCCGGGTGTCGAGAAAGGGCTGAGTGCGGAAGTTTTGGCCGACACCGCGCGCGGCATTGGCCTGTCGGCCACGAGCCGCGACAATCTGTCCGAAGCGCTTGAAGCGGTGCGCAAGCTCGATCTCGATCCGCCGCCGCGCATCCTTATCACCGGGTCGCTTTATCTTGCGGGCGAAGTGCTGCGCGCGAATGGCACGCTGCCGGCTTGAATCGAAACGGCCGGCTCTGGGCCGGCCGTTCGGAAAACTTTTTTGCGCCGCTAGACTGCGCCGCTGATCCACTGATGCAGCTTCTGTTTCGGCGCGGCGCCGACCTGGCGCGAAGCAATCTCGCCGTTCTTGAACAGCATCAGCGTCGGGATCGACATGATGCCATATTTGGCGGCGGTATTTGGATTTTCGTCGACGTTAAGCTTGACGATCTTGACCTTGTTGCCGAGCTGGCCCGCGATTTCTTCCAGCGCCGGAGCGATCATACGGCAGGGACCGCACCATTCCGCCCAGAAGTCGACGACGACCGGTTCGGCAGATTTCAACACGTCCGATTCAAAGCTGGAGTCCGACACTTTGCCGACGGCCATGACGATTACCTCTTGTGATTGGGCGGGGAGAATCGCTCCCCAAAATTGCGAGGGCAGGAAGCTATGAATGCGGTCCCGCACCGTCAAGGCGCTCTCACGCGGAGGTGACCCGATCGAGGGCGCCCTCAAGGGTATCTGGGGAAAGCTCCATAAGATCAGGCACTTCCGTCCAGATCAGGGCGGCGCGAACGGGGCGGTCTGGGTACAATTTCATAACGACCGCGCGATAGAGCGCAAGCTGGCGGACGTAGCCTGGCGGCACCTCGTCGATTTTTCGCGGCGCTGGCCGGTTGGTCTTGAAATCGGCGATCAAAACCGCGTCTTTCGTGACGGCGAGGCGATCGACTTGGCCGGACACGCGTTTATCCGTGCCAGAGATTGTGAGCTTGCCAACGATCGGAACCTCGGCGCGGCTGCCGGGCGCGAACAGTGCGGCGAAGTCCTTACTCTCGATCAGAAGCAGCACCTCCCGAAGCAGAATCGCGCGCTGGTCGGCTGATAGTCCGTCACCTCTGCGCGAAAGGAATTGGCCCGCCACTTTTTTTCTTTGCGCCACCGGGATATCCGGCAGTGACTGCAACAAGCGGTGCGACAGCGTGCCGCGCAGGCGCGCCGACTCTCGCTCGGTGCTGCCGGCGACACGGCGTGGCTCGTCGTCGGTCGGATCGGATGGCCGCAGGACTGCCATCGCCGGCGGCGAAGGGAGCGCGTTTGCCGTGAGCCATGACGGCAGTAATACCTGCTGCTTCGGTGCAGGTGGGCCGTCATCCGTTACAGTCGGAGCGCCCTTGCGGAAACGCCAGATCTTGCCGTCGGCGTCGCTGTCTTCTTCCGACAGGGGTTGCAGCGCGCTAAGCACGAGGTCGTGCCAACAGCCTTCGGGCGCTTTATTGACGCCCTTGGCACCGCAAACAATCAATCGCTCCTCGGCGCGCGTCAGCCCGACATACAAAAGGCGGCGATATTCGTCGCGGGCCGCTTCGATCGCCTGCGTGCGTGCCTGCACCATCGGTCCGGCATCCTTGTCCTTGGCGACACCCCAGATCAAAGCGGTCGCATCAGGCGGCGCGCCGGTGATCGGCGCGATCAGCAGACGCGGCGGATGCGCCCCTTCCGGCCGGGTCGTGGTGTGATCGATGAGAATGACGTTTCTCGCTTCAAGTCCCTTGGCGCCGTGCACGGTCATCACGCGCACTTCGTCGCGTGCCATCTCCATGTCGCGCTTCACTTCGCTCTGCGCCGCCCGAATCCAATTGAGGAAGCCCTGCAGCGACGGTGTCTCACGTTGCTCGTAAGACAGCGCCAGGTCGAGAAATTCATCGAGGGGATCGGAGGCCTCAACGCCAAGTCGCGTCAGAAATTGCGCGCGGCCTTTACGTGCTCCGAGCACGTGTGCGTAGAACGCAAACGGCGACAAAATGCGCGCCTTTTGCGCCAACGCGTCGAGCGTCGACGAGGCTGCGTCAAATGCCGCATCTTCACCGGCTTTTGCGCGCAGCGCCGACCGCAATGGCCCCTTGCGCTGATAGGCAAGTCTATAAAGCTTCTCGTCATCGAAACCGAACAGCGGACTTTTTAACACGGTCGCCAGGGCGAGATCATCGTCCGGCAACAGTAATGCGTCGCCGAGCACCAACAGGTCCATAATCGCGATGTGTTCTGTCAGCACCAGCCGGTCAGCGCCCGCGACCTCGATCTGCGCCCGCTTGAGGGCGCGGATCACCGCCTCGAACATCGGGCCGCGCTGCCGTACCAGGATCAGCACCTCGCGCGGCCGCGTGCCCTTCGCGATCCAGCCTTTCACGGTGCGTGCGATCTTGGCAGCAAGCTTGACCGAGGGGCTGGTCTCGCTGGTGGTGTCGAACGGCGCGTCCCATCCTTCCTTGCCGGCGTCTTTCTCGTCAGGCCCGGTCAGTTCCCAGATTTCGACTTCACCAGGCACCGCATCCGGCAAGGCCTGATGCACGGTCCAGGTCGGATCGGCGGTCAATCCGCCGAATGCGGCAGGCTGCTTGAACACCAGATCGACGGCGTTGAGTACGCCGATCGCGGAGCGGAATGAAAAGTCGAGCCGTTCGACCGCAAACGCGACTTCGCTCGTCTCGTGCAGCGCGCGGAAATGATCGCGCATTTCAGCGAATTTGTGCGGCACGGCGCCCTGGAACGAGAAGATCGATTGCTTTTCATCACCGACCGCAAACAATGTACGGCGCACATTGTCGCGCGCGCCACCCGGCAGGAATTCGGCAACGAGGATCTTGATGATCTCCCATTGCTTGTCGCTGGTGTCCTGCGCCTCGTCGACGAGCACGTGGTTGATGCCGAGATCGAGCTTGTAGAGCACCCAGGCCGCCGCTGTGCTCTTGGTGGACGCATCGCGGAGCAGGATGAGGGCCTTGTCGATCAGGTCCTCGTAGTCGAGCAGGCCGCGGCGGTCTTTTTCCGCGCGATAGCGGTCTATCACCGCTGCAGCGACCGTGATCAGCGCCGCGCTGCGATCGCGCGCGTGCAGGGCGAATTGGCGTGCGAGCAATTGGCACACGCGCTCTCTTTCAGCGTTAAGGCGCGCTGCCCATTGCGGATTGGCATCGGCAAGCTTCTTGGTCAGGACACTGGCGCGGCCTCGGCGATCGCCGGTGCAAAACACATCGAGATAATTTTCGAGCCGTTCGCGCCCCGCAGAGCGCACAGCGCTGGAGAGTGAATCGGCACGCTCCTTGTCGGTTTTGGAGCCTGTAGAAAAGACATCGATCAAAGTCGGCCATTCGCTCGGGGGAATGAGCGAGGCAGAAAGGTATTCGTGTTCAATGGCTTGGATGCTGTCACCTGGCGCTAGCCCGAATGTCCCGGACAATTCATCGATCGCCTGCTGGACGCCGCCGGCGCGCCCGGTCCACTCCGTGATCAGGTCGCGCTTGCCGATCGTTTCCGCGATCACCTCCTTGAAGGTGACATCGGCCGCGGCGGTGATGGCGGCGGCCAGCGCCTTGCCGAGCGCGCCGTCAGGTTTGGTGGCGCCTTCAAGCAGCACTTCCAGTGTGAGCTCGTTGAGCAGTTGCGAGGTTGCGGCCTCGTCGAGCACCTCGAAGCGGGCCGCCACGTCGGCTTCGAATGGAAACTGGTGCAGCAGGCGCGTGCAGAACGCGTGAATGGTCTGCACCTTCAGCCCACCCGGCGTTTCCAGCGCATTGGCGAACAGCCGTCGCGCGATAGCGCGCCGTGCTGCGTCGGGCGCCTTGCCGGTGGCGAGCCTGATCTTCTCGTCGAGCGCGTCGTCGTCGAGGGCAGTCCATTCCGCGAGCGTGTTGAACACGCGGGTCGCCATGTTGGCGGCGGCAGCCTTGGTAAAGGTGATGCACAGGATCTTCGCCGGGTCTTCGCCGCGCAGCAGCAGATTGATGACTCGCTGCACCAGCACATGTGTCTTGCCGGAGCCGGCATTGGCGGAGACGAATACCGAGCGCTCGGGATCGGCGGCCGCGATCTGGCGGGCCTTGGCGGCATCCGGAACCTGACGGGCGAGGCTCACGGGTCCACCTCGCTTTCGCCACCGGAGGCCGCCCATTCCTTGACGCGCGCGAGATGGTCGTAATCGCCGTAGTGCTTCTTCCACATCGGGTGGACGAGCGAACGGTATGGTTCGCCGCCGACAAGAAATCTTTGTGCAATGCCGGTGAGTTTCTGCAACGCGATGTCGGCGCAGCTGTCGGGCGTGCCGTCGGTGAACCTGATGGTCTTTGGTTCACCCGGCGGATCTCCGCCCTTCAACCGCACATAACCGATCTCGGACACGGAGCCGGCGGCAATGCCGGGGAAACCGCCGTTGCGCAGAATGGCCGCTTCCAGAGTAAGTTGCGGCGCCAACCCGCTGCGCACTTGCGGCTCGGTCGGCGGCTGTCCGGTCTTGTAGTCAAGGATGGCGTAGCTGCCGTCGGCGCGCCGCTCGATGCGGTCGGCGCGCGCCGTAAGAAGGAATCCGGCCTTGCCGAGCGCGATCGAATGCTTTCCCGAAAGTTCGGCGAAGATCTTGGTCGCGCCGGCGCGGCGCTCGCGTTCCCAGCCTTGGAACCAGCCGGCAATGCGCAGGAAACGCGTCCACCAGAATGCGCGTGCTTCTTCGTAGTCTTTCAGCGGGGCGAAATGCTTCTCGCCGCGCGCAACAAGCTCGCGCGTAACATCCGCGGGCAACGCATCGGCGAACGTCTTTGTGAATTCGCCGATCGCTTCATGAATGAAAGTGCCACGGTCGGCTGCGCCGGGCGGCGTGTCGATAGCTTCGAGCGGGAATAGCCGCAGCACATGTTTGGCGTAGATCGTGTAGGGATCGCGCAGCCAATTCTCGATGTCGGTGACGCTCAATTGCGCTGGCCGCGCCTCCGGCGGCGGCACCGGTTGCGGTCGCGGCGCAGGCGAAACCTTGGTGGGATGATCCAGCGCGCGCACGTAATTCGTATAGATAGCGCCGCGCGCCTTGGCTGCTTGCCAGCGCCTTTCGCCGGAGACTGCCGCCAGACGCTGCATGAAACGGGAGCTGACCGTTGGCGCGCCCGCCTGCTTGGCGGCGCGTGTGAGGATGACCTCGGGCGCGCCTAGTGCTTGCGCGAAGTCATGCGCCGACAGACCGATGCGGAGCTCCGGCAGATTGAGGCCGAGATCAAGCCGCATCGGACGGCTCAGCCACGGATCGCTGCGGGTATCGGGCGGCCAGGTGCTCTCATTGAGGCCGCCGAGCACAATGCGGTCGACGTTCTGCAGCCGCGCTTCCAGCAGGCCGAAAATCCGTACGCGCGGATTTCCGATTTCGGCACGCCGCTCGGCCCGATCCGATAAGAGCAGATGAAAAACCTCTGGGTAATCGGCCGCCGCCAGTTCAAGCGTTTGCGAGGCCTGGCTTTCGGCGAGTGTCTCGAAAGCGCGCAGCAATTGCCGGCCGTCGGTGCCGGCGTACGCAGCAATCGCCTTGCCATCGTCTGCAAGCGCCTCGAGCGCCTTGGCATGCGCTTGCACCAGCGTGAACAGGCTATGGAGATTGCGGCCGAGTGCCTCCAATGGGGCCAGCGCTTGCGCGAGCATTTCAACCAGGCGTTTGGCCGCATCAAGGTCGGCCGCCACCACGAAGCTGCGCGGATCATTGCGGTGCAGCTCATCGCGCATTGCCTTGAAGCTTGAAAGCGCATGCACGAGGCCTGCCGAGCCGCGCCGCGGGCGAGGACCGCGCAACACTGCGCGCTCGAGCGCCGCGATCGCACGCGCATGTGCGCCGGCTTCGGCGCCGAGCCGCAACAAGGTATGTTTGAGCAGCGCCAGCAGCGGCGCTGGTTCGAGGCCTCCCACTGCAGCTTCCGCCACGAGGCGCGCAAAGGTCCCGGCGGGTGTGTCGGCGAGCGCATCGCCACCGGAATCATCAACCTCGACCTGCCAACGCTCGAGCGCGGCCACAACGCGCCGTGCCAATCCGCGGTCGGGCGTCACCAGCGCGGCAGTCTTGTGCGGGGTCTCGACCGCCTCGCGCAGGCACACCGCGATTGCCAGCGCTTCCTCTTCTGCGTTGGCCGTCTCGATCACGCTCAAGCCGTCCATTGCCTTGTCGGCAGCGGCGGCGAAATCAGCGGCCTTGAAGCAAGTTTGCCAGCGATCGGTTGTTGCGGCAGGCCGCATCGCTTCCGATGCCAGCAACTCACGCCCATGCGCGGCCGGAACGGCAAGCTGCTTCACGGCGTCGCGCGCAATGCCGATCCGCGCCAGCAAGGCCTGCATGGCGAATTGTGGATGCACGACGCCGGGTCCGCTTTTCTCATCCGCGCGGGCCGTGATCCCGCGCCACGATTCCTCGTCGAGTAGGGTATCGAGGCCAGGCAGCACGACCGCACCGTGTGGGAGCTGCGCGATCGCCGCAAGCAGCTTTGCCGTTGCCGGCATTGAACCGGTCGAACCGGCGGCAATCACGGGCTGGTTGCCGCCGGCGAGGCGCTTCATCTCGGCCTCGATCAGACGGTCGCGCCGCTCGGCGGCATCGATTTCGTTGCGTTCCTTAAGGCGCTCCGGCCAGTAGTCGCGGGCGATCTTGAGGAAATCGAGGGTGAGCTGCCAATATTTGTCGAACTGATCCGGCACCAGGCTGTCGAGCCGCTGCCAGTCCATCTTGCGGGTGATGGCGTCGTCAATCAGCCGGGCAAGATCATCGGCGAGCGCGAGCGCGGCGGCGGGTGTGTTGGCGATCAGCGGTGCGCCTTGTTCAGGCCGGATCGCGGCGGCCCAGCGCACGATCAGTTGCGCCAGCAAGAGCCGCCGGTCGAGTTTTCCGATCGCGGGCGGAAGCGCCAGCGCGTCTTCGGCCAGCTCCGCAGTCGCGGTTTCAGCGAAAATGATCTCGTCCTCGTCGAGATCGCCGAGCGCGACGATACTCGGCAGGATCGCAGCTTGTCCGTCAAATGCGGCGACGAAGGCGTCGCGCGCCAGCTGGCAGGCCCGTCGGGTCGGCAGATAGAGCGTGGCGCGTGCAAGCTCGAGCGGATCGCGCGACGCCGGAAAGCCATTCACCAGGCGGCCGTCACGCAGGGCCCCGATCAACACCGGTAGGAATGGCGCTGACGCGGGAATGTTGAAGACGTTGGGGCCGGTGGTCATCGGTGAAGCATACAGAAGAATTCAGGTTGTGCTCGCCTTGATAGCGGCCTCTGCCAAGGCGATTGCCTCCGGCGAGCCGACATGCATCCACAGGCCTTGCATCCGAAGACCGTACAGACGATGTGCTTGCGACGCTTTGTCGAACAATGTCGTCAAAGAAAGTTCCCCGTCCGGTGCGCCCTTGAACAGGGCGGGCGACAGAATTGCGGCGCCGGCATAGACGAAGGGCGCGACCTCCTGCTCCGCCCGCTTGTGCAAACGGCCGTCGGCCGCCATGGCGAAGTCGCCGCGCCCGGAATAGCCGATGCTGCCGGCCGTGGGTGCAAGCAGCAATAGTGCGTCCATTTCGAGAGGGTCGAAGGCGTCGGCGAGCCGCGCGAGATTGGGCTTTACGCCATCAATCCAGATGGTGTCGGAATTGACGTGAAAGAAAGGCGTATCGCCCAATTGGGACAAGGCCTTCTTGACGCCGCCGCCGGTGCCGAGCAGCAGTCCGCGCTCGTCGGAGATAACGATCTCAGGTTTCTTTCGGTGCGCCAGATGGTGCTGCATCTGATCGGCAAGGTGGTGCACGTTGACGACCGCGCGTTCAACGCCAGCCTCCGCCAGTCGATCCAGCACATGGTCGATGAGCGGCCTGCCGGCAACTTTCACCAATGGTTTCGGGAGCGTGTCCGTGAGTGGACGCATACGCGTGCCAAGCCCTGCGGCGAGAATCATGGCGCGGCGCGGAACGACTTTTGTTTGTGGTGAGGCCATCCGTCAGACTTTCAGCGGCGGCACATTGGCGCGATACCACGCCGCAAGGGGCGCCAATGCGGGATGCGCCAGCGAGCGCTGCAGATAGGCCCAAACGCGCGGGAGATGCCGCAAGTATTGCGGCTTGTGGTCACGTCGCTCCAGCCGCGCGAAGATACCGAGGATTTTG
>Ga0326726_10005237_pt1 | contig 11774 bp, 12 predicted proteins | sample MHFenrmetagenome_2_FD_207603 | JGI IMG/M metagenome (GOLD analysis project Ga0326726, IMG submission 207603) | Lab enriched peat soil microbial communities from Michigan Hollow, Ithaca, NY, United States - MHF15MN | ecosystem: Environmental > Terrestrial > Soil > Wetlands > Peat | place: USA...
TGTTTGACTTGTCCGGCCATGACGGCACGAGTGACGCCTTCGGCCTTGAAGGTGTCGATGAGCTTGGAGAGTTCGCCGAGGGACAGCCAGTGGACGGAGGCCGCGCTCTTGGCCTCAATTTCCGGACTTGTTTCTTCCTTGATGGCGGCAACGATGACTTCGTAGCCCTGAGCGCGCGCCGCCTCCAGCACGAGGAACGGGAAGGTGCCGTTGCCGGCGATAAGGCCGAGTTTCGGGCTGGTGCCCACTACTTGATCACCCCGCGCTCCGACTCCTCGATAAACCGGATCAGCCGATCCACATCTTCCCCTCTATCGGCTTCCGCCTTCATTTTTTCCAGCGCTTGCGACGTGTTCAACTTCGACGCCAGCAGCAAGCGATACGCGTGATGCAGCTTCTTAATCCGGTCTTTCGAGAATCCTCGGCGCTCGAGGCCGACTGCATTCAATCCGTAAGCACGGGTTCCGCGCTCGGCAGACGTTTTCGAAAATGGCAGCACGTCGCGCGTAACGGTTGAACCTCCGCCGATGATGGAGTGTGTCCCGATGCGGACGAAGTGATGCACGGGGCAGAGCGCGCCGACGTTTGCCCAGTCTTCGACGGTGACATGTCCGCCCAGCGTTGCGGCGTTGGCCATGATGATGTGGCTGCCGATCTGGCAATCGTGCGCGATGTGAGTGTAGGCCATGATCAGATTGTGGTCGCGGATCCTGGTTACACCACCGCCCTTCACCGTGCCACGATTGATAGTGACAAACTCGCGAATCACGTTGTGGTTGCCGATTTCGAGGCGCGTCGGTTCGCCGGCATAGCTGATGTCCTGCGGCGCCAGGCCGATCGAGGAAAAGGGAAAGAATCCGTTATTGGCGCCAATTTTCGTGGGGCCTTCGATCGCGACGTGCGAAAGCAGGCGGCAGTCCTCGCCCAGTTCGACCTCCGGGCCGATTACGCAGTAGGGACCAATCTTGCAGGAGGGGTGAATCTTGGCCTTGGGATCAACGATCGCCGTGGGATGGATGGACATAAGTGGTCAGTGGCCGGTGGCTAGTGGTCAGTAAACATGGCGAAGGCAGTCTGCGGCTTGGCTGACCACTGACCACTGCCCACTACTCGGCCTCCGCATTGCTACCACCCATCACGCGCGGCACCAACCGGCAGGTCACGGTCGCTTCGGCCGCGACTTTATCCCCGATGTAGGCCTTGCCTTCGAGCCGTGCGGCGGTGACCCGCCACGCCCGCACTTCGACTTCGATGCGCAACTGGTCTCCGGGCAGCACGGGCCGCCGGAAGCGCGCCTTTTCGATCCCGGTGAAGACCATGAGCAGTTCGTCGCGGTTGGGGACCTCGGTCAGCAGCAGCAATCCGCCTGCCTGCGCGATCGCTTCCACGATCAGCACGCCCGGCATGATCGGCTTTTCCAGGAAATGTCCCTGGAAGAAGGGCTCGTTGATGGTGACGTTCTTCAGCGCCACAATGCGCTTCATGCGCTCCAGTTCGACGACGCGATCGATCAAGAGAAACGGGTAGCGGTGTGGCAGGATGTTGAAGATATCGCCAATATCCAGCGTGGTTTTGGCGGACGCTGTCGCTTCCGTGGTGGTGTGGGCCGGGTTCGTCATACGGTGGTTTCGAGCGAAGATTATACTGTAGCGCACGCTCCACGGTCGAAGATGACTACTCCCGGGAAAGCAGCCCCGACCAATCTCGAAGCCCAGCGCCGTCTCGCCTATTTCACCGAGCGGCGCGACCTCATGGTCGCGAATATCCGCGAGCTGGTCGAGATCGAATCGCCCAGCGACAACAAGGCCGCCGTGGATCAACTGGGCGACGCGGTTGCCGTGAAGATGGCTGCACTTGGGGGCTCAGTGCAATTCCACCAGGCCAGCGACTTCGGCAATCACCTGCAGGTCGACTTCGCGGCCCGGGCTCCGGGGAAGCCAGTGCTGCTGCTCGGTCACTACGACACGGTCTATCCGCTGGGAACGCTGGCTTCGATGCCCTGCCGTATCGCGGACGGCAAGCTGACCGGGCCGGGCGTGCTCGACATGAAGTCCGGCATTGCCCTCATGCTACACGCGCTCGCCGCGCTCAGAGACTGGCACGGGGAACTGCCGCGTCCGGTGACCGTGTTGCTGGTTTCCGATGAAGAGGTCGGCAGCGATTCTTCTCGCGCCATCACCGAGTCGCTGGCAAGGAAAGCGGCAGCCGTGCTGGTAACAGAACCTTCCTATGGACCCGAGGGTGCGGTCAAGACGGCGCGCAAGGGCGTCGGAGAATACCAGGTCAAGGTGACGGGCAAAGCGTCACATGCGGGACTGGACTTCGAGAAGGGCGTAAACGCAATTCTGGAGCTGGCGCGGCAGATCGAGAAGATATCCGGATTCACGGACCTGAAGAAAGGCCTGACCGTGAATGTCGGAATCGTGAGCGGTGGCTCGCGAACCAACGTGGTTCCTGCGGAAGCGCTGGCGCAGGTTGACGTCCGAATTGCGCGCATGAAGGATGCCGCTGGGATCGAGAAGAAAATGCGCGGGTTACGCCCGTTCAACCGCAAATGCAAGGTGGAAGTCACGGGCGGCGTGAACCGTCCGTCCATGGAGCGCACGGCGGGCGTGGCCGCGCTCTATGAGATGGCGGTGGCGATCGCGCGCGACCTGGGCTGGAAACTGGGCGAGGCGGCGGTAGGCGGCGGGTCGGACGGCAACTTCACCGCCGGATTGGGAATTCCGACGCTCGACGGCCTGGGCGGAGTAGGCGATGGTGCCCACGCGCCTCACGAGCACATCCTGATTTCGGAATTGCCGCGACGGGCGGCGCTGGTGGCAGGCCTGATTGAGCGAATCTGACGGCGAGACGCGGCCAGCCGCGCTTCTGCATTCGGTTTCTCGGTGCCCAATCACGCGGCGGCGCAGAAGCAGGCCTTCTTTGACTCGCACGCTCCACTAACCTAGAATTCATTTGGGGGCCTGTATTGCTGCACCCGCGGGCGTGCCGGGCAACCCCCTGGAGGAACTTATGTTTGGTGGAAAAATTGGGTTGCCTGAGGTCCTGCTGATCCTGGCGGTTGCGCTCCTCATCTTCGGGCCGAGCAAGCTGGCCGATCTCGGCAAGGGCCTGGGCGAAGGCATTAAGAACTTCAAGTCGGCCGTGAAAGACGGCGAGTCAGGCAGCGAAGAGAAGAAGTCGTAGTTGATTGTGGGCGGGGAGGACACTTTTGTCCGCCGCTCTTTGCTGGCCTCAAGGAAGTCCGCTCTCTCGCAGCATTCGCCACACCAAGGCAACCGGCAGTCCCACCACATTGCTGTAATCCCCTTCAATGCGCGGAATCCAGCGGGAAGCGATTCCTTGGATCGCGTAAGCTCCCGCCTTGTCCATCGGTTCGCCCGTCGTTACGTAGTCGGCAATTTCTTTCTCCTTGATTTCAGACATCGTCACGGTGGTGGTTTCACTGGCCACCGAGCACTGACCACTGGCCACTAACGCTACCCCTGTAATCACCTGATGATCGCGGCCGGCCAGCATCCGCAGCATGCGGGCCGCATCGGCGGAGTCCAGCGGCTTGCCCAGAATTTGCCCATCCACGACGACCACGGTGTCAGCGCCGAGGACGACATCCAACGGACACTGTCGAGCGACGGTCAGCGCCTTCTCGCGGGCGAGACGCTCGGCGCAGGCGCTTGCGTGCTCGCCGGGAAACGGGTCCTCCGGAATGTGCGCCGGCTGGACTGCAAATTGAAGACCCGCGTTACGCAGCAATTCCTGACGTCGCGGCGAGGCGGAGGCCAGCACTAGCATTCCGTCATTGTAAGGGGTGAGTGTTCTTGGAAACTCGAAGCGATGTCTTGGGTGCACGCATTTGTCGGACAGGAGTGTCCGACCTGCACCACCACTACTCGAGAGCTTCGGGCTCGATGGAAATATTCTTTTCGCCCTTGGCGCGCTTCTCCCAGTATTTCTTGACCCAGGCCTCGTAGCTTTTTCCGGCGGCGGTATCGCGTCCAGTGAAGGCGATGCCCGCAATCTCGGAATAGGGGATTGAAGGCCGGTCGTTGTTCGTGGCCAGCATCAGGCGCACGACCGATTCAGCCAGCGACTTCCCGACCCGGCGGTCGAACAGATAGCCGGTGATCTGGGAGCCGTCTTTGCGAGAGATGGTTACATCGCCGCGGTAGTCGAAAGCTTTTTCAATCACCGCGCGGATGTCAGCTTCGGTGGCGAGCTCGGGAATCCAGCCTTGCAGGTTTTCGCGCTCGAAGCCGGGGACGACTTCCAGTTCATCGGTGGGGCGGGGCTGCCCAGGGACCTGCACGGGGTGTGGCGCGTGTTCGTGGCCGGCTTCACGTCCGGTCATGCGCGACTTTCTTCGGCGACGGGTACGCTCTCGGCGGCGGGACCGTCGATCTGCACGAGCGGGTTGTAGGAGTACACCGGCCGCACCGGGCGCTTGAGGTCGGCGAGCGCGTCTTTGTCCGGATAAAGCGAGAAGGTCGCCTTCACGGTGTCGACAAATCCGCGTAGCGAGCCAAACGTGTCGTCAACGGAAGTGGGCTCATAGCCGCAATGGACCATGCAGTTCGCGCACTGCGGATTGCCCGACTGCGTGCCGTAACCGTCCCAGTCGGTGGTTTCCATCAACTCGTTGAAGGACTCGGCGTAACCGTCCTGCAGCAGGTAGCAGGGCTTTTGCCATCCGAACAGGTTGTAGGTCGGCATACCCCACGGAGTGCAGTTGTAGCTGCGCTTGCCCATTAGATATTCCAGGAAGAGCGGCGACTGGTTGAAGCGCCATTTCTTCTTGCGGTTCGAAAGCATGGCGCGGAACAGGCGGCGAGTACGGGCGCGCCCCAGGAAATGTTTCTGGTCGGGGGCCTTGTCGTAGGAGTAGCCGGGCGAGAGCATCATGCTCTCGACGCCCGCGTCCATCATCTCGTCAAAGAACTGGCGCACGCTGTTGGGGTCGGTGCCGTCGAAGAGCGTGGTGTTGGTAGTGACGCGGAAGCCGGCTTTGACGGCGTCGCGGACGGCATCCACGGCAATGTCGTATCCGCCTTCGCGGCAAACCGAGAAATCGTGGTGCTCCTTCTGGCCGTCCACGTGAACGGAGAAGCTCAGGTACTTGCTGGGCTTGAACAGGTGCAGCTTTTCTTTCAGCAGCAGGGCGTTGGTGCACAGGTAAATGTATTTCTTGCGCGCGACCAGACCCTTGACAATCTTGTCAATCTGGGGATGCATGAGGGGCTCGCCGCCGGGAATCGAAACCACCGGGGCGCCGCACTCGTCCACCGCCTTGAAACATTCTTCCGGAGAAAGGTCTTTTTTCAGGATGTGGGCCGGATACTGAATCTTGCCGCAGCCCGCACACGCCAGATTGCAGCGGAACAGCGGCTCGAGCATCAGCACCAGGGGGTAGCGCTTGCGTCCGGCCAGCTTCTGGCGCAGGACATAAGACGCCACCGTCCACATTTGGGATACAGGAACAGCCATCACCCCTCCGAATAGTTCTTCCATGATACCGGATTTGGCACGGTTGAGCTAAGTGTCTATTTCTAAAGTGAGTTCCGACGCGAAATGTCGTATCCTTGTCCTCTGCTTATGACCGCCGCCCTTTAATTCGGCCTCTGTTGTTCTGGCGAAATCTCGCGCACGTAGTGTGCGAGTTCGCCCCGGTTCCGACCTTCAACAGCTGAAAGGACCACCCAATGCAATTCGTGGATCGGGCTTTGGCCCGCCGCCTGGAGTCGGCCGAAGAAATGCCGCAGGTCTACCACGCCCAATGGTGTCAGAAGAACCAGCTAAAAGTCGGCGCAGCGGTCGAAAGGATCGCGGGCGGCCACATGATTTTCGCCGGACTCGGCTCGCCCATCGGACGCGCTGTCGGCATGGGATTCGCCGCGCCGGTAACGGCCGCTGAAATGGATCAACTGGAACACTTCTATCATTCCCGCGGAGCGCCCGCGCAGACGGACTACTGTCCCCTGAGCGATCCGAGCCTGCTGGAACTCACCAAGGAACGCGGGTACGGAATGGCCGAGCTCAATAATGTGCTCGTCCGGAAGCTGGATCGCGCAGAGAAATTTCCTGCACGCACCGGGTTCACGATCCGTGCCGGAAAGCCCGAAGAAGCGCCGGCATTCGCGAGTATCGTCCGGCGCAGCTTCTTTCCGGAGGGCGGCGAGCCGGAAGGCTTTGACGAGATGATTTGTCCGATGTTCGCGTTTCCGGGCAGCCTGACGTTCGTCGCGGAGGTCGACGGGCAACTGGTAGCGACGGGCGCAGGCCTTATCATCCCCGAGCACGGGATTGTCGCTTTGCACGGAGCGGGCACGCTGAAAGACTATCGCGGACAAGGCTTGCAGACGGCGATGCTTCAGCGGCGGCTGCAGGTCGCTGCCGAAGCCGGATGCGAATATGCCGTAATCGTGACTCTGGGTGGCACCACCTCGATGCGCAACGCGGAGCGGCTGGGATTCCGCGTGGCGTACAGCAAGGCAACGCTGATCAAGCAGCCGCCGGCCGGAGACGCGGCAAGCCGCGTCTCTACCGCTGTATCATCGGCAGGTGCCCGACGTTGATTGGATCCGGAAGTTTTGTCTTTCCTTTCCCGACGCTACGGAGAACATGCAGTGGGGCGAAGACCTGTGCTTCAAAGTGCGGGGGAAGATTTTTACGATTGTTGACCTCTCGAAGGGCAAGCAGGCGCCTATTTGTTTCAAGTGCACGCCGGAGCAGTTCTCGGAGTTGTTAGAAGTTGAAGGGATCGCTCCGGCGCCTTACGTCGGTCGCTACAAGTGGGTGCTCGTGGAGCGTGCAGGCATCCTGACGCCGGAAGAACTGGAAGACCTCATCCGGCAGTCGTATGAGTTGGTTGTCGCCAAAGCGCCCAAGAAGCCAGCGCGCAGGAAGGCGGCTTCAAGGCGGCGCGCCAAGTAGAGACGCGGCTTGCCGCGTCTCCCCGGTTTGACTCTCGCAATCGCCGTGGGCTAGCCTCATAGGTTCCTTCTTCGACAGCGGACCCGTAAGGTCGCGCTGTCGTTGTGTCCGGCCGAATGCGTATTCAACACAAGTTGCTGATTCTTGGTGGACTCCTCGTCCTGCTCACCGGCAGCCTGGCCGCGGCGCCCCTGCGCCCGGTTCATGCCCAGCACGCCATCGTCGCCAGCGTGCACGAACTGGCCTCCCGTGCCGGAGTCGAGATGATGCAGGCGGGCGGCAACGCGGTGGACGCCGCCGTCGCCACCGGCTTTGTTCTCGCGGTCGTGCATCCTCAGGCCGGAAATCTCGGTGGCGGCGGTTTTCTGCTGCTCCGCAAAGCCAACGGCGAAGCGCGTTTCATCGATTTCCGCGAGAAAGCGCCGGCAGCTGCTACCCAGAATATGTATCTCGACGCGCAGGGCAATGTGATCCAAGACGCCAACACGATCGGATACAAGGCGATCGGCGTGCCCGGATCGGTTGCCGGACTCGTGTATGCCGAAAAGAAGTATGGCAAGTTCTCGCTCGATAAGGTGATCGCTCCGGCGATCCGGCTGGCCCGCGACGGATTCCCGCTGGCTTGGGAGGACGCGGAGGATCTGAAGGATGAAGATCTCGCAAAATTCCCCGCTTCGAAACACATCTTTCAGCGCGACGGCAAGTACTATCAGGCGGGCGAGCTCCTGAAACAGCCGGAACTGGCGCGAACTCTGGAGCGGATCGCCAGGAACCCCGACGATTTCTACCACGGAGCGATGGCGCGTGAACTGGCCGCGGCGGTCGCCAAGGGGGGCGGGCTCGTTACCGTTGACGATCTTGCAAACTACGAAGTCAAAGAGCGCGAAGCGATTCGGGGCACGTATCGCGGGTACGACATCATCAGCGCGCCGCCACCTTCTTCGGGCGGAATTGCGCTGGTTGAGATTCTCAATATTCTTGAAGGATACGATCTCGCCAAGCTCGGGAACCGCTCGGCTCAGGCCATACATCTCACCGCGGAAGCCTTCCGCCGCGCTTTCTACGACCGAGCCGAGTTTCTGGGCGACCCGGACTTTGCGAAGGTCCCGGTGGCCCAGTTGATCGACAAGCGCTACGCCGAGGCGTGGCGTGAGTCGATCGATCCCAGCCAAGCCAGCTCGAGTAAGGATCTTAAGCGCCCCAGCATATTCAATGAGCTGGAACGCGTTGCCGGGTTGCCGCCTGTGGCCATTCGCGAACCAGAAAACACTACTCACTATTCGGTCGTCGATTCCGAAGGCAACGCGGTCGCGGTTACGACCACGCTCAACGATTCGCTGGGATCGCGCGTGACGGCCGAGGGGCTCGGTTTCCTGCTCAACGACGAAATGGACGACTTCGCCTCCAAGCAGGGCGTGCCCAACGCCTATGGCCTGATCCAGGGTCCCGCCAACGCCATCGGTCCGGGCAAACGGCCGCTGTCGGCCATGACCCCTACCATCGTCCTGAAAGATGGCAAGCTTTTCCTGGTGCTGGGCTCGCCCGGCGGCCCAACCATCATCACTACGGTTGCCAATATCCTGATGGGTGTGGTGGATTTTCGACTGGATGTTCAGGAAGCTGTCAACGCACCAAGGTTTCATCATCAGTGGCTCCCTGATGCAATTCATGTGGAAGACCGGTTATCTCCCGATACAATGAACCTACTGCGTTCCAAAGGGCACAAATTGAACGTCGCGCACTTTTGGGGTGACGGCGAGTGCATCATGGTTGACCTCAAGACCGGCGAACGCCTGGGCGCGAGCGATGGACGCAACAACGGGAAGGCGGTGGGTTACTGATGCAGCGGGCGGTCTCCACATACATCTATGTGAAGGAACGGCTTCATCCCGGCCTGCTCGATGAACTGGTGAAGGCCGGAGCCCAGGCGATCGAAATTTTCGCCGCGCGGCAGCACTTCGATTACGCCAACCGCAAGCAGCATATCCGCGAAATTGCCGACTGGTTCCGCTCCACTGGTATTCCCCTGAACTCGGTGCACGCGCCGCTTTTTTCCGACTACGAGTGGGGGCGGACGGGGTCGCCTCCCGTCAACATTGCCTCCACCGATCGCGCCGGACGCATCGAGGCCATGGACGAAATCAAGCGCGCGCTCGAAATCGCCGAGCAGATTCCTTTCCGCTTTCTGGTGCAGCACATCGGCAATGCCAACGAGTCCTTCGACGACAAGAAATTTGAAGCGGCCATGACCTCGATTGAGCACCTGCGGGCCTTCGCCAAGCCGCTCGGGGTAAGGGTTCTGGTCGAGAACATCCCGAACGAGCTTTCCACGCCCGAGCGCCTGGTGGAATTCATCCGCACATCGCGTTTCGACGATGTCGGCGTCTGTTTCGACTGCGGTCATGCGCACATGATGGGCGGCGTACCGGAAGCATTTGAAACGTTGAAGAAACACATCTGCTCGACCCACGTGCACGACAACCACAAAGACAAAGACTCACATCTTTGGCCGGGCAAAGGCTCGATCAACTGGAAAGAGACGATGGAACTGCTGCGTTCCGCCCCGCAAACGCCGCCTCTGCTCCTCGAAATCGATGGCGAAGAGAAGAAAAGTCCGGGCGCGGATGTGACCGCGACTTTCCGCACGCTGGAAGAAGGCACTTAACAGCGGAGGACGCAGAGGTCGCAGAGAAATTCGATAGAAAAACCCCAAAAATCTCTGCGGTCTCTGCGTCCTCTGCGGTTACGGTTTTGATCTTATGTCAGCACCGGTAAGCACGATTGCAGAAATCGGCAAGCACGAAGGCCATGCGGTCACGATCCGCGGCTGGCTCTACAACCTGCGCGAGAGCGGGAAACTTCTATTTCCGCAGTTTCGCGACGGCTCGGGCGTGATTCAGGGCGTGGTTCCGAAGAATGCCGTCCCGCCGGAAGTGTTCGACGCGATTAAGGGACTGACGCAGGAGTCGAGCGTAATCGTCGAGGGCAAAGTCCGCGCCGACAAACGCGCTCCCGGCGGCTATGAACTCGATGTATCGAACGTGCAAGTCGTGCAGCGCGTGCCCGAGTCTGACCCCTATCCCATCACTCCCAAAGAGCACGGCACTGATTTTTTGATGGAACATCGGCATCTCTGGCTGCGCTCGCAGCGCCAGGCGGCCATCCTGCGAGTGCGCGCCGAAATCATTCGCGCCGCCCGAGACTTTTTCGACAGCAACGGATTCACGCTGACCGACCCGCCCATCATCACGCCCGCCGCCTGCGAAGGCACGACCACGCTGTTTCCCGTGGACTATTTCGAGGAGCAGGCGTTTCTCACGCAGTCCGGCCAGCTTTACATCGAAGCCACCGCTATGGCGCTGGGCAAGGTGTATTCGTTCGGGCCGACGTTTCGAGCCGAGAAATCAAAAACCCGGCGCCACCTGACCGAATTCTGGATGGTCGAGCCCGAGGTTGCCTATGCCACGCTCGACGACATCATGGAATTAGCTGAGGGCCTGCTGACGTTCCTGGTGAAGCGCTGTCTGGAGCGGCGACGCGCCGACCTGCAGACCATCGGACGAGACCTGAGCAAACTCGAGAAAATCGAGCCACCGTTTCCCCGTATCAGCTACGACGAGGCGGTCAAGAATCTGCAGGAAGGCCACGCCAAGGGCGCGCTCGAACATAAGTTTGAATACGGCGGAGATCTGGGCTCGCCCGACGAAACCTATCTCTCGTCGCAATACGACAAGCCGGTCATGGTGCATCGTTATCCGGCGAGCGTGAAGGCGTTCTACATGGAACCCGATCCGCAGCGGCCGGAGCTGGCGCTCTGCGTGGACGTGCTGGCGCCGGAAGGTTACGGCGAAATCATCGGCGGATCGCAGCGTATGGCATCGCATGAGCTGCTTTTGAAGCGCATTCATGAGCACAACCTGCCGGAAGAAGCGTTCAAGTGGTATCTTGACCTGCGCAAGTACGGCAGCGTTCCCCACGGCGGCTTCGGCATGGGTATCGAGCGGGCAGTAGCGTGGATTTGCGGGTTGGAGCACGTAAGGGAGACGATTCCGTTCCCGCGGATGCTGTATCGGCTGTATCCATAGTTCTCAGTTCCCAGTTCTCAGTTCTCAGTGAAACCTGTACGTAGGGCAGTTACTGAGAACTGAGAACCGGGAACTGAGAACTGACTTCTATGGTTCACACTACACGAGCGTCGTTCTCCAGCATTACTCCCCGGCAGATTCGGGTGATTGGGGTGCCACTCGACCTTGGCCAGTCGCGCCGCGGGGTGGATATGGGGCCGTCGGCGGTGCGGGTGGCCGGGCTGGAAGCACGGCTGGAGGCGATCGGCCACAAGGTTGAAGATGCCGGCAACATCGCCGTCGCCATTCCCGAGCAGAAGAAGGAAGGCGCCGCCCATGCCAAATACCTGAAAGAAATTACGGCTACCTGCACCAAGGCCGCTGAGCTGGTGCTGAAGACGCTCGAGGCGGGCAAGGTGCCGGTGGTGCTCGGCGGCGACCATTCCATTGCGGCGGGAACGGTGTCCGGAGTGGCCGAATTCTACCGGCGGCAGAACCAGAAGATCGGTCTCATCTGGATTGACGCGCATACCGACATGAACACGCCGGACTCCTCGCCCAGCGGCAACGTCCATGGCATGCCGCTCGCTGCCATCATGGGACTGCCTCCGGTCGAGCTTGGCAAGATCTACGACTTTTCCCCCAAGATACAGCCCGAGAACTGCGTGTTGGTGGGAATCCGCGATGTGGATAACTATGAGAAAGAGAACATCCGCAAGGCGGGCGTCGAAGTCTTCACCATGCGCGACATTGACGAGCGCGGCATGCGTGCCGTGATGG
>Ga0326726_10005238_pt1 | contig 11774 bp, 6 predicted proteins | sample MHFenrmetagenome_2_FD_207603 | JGI IMG/M metagenome (GOLD analysis project Ga0326726, IMG submission 207603) | Lab enriched peat soil microbial communities from Michigan Hollow, Ithaca, NY, United States - MHF15MN | ecosystem: Environmental > Terrestrial > Soil > Wetlands > Peat | place: USA...
CCCTGCTGCACTGGTCACCCAGGGTGATTCAAGCTCCTTCTGCTTCCCCCGACCCGGTGCAGGCATAATGAAGCCCCTGATCCTATCCGCCCTGCTCTTGCTGCTGGTCGGTCTGGCGTGTGGACAGAGTACTCCGTCCACTCCATTTCCTACACCTGAAACCTCTGTCTTCGATGGCGGGAGAACGGCCTATGGTTTTTTCCCCAGCCCGCCAGAAGCAACAATTCAAAGCGTTCTCAAACATTTCAAAGAGATGAGCCAGCATGCGGATTTCGTCCTCTTCCAGCACGCCCTTCCCTGGCAGGATTTCGTCGGCGGCGTAGACGGCGAAAGCCAGAGCCGTACCGACATCCGCAACCAGATGACGCTGGCCATGCAAAATGGCCTGGAGGCCGTCTATGTGGTGGACCCGCTCAACGGGCTGAACCGGCGTGAATTCATGGGGCTGCCGGCTGGCTGGGAACCAACCTTTGCCAATCCCGATGTGCGGACGGCATTCACCAATTACACGCTGTGGCTGGTGCGCGAGTTTCACCCCAGGTATCTGGGTCTGGCCTCTGAAATCAACACCTACTTAGATGCCCACCCCGAAGATGCGGCCAATTACATCAGCCTATACCACAGTGTCTATACCCTGGTCAAAGCCGAGGCACCCGGCACGCAGATCTTCGTCACCTTCCAGTGGGAGGACTTGAACAATCTATATGCAATGGCTGCCGAAGGTCGCCAGCCATACGTTACCAACTGGGATCAGGTGGAAGTCTTCGAACCAAACCTTGACCTGTGGGTCATATCATCCTACCCCTTTACCGTTTTCAAGACAGGTGCCGAGATCCCCGCCGATTACTATACCCCTCTCCTGTCACGGACATCCAAACCGCTGGCCATTGCCGAAGGCGGATTCACAACCCTTCCCACGCCTCCCTTTCAAGGCGACGAGCTGAGCCAGGTGGATTACTTGAACGCCATCCATAATCAGATCGGGGAGCGGCTGAATTTCTGGGTCTATCTGCTCCTCAATGATTTCAACCTTAACTCGTATGCAAAAATGATGCGCAAGGATGGTTTGAGCGATGAAAACATCAACACGCTTGGGATGTTTGCCTCGGTAGGTCTTCGTCAATTTAATGGGACGCCCAAACCTGCACTTTCCACCTGGGATTCCTTCCGCAATCAACCATAACAACAAGGGAAATCAAATTTCACAAATCATTTTATCTATATCCCCTTGTTCTTTGCCTGCATTGTGAGCGGACCTCCGTGTGAACTCTGTCGTAAAGGTTATTAAATGACCCTCTCCCGTCGTGATTTTCTAAAACTGGCCAGCCTGGTCGCAGCGAGCGCGGCGCTCTCATCCTGTGCTCCACTTTCCCGGCAGTTGCTCGGTGAGCCGGTGCAAGCTTTACCTCCGCTTGACCTCGAGGACTTCCTTGCCCTTAACCGGTTAACCTTTGGTGCTCGTCCGGTTGATCGCGCGCGCGTTGCCGATGTTGGCTTGCACGCCTGGATCGAGGAGCAGCTTGCCCCCGATTCCATCGATGATCTTGCCTGTCATGTCCGATTGCGCAACCTCGACAGTTTGAACATGTCTGCCCAGCAACTCGCGGACATGAGCAACAAGCTGTTCGATGACGTCGATCGCAAAACCGTTCCCACTGAACTGCGCCAGGGGACGCTCATCCGCCAGGTCTACAGCCATCGTCAACTCTATGAAGTGCTGGTCGAATTCTGGAATGACCACTTCAATATCTCCACCGACAAGGGTAACTGCTTCTATCTAAAAACAGTTGACGACCGCGAGGTCGCCCGCAAGCATGCCTTTGGTTCCTTCCGGGATCTCTTATGGGCATCTGCACATTCCCCGGCCATGCTCACGTATCTCGACAACCAGGCAAATCACAAGGGAGCGCCCAACGAGAATTACGCCCGCGAATTGATGGAACTCCACACGCTCAGCGTCCACGGCGGTTACAGCCAGCAGGATGTAATGGAACTGGCGCGCTGCTTCACCGGTTGGACGGTCAAGGAACGCTTCTGGACGGGCGATTTTACTTTCGATAGCGCGGTCCATGACTCGGGTGAGAAGGTCGTGCTCGGGATGCGCCTTCTTCCCGGTGGCCAGAAAGAAGCCGAAAGCGTCCTCGAGCGCTTATCGAAGGATCCCTCCACAGCAAATTTCATTTCTGAAAAACTCGCGCGTCGGTTTCTTGGAGGTGAACCGCCTGCCGAGATCGTTGCAAAAGCCGCCGCTGTTTTTGAAAATTCGAATGGCGATATTCGTGCCACCCTGCGGGTCATCCTGCTCGACGGACTGCCCTTGGCGAAAGCGAAATTCAGACGCCCGGTGAACTATGTCACCGCCTCGCTGCGGATGCTCAATGCTGAAAGCGATTGCGGCGCGGCCGTGCAGGATTATCTTCTGCGCATGGGCCAGGTGCCTTTCAACTGGCCGACGCCGGATGGCTATCCCGATCGCTCGGAGGGCTGGCAGGGCAACCTGATGCCGCGCTGGCAGTTTGCTTTCGCGCTGGTGCGAAATGAACTCGGCAGGACGGATGTGGATTTGCCTGCACTTATGACTGCTGCCGACGCGGATGACCTGCCCTCGAACCTGGACGCGCTTGGCTCACTCTTGCTCGGTGCTCCGCTCCCGATTGCTGAACGCGACAACCTGATCGCCTCCGTCCGCAGCGCTGGAGGCTCCGATGATGAACTGCTGCCGGTGCTGGCAGGAGGGATACTCGCTTCGCCGGCGTTCCAATGGCGATAGAGGATATCCACCTCAAAGAGTTAAACAATTATGAATTTATTTTGTTGAATGGCTCGTAAACTTATCAGTATCCCAAAGGTTACTATTATGACACTTACTCTCTCCCGACCTCCTTCCTGGCTGCCCCGGCTGGCTTTTACCCCAGCCCAGACCGCTCCGCGCGGCGACACATTAGTGGTGATTTTCCTGCGAGGCGCAGCGGATGTGCTCAACATGGTCGTCCCTCATGGTGAACCGGCGTACTATGCGCTGCGTCCCAGCCTCGGCATCCCCCGCCCCGACGACCTCCGTACTAAAAACAATGAACGCTCGCTCGACCTCGACGGATTCTTCGGTCTGCATCCCAATATGCACCCGCTGCTTGATAGTTGGCAGAGTCTACACCTGGCCATCATTCACGCTTGCGGTGCGCCCGATGAATCTCGCAGCCACTTCAAGGCCATGGAATTGATGGAACGCGGCGTGGACGATGAGCGCGGTCCGGGGTCAGGCTGGATTGGCCGCCACCTGGCTTCGCTCGATACGGGCAATTCCTCCCCGCTGCGCGCCATCGGCTTGGGACGCCTCCCCCAGCGTTCGCTGAGCGGTTCCGTGCCGGTCACGGCGCTGCGCTCAATCACGGATTTTCATCTCGGCGGCGATGACCGTGCCGTCGCCCGGATGCGTGCTGCGTTGAATGCCATTTATGCCGGCGATGACTTCGGACAGGAAACGCTCAACATTCTCGATATCCTGCAGAAGCTCGACCCGGATCAATCAGGACCTTCACATTATCCTGATACCGAATTCGGTCTGGCATTGAAACAGACGGCCATGCTGATCAAAGCTGAGGTCGGGCTGGAGGTGGCTGCCATTGACCTCGGCGGCTGGGACACCCACTTCGCTCAAAGCGGAATTCAAGCCGGTCTCATCCAGGATCTTTCACTAGGCCTGGCTGCTTTCCATGCTGACATGGCGGATCACATGGACAGGCTGACCGTTGTCACCATGTCCGAATTTGGCCGGCGCGTTGCCGAGAACGGCTCGCTTGGCACTGACCACGGGCACGGCAGCATGATGATGGTACTGGGAGGTCATGTCAATGGTGGAAAAGTCCATGGCAGATGGCCCGGACTTGAAAAGGATCAACTCATCGGTCCCGGCGATCTGGCGGTGACGACCGATTATCGCGATGTACTGGCTGAAATACTTGCGAAAAGGATGAACAATCCTTCATCAGGCGAGATTTTCCCAGGCTATGCTCCTCAGTTACGTGGGATTATGACCTGACCGGTTTTCAAGAAAGATATACCCGCGAAGACGATGAATTGTCTTCGCGGGTGATGTGCCTGCGGGTCCTTCCAATGTTCAGTTACTCTTTGCGTTTGCTTTTGCCAGCGCTCTGGTTACAAACTTCTCCCTCTCGATTACAAAGCGTTCATGCAAAGCCTCACCGATTTTTTCCAGCTCGTCCCAGGCCTGGATCTGAAATGTCAATTTGCGTCCATCAATGGTTATCAATTCCGCACGGGCACGGACCTGCATCCCGACCGGTGTGGCGGCGAGGTGGTGGACGTCGATATGCCCGCCAACCGTTGTCTGCCCCTCCGGTAAACACCCCTCGAGGGCTTTGACTGCCGCGGCTTCCATGAGTCCAACCAGGGACGGCGTGCCAAAAACCGGCACGAGCCCGCTGCCCCATTTGGCGGCAGTATCCGATTCGGTGACACTGAGGGTTATTTCGGAATTAAGCCCAATTGATAGATCGTTCATAAAAACCCCACTTTCTAATACGAATCAAAAAGTGAGCGGACTTGCAATGACTTCTTTGCTTGATCCAGCGTCCATCCATTTGGCAGGGGGGCTGTCACCGTTACGATCGCGCCGGCGGGGATGTCGAAGTAATTGTCGCTGAAGACCACGTCCGCGTTATCAAGGGTGAGCTCGACAAAGCGCGCCAGCGTCCTGGCGGATATTTCAAAAGTGAGTGTTGCATCTTTCAAGCTGACATTCACTTTCAGCTCAGGATCGACCAGTTCGAGATGCTTGATCGGCGCGAAACCTGAGACGCTGGAGGCGATCAGCTCTTTTCCCTGCCAAAGCTCGGCAACAAACACCGATTTGCGTTTATTCTCATCGGTGAGCTTATCCGCGAAGTCTAAGGATGCGACAGCACTATCTGCCAAAGGTGCAGCGGCGACCGCCTGTTCGCCGCTGGCCAGCACCTCGCCTGGCACCGTCTCCAGACGCCAGCGCACGAGTCCATCCCAGCGGGAGGTCAAATCGCTGGTCACGTGGACCGACATGCGGGTGCCATCATCTTCAACTGAAAGCAGCACCGGGGCGTAAAAACGTTTGGCGGCGTAATGCAATGCCTTCCAGCGTCCGAAGTAATCCAGCGACGCCCAGGAAGCCACCGGCCAGCAGTCGTTGAGCTGCCAGATAAGTGTGCCGCTGACGCGGTTCATGTGCCGCCGCCAGTGTTCAACTCCATAACGAATTCCCTCCGCCTGCAGCAACATGCTGAGATAGGCCAGCGACTGAAAATCCTTCGGCATGCGGAAGGTGTCGGTCATCTGGGCGATCATCAAGCCATTGCCTGAACCGCTTCGCTGGTGGTGTTCCATGATATATGAGGTCATGTTCTGGTCTTCGGGCGCGGCATAGGTCTGGATTGTTTTATAGGGGGGCAGCGCCTGGAAACCGAACTCGCTCATGAAGCGGGGGAACTGTCCGCGATAGGCGGTGAACGGTTTTCGGCCGTGCCAAACATCCCAGTAGTGCATATCGCCGCGCTGGTTGCCATTTGGGTCGGCGAAGGGGATTCCCGAGGATGCAGATGAGGGCCAATAGGGACGGTCAGCGTCTTCAGCGGCGACGACGGCGGGAAGCAGATGATGGTACATGCGATCATAGCCGGCTTTCAGGCGCTGATTGGCGGCATCTTCCGGTTTATTCCAATGCCAGTCCGCCCAACCCTGTTCCATTTCGTTGTTGCCGCACCACAGCGCGAGGCTGGCGCGATGTCGCAGGCGGCGCACATTCTCGATCGCTTCGATGTGCACGCTTTCTGCGAAGGCGTCATCTTCGGGATAAATACCACAGGCAAAGGTGAAGTCCTGCCAGATTAAAATACCAAAGCGGTCGCACAGGTCATAGAAGCTCTCACTCTCATACAGACCTCCGCCCCATACGCGCAGCATGTTCATATGGGCATCCGCCGCGCTCTTGATAAGGAATTCAAGCTGGGCGTCCGCGATGCGGGTGGGAAATGAATCGGCGGGGATCCAATCCGCGCCTTTTGCAAAAACCGGGACTCCGTTGACAACGAACGTGAACGATTCACCCCATTCATCAGGGTCCTGTTTCAGTTTGATCGTGCGTAATCCAATTTGATAGTTCAGTTTATCCAGGGTGGATGTCCCGTTTTCGAGCACCACCTCCAGCTGGTAGAGATTCTGTTTACCGTAGCCCTGAGGCCACCATAACTGAGGATTCTTTACCTCGATATCTGTCGCTGCTTTGTCGGCGATGTCCACCTTTGTATTTAGCCTGCTTCCGTCCGGCGCGACGAGAGTCACACTCATGCCGAGTGGACTCTTATCCCAGCTTTCAACCGACGCGGTGATGTTGACGGTGACGCTGCCATCCTTATGTATTTGCCTTACGTGGACATCCTCGAACTTTGCAGATGAGTATCCTTCGAGGCGGATATCCTTCCACACGCCGATGGGCGGCAGTTTCGGGCCCCAGTCCCAACCCCACTGGCACGGGGCTTTTCGCAGATGCGGTCCGCCTAGGATGTCGCCGCCACCAGGGAGTGGCTTTTCCTTTTGCTTTGCAGTGATGTAGGTCACCGGCGCATGGAAGAGAATGCTCAATTCATTTCCGCTTTTCTTCAATATGCCGGTCACTTCCCATTTCCACTGACGGTACATGTTGTCCGCTTTGCCAATCGGCTTACCGTTGAGCGAGACTTCAGCCAACGTGTCGAGGCCATCGCAGACGAGGAACTGCTTCGCTTCGTTGAGCAGTTCCGGTGCGGCGTCGAAGGCAGTGCGATATTCCCAATCGGTATCGCCAATCCACTGGACCTTCTTCTCGTTATCCGCAACAAACGGGTCGGGGATCTTGCCCAACGTGAGCAGATCCGTGTGCACCCCGCCGGGGACAGTGGCAGGCATCCACTCTTTCGCATTAAGTTGTCGAAACGACCATTGACCGGCCAGACTTTGATGATGCATGTGATATTTTCCTTATTGGAATGAAGTTTTGGTTGGCAGCTGTTCTTGATTACTTGATTGGTTTTAAAGAGACGACCAGGTGATTGATGATACCATCCCTGAGGAAGATATGCCTGCTGTCGGCTGGATCCAAAATATGACCGTTGATCTTCTGTATGCTGCCATCTGATAAATGCACTGATATGCAATTCTCGTTTGAAGCCTTGAGTATTACCGGGACCTGGCAAATTGTGTAAGCCATGGAACTTGCCTGCAATTCAATTTGTTGCCTTTGTCCATCGACATTCCAATAGTTAAATAATTTTGAATCAGATAGAAATTCTCTCCGATCCAGCAGCAGGAAGTCAAACGCCAGGTTTCCATTTTCGATGGTAAATCCAAGCTCTGTCTGCCGGGTCAGGATTTCTTCCTTGACCATTCCGGTCATGCCTGGCTGCCGCGCTCCCTGCCCTTTAGGCGTGTGTGAATAAGGGTCGGTGGGGAAGGCGCCATAAACATCGGGGGCCTTATTAAAACTCAACCCCCTGCGAATGTCAGTATATTTTTCAACCAAAGCCCCGGTGGTTGGCTCAATGCGTGTGCGAATGATCGTTTCCTGTACCGCCAGCAAAAGCTTGGAAACCATGTGCCAGTAAATGCTGCCCAATCCTTCATAGGCAAAAAAGGATCCGGAACGTCCGGTAAACTCATCGTGATGGAATATATTTTCAAACAAAGCTTCTACTTTCGCCGCCTCGGCATTAACCAGTTCCACATATTGGGGTTGGCATTTCAGTGCATCGAGCGAACGGTGGACATCTTTTATATTCCGGATATGTCCACTGAAATGATAATTGCCTTTTTCATCCCTGATGAAAAGGGTCTTATCCTGTGCTTTTTCAAGCTTTGAAATCAGCGCCAGTTCATTAATCTGGTCTGGAGACATACAATTCTTTTCGAGAAAACCTGGCAGATTGCGGTCTGGATAAAGAATGTAACTGTGCTGATCGGGACGATACAGTTGGCTGTGTTTCAGGCTTTCCAGCAGCAGAAGCGACTCTTCACCCGAGAGCAACCCGGATGAAAGGATGGCGACTTGGCCTTCCAACATTTCATTTAGTGGGCTGATGGATGCCAGTCCGTTTTTGAGGCGCAGGATGTTGTACGCGTGATAAAGGTCGTCTCCACGTTTATTCGCGCGTAATGAATGTTCGACATAATGCTGGGCCAGATCGAGAAATGCGATCACGTCCGGTATGGATAATTGAGTATATTCCTCCGAGAATCCCTGCGAATAATATTTCCAACGGTTGTCACTGCCGGCTTGACCCAACGCATCCATCATGGCGCGTCTGCGTTCATCGCTGAATGAACCATTCAGTGTGCCTTGGAATTGCCTCAAGATTTGGAATATCTGTGAGTGGAATTCGTGGACATCCGCATTAATTTCAACAGTATCAAGGGCGGACTGTTCCAATAATCTTTTACAAAAAACAATATTGCGCCGCAAATAACAAAGCGTTACGACCGACAATCCCTTCCCAACCAGGGCGTTGTTGGCATCATTCCACTCCGGACGCTGGGTATTCATCCAGATTCCGCCTTCCGGTACGAAATTCACCAATTTTGCGAGCAACAGGATGAAAAGCTTCTCTAAAAGTGTGGCGTGAAGTATGCTACCTTTTCTGTTAAAGACCAGCTTCCCGTCTGTACCGCATACTTTCACCCGTGAATCGATTTCCTGTTCCAACTCCCAATCGAAGTCGATGGTGTTATAAGGGTTCCTCTGCAAATCAGCATAAGGTTTGATCCGGTAAGGTACATTGGCGTAGCTGAATATCGGTTGGGTAAGAAATGCCTGCAGCTTTCCAGGATGTACCTTTGTGCTTATTTCCATCAGTTTTTGTAGGTAAATGATTTGATGGTCGCTCCAGTATCCAATGTTCGCCCATGGATTATTCGGTTCTGGAATTTCCCAATCAATCCCGCCACGGGTAATACGATAGGGGTTGTATCCATCAGCCGTCGTAGCGTTTAAGAAAGTACAAATCATGCTTTCGACATATTCCGGATAAGAATAGGCAAGCGCTTCCCAGTTTTGAAAGATATCTCGCCAGTTTCCCTCGTAACCCAACTTCGGCGAGCCGTCTTGTTTTTTGATGTCGATTTCAAACCGGTTCCAAGGCCGGCTGGGATCTCCATGCCTACGGCTGAACGACAAGGGCAGGTAGGCATAACTCAAGCGAATTAAATCTGCGGAACCGCTTGTCTCTGCGCAGGCTAAAAGGTCCGGAATATTTAATTCCGGGGGTAATTCGGAAAAGAAAGCCGAATGTTCATCGAGGGTCGTGCGATTACGAATTGAGATAAATTCAATGAAATCTTTTGAGTCTATTTTGTATTGGTCGGTAAAAATGCCTCCACGCATGGCATTGAACATCACGTTTGCAAAATGGTGGACGGAACAAAGTTGATCACTTGTGACCTGCATCCCATCTGCGCTGGCGACAATCTTCTCAAGGTTTGAGTTGTTTAATGCGATGTCGCGCTCAAGGGCAGCCAAAAGCCCGGCCCGGTTCTCACGAAGTTTTCTGGACAAGCTGATCATTGCAGCACTATCCTGGCTGACATCTGCCAGTAGATGCCAGGTACATTCTGCGCCTGAGACCATGTTGAATGTGGTGTGCACAAAATATGCGCCACGCTGTCCACGGGCTTCCGTTTCTGTTGAAATGCCCATCCCAAAACGAAACCGGTCCAACTGTCGCGACGAGAGCAGGTAATCAGCGTGGTCAAGCCCCAACTGCAACACTGTAGTTGCCCGAAGAGACTCGCTTGGCTCCGCCAGATCGGTCAAGGTGGAGTTCAAGGCAAAGACGGCGAGCCCGGTTTCGGCGTCCACTTCACTGCGTTTATAGGCATCCAAAAGGGGGCTGAACGTATTTTGAGTTAATGAGGTCACATTGGCGGGTAGAATATTTTGAATACCATCTACAAGATCAATCCGGCAGGATGACTTTCCCGAGTTTAGCAGCCAGGCCGTCTTTATAAAGCCAAAAGTATCACTGGTACGCCAGGCATAACGATAGGTCAGTTCGAGACTGTGGTTGGTTTCTTCAAATACAACCGCGGTGCCGGTCACATTCTTGTAGATATTCCGCTCGATATGATAGTTGCCCTGGAGTCGTTCGGAAAACGGCTCCCAAAGGTAGGTCCGCTGGTCGCGCGTGACCAGTAGTATGGCTTTGTGTCCGGTGGTTTCACTGCTCTCAGTCAGCTTGTCCTCTGTGTAGTAGGGGAAAAGGGATTGATCGGCGCTGACCCTTCCGGCAGTAAGCCCTCCGGTTGATGAGATAAACAGCCAATGATTGGAACTGCTGACGAGGCTCATAAAAAACGGTGCCATGGCATCGTAATTATTGATCTTATAAAATACATCCCCAAGCATTGGAACATACTCCCCTTTGATGTCCCGTTGTGGAGACGTTTGCACGGTCTCACCGATAAAAATCGGATGTGTTTTCTTATACATTATTGGGCTCCACGGAAAACAGATTCAGGGAGAGAATTTATGTGTCATCTTGCTAAAATTTTGAACAATATATCCATATGTTTAGCGGCGAGGGAAACCGTCATAAGCGGTTGAGCCCCGTCCAGGCAATCAAGGAAATGTGTTGCCAGCGCGAGGCTGTCCTCGGGAGCATCGGACATATCCACCGTGAGAAGATCCTTACGCGGTTCACCGTCATCGAGATAAAAATATTCCACTTCATTGGAATCCCAGCTTGGGAACTGGAAGCGCAATCCGCCCTTCGTCCCGTAAATCCGCGTCTCGTTGGGCGATTCGGCATGGACGCCACCTCCACGCTCGTAGTAATAAGTCAACCCGGAGTCGAATTCCATCCAAGCAGCGCCGTGCTGCTCCACATCACTGAACGCAACCCATTGACTCATATCGCGCAAGTCGTCCCGGTTGAAGCTGTTCAAGGACTTCAATTTCGGCACATCATTAAGCAGCCCGAGGTGGAAGGATAGATCGTAAACGCCCCAATCGATGAATGGACCTCCGCCTGCAAGCGCCTTGTTCATTGCCCAGGCACCGTTTGGGTTATATTCGACAAATGTACCGCGCGAGAGATGATTGTGGTGGATGTGGTAAATGACCCCCAACCTGCCGCTGTCGATGATCGATTTTATGAACCTAAACTTGCGCGTCAGCCTTGTGTGACGGCAGGATGCCTCCAGTACCAACCGGTTCGGCGCCTTTTCAACCGCCTCAAGAATCTTCCTGATGCTTTCAGGCGATTCGGCCATTGGTTTTTCGAGCAGAATATGTTTCCCCGCGGAGAGCGCAGCAGCCAGTTGGTTCGCATGAAGAAAGGGGGGAGTGGCGATCACCACCGCATCCACAGTCGGGTCGGCGAGTATGTCGCGGTAGTCCAATGTCCATTTTGAGACTTTGAACTCCTCCGCTGCGGAACGGGTGGTGGTTTCGCTGGCGCTATTGACCCAGGTGATTTTGGCGCGGTCATCCTGCTGGAAATAGCGCATCAGTATCTTGCCGTACATACCTGCGCCGATGATGCCAAGGTTATAGGATTTCATGTTTACTCCACGATAGGTTCCGGGATATCCACAAAGCAATTATGTCACAGAATCAAAAAATGACCCTTAGAGATGGCGAACTTCATAAGGATATTGACCATATTCATTTGTGTAGGCATGACTGGAAAATTTGTTTTCAATACATCATGGGTGAGTAGTGCCGAGAAAATCTTCCTTTGAGCGCAGTTTTGACAGGC
>Ga0326726_10005239_pt1 | contig 11771 bp, 8 predicted proteins | sample MHFenrmetagenome_2_FD_207603 | JGI IMG/M metagenome (GOLD analysis project Ga0326726, IMG submission 207603) | Lab enriched peat soil microbial communities from Michigan Hollow, Ithaca, NY, United States - MHF15MN | ecosystem: Environmental > Terrestrial > Soil > Wetlands > Peat | place: USA...
CCAGGTGTCGGTTATAGAGCGCCTCGTCGGCGCCGGAGAACTGCACCGGCCCGCAGCCGTATTGCTGGCGTAGCTCGTCAAAATGATCGTTCATGATGCCTCCTGAAAGGTTTCTGCCAAAGGTGCGTCTACCGCCGACGTGGTCGCCCTGAATGCCCGAAGGACCACGCCCGAGAGCGGACGCTGCCGACGGCTGCAAGCAGCTTTCGAGCACCGATGCAGTGGCTAAACACGAGTGCTGCACGATGATCTTCGGCATCACCGCCGATACTCAAATTAGCGTCCGTCGCCCACCAAGTCGTCAGCGAAAGGTCGGCATTCGGTTGCGATTTCGGCGGTGAGGTGCCCCTTGGCGGCCGCCGTGGTTTGTCGCCCCCCTCCTTACGGCTTGACAACCGGTCGTACGGAAAGCGCGACCGCCTTGCTGTAGGTGATGTCCACGAGATCGCCCGCGCGGACGTGCTCCAGATCCTCGGGCCTCTTTACTTTGATTGTCTGCGACCGCCCCTCTGGGCCGGTCAGCGTGACGGTGCCACGCGCGACATCAAACGCCGTGATCGTGGCGGTGATCGTGATCGCGTGCTCGATCGCTCCGCCCGGCGATTCGCCCGGCTTCGGGTTGCTCAGGGTTTCGCGCGCGCTGATGCCGAGTGCGCCCTTGTCCGAGGGCTTCACCTGCCACGCGATGGCCTCCGTGTAAGAAACGACGACCGGGTCGTTGACGCGCAGTTTGTCGAAGTCGCGGAATTCCTCCGCCACGGGCAGAACCACGACACCGCCGTCATCGCCTTTAAGCGTCAGGAGGCGGCGCTGCTGGTCCACGCCGGTCACCAACGCACGCACCTCGATCAGACTTTGCTCCCGGCCGCTTGGCTTGTCGTCGGTTGGCTTCCCGCCGCTGGCACAGCCGGCGAGCAGGACTAGGCTTGCAACTAAGGGTAAAAGGCGTGATGTCATGGCATTCTCCTGTAGTAGGGACATATCGTCAGTGCTTAAACTTGACGCCCTTGATCGCATAGGCAGGCGACTTTTCAGGCGTCGGAAAGAATTGGAGGTACTTGATGCTCTCGACCGGGATCATGACCAGTTTCCCGTCGGCTGCCAGGACGAGGCGGCGCGCGTCCAGCGGCTTTGTTGCCGCCGGCTCGAAGTCCAATACGTTGAGCGCTTGGGCAGGCGAAGTGAAGACGCAGTCGGCGCCGGAGAACTGCACCGGCCCGCAGCCGTATTGCCGGCACACCTCGTCAAAACGATCGTTCATGAGGAACTCCATCGAGAGTTCGAACTCCCGTCATCGTGACCATTGCAATCATGATCTCGGTATTGTTCATTTCTGCTGTTCCTTTGTGCTCAGCCAAATGATCGCCTCCTCGAAGGAGGTGAACGCCTTGAGAAGCGCACCCCTGTTTTGTCCGACGATCTCGATAAACCGAGCGGGATGGGCTCCGTCCATCGCAGTGAGAAGCGCGGTCTTGCTTTCTGCGAGGGAGGGAAAGCGGGTGACGGCGACGCCCAGCTCGAATAGGTCGTCCGGGGAGAGCTTCACTTGCGCGTCTCGAGTGTCGATGAGGACGTGAAACTCGCCAGGCATCTTGATCATCCAAGCGATATCGACCAGAGCTTGAATGCTTGTTAACCGATCGAGAGCGCCGTCCACGGTTGCTCGAACGAAGTCAAATGCATGGATGATCTTTATGTTAACGGGCAATTGGGCCTCCTTTGCCGATGTCGTCTAAATGCCTTCACTGAGCGATGACCGGGCCCCCGGTGACGCGAGCCGCATCAGTATCCGGCTGCCGCGCGACGCTGAACCAAGCCGCGTACAGCGCCGGCACGAAAAAGATCGTCAGCAGCGTTGCGACGGTGAGACCGCCCATGATGGCGATCGCCATAGGGCCCCAGAAGACGCTGCGCGTGAGCGGAATCATCGCCAGCACCGTGGCGGCGGCGGTGAGCGCGACCGGGCGCGTCCGGTGCACGGCGGCTTCCACGACCGCGTTCCACGGATCGCGGCCCTCCTCCATCTCCGAGCGCACCTGGTCGACGAGGATCACCGCATTGCGCATGATCATCCCGGAGAGCGCGATGACGCCGAGGATGGCGACGAAGCCGAGCGGCGCCTGGGTGACGAGAAGCGCGGGCACCACGCCGACGAGGCCGAGGGGCGCGGTGAGGAGCACCATCCACATGCGCGAGAAGCTCTGCAGCTGGAGCATGAGGATAGCGAGGATGGTGATCAGCATCACCGGCGCCACCGCGGCGAGCGCCCGGTTCGCCTTGTCGCTTTCCTCGACCGCGCCGCCGACGTCGATGCGGTAGCCCGAGGGCAGCCGCGCCTCGATGTCCTTCAGCAGCGGCTGGATCGACTGCGTGACCGACACGGCCTGCTCGCCGTCCTTCACGTCGGCGCGCACGGTGATCGCCATGTCGCGGTTGCGCCGCCACAACACGGGCTCTTCCAGCTCGTAATTGACGCGCGCCACCTGCGAAAGCGGCACCACGGTGCCCTGGCGCGTATTGATGTTGACGTCCTTCAGCGTGTCGAGGTCGAGGCGCTCCTCCGGAACCGCGCGCGCGACGATGTCGATGAGGTCTTCGTGCTCGCGCAGGTGCGAGAGCGTCGCGCCGTTCATGACCGTCTGCGTCACGAGCGACACGTCGGCCGGCGCGAGGCCGAGTAAGCGCGCCTTGTCCTGGTCGAGATCGACTCTCATCGTGCGCACCGGGTCGTTCCAGTCGAGCTGGACGTCGCGCACCTTCGGACTCGACGCCACCACTTTTTCCACCTCGCGCGCGATCGCGCGCACCTGCTGCGTGTCAGGCCCGACGACGCGGAACTGCACCGGGAAGCCGACCGGCGGTCCGAGCTCGAGCCGGGTGATGCGTATCCACACCGCGGGGAACTCCTCCGGGGCCGAGGCCATGAGGCGCGAGCGCACCCGCTCCCGCGCTTCCAGGTCCTTGGTCATCACGATGAACTGCGCGTAGCCGGGGTTCGGCAGTTCCGGGTTGAGGGCGAGGTAGAAGCGCGGCGAGCCGGCGCCGGTGTACGCGGTGTAGAAGCGCACGTCCTCGTCCTTCTTCAGCACCGCCTCCATGTGCTTCACCTGCTCCGTCGTCGCGGCGAACGAGGAGCCTTCCTTCATGCGCAGGTCGATGATGAGCTCGGGCCGGGAGCTGTTGGGAAAGAACTGCTGCGGCACGAGCTTCATGCCGGGGAGTGCGAGCGCGAGCGCGGCGGCCGTCGCGCCGATCACCCACCAGCGCCGCTCGAGCGCGGTGTCGATCGCCTTGCGCAGCTTGCCGTAGAAGGGCGTGTGGTACGGGTCGGGCGCGGCTGCGCCGTGGTGATGCTTGGCGAAGTCGGGCAGCATCTTCACCGCGAGGTAAGGCGTGATGATCCCGGAGACCATCCAGGAGAAAAGCACTGCGGTACCGACGATCCAGAAGATGCCGCCGGCGTATTCGCCGGTCACGGATTTCGAGAAACCGATCGGCATGAAGGCCGCGACCGTGACGAGCGCCCCGGTGAGGCGCGGGAGCGCGGTCGCCTGGTAGGAGAAGGCGGCGGCTTTCAGTCGGTCCCAACCCTCCTCCATCTTCACCACCATCATCTCGACGGCGATGATGCCGTCGTCGACGAGGAGGCCGAGCGCGATGATGAGCGAGCCGAGCGACACGCGCTCGAGGTTCCACCCCATGGCGAGCATCACGAGCGCCACTACGCCGAGCACGAGCGGCACGCCGAGCCCCACCACGATTCCCGTGCGAAAGCCGAGGCTCACCAGGCTCACCGCGAGCACGATGGCCAGCGCTTCCATGAGCGAGCGCTCGAATTCCCAGACGGCGTCCGCCACGGTGGTCGGCTGATCGGCCACGCGCTCAAGCTCGACGCCGTACGGGAGTTCTCCCTGGATCTTTGCGACCGCCTGCTCGACCGCTCTTCCAAGCTGGACGACGTTGCCGTCGTCGGTCATCACGATGCCGAGCATCAGCACCTGCTGGCCGTTGTGTCGCACGGTGTAGGTCGGCGGATCCTCATAGCCACGCCTGATTGTGGTGAAGTCACCGAGCTTGAGGAGGCGGCCGCCGGCGGAGATCGGCACGTTGCGGATGTCTTCCTCGGTGGCAAACTGACCCGTCACGCGCACGAGCACGCGGTCGCCCTGCGTGTCGATCGAACCGGCGGGAAGCACGCTGTTCTGGTTCCTCAGGCTTTCAGCGATCATGATCGGCGTGATGCCGAGCGCGGCCAGTCGTTGGTGCGAGAACTCGACATAGACCTTCTTGGCCTGCTTGCCGATGACGTCGACCTTCTTCACCATCGGCACCTTGAGCAGGCGCCGCTTGATGACCTCCGCGGTGTCGGACAGCTCGGCCTGCCCGATCCCGTCGCCCTTGACGGCATACAGCAGCCCGGACACGTCGCCGTACTCGTCGTTGAAGATCGGGCCGATCACGCCCTCGGGCAGCTCGAGCTTGATGTCGCTGAATTTCTTGCGCGCCTGATACCACGCCTCGCGCTGGTCCTCCTTGGACGTGCCGCCCCACACGCTGAGCGTCATGCCGCCAAAGCCCTGCCGCGCGAAAGTCACCACCTTCTCGAAGTGGTCGAGCTGCTCGAACTTCTTCTCCATGCGGTTGAGCACCTCGTCCTGGATCTGTTGCGACGTCGCGCCGGGCCAGATGACCATCACGGTCATCGACGGCACGGAGAAGTTCGGGTCTTCGAGCTGGCCGAGCTTCGTGAAGGCCAGCGTGCCGCCGATGCCGATCGTCAGGATCAGGAAGAGCACGATGGCGCGGTGGCTAAGTGCCCATTCGGTCAGGTTGAAGGATTTCATTGCACGGCCACCTTGGCGGCAGCTTCGCCGCGTGTTGTGCCCGGCAGCGCGACGCGCAGGCCGGGCGCCATCTTCTGCACGCCCGCCGTGACGACGAGGTCGCCGGCCGCCGGGCCGGAGACGAGCACCTCGTCATTGCGATAGCCGTGGACCGTCACGCCCGCCAGTTCCACCGTTCCGACCGAATCACTGCCGGCGCGGCGAACGACCCACACCGCCGGTTGGCCCTTCGCCTGCGTGATCGCGCTCGCCGGGATCACCGCCAACGGCGTCTCTCCCGCGATGCGTTCGGTGAGGAGAGTGGCGGTCGCGCCGAGCGGCAGCGGCCGCGGCGTTATGGGTTTCAGGCGCGCGCGATACGTGCGGGTCTGCGCGGCCGCCTGCAGCGAGAGCTCGCGCAGGCTGACTTCAAAGGTTTCGCCCGGCGCGGTCGCGAGCCACGCCTTGTACTGGGCCTCCTTGAAGGATGCAAAGTTATCCTCCGGCACGTCGACCACGATCTCGGGCTCGCCCTGGGCGGCGATCGACACGACCGGCTGGCCCTCGGCAACCACTTGTCCGACCTCGGCCCGCACGACCGTCACGACGCCGGTGCGCGGTGCGCGCAGCTCTGTGTATCTCAGCCTGTTGCGCGCGAGCTCGAGCTTCCTCTCGTCCGCTTCGGCGGCGGCCTTGGCCTGCCGCGCGCGCGTTTGCGCCTGCTCTTCGTCAGCTGCGCTCACCGAGCCGTCGACCTTCAGGGCCTCGAGGCGCTTGCGGTCCGATTCGGCCTGGCGAGCCTGCGCGGTGGAGGCGATGAGCTGCTGGCGCGCCGCTTCCTCGGCGAGCCGGTAGTCCACGTTGTCCAGCACGGCGAGCACATCGCCCTCGCTCACGCTCTGGCCGACGTCGACCTTGCGCTGGGCGATCTTGCCGCCGACGCGAAACGCCTGGTCGACCTCGTGGCGCGCCTGCACCGTTCCGAAGTAACGGTTGACTTCGCGTGCCTTGTCGTAGCGCAGCTCGACGGTGCGAACCATCCGCGGCGCTTCGACCGGCGGCTTGTCAGGCGCGCAGCTGAGAAGCATGAGAGCTGAGAGAGCAACGGCATAAGTGGTTTTCACGAGCGTTTCTCCGTAACGGGCTCGAAGGCTTGCCAGCCGCCGCCGAGCGCCTTGTAAAGTTGCACGCTGTCGATCAGCAGTTGCGTGCTGCTGTCGTTAGCGCCGATCTGCACCGCCAATCGGCTGCGCTGAGCGTCGAGCAGGGGCAGCAGGTCGATCTGCCCCCGGTTATAGAGCGATTGCGCGTGGCCGAGCGCCACCTCGGCGGAAGCGGCCGCGCTGCGCAGAAGCTCGACCCGTTGCCGTTCATCTCGAAGCGCGACGAGGGCGTTCTCCACATCCTCGAGCGCGCGCACGATCCCGTCCTCGTACCGCAGCAGCGCCTGGCTCTGTCCGGCTTCGGCGACCTCGTTGATCGCCTGCGTACGGCCCCAGTTGAACACCGGCATGGCGATCAGCCCCGAAACCAGACTGAAGCGCGTCGAGCCGAGGTTGAAATCGTTCATCTCCACGCTCTGGCGGCCGAACAGCGCGCTCGCGAAGAGCCGCGGGAAATACTCCGCCCTGGCCTGCTGCCGGCGCCAGTTGGCTGCATCGAGCTGCGACTTCAGCGCGAGAAGGTCCGGCCTGCGCTCGAGCAGCGCCGCGGGTTGTCCGGGCCGCGCGGGCGGAACGGCAAGTTCGACCGCCGAAGGCACGATGGCCGCGGCATTGAACGCCTGGTCTCCGATAAGAACGGCGATGCGGTGCCGCGACACCGCGGCGAGCGTCTCGAGCGGCGGGATCGCCGCGCGAGCCCGCGAAGCGTCGGTCTGGGCCCGCTCCACGTCGAACGGCGAGGCGAGCCCAACGCGCTGTCGCGCGGTGACGAGACGCAGCGTCTCGTCGTGGGCCGCCGAGATGGCACGCACGGTTTCGAGCTGGCGCAGCGCGCCGGCCAGCGTGAAATAGTTGCTTGCAACGTCGGTCAGCACCAGCAGGCGCACGCCCCGCACGCCGTGCTCGGCCGTCATGGCGTCGGCGGCGGCTGCCTCGGCGCCCGCGCGCAGGCGGCCCGAAAGATCGATCTCCCAGGAAACATCCGCGCCGCCGGCGCGCGCCTTGACATCCGGCGCTAACAGGTTTTCAGGCGCGCCGTATCGGTTGTCGTAGTTCACCCCCACGGCGCTGGCGCCGACGCTCGGCAGCATCCACGAACGGCTGATCGTCACCCCGGCGCGCGCGGCACGCACACGCTCAGCGGCGATCTTGATGTCGCGGTTCTCGGCCGCGGCGCGGCGAATGAGGTCGGACAGCACCGGGTCGCCGTAGCTTTCCCACCAGGCGACCTCCGGCTCTTTCTCGGCAACCGGCGCCGCCGCGAACTGGTCGTGCACTTCGACCGAGGGCTTGAGGACGGGGGTGGCACACGCCGTCAGCGCGACCGCGAGCGATGCGGCGAGGATGGCCATCCTGAAACCTGAAGCTTGCGCGTGATAACCCGGCTCCATTCTCGGCAGCCGAGGCATCTCAGTAATGGGTGCAGATAGCGGCATCGGGTACTCGTTTGTCCGAATTTGATGTGGGGTCAGCGTAGCGAAAGGCTTGCGGGGAGTCGTCAGTGAAGCGTCTCCATTAGGTCAGGATTTGGTGGGAATCGCGGCCTGGCGGTACTTGAATTCGGGCGTGCGAGCAAGCGCAGGCGTTGGCAGCGAAAATCACGAACAAGCTGGGTGATTACCGCCGCCCAGTCGCAGGGGAAAGGTCGACGTTCGGGCTGAATGCGGTGGGAAGGACCGCGGGTGTGGACGCCGCGTCAGGCCCGTTTCGGCCGGTCGATCAGCGCTCGTACTTTCTCGAAGACGGCTGTATCCTTGGCTTCGGGAAGCTGATCGACGAGCGCGGCTAATGTCTGTCGGTCTTCAGCGGTGGCGCGCTTCCCTTCGCAAAGCTCGACCAGCGCAAGCAGTTCGAGCCAAGGCGCCTCCTGTGCGCGTGCCTCGGCGAGCGCGCGTCGGACCGAAGCCCTGGCGGACGCGGAATCACCACGCGCGCGAGCTATCGCTGCCTCGATCAGGAACAACTGCGTCAGATACACGCGCTCTCCATACGCATTGGCGACTTCCAGCGCTTCCCGGAGCTGTACTTGCGCAGCGTCAAGATCGCCTGCGAGCAACAGTGCTTCCGCGGCGTATCCGAGCGTCTCGCTTCCCCCGGTCAGCATTCCGAGCCGGGTATTTTCTTCGTACGCCTCCCGGATGCGCCGATAACCCTCGAGCGGCTCTCCCGTGCGCGCCTGCGCCCAGCCGCGAAACCACTGACTTGCGGTGCGACCGTGCGCGAGCGCGAACTCGTCGACGAGCGCGCGCATTTCATCGGCGAGCGCCGCGACACTCTCCACGTTGCCGAGCCGCACCTCGAGCAGCGCGCTGTACCAGATTGCGGCGAGCCGCGTCATGGGCCATCCGAGATCACGAGCGCGGGCATGTGCACGCTGCAGGCAGGCGCGCGCCTGCTCGACCAAGCCAAGATAAACGAGCGGAACGGCGAGCAGCCCAAGCAGCGCGACCTGCAGATCAACCAGGTATTCTCCGGGTCCCACGTCCAGCCGCTCCGCGAGGGCGAGCCCGCGCTCCAGCCATGTGCGGGCGGCCCGCAGCCGGCCCTGAAGCTGATCGACGTCCCCATGCACGATGCACGCGGTGGACAAGAGCACCGCATCGTTCGTCGTCGATCCGAGCGCTTCCGCCCGGTCGGCCACCGCGAGCGCCTCCGCGTATTCCGCACGCAGACAAAGCATGAACCCGAATCCGTACACCAGGCGTCCGCGCATCGGGTGCTCCGGCGCTTCGTCGAGCAGCGAGTACGCGCGCTGGAGCGCGTTTCTTGCTTCGCTGCCCGCGCCAAGCGCCCGGGTCGCGGCAAGGCCGTGAAGCGTTGCGATCGCGATTTCCCGTGCGTTGCGCTCCGGCCCCTCCGGCGCCTGATCGAGAAGCGTCAGCCCGCGCTCGGTGAGCCGCATGCACTCTGCCGGGCTGAAGCGCGCGAGCGCCGCCTCGGCAGCCTCGGCGTACCAGCGCAACGCGGCCAGGGAATCCCGCCCGCGCTCGAAGTGCATGGCGAGCTCGGCCGCGGCGACCGGCGCGCCTCGCGCGCGCTCGCGTTCGAGCACCGCCCCCACCTTGCCATGGAGCTGCGCGCGTGCCACCGGAGCCACGCGCTCGTACAGCACCTCGCGAAAGAGCGTGTGCCTAAAGCAATAGGCGAGCTCGGGTGCACGACTCTCATCCGCGCTCCGCGGAACGGCGAGCCACAAGCGCTCGCGTTCGAGCTGGTCGCAGATCTGACCGACCCACGCCGCATCGCGCTCGAGCACCGCGGAGATCGAGTCGACGCGGAACTCGAGGCCGCAAACCGCCGCCGCGGAGAGCAACAGGCGCTGCTCGTCCGCAAGCCTGGCGATGTAATGATCGATGATGGCCGCGAGGTTCTCCGGCACCGCCATTTTCCCGACCTGATCTGCCGCGGTAGCCTCGTCGCCGACTTGTGCGGCGCGCACCACGACGTCGCTCAAGACAGACGCCACGAAGAGCGGCAATCCGTCGGTGCGCTCGTGCAGCGCACGCACGAACGCTTCGTCGGCGGCGATCGAGGGCGAGCGCTGCGCCAGGAACTCGGCGATCTCTCTTTCGGAGAACGGATCGAGCACGATCTCCTCACAGAGATCGTGCAGGCGCAGCTCGCGCCGCAACGGGTTTAACGGGTGATCGAGCGCCACCACCTCGGCGAGGCGGAAGCTTGCGAGCCACATGAGGCGGCTGCTGCCGCGCCGGCGCGCGAGGTAGTCGATGAGTTCAATGGTCGCCCGGTCGCTCCAATGCAGGTCCTCGGTCACGATGACGAGTGGCCGCCGTTCGGTGTAGCGGTCGAGGAACTCCCCCATTTCGCGCAGCGCCCGGTCCGCTCTCACGCCAGCGAGCTCATGACGCAGGACGTCGCGCTCCTCGGCGCTGGTGTGCCACGGCACCTGCAGCAGCCAAGTCGGCGCCACGGCGCGCAGCAGTGGCACGGCAGCGGCGTCACGGCGGCACAGCTCCGCGAGCGCTTCGAGAACCGGAAGATACGGCTCGCCGCCGCCATATTGCTCTACGCACTGGCCGCGCACACAAGTGACATCACCTAGACCCGCGATGAACTGCTCGATAAGCGTCGTCTTGCCGATGCCCGGTTCACCGGCCACCCACACGATGGAGCGCCTGCCGCTGCACGCCAGATCCCAGGCACCGCGCAGCCGCGCCAACGCTTCGCGGCGACCGATGAAGGATGCCGACGGCCGCGCAGGCATTGTCCAGGCGACCGCTCCGGCCTGGGGCGCGCGCGCGGTCGTCGGTGCGATGAACCGATAGCCCCGCCGCGAGACCGTTTCGATGAAGCGTGGTTGCCGGGCGTCGTCGTGGAGAGCCGTCCGCAGCTCGCTGATGATAGTCTTCAACACCGATTCGCTGACGAACTGGTGTCCCCAAACCTCGTCGAGCAACGCGTGTTTGCTGACCAGCGATCCCGGTTGACGCGCGAGCGCACACAGCACGGCTAATGGTTTTGGCGCGAGAGCGATGGGCTTTCCATCGTGCAGCAAACACGCGTTCGCCTCGTCCAGCTCAAACCCATCGAAACGCACTCGCACAGCACGGGACGTAGCCGAATCGCCCTCCGAACCGGTGCTTGTCGTCATGTGCTTGCCCCCCATCGGCAGCGCCGGATCTGGACGGACCATGTCAGGACACACCGAGAAACCGGCTTTTTTGTTCCGCGTCAACCTACAGACGCACCGGTCACGCGTCCCAGCGTTTCAATCTGGTTCCGGGCATCGGTTTTGCGACCAGCGCCCCTTGTTAAGAGAAGCGCCTCAACAACCAGACAACGATCTCGCCCAGGACGAGCGCGGTGAACGGATTGCGCGCGTCGGCTGTCGTCAACTTTTATGAGGACATAATAATGGTGCGCTTCGCAGGAAGCAACGCACGAGAACACCGACCAGCGCGGCTGCCATGCCTCGGGATGGAAGCAGTCAGGCGGTAGGCCGCTTTTGGGGCATCGCCTAGCCAAGGTGAACGCGGAGAACGATGTGATACGGTTGCGGAAACGGTCGCCGTGAACCGAAGGTTGCCGGTGAAGGTGTTCGCCGCCGTCGCGGATACGAGACAGCTGCCGGATCAGAAATACGCGAATGCGGCGCCGAAAGCCGCGATGCCGGAGCGAACGACTTCAGCGACTCTCGGCAGCATACTCAAGTCCGAAGAGCTACACGCTCGCTAGGGTCCGGTCAACCAAACGCGCGCTTTTTCGATTTCGCCCGGCGTGAAGTACTCGATCGGAAAAGGCCGGATGCCCTTGCACGTGAAGATCAGCGCCAGGTCCTTCCATCGTCTGTCTCCGACAATCGCCATCCTCTCGATGTTCGGGTCGTATTGCTCTTCGAACGAAAAGTCGTCCCACCGGCCTCGCTGCCAACCCTCGAAACGCTCCGCGAACACGAGGATGCGCACACGACCGTGGGTCCCGATAGCCGCCGCCGTCCGATTCTGCAGGTCGGTCAGCTCCGACTCGGTCAGTCGTCCGCTTACCCGGACCGTCAGGATTCCGTTGGTGTCGTCCGAAATTTGAATGCTCATATCGAAGTTCCGATTCCCGGGAAGCGCAGGCGAGACCTCTGTTGGCTTCACGCGGTCAGGAAAACGATGACGAGCCCCCCAAGTGTCAGGAGAGTGTTGCCGACTGCATAAGGCACCGTATAGCCGAGCATCGGCACGTTGCTCTTGGCGACCTCGGCGATCATGCGGGTAGCGGCCGTCGACGAGCTCGCGCCACCGCAGCAGCCGAGGTTGATGGCGGGGTCGAACCTGAA
>Ga0326726_10005240_pt1 | contig 11769 bp, 10 predicted proteins | sample MHFenrmetagenome_2_FD_207603 | JGI IMG/M metagenome (GOLD analysis project Ga0326726, IMG submission 207603) | Lab enriched peat soil microbial communities from Michigan Hollow, Ithaca, NY, United States - MHF15MN | ecosystem: Environmental > Terrestrial > Soil > Wetlands > Peat | place: USA...
AGCACCACTCGCACGCCGCGGGCCGCCAGCGCCGAGGCGACCGTCACCAGCTCTTCGTCGAGAAACTGGGCCTCATCGATCGCGACCAGCTCGGTGTCGGGCTTGACCATTCGGAAGATTTCGGCGGCCGAATCGACTGGGGTCGCCTCGATCTCGCGGCCGTCATGGGTGGAGACGCTCAACAGGCCGGTGTAGCGGGAGTCGAGGTGGGACTTGAAGACCTGCACCTTGCGCCGGGCGATGATGGCCCGGCGGACCCGGCGGATGAGCTCCTCGCTCTTGCCGCTGAACATCACGCCCGCAATGACCTCGATCCACCCGGGTCGCGACCCGTGGTACATCCGCACCGCCTCAATGGAAGGGACGAGAGTCGCTCACGATACGGCGGTCGGGGGACGCGGTCAAGCGATCATCTCACGCCGCTTGCGGCCGGTCCGAGCGGGTCGCCATATTCCGCGCCCCCGAACACCGCCCCGCGAGACCCGGAGTCCAGTGTGACCAAGCAGCAGATGGTGACCGCGGTCGCGGCCAAGCTCGGCCGCCCCAAGGCGGAGGTCGCCCGTTTGCTCGACACCCTGTTCGGCGCCGACGGACTCATCGCCGCCGAACTGCGCCGCGGCCGCAAGGTCCAGCTCTCGGGCTTCGGCAGCTTCGAGCCCCGGCGGCGCAAGGCGCGCACTGCGCGCAACCCGCGCACCGGCCGGGCGATGACGATCAAGGCCTCGATCGCGCCGGTCTTCAAGGCGGCGAAGAAGTTCAAGGACCTGGTCAATCGCCGGTAGGGCCAAGGCATGCCTTGGCCCTACCAGGTAATCATGACCGCCGCGGGCTCCCCCGATCCACCTTCGCCGTCACCGTGCGCCGCCGCACCGTCTTTCCGGACAGCTGCCGCGCGATGGTCTCTGCCTCAGCCGCCGGCACCTCGACCAGCGAGAACAGCTCGCGGATCTCGATGCGGCCGATCTGTCCGGCCGGCATGCCGACCTCGCGATTGAGCACTGCTACCAGGTCGGCCGCGGTGGTGCCGTCCTTCTTGCCGGCACTGACCCACACTTTGGCCGGCGGAGCGGCCTGGGCGGTCCCCGCCGGGGCCGCTGGTGGTTCCGCGGCGCTGCTCCGCCATAGCTGGTAGAGCGCCGCGGCCACCTGGGTCGGATCGAAGCGCTCGAACAGCGGGGCCAGCGCCAGCGTCTCACCGTCCAGCTCGCCCTTTTGCAGCAGGGCAGAGAGCATCGCACGGCGCTGGGCCGCCTCCTGCCGCACCGTCTCCAGCATTCCGGGCACCCGTACCGGAGTCTGGCGGGACGTGGCATGGCGGAGGTAGGCCGCGGCATGAGGTGGGGCCAGCAGCAGCAGGTCGCCCAGCGGGCGCAACTGGTTGAGCCGGGCGGGGGTGGGGAGGTCCCACGCCACGACCAGAGCGGCTTTGGCCCCGTCGCCCACGCCCACCCGGATCGAGTCGTCCCCCACCGGAAGCGCGAGGCGCGCGGCGGCTGCGCTTGGCTCGTCGGCGCACCAGACGGTGACCGAGGCGGGGTCTTCCGATTCGAGCAGCCCAGCGAGCGCGCCGGCGCGTTGGCTCCACCCCGTCGTCACTACCCGCACTGGTGGCCGGACCATGGGCTCGCCGTCGGCCCCGGGCAGCAGGGGCCCGGTCAGGTGACAGCGGCGGGCGTACCGCTCCAGCATCGGGTGACCCGGCGACGACTCGGCCAGCACCAAGATGCGCTGCGCCTCCGCCGGCAGATCCTGCATCAGGGCAGCGAGGGCGTCGTCGGCCTCGAACCACTCCGGCCAGGCGAGAACCACGTGGCCGAGTTGGTCCGCCTTGAGCGCCGAGCGCTCCAACAAGGCGAGGGCAGTGGGCGGCGAGGTGAGTAGCAGCCGGAGCTGCGCTTCGCGCAGCCGGCGGGTGGCGCGGGCGGGTGTCTCGGCGACCAGGGCGGGAAGGCCCGCGGCGCGGGCGAGGGGAAGGAGGACGTCGGCCCATTCCTGCAGGGCGTGTGGCGGGACCAGCACCAGGGCCCGGCCGGCTCCGCTCAGCTGGGCGCTGACCAGGCCTGCAAGTGCCGGAGCCGCGTACCGCGCCGCGGGCGGCCACGCCAGGGCGAGGTTGTGACCCCGCGCCGCAGTGGGCACCTGGTCCCGTACTGCCTGATCCTGAGCGGTGTACCCATATGCCTCGAGGGCCGCCGCAACCGCGGGGGCCAGATGCAGATCCGTCAATCCCGACATCGCCGTCCTCGATTGTCAAACAGCCGACCTGAAGGATCCCGAAGCTAACGGCGAGCACCTTGAATGGCCAGTTGACTTCCACCGGCGAGTGGGGGACTTTTCGCTGTCCGCCGCAAGTCTTCAGCTGATGGTCTCCACCGTGGGCCCGCACAGCGTTGCGGGCCTTCCGGTTGTTCGGGCCAGAGCTGCCGACCCTCCACCGAGTAGGACCCTGCCATGCCCGACAGTCTCTCCCTCAACCTCGCGTACCTGAAGCCCTCCGAAACGGTCGCGATCAGCAACGAGACCAAGCGCCGCCGGGCCGCGGGCGAGGACGTGATCGACCTGAGCGTCGGTGAGCCGGATTTCGACACGCCCCGGCCCATCGCGGAGGCCGGGATCCAGGCGATCGAGAAGGGGATGACCCGGTACCCGGCCAACATCGGCATTCCCGAGCTGCGGGCCGCGATCGCCCGCAACATGTCGCTGATGTCGGGGGGCCGGGCCATCAATCCGGACCAGATCGTGGTGAGCTCGGGCTCCAAGCAGTCGATCTTCAACGCCTGCTTCAGCCTGTTCGGGCCCAAGGACAAGGTGCTGATCCCCGCGCCCGCGTGGGTGTCGTATCCCCAGATCGTCTCCCTCTGCCGGGCGGAGCCGGTGCTGGTCCCGGGCGATCCGGAGTGGGGACTCAAGGTGAGCGTCCAGGACCTGGAGAAGCGGACCGACAAGCTGGTGAAGGGGCTGATCATCTGCTCGCCCTGCAATCCCACCGGAGCCACCTACTCGGCCACCGAGATCAAGGCCATCGCCGAGTGGGCCCGGGCCAACCAGGTATGGATCATCGCCGATGAGATCTACCGGCGGATCTACTACGGCAACGGATCACAGCCGGCTCCCTCGTTCCTCGACCTGCCGGACGAGTACCTGGAGCGGCTGGTCCTGATCTACGGTGCCTCCAAGGCCTATGCCATGACCGGCTGGCGGATCGGCGCGGCGTACGCCCCGATGTACGTGGCCAAGGCGATGGCGGCGCTGCAGTCACACACCACCACCGGCGCCAACCACCCCGCGCAGTGGGCGTCGGTCACCGCGTTCACCGACGAGCGGGTCGAGCAGGAGGTGGTGAAGATGGTCGCCGCGTTCCGGCGCCGGCGCGACCGGGTGGTCGAACGCTTCCGGGCCTCCGCGCCCGGGGTGGAGTTCGTGGAGCCCACCGGGGCGTTCTACTTCTTCTTCCGGGTGGATGGGGTCACCCCGAACCACGACTGCACCGGCACGGCGTTCTGCGAAGCGGCGATGTCCGCGGGCGTCGCGCTGGTACCAGGCGCCGCCTTCGGCGACGACCGCTGGGTGCGCATGAGCTACGCAGCCAGCGACAAGGACCTGGAGACCGCGCTGGACCGGATTCTGGGGCTCATCGCGAGGCTCGGTCAGGGTGGGGAGGCGTCAGGCGCCAGGCGTCAGGCATCCGGGGTGTCCTCCTGATGAGAGGTGTCCGGCTTCAGGCGACAGGCGCCAGGGTCACACCCCTGACGCCTGACCCCTGACCCCCGACGCCTGACGCCTCAGCCCCATGCTCTCCCGCTCCCCCTCTCCCTCCTGGACCCGGCTTCGCCGCGCGGTGGCGGCGCGTGGCTTCACCCCGGCGTCATGGATTCCGGCTGCCAGCGAGGGCCGGGCGGAGGAAGCCACCATCCAGCCGGCGAGCCGGGTGGAAGACGGACCGCTCAGCGGCTGGGCCGTCGGCCAGGCGGAGGCCTGGCCCGGTCCGGTGGCCTTTCTCGACGGGACCCAGCGCTACGAAGTGATGGCCTACTCCGGGGCCAGCCCGCTGGTCGTGGCCGAGGTCGCCGCCGCGGTCATGGAGCGCCGTGACCGTCAGCTTCATGTGGCCCGGGTCGCCCGCCGCCGCCTGATCATCGCCCGGCCCGCGGTACTGGCCGAGCTGGGCGATGCCGTCGAGAGCCACATCGCCGTTCCACTGCCCGAGGACGTCCCGGTACACCCGGTGCATGACTTCCAAATGGCCCGGCGCGAGGTGGACCGCGCCCGCGGCAGGCTGGAGCTCGAGGTCGGCCTCGCCTACCGCACCGTAAGCTCCGACTGGCTGATTGTGGACGGCTCTCTCACGGAGAGCCCGCAATGGGCCGCGGACCCGAGGATGATCGGCGTCAGCAAGAGCCACGCGACGCTCCCCTTCGCCGACCAGGAGCTGGAGCTGTACCTGCGGCTCCCCTCCGGGCACCGCTCTCCGGTCTTTGCCCCCGCTGGGCGGGAGGTTGCCCCGGTCTATTCCTGGGCCCTACGGCTGTGGCCCTGGGAAGGGAAGGACCTGTTGCACGGTCTCATCCGGGTTGAGGCCGCCCCGGCCCCCGAGACCCTCGACCAGGCGGACCGGCTCTCCCGCTGGCTGCTGGCCGAGCGCGCGCCGGTGAGCACACCGGACCCACGCTGGGACCGGCTGCTCTACGGGATTCGTGCCGTCGAGCAATACCTTAGGGCTAGCTCGACAAACTAGTTCCAGGTTCCAAGTTCGGAGTTCCAAGAGGGCTCTCCCAACTTCGAACTCTGAACTCGGAACTCTGAACTGTTAGCTTTCCCCCATGCTCTCCCCCACGCCCGTCGGTCGCGTCGTCGCGACCGAGCTCAAGCCCTCCACCCCGCATCAATTCCATTTCTGGACCGCGCGGGAGTCGGCCGTTGGCATCGGTGCGATCGTCCGGGTGGACGCGCCGGGCCGCACCGTGCTCGGGATCGTCACCGACGGGTTCGCCTATTCCGACCTGATGACCCCGATGCACGACGTTATCGGGGCCGACGGCGACCCGGCCCTCGCAGGGCAGGCCCCCACCGAGCGCGCCGAGATCCGGCTGTACCTCGCCGCGGTGCTCAGGCAGATCCCCGAGGAGCCGCTTCAGCCGGTTCCCCTCGGCGAGGTCCGTCTCGCGGGTGACGCGGACGTGGTCGCCGCTCTCCGGATGGACGCCTTCACCACCGGCGCCACTCCCACCGGGGTACCGCTCGGAGTCTACGCGACAGCAGGACTCGAGGCGCCGATCTACCTGGATGCTGACTTCCTGCTCGGGCCCGAGGCTGCCCATCTGAACATCACCGGGGTGTCCGGCCTGGCGACCAAGACCAGCGCGGTCGAGTTCCTGCTCAGCACGATTTTCCAGAAGTTCCCGCGCCACAAGGGCAGTGTGGCGGCGGTGTGTTTCAACGTGAAGGGCCCCGATCTCTGCTATCTGGACCAGCCTGCCGAGCTGGGCGAAGAGGACCTGCGGCTGTATGACCGTCTCGGTCTCAAGCCGGAGCCGTTCCAGGACGTCCACTACTACGCCCCCTACAAGCCGGACGGCGTGAACCTCAACACCCTTCGCACCCATGAGGCGCTGGCGGCGAATACGGTGCCGCTGGTGTGGGGGCTCCGCGAGGTGCTCGACTACGCCGAGGTCCTGCTCAACAAGGACGACGTGGATGCCAAGGCCGATGCCTTCATCGGCTTCCTGGCGGAACGGGTGGTGGGACGGACCTACAGCGATCCTACCCTGGAGCGGCCCACCGAAGTGCGGAGCTTTGCGGACCTCGAGCAGTTCTTCCGGCAGATCTTCAACTTCATGGAGAGCCGGGCGAGCGGGAGCGAGATCTGGAAGAATCACCATCTCGCCACGATCAGGAAGGTGCGCAATCGGCTGGGCAACATCAGCGTCCGAGCCAAGGGCCTGGTGACCGACGACGGCCAGGCCAGTGACCTTCCCTGGGGGAAGTTCGCCGACCGGAGTCTCCACGTGGTGGACGTCGCCGCGCTCGATCCCACCGCGCAGGACCTGGTCTTCGCTCGGCTGGTCTCCAAGCTCCGCGAGCACCTGGAGCGGCGCGACCTGGGTGTGGACCACGTGGTAGTCTTCGTGGACGAGCTCAACAAGTACGCCCCCACCGATGGGCCCGACACCTACGTGCGCCGCATGCTGCTCGATCTGTCCGAGCGCGGCCGCTATCTGGGCCTGGTGCTGTTCTCCGCCCAACAGTTCCGCTCGCAGGTGCTCCGCCGGGTGGTGGGCAACGCCGGCACGGCGCTGTTCGGCCGGATGGACATGGACGAGCTGGCCACCCCCGGCTACGGCATCCTGTCGCCGGCGACCAAGGCCAAGCTGGCCGCGCTCCCCAAGGGGGAGCTGATGGTCCGGCACCCGCATTTCACCCAGCCGCTCTTCGTCCGCTTCCCTCGCCCACCCGTGCTGTCGGGCCGACTCGGCGTCGAACGGTTCCCTCCGGCGCCGGATCTGCCGTTCGCCCCGGCGGTCGCCCGGCAGCTCAGAGCGCTCGATCCTTCCATTACGACGGCCCGGGTGGAGAACCTCATTGAGGGACGGCGGGAGGACGATGTCCGCCGGGCGATCCACACCACCCGGCGCACCCGGCCGGACCATGTGCTGGCCTTCTTCACCGCCCAGCTGGGAACCCGGGTGGAGCGGGAGGTGGCGCCGACTCGCGGCGTGCCGGCGCTGAAGCGGATGGATGATCCGTATGAGGGCCGGTAGCGATCTGGCCGTTAGCCATTAGCCATTGGCCATTAGCCTTGCCGGCCTAGAGCGCTGTGCCTCTTGCGCGGAGAACTTCTAGGAGGAACCCTCGGCTAACGGCCACCGTATCTCCCCCTCCTCGCGACACCGCCAGCCCCAACACATGACAACCCTGGGCGTACTACGGCATGAGAGCTGGCTGCGCGGCTGCCAACCGGTCCCGGGCCGGTCGCTCAACCGGTTGTGGCGTGGAGGCTTGCCAGCATGGCACAGGCAGGGGGCGTGGTTCGGGCCGGATGGTTCAGAACGGGAGCGCACAGCCGGTGACGGTCGCCGTGGCGGTTGAGCCCACGATCGACCGGGATGCCGAGCAGGCGCTGATCCTCCGGGTGCAGAGGGGTGACACCGCCGCGTTCGATTCCCTTGTCCGCGGCTATGTGCGCCGGGCGCGCGCCATCGCCAACCGGCTGATGGGCGATCCCGACGATGCCGACGATCTGGTGCAGGACGCCTTTCTGCGGGCGCTGGAGCGAATCGCGACCGTCGACCCGGCCCGGCCATTCGGATCGTGGTTCTTCCGGGTGTTGGTGAACGCGGGCATGGACGCCCATCGCCGGCGCCGGGTGCGCCGCACCGAGCCGGAGGCGCCTGAGGCAGCCTCCTCGATGCCGAGCCCGGCCGAGTCGGTCGAGCAGGCCGAGATCCGGGATCGGTTCGAGCGGGCCCTCGCGGCTCTGCCGGCGCGGCAGCGGCTCGTGGTGTGGTCGTTCGAGGTGGACGGAATGAGCATCAAGGAAATCGCCGGCAGCCTTGGAGTGACCGAGGTGACCGTGCGATGGTATCTGCACCAGGGAAGGCGGGCCCTGCGTACCGCTCTGGCGGACTTGAGAACGTAACGTGGGAAGGAGGCCAGGTCTGTGAGCCGACTGCTGCCGGATCCCGAACGTGACCCTCGCCTGGGCGAGGCCCTGCGCCGGCTGGATGATGACGCCTGGGCCAGGGACGACGATGACGAGTTGAGCCGGCGGATTCTGCTGGCGGCCCGCGGGCGTCTGGCTCGGCTTCACAACCCGCCCGAGCCTTGGTGGGAGTGGACCGCGGCCTGGGCCCGAGTGGTGATTCCGCTGGGTGCCGCGGCCAGCATCGCCGCGGCGGCGATTCTGGTCTCGGAGCGTGGCTCAGTCGATCCGGCATGGAGCGACGCTGACAGCGTAACGGTGAGCGGAGCAATGCTCAGCGCGGCGGCGCTGCCGGCGGGCGAAGCGCAGGTGACCGATCAGTTGCTGGTGCCGGCGAGTGAGGAATGGCTCCTCAATGGAGCGCTCGACCGGTAATCCTCAGTCTTCCGCAGAACGAGGCAGGATGGCAATGACGGATCCCCTGAATACGTCGTCAGGTCCGGCCGGTGGCCGGAGTCGCCGGATGGCCGGCCTGGTGTTGTTGCTGGTGGCGGTGGGTGGCGCGGCCGTGGGAGTGGCGCTCGACCGACTGCTGCTCCTTCCCATGCACTTCGGCGGTCGGCCCTTCGGCCCGGGGCGCGGAGGACCGCCTTCGGCACGCATGGAAGGGTTCGCCCGGGAGCGCTTTGCCCGGGAGCTCGGGCTCAGCGACAGCCAGAAGGTGCGCATCGATTCCCTGATGGAGCGGCAGATGGTGCAGCTCCGCGCGGTGCGGGGCGAGCTGCAGCCACGGCTCGACTCGATCCTCTCCCAGACCCGCCGATCGATCGATGCGATTCTCACCCCCGAGCAGCGGGTCCGCGCAGAGCAGTTGATGCGACGCAGACCCGGGCACGGCTGGCGGGGCGGACGCGGCGGCCCGGGGGATGGTGCGCCAGGACCGGAGGGCCGCGAGGGACCGCCTGATGGTAAGTCGCCGGACGCGCCCGGCGGGCCACCGCCCCGGTAGATCCGAAGCGGGGGGCAGGAGCCACAAACAACCTCCCGCCCTTCCCGCCTCTTCAGGAGGCTGAAAAGGGCAGACGAATCGTGGGCTCGGCCCGCCGCCGTGCGTCCAGCCGGCGCTCGTGGGCGGCGAGCAGGTCGCTCCGGCTCAGGATGCCGAGCAGCCGGCGGTGGCCATCCGCCGAGATCACCGGCACCCGGCCCACCCGCTGGCGCACCATCAGGTCGGCCACCTCACGCAGAGAGCTTCCTTCGTACACCGCTACTAGCGGCCGGTGCACCAGCTCCCGCAGCCGCCGGGTGCCGGGTTCCCCCGGGGCGAGGAGATCCCGGCGAGTGAGCACCCCGATCACCCGGCCATCCAGATCCACGATGGGAAACCCCTGGTGAGTCGTGCCCCCGCTGCCATGATCGAGCCATTCCCGCGTGTCCGCGAGGGACTGGTCCGCCGGGAGCGTTGCCACGGGCGTGCTGGCGCGATCGCGCGCGAATACCTGAGACAGGTGATCCACAGCATACTCCGTGATGACCGGTGTGCCCCGCCGGGCCAGGCGCTCCGTCATGATGGTGTCACGCATCCGCAGGAGCGAAATGAGGTAGGCCCCGGTGCAGCCGGCCAGCAGCGGGAGCAGACCCAGCGGCTGGCGGGTGGCCTCGAAGGCGAAGACCACCGACGCAAGCAGCGCGCGCGACGCTCCGGTGAACATCGCCGCCATGCCGACGAGGGCACCGATGCGCACGTCGACACCGATTCCGGGAAACGCCGCGATCACCAGACCCGCCAGCACCGAGCCTGCCCCGCCACCCACCGTGAATAGCGGCGCCATGGTTCCACCTGCGGTCCCGCTGCCCAGGGCGATCACCCAGGCTATGCACTTGAGGGCCGCCAGGACCAGGACGGCCTTGCCCACGAGGGTTCCACTGAGCATGGCGGTGATGTTGCCGTAGCCCACCCCCAGGACCCTTGGCTCGAACCATCCCACCAGACCGACCACCACGGCGCCGATGGCCGGCCACCACATCCAGTGGATCGGCAGCCGCTCGAAGGCGTCTTCGATGCGGTAGAGACCCTTGGTGATCATCACGGAAAGCCAACCCACTACCGCCCCGAGGAGCACGTAGGCCGTCAAGGCCTCTCCGCCGGGAGACGCGATGATTTCGGGTATCGGAAAAACCGGGGCGATGCCGTGGAAGAGATACCGGATGGCGGTGGCGGCGGCGGACGCGAGCGCCACCGGAGCCAGCGAAGCGGGTCGGTACTCGAACAGCAGCAGCTCCATGGCGAGCAGGGTGGCGGCGACCGGCGCGCCGAAGGTGGCGGCCATACCCGCCGCCGCCCCCGCGGCCAGCAGCGTCTTCCGCTCGTCAGCGGTGACCCGTAGAACCTGGCCCGCGACCGAGCCCAGCGCGCCGCCGCTGGCGATGATCGGCCCCTCGGCACCGAACGGGCCACCGGTTCCGATCGACACGGCGGTAGAGATCGGCTTGAGCAGGGTGATTCCCGGATCGATTCGGCTCTCATGGAGCAGGATCCGCTCCATCACCTCGGGGATCCCGTGCCCGCGGATGGCGGGTGACCCGTAGCGGGCCATGAGCCCGACGATGAACGCCCCGGCCACCGGTACCAGGATCACCCATGGGCCAAGGTGGTTGCCGACCGGCGAAGCAGAGTCGAGAGACAGTCTGCCATGAAACGAGAGACTGGTGATGAGGCCGATCAGCGCGGTGAGGGCCTCCGCCAGCAGGCCGGCACCAAGCGCGATGACGACGGCGACGGAGCAGACAAAAAGGAGCCTGCGGCCTGCGAGCGGCCTGGCGGCAGGCGTAATGAGGGACGGTCCGGAGGCCCGCGGCCCGCCCACAGGCGAGTCAGGACTCCGCAATGGTGAAGAGCTTGAGGCAGGAGCGGCACTTCAGGTCACGCGGCATGCGAAACGATGCGCCGGTGAGGCCGAGAGACTGGTCGGTTCCGCAGAAGGGGCAGGGACCGTGCGCCTGGGTGATGATCTCGCCCTGCAGCGCGCGGCGGATGCCCATCACCACGCCGCCCACCAGCGCCACCGGCGGCACCGCGAAGTGCACGATGGGAATCGGGAGTACCAGCAGCGAGACGCACAGGCCTATCACCGGCGCCATCGCGGCCCGGCGGGCCCGCTCCCCGGCCGACAGTGCCTTCACTTCAACCTGGGCCTGGGTGGCCTGCGTGCCGAATCCCTGGAGGGACAGGTTAAGCAGTCTGAGGCTCATCCGAGGGCGACCGATGGGCGGCCGCCACCGCGCCGCTCACCGGCCTGGCTCGTCTGCGCCCGCTCGAGCTGCACCTCGGCCTCGAGCGACTGGATGTCCCGGCCGATGGTGGCCACCGCGACGACGGCATCGCCCACCAGGTAGCGCTGCTCCCACTCGCCAGCGGGCAATCCAGGGACGATCTCCAGCCGGTCCCACATCTCGGCGTGTCCGACGTAATTCACCTGGACGTCGTAATGCTGGCTCCAGAAGAAGGGAACCGCCTGGAACGGTTCACGCGCGCCGAGCATGTTGCGGGCGGCTGCCTGCCCCTGCCGCATCGCGAACGCCCAGTGCTCCACTCCGATTGTCTGGCCGGTGCGTGGGTGGGGCCACCGGGCCACGTCGCCGGCAGCGAAGATCCCCCGGACGCTGGTCTCGAGGAACTGGTCCACCTGGATCCCCCGGGTGAGGACCAGGCCGGCCCGGGCGGCGAGGGTGGTTCGCGGCCGGGCGCCCACGGCGACCAGCACCAGGTCTGCCGCGATCTCGGAACCGTCGTCGAGCCGGACGGTCTTTTCACCCAGGGCGGTGGGGACGTGGCCCAGATGGAACGCCACGCCGTGCTCCTCGTGCAGCCGCTGCAGCCTGAGCCCCAGCTCCCGTCCCAGCACTTTCTCGAGTGGTCGCTGGTCGGGCGCCACCACGTGTACCTCCACCCCGCGGTGCCGCAGCGAGGCCGCCACTTCGAGTCCCAGGAACCCGGCCCCCACCACCACCGCGGTCCTTGCCTCCGCTGCCTTGTCGATGAGTCGACGGGCATCGGCCAGGCTTCTGAGGGTCTCCACTCGCGGGCCTTCCATTCCCGGCAGGTCGAGACGAACCGGCTCCGCGCCGGT
>Ga0326726_10005241_pt1 | contig 11766 bp, 12 predicted proteins | sample MHFenrmetagenome_2_FD_207603 | JGI IMG/M metagenome (GOLD analysis project Ga0326726, IMG submission 207603) | Lab enriched peat soil microbial communities from Michigan Hollow, Ithaca, NY, United States - MHF15MN | ecosystem: Environmental > Terrestrial > Soil > Wetlands > Peat | place: USA...
CTTTGCTCCCTTTTTTAATGTTATATTTCTTCCTGAGCTCAGCAGGTATTACAACTTGCCCTTTTGTAGTTGCTTTAGCTATCATGTTATTCCTCCATCCATTTTGTTATAACATCATATCAAAAAGTGCACCCACATATCAATAATTTTTTCTATGGATCCTGAAAATTTACGATTGTTTATTTGTGATATACTTTCTTGAAAGAGAGGAGGGAAAACGTATTGTTTCCCGTTATTTTTTCAATTTTAATAGCTCTGCTGCCGGTTTCTGCATTGGCAGAAGGAAAGGAGACCAAGACAATGGTAAAGGACATACACTGGCTGGGGCATGACACATTTAAGATCGTAGGAGAAAAGGTAATCTATACCGATCCGTTCAAGATCAAAAAGAAAGACAAGGCTGACATTATACTTATCACTCATGAGCATTATGACCACTGCTCTCCCGATGACGTAAAGGCTGTCCAGGGACCGAACACGGTTATCATTGCTCCGGCCGATTGCGCGAAAAAACTTTCCGGGACAGTGAAGGTCGTCAAACCCGGCGATAAAATAACCGTAGAGGGTGTCGCGATCGAGGCCGTCCCTTCGTATAACACAAACAAACAGTTCCATCCGAAAGTGAACGGCTGGGTCGGTTATATTTTCACGTCGAGAGGCCAGCGGATTTATTTGGCGGGCGATACCGATTATATCCCCGAGATGAAAACCTTTACTGCAGATATTGCTCTCCTCCCGGTCTCCGGCACATACGTTATGACAGCTGAAGAAGCGGTAAAGGCAGCGCTCGATATCAGGCCCAAACTTGCGATACCGATGCATTACGGTTCGATTGTCGGTTCTGAGAAAGACGCCAGGGCGTTTTCCGATGGCCTGAAAGGCAAGATCGAGGTAACAATACTCAAGGAAGAATAGTGAATGTCGCATACATAAAAGCGCAGGTAAAAGGCATCATCGGCAAAGAAATCTTCTTTTATGAAACAGTCGGATCGACCAATACCGTCGCCGCAGAACTGTCCGAAAAAACTTCTGAAGGTGCGGTTGTACTGGCCGACAGTCAGGAAAGGGGAAGGGGAAGGCTCGGCAGAACCTGGATTTCCCCTGCCGGCGTAAACATCCACATAAGCGTTATCCTCAGACCGAAGATGGAGATCAGGGATGCAACCCTTATCACCATAATGGCTGCAGTTGCGTGCGCAACCGCACTGAGAAAGACAACGGGGCTCGATGTTTCGATCAAATGGCCGAACGATCTGACCGTATCCGGCAAGAAACTGGGAGGGATACTCACTGATCTCAAAACAGAGAAGGGCGCGATCACTGCGGCGATCGTCGGCATAGGCATAAATGTGAACAGCGATACCGATATATTCCCGGGGGAAGTGAACAGGATAGCCACGTCGGTGAAAAAAGAGACAGGGAACCTTGCCTCAAGGGAAGCGATAGCCATTGCGGTCCTCGACGAGATGGACAGATGGTACACAATTTTGCAGGAGGTGGATAACAATATGCTCCTTTCTGAATGGAAGCGGCTGACTTCCACTCTCGGCAAAAAAGTCGTCGTAATCGTCGGGGAGGAAACCTTGATGGGCACTGCAGAGGCTATCGACGATGAAGGGAGGCTTCTTTTAACGCTGCCTTCAGGAGAGATAAAAAGGATAAGTTCAGGGGATTTGACCGTACTGAGATAGATGCTGATCGCGCTAGATATCGGTAACTCGTCAATAAATATAGGTTATTTTACTGAAATGGGTCTGTTTGTCCAAAAAATGACCACCTCCCCTCTGCTGTCCTCTTCACAATACAGCCTTCTCTTTTCCCGGTACATGGAAGAAAAAAAAATAGACAAAAGACCTGAAGGAAGTATAATATCTTCTGTTGTTTCAGACTATACCATGGTATTTATGAAGGCCTTGAAAACGTTGACTTCTTCGGAGCCTTTGGTCGTCCGTTGGACGCTCAAAACCGGCCTGGAATTCGCCATCCCGAATCCGGAGGGACTTGGGTCGGACAGGATTGCAAACGCAGTTGCAGCGTATGAATCGTATAAATCCCCTGTGGCCGCGGTCGATTTCGGTACAGCTTCAACCGTAACCGTTGTCAACAGGGATGCACGCTATATCGGAGGCGTTATATTGCCCGGGATACGGTTGATGAATGCTTCACTCGCAAAAGGCACTTCCCAACTGCAGGAAGCGCCGCTTAAGCCCCCTGCATCGGCTCTGGGCGGCGATACCGCACAATGCATTCAGTCCGGTTTGTTTTACGGCACAGCAGGGGCCGTCGAACGGATTCTCTGCGAGATTGAGAAAGAAAACGGTTTTAAGCTGAATGTTGTTGTCTCAGGAGGGTTCGGTGAACTCATATCAGGATTTCTTCAAAGAAAACATGACCTCCGTCCTCATCTTACCCTGGAGGGACTGAGATTGATCTATATGCGGAACACCGATGCATGAACTGAGGAAGGACATCCTGCTCGGAAGATGGGTTGCCATACTTTCGAACTCAAGGGCGCCGGCAGAATATCCCCTCACATACGAGGAGAGAAACGAGCAGGACAACTGTGCGCTCTGTACCAACCGTGAACACGAAACCCCCGCGGAAATAACGTCCATAAGAAGGCCGTCTACCCAGAAGAATGCCCCGGGATGGTGGGTGCGGGCAATTCCGAGCTTTCATCCCCTCTTTCAGATTGAGGGGGAACTGGGAAGAAAAGGGGTTGGGATTTACGATATGATGAACAGTATCGGCGCAAACGAAATCCTGATCGAGTCTCCTGAACACAATCGGAGGCCGGAAGACCTTGGCGTTGAACAGATGGTCCGGGTTATCACCCTTTACAGGGACCGGCTAGCCGATCTTCATAAGGATGCGCGTCTCAGGTATATTCTCATCTATAAAGACTCTGGAAAGGATGCCGGCGCGATCTTTTCCCATCCTGTTTCTTTTCTCATGGCAACCCCGGTCATCCCCAAAACGGTGAAGGATGAACTCGATAACGCAAAACTGTATTATTCTTATAAAGAGCGGTGTATATTCTGTGATATAATGAGTGAGGAACTCAGGGTAGGTGAGCGGATCATCCTTGAAACGAGGCATTTTGTCGCCTTTTGTCCGTATGCGGGCCAGTTTCCTTTTGAGTCCTGGGTTGTTCCGAAACGTCATTGTTGTGCCTTTCATGAGATCACCTATGACGAAATTGAAGACATGGGGCTTATACTGATGTCCGTCTTGCAAAAGTTGAGGAAGGTGTTCAACGACCCTCCCTTCAACTACTATATCCACACAGCCCCGAATATGGTGCCAAGGAGGGGTCACTGGCATACACTCGGCGAGGACTTTCACTGGCATCTCGAGCTGATTCCCCGGCTCATAAGGACAAGCGGGTTTGAGTGGGGTTCAGGATTCTATGTCCTGTATACATCACCGGAAAATGCAGCAAAATACCTAAGGGAGGTTGGATAATGGAGATCAAAAGCATTCTTTTCCCGACAGATTTTTCTGAGGGAGCGTCTCAGGCCATGAAGTACGCAACTGACATGGCAAAGAAGTACGGAGCAAAGCTGCATATCGTACACATAATCTACGATATCGCAAAGGCATCCGGCTGGTATGTCCCGCACAGGTCAGTCGACGAAATGTACAAAGAGATCCAGGAAGGGGCAAAAAAAGAACTCGAAAAGTTTGCAGTCGAGGAATTAAGCGGAATAAAGGACATAGAGCGCAGCGTGCTTATGGGCGTTCCGCATGAAGAAATTATGAATTTCGCCAAGAAGAACAAGATCGATCTCATCATCATGGGAACACACGGGAGAACCGGGATCGACAGGATCCTGTTCGGGAGCACAGCGGCGCAGGTCGTTCGCTATGCGCCATGCCCTGTTCTTACCGTAAGGGTTCCGGCGTATTAGGAATGAACTACCATGCGGGTATACCTCTCTGAGAATGCGTTTCTCGATCTCCTCCTCAGCTCTGCAGAGGTGTACAGAAAGGAATGCTATGGCCTGCTCCTCGGCTATAAGCTGGAAGACAGGTTTATCGTTGAGCATGCCTTCAGCGTCCAGACCGCAACGCGGCATCACAAAGGAGTTGAATACACCAGCAAGAATCACAAAAAAATAGAGCCGATACTTTCGCGTTTTAAAAAGCTGCAGAAGATTGGCGATTTTCATTCCCACACACAGTTCGGCCCCACAAAGGGTCTTCCGATCCCGAGTGACGAAGACATTAACGGAATGATGCCCGATCATATATACCTGATTGTCGCGATCAACAATAACGAGAAGACACTGTCGTGGGGTGAGAAGAGAGACGGCACGATTTCAGGGTCGGTGAGTGAATTCTTTTTCAAGATTTCTGCCCATTTCCTGAACGGCGGCTCGTCAGTAAAACGTGCGAAGATACACTGTCCTTTCCCGCCGGGATTTTGAAAACGGGAAAACAGGAGAAGCGGAGAAGGGGAGCATTTTCTCATTCGCTGTTTCCCTGTTTTCCGGTTTCATCCGAGCAGTATTGAGTTAAATGCGGTTCTCATAGAATCAATGAGACTCAGTGCGAAAGTCCTTATTATCGGCGGCGGTCCTGCAGGAGCATCGGCTGCGCGGTACCTTGCGGCGCACGGCAGAGACGTTCTCCTTCTCGAAAAGAACCTCTCCTTTGAAAAACCGTGCGGGGGAGGGCTTTCCCTCCGTGCGTTCGAAGAACTCGGCATTCCCAAAACTGCAATAAAGAGAGAAGTACACAAAATACGAATCGTTTCTCCCCGTGGAGAAAGCGTTGATATCGCGTTGCAAGGCTGCGGACTGGCGATCGTCGGACGGAAGGAATTCGACAGCTCGCTCCGGACGGAAGCTGAAGCAAAGGGAGCAAAAATAGTTCAGGGAGAATTCACGGAGATACAGCACTCAAAAAGCTATAGGGTAAAGGCGGTGACGGGGGAGGAACCGTATGAGTTCGACGCGGAATATGTCATTGCCGCCGACGGTGTGAATTCCAGGGTGAGGACCGCCTTCGGGATAAAACCTTCCCGGTCATTTTTTACGGCATCCGAAAAGATCAGGGATGTGAACGCAGATGTCTGCGAGTTCTGGTTTGGCGGTGATCATGCGCCTTTCTCCTATTCATGGGTATTCCCTGCTTCAGAAGGGATATCAATCGGCACCGGGACCTTTCAAAGGGGAACGATAACAGCTCTCCTGAAACGGTTCAAAGAAAAAAAAGGGCTCCATGCAGCGGGGACAAAGAAAGTCTATAGAATCCCGGCATGGAAAGGAGATCTTTACAGCAAAGGAAACGTGCTCTTCGCCGGCGATGCGGCGGGGCAGGTGTTGCCGTTGACGTATGAGGGAATTTACTACGCGATGAAGTCAGGGGAATTGGCAGCACAGGCTATAATAGAAGAAAGAGTTGCTACCTACAGGAAAGAATGGAAGGCACGGTTTCAGAGAAGATTTGTTCTTATGGACAGACTCAGAAACTATTTTTTAAAAGACGACGCCTCTGCTGAACGGCTGGTCGCCCTTCATCGCAGGCCGGAGATACAGGAGGCATCCCTGCAGCTTTGGGCCATGAAAGACAGCGGCTATAAAGGCCTTTTGCGTTATATAAAGCTCTTCGGGAAATTTCTGCGTTGATATTAAAAAGATTCTTTGTCTATTCGTCTGCGGCGCACGTTTTAGTCTTTGCAGCGCTTCTTTTTCTTATTCCTGCTGAACAGGCAAAAAAACCAGGGGGCGATTTTATTACACGTCTTGTTTCTCCCGAGGAAATGTCCTCACATGACAGGTCGCCATTACCGGTTCCGAGGATACGGTCATTGCCCGGCATTCCGCGACGCACGGCGCCGGTGGCTCCTGCGCCATCGCCCGGTATCAGGGATAGTGGCAGGCCCGGGGATGACCGGGAAAGCAGATCTTCCCAGGACGCCCCCCCTTCCTTTTCTTCCGGTCGCGAAACCGGGAACATACCGCAAAAAGAGACAACGGGTCAGAAAGGGATCCCAGCGCCCGATACGCGGGGGATCCCTCTGAGAGAAAAACTCTTTGACAAAGGCATCATCGGAGATCTTGCAAAAAGAGAGGTGGAAAAAAGAGAAAAGGAAAAGAATGATACGACGTTCAGCTTTGACGCACGGGAGTATAGATTTCTGCTGTACAACAGACGCCTGAAAGAGCGCATCGAGAGCATCTGGGTCTATCCGCCCGATGCAGCCGCTCAGGGAATTTACGGAGATCTCATCCTGAGATTTACGATAAAGAAAGACGGGAAGATCGGAGCAGTCGAACTCGTCAGAACATCGGGCCATAAAAACCTCGACGATTCTGCAATGAGAGCCTTGAAAGACGGCTCTCCGTACTGGCCTCTGCCGGACGAGTGGGGAATGGACAGCTACACGATAGAAGGGCACTTTGTTTATACTCTTTATGGTTACTACATCCGATAACGATTGCAAAAAGCGTCTCGATGAAGCAACGATTATACCTTAAAGTCGGCGATAGTGTCCGGCATCTGCATTACTCCGCATGGGGCGACGGAGAGGTGGTTGAAGAAAAACACTCAATCCTTCCCGGAGGGATATGTCTTGTGAGGATACTCTTTGAAGACGGTATAGAGAGATCGTTCATAAACGACCTCAACCACGAATGCTGTTGTTACTACGCAGGAATACGGATCAACTGATTTTAAGGAATAGATTAAGTTTTTGCTGTAACGCTACATAATAAAAGAATTTTCTTGACAAAATAGTTCTGTGATGTTTTAATCTTTCTGATGGGTCCTTTTGCGCATCTTATCGAAAAAGAGACGCCTTCTATTCTGGTTGTCGACGATGTAAGGTCTAACCTTGAACTGATGGAGGCGGTTTTCCTCAAAGAGGGCTTCAGGGTGCATACCGCTCTCGGGGCAAGCGATGCTATCGACCTGTTCGGCAATACTTCCGTTGATCTCGCGGTACTTGACGTCATGATGCCTGGAATCGACGGGTTTGAGCTCTGCAGCAGGCTTAAGGAAAAGTCAGGCAGGCGGTTCTTCCCCGTCATTCTCCTTACCGCCCTGTCAGATAGAAAGAGCAAAATAAAGGGGATCGAGTCCGGCGCCGATGATTTCATCTCGAAACCGTTTGACACCCTTGAACTCGTGCTGAAAATACGTTCACTCCTGAAACTCAAGTCTCTCCAGGAAGAGCTTGACCACTCAGAAAACATTATTCTGACGCTTGCGGTTGCAATGGAGGCAAAGGACCCTTATACAAAAGGGCATTCGACACGAGTCAGCGCTCTCGCGACTGATTTTGTTTCATTTCTCAGCTTTCCTGACAAAGACATAGGAGAGATGAAAAAGGCGGGCATCCTCCACGATATCGGAAAAATATGTCTCAGTGAGTCATTACTCCGGAAACCCGGACCGTTGTCGGATGAAGAGATCGTTATGATCAAGACGCATCCTCAACTCGGGGAAGAACTTTGCCTCCCTCTCGTTTCGATGAAGAGAATACTCCCTGCAGTGCGCCATCACCATGAGCGGTGGGACGGGAAAGGGTTCCCCGATGGCCTTGCAAGGCAGGAGATCCCGGTCATGGCAAGGATCCTGGCGATTATCGATACGTTCGATGCTATGGTCTCCGTCCGTCCCTACCGCGATCGCAGGTCTGTCAGGGTTGCCCTCGAAACCATGAAATCAGAGCGGTACAACGGCCAGTGGGATGCCGAATTGCTCGGGTATTTTCTCGAGATGATGACCCCAAAGACCGAAAAGGAGGTAATATGCTTCGGTTAGCGATCGCCGGTGGAAATATCGGCGCCAGCGCCCTGCTTTCCCTGCTCCGGGGAGACGCCAATACGGAACTGATCGGACTCTATGAAACGAAACCGGACTCGCCCGGCGTTATCCTTGCGAGAAAATGGAATATCCCTGTCTTTGAAGACGTAATCTCGTTCTGTGCCTCCGGCCCGGAAATGGTCATCAACATAACGGGCAACAGCACCATCAGCAACGAAATCCGCTCTGCCTCTCAAAACAAGATCGAGGTGATCGAAGGGGTGGGGGCCCGTCTTCTCTGGGAGATGATCGAAAAACAGAAGCGCGCGAGGGTTGAAGCAAACAAGACGATTGAGGACCAGCAGACCATTTTTCATTTAATCACCGACCTCCCGGAAGCCGATCAGATAAATACTTTTCTGGGGCGTATCCTCGAAAAGGCGGTCGAATTAGCGGACGCCCCTGCCGGCAGCATTGCTCTCTATGAAAACAATGAGATGCGGTTTGTCGCCTCGCGAGGACTAAGCAAAAAGTTCGCCGAGAACAGGTCATGGGGGGTGATCCCCGGCGGTCTTACTGATGTAATTCTTCAAAAGAAGGAGATCATCGCTGTCCCCGATACCTTAAAGGTTGAATATACACGAAACAATCCCGCGCTCATCAGTGAAAAAATACGGTCGCTGCTTGCATGCCCTGTTCTTTCAGGGGATACGGTTACCGGCATCCTTTATATCGATGACTTCAAGCCGAGGCAGTTCTCGGAAAGGCAAAAGGCTTCATTGAGAGTCCTTGCAGGTCTGATCGGCGTTTCTATTGATAAGAACTGGTTTATCAGGAGAATTGAGGACCTGACGCTCAGGACATCGGGCCTTATGGAGGCCCTGAGTGAAGCTGTGGTGACGACGGATGCTGCAGGTTTGATCACTGTGGTCAATACACGCGCAGCCGATCTCCTCGGTTATTCAAAAAAACATCTCCAGGGGAAAAACATCGGCTTTTTAATAAAGGCCGACCTCTGGGACATTATCAGGAAAGAACTGGACAGCAGATCCTTCGTCACCGGATATGAAGTCACGCTCGTCGGTTCTGACGGCAGTGACACCGATATGCGTATAAACGGTATCCTCCTGAGAGACGCTGCGGGGACATCTTCAGGGTATATTTTCACCCTCAGCAGCCGCGAAGAGGAAAAAGCACTCAAACGCTCGATCGAAGAGAAAAAGAAAGAGCTTGAAGATCTTCGGGATAATCTTGAAAAAAAGGTCCTGGAGCGTACAGAGGAACTTGAGAAGACAAACAGGGAACTTGAATACGCCAACCAGCTCAAGGGGAGGTTCATAGCGAATATGAGCCATGAACTCCGAACCCCGCTGAATTCGATTATCGGATTTTCCGACGTCCTCCTTGACTATACCTTCGGCAGTCTTAGCGAAAATCAGGAGCGGTATATCAGGAATATTTTCTCTTCGGGAAAACATCTCCTCGAACTGATTAACAATGTTCTCGATATCGCAAAGATCGAGGCAGGCAAATACGAAATGGTTTATGAGACATTCTTCATCGACGAAATCATAGGTGAAGTCATCAATATTATGCAGTCACTGGCGGAAAGCAAGTTCATCGAGTTCGTTGTTTCGATGGGTGAAGGGATCAGTATGGTTACTGCTGACAGGGTCAAGCTCAAACAGATACTCTACAACCTCCTTTCGAACGCTATTAAGTTCACGCCTGAAGGCGGCACAGTAAAGATAAGCGTTTCGAAAGAAGAATACATGAATGGACGTTATACGGAGTCGGCATCAGAGCCTGAGTTCATAAAATTCTCGGTTCAGGATACCGGCATCGGCATAGGACCTGAGGATAAAGAACGTATTTTCGATGAGTTTGAGCAGGCGGGCAGCGCTTTCTCTCAAAAATACGGCGGGGTCGGCCTCGGCCTTGCCCTGACAAAAAAGCTCGTAGAACTCCACGGAGGCAACATAACCGTAGAGAGCAACCTCGGTGAAGGGAGTACATTCACCTTCTTCATTCCGGTCAGTTCACCGGCAGCTGCCCCTGCAGAAGCAGTTGCCGCTGCGGAAAATATCGAAGCCGTGAGTCTGCATTTCCCGTGGATGAAAGACACGGCGCCCCTGATTCTCGTTGTGGAGGACGACCTTTCGACCGCTGAACTCCTTACCCTGCACCTGACACAGGCGGGATATAAGGTTGCGCATGCATTCAACGGGGATGAGGCGATCGAGAAGGCAAAGAGCCTTCAGCCGTTTGCGATCACACTGGATGTCCTCCTCCCCAAAAAGGATGGATGGGAAGTCCTGCAGCAACTGAAAACCGACCCAATAACCGCTGAGATTCCGGTCATCATACATTCGATTGTCGATAATAAAGACCTCGCCTTTGCGCTCGGAGCAACCGACTATCTCCTCAAACCGCTCGATAAAGAAGCCCTCTTTACCAAGCTCGATGAGATAACTCTTGCCAAAGGAAAGAGGGTACTTCCCATCTCCGTGCTGGTCATCGAGTCAGAGGATGAGATGACCGATTATTTCAAGGGAATTTTTGAACCGCAGGGGTTCCTTATCTATACTGCGCCAAACGGCCGGCGCGGCGTCGAACTTGCAACAGCATTGAGACCCGCTGTGATATTGCTTGATTTTACCTTACCCGACATGCTCGGTTTCGACGTAATAAAAGAGATCAAGGAGAACCCCTCAACAAAGGATATCCCCATCTTCATACTCACCGAACGGGACATCTCTGTAGAGGAAAGGTTGTCACTTGTAGGGAAGATCGAGAGGATCGTCCAGAAATATGCGTTCGACACAAAGGAACTGATCGGCCATATTAAAGAGCTCGAGATCCTCTATCCAAGGCGGGCGGGACTGATAGACGACCTTACCGGGGTCTTCAGCCACAGGTATTTTCAGATACGCCTCGCCCAGGAAGTAGAAAGGGCAACGCGGTATAAGCTTCCGGTGAACCTTCTGCTGCTCGACCTCGATTTTTTCAGTCAGTATGTCCAACAGCACGGTGAGTATTACGGCAACGTCACCCTGAAAAAAGTGTCGGACCTCATACGGAAGAACATCAGAGGGTCTGATGTCATCGTGCGTTACGGCGGAGACTCTTTTGCGATCATCCTCCCCAATACCGTCATTTCTGCAGCCCTCTCGATGAGCAACAGGTTCACCGCAATCATAAAAAACTATCCGTTCATCTATGAGAATTCGCAGCCAAAAGGACATATCACGGCCAGTATCGGACTGACCTTCCTCGACGGCCAGTCAACCGAGGAATTTGTCTTATGCGCTGAAAAGGCGCTGGCCCGTGCCTTTAATAAAGGCGGCGACAGGGTCGAGATCTACTCCAAGGAGCAGTATGAAAGAGAAGAGGTCGAGCAGCACTGAGCACTTCTACGATACCGTCCAGAGTCCCATCGGCACTCTCTATCTCATCTTTTCCGGAAAAAACCTCAGCGGGATTGATTTCGTAAGGCCGGACAGGATAATGGGGAAGGGGAAAGCACCCGCCCCCATTCGGAAAGAGCTGAAAGATTTTTTCGAGCACGGGATAGCGGAATTCACTCATAAGGTTGTTTTTACCAAAGGAACGGATTTCGAGAAAAAGGTCTGGCTTACCCTGAAGGAAATACCCTTTGGAGAAACAAGGACGTATAAATGGCTGGCTGAAAAGCTGGGAAAACCGAACGCCTCCAGGGCCGTCGGCCAGGCGCTCAGCAAGAACCCTCTCCCCATTGTCCTTCCCTGCCACAGGGTTATCGAATCCGATGGTTCGCTGGGCGGATATTCCGGCGGCGTTGATATCAAGAGGAGATTGCTTGAAATAGAATATTACTTAAAGCAGGAGAAGAAAGGATAGATGTATGTCCAAACAAAAGCAGGCAGGACATGATATCCTCGCTCATTCTCGGCCCCAGAAAAGCCGCGGCCTCCGAGGCTTTTGCCTCCTTATCTTATAATTGTTATTTGACTATCGGCAAAAAAATCCGCT
>Ga0326726_10005242_pt1 | contig 11765 bp, 7 predicted proteins | sample MHFenrmetagenome_2_FD_207603 | JGI IMG/M metagenome (GOLD analysis project Ga0326726, IMG submission 207603) | Lab enriched peat soil microbial communities from Michigan Hollow, Ithaca, NY, United States - MHF15MN | ecosystem: Environmental > Terrestrial > Soil > Wetlands > Peat | place: USA...
TCGCCGTCGTGCGTGGCACCACCACCGGCACGCGGCTCGAGGAGGCGTTGAAGAAACGCAGCGCCACGGCGCAGATCGTGCTGGCGGACGATCGCAAGAGCGCCATGGCGATGCTGGATCGCGGCGAGGTGGACGCCTACGCCGGCGACCGCGGCGTGCTGATCGGCCAGGCGATGTCGACGAAGACACGCACGCCGGAGTGGACCCTGCTCGACATCCAGTTCTCCTACGAGCCTTACGCCTTCGCCATGCCGCGCGGCGACCCCGCGCTGCGCCTGGCGGTGGACCGCGCGCTCGCCGGCATCTACCGCACGCGCCAGATCGAGGACGTGTACGGGCGCTGGCTCGGCCGCTTCGGCCCGCCGCCGCCGCTAGTGCAGGCGCTCTACCTGCTCAACCAGATTCCCGAGTAGTCGCGCACCGAACCCGCGCTAGGGCACCAGCGCGGCCGAGTCGATCACGAACACCTGGCCGGCGCTCGTGAGGAAGGCAAGGCCGTTCGTTCCCCAACGCACGAGCGACGACGCAGTCCCCGATGCGGCGGGGACCGACATGATCGTTGCGGGGGGTTGCGCTGACGTCGCGGAGTAGGCGCGGATCGTCCATCCCGAGACGTTCGAGAGGAAGTACACGCGACCAGCCGTAGAGGTCGTGTCGGGGGCCACGGCAGCTGCGATCCCTCCTGGAAGGACGAAGGTTCCCAGGATCGCGCGGTTCACGGGATCGATGACGCGGCCCGTCGTGCTGTAGATCCTGCCCGAGTTGAATCGCATATCCACGCCGAACCCTTCGATCAGCGCGCCCGCAGGGTTGAACGAGTCGTGCACGTTGGTTACGGCGACGCCCGACGCATCCACTGCCATCGTGTAGAAATCGTAACCGGTCGTCTCATTGTTGTAGCCGTACAGCGTGCTTGCGGAGCTAGAAAACTCGATCACATTGCCACCATAGAAGTTCTGCGTCGCATTTGCGCGCCGGTTCACACCATCGAAGATCGCCACCACTTCGTGGCGCGGGCTGCAGCACGAGTTCACTAGCGAAACCGCGATCGACTGCGGACTGCCAGGCACGACAGCAATGTCTTCAGCATGGAGCGGCGAGTTCTGGAAATTCGCACTGTTGCCGAGCGCTATAGTCAGGTCGACCGCCTGTGCCGCAAGATTGATGCGCTGTATGGAGGATTCCCCGATCAAACCGACGTACAGGTATTGGCCATTGTCCGAGATCGCGAGCTTCGCAGGCTCGATGCCGACCGGGATCGCCGTGCCGAGCGCGCCGTTCGCCGGGTTGATCGGCACCACCACGCTGCCGGAGTTGCCGGCGCCCGCGCGCACCGACGCGTAGAGCATCTGCCCGACGGCGTCGTAGGCAAGGTCGCTCACGCCGTGCAGCGCCACCTCGATGCCCGCGAACGCGATCGGCGCAGGATCGGATCCCGAGCCGCCCCCCGGTCCCGTCAGCGGGAATGACCCCGGGTTGTTCGGATCCGTGCCTGCCTGGTACTCCTGCAGGTTCGTAAAGCCGTCGCTATCCGGGTCCATCCCGGGGTCGGTCACGCCCCTTGCCTGCTCCCAGCCGTCGTGCATGCCGTCGCGGTCGCCGTCCGCCAGATTCGAGCCCGAGGTCGAGGAAAGCTCCAGCCAGGCGACGGTCGCGTTGCCCTCGAAGTTGCCGTCGCCGTCCAGGTCGAGCGCGAACGTCGCGAGCGTGGCGGAAACCGCAGTCACGCGCACGGCTCTGTTGCCCGCTCCCGTCAGCGTGACCTGCCCGCTGCTCGGGAACGGCTGGGTGAGCGACGTGCGGTGCAGCGGAGCCCCCCCGGGCGTGATTTCCACGTAGCCGTGCACGCTGTCGTAGAAGCGGCCGGTGTAGTTGCTGTTGAGCGACGTCGGGTTGAGGAGGTTGTCGTAGGTCGTCACGGCGACGAAGTTGTCGGTGCGCGTCATCCTGCCGTTGAGGTTGTTCAGGGTGACGAGGCTCTGCGTGACGGTCTCCGTGAGGCCCATGAGCTGCGCGCGCGTCGTGCCGCCGACGTCGCGGCTGATGCCGGCCGCGCGGAACTGCACCCGCGTGAAGCTGACGGTAAAGTCGGTGGGGATGGGAGGGAAAGTGCCGAAGTCGACCGCATCGACGCGGAACGTGCCCTGGCCGTTGATGCTCTGGCCGTCCATAACACAGTTGGTGAACTGGATGGATAGCGTGCCGGTCCCCGTAGTGTCGCTCAGCGTCCCTGAGACGCGCACCGACCCGCCGCCATCGCACATCTGGGACTCGTCGATCTGCACTGCCGAAATCGGGCGACCGCCACCGGCAGATTGCAGCGCCTGCTGCAGCAGTTCGCGCGCGCCCCCGGTGAGTCTGCGCCCATACCCAACCTGGCCCGCGTCGAATGCCGGCGCCGCTGCTTGTTCCGTGGCGGAGGCGGTGACGATCGCCTCGGCAGTTTCACTGGAGCCGAAGATGCCGGAAACGAATTGCGAGGCATTGGTAGCGGAGAGCACTGCCGCGTTCGTGTTGCCGCTGTAGTTGAGCGGCGGCAGGGAGCCGCCGCCACCGCCGCCGCCGCCGCCGCAGGACGCAACCAGGACGATGCCGGCCGCGAGCGCGCCGTGCAGGACCAAGCGGCTGTGGGCCTTCTTCATCCGTGAGAGCATACCCTGCGCGGGCTCGTTCGCAATGCCCTGCACGTGGGAGCGCCGGTCGCGACGCAGCGCTGCGGTAAGATCCGGCGCGCGCGGCGACCGCGGAGACAATTGTATGGTTCGTCGCAGCACGTCATCGGACAAATGGAGCAAATGCGCTTGACTGGGCTGGCTGCAAGTCGTGAAAGCCATGTGCGCGCGCACCTACTGAGTGACGTGGCGCAATGAGCGGCCGGCTCGCGCGTCTGGTCCTGAACCTCCGGCGCAACCTCGGCGCCGGCACGCCGCTCGACCGCCTGCTGCGCCGCCTGGCGGCGATCACCGCGCCGCTCGGCGCGGACCTCGATACCCTCGCCGCGCTCTACGGCACCGACAAGTTCGGCGAGCACGAGTACACGCCCGTCTACCGCGAACTGATGGGCGCGAAGCGACGCAAGCCCGTGCGCTTGCTCGAAATCGGCGTGGGCGGCTATCAGGGCGCGCTGGGGGGTGAGTCGCTGCGCATGTGGGAGAGCTTCTTCCGCAGGGGCCGCATCTTCGGCATCGACGTGTACGACAAGACTGCGCTTTCCGGCGGCCGCGTGCGGGTGTTCCAGTGTTCGCAGGTGGACGCACCGAAGCTCACGGCACTCGCGCAGGAGCACGGTCCCTTCGACTTCATCATCGACGACGGCAGCCACGAGAACGCCCACCAGATCGAGACCTTCGGCATCCTGTGGCCGCACCTGAAGGACGGCGGCGCCTACGTCATCGAGGACGTGCAGACCTCCTACTGGCCGTCCTACGGCGGCGGGCCGCTCGGCACCCCCGGCTACGAAGAATCCTGCGTGCGCTGGTTCAAGAACCTTGCCGACAGCGTCAACCTGCCGGAATTCCTGCAGCCCGCGCCAGCGGGACTCGACGCCGCGATCGCCAGCATCGCGTTCCACCACAACCTGATTGTCTTGCGCAAGGACCTCGCCGAGCGCTACTCCAACGTCGCGCTCGACGACCCCGGCCTGCGCGTCCAGCTGTTGCGGCCGCCCGCCTAGCGCACCACGCTCAGGACCGCGTCTCCGGCTCAAGCTCGAAGCCGCGCGGCGCCTTGGTCGAAGTGCGGTCGTAGCCCGGTGAGAGGTACAACGTCGCCAGCGGCTGGCCGAGCAGGCTCAGGATCGCGTACTGGAAGACCGGCTTGCCGTTCAGGCCAAAGGCGATCGTTGCGCTGTGCGTCCAAACCACCCGCTCGCCACCCAGGAGTCGAATGCGGCTCAGGTAGCGCCGCGATTCCTCGAGCGAGACCGTCGGCACCGGGTTGGTGCGCGAATGCCCGAACTCGCCGAGCCCGCCTGGCGCCTCCTGGATCTCGCTGTTGGTCTTGTAGAGTCGCGCGAGGGCCTCGGACAAGGACTCGTGCGGCTTCACGGCCGCGTCGGGCTCGGGCTGCCCGGGTGGATTTCCAGGTTTGTACTTCTCGCTCATCAAGGGCACGCGCATGCTGAAGGCTGATTGACGGGCCGCGAATATCCCAGCCTTCATGCCCAAGCGCTTCACGTGCCGCGCCAAACGCTTGACCCGCCGCGCCACGGGGCCGCCGCAGCGTCCCAAGACGCGCATCGCCCTGCGCCGCGGACGGCGTGCGTGTCAGCGAGCGCCGAGCCGGGTCCGCTGCTCCCGCCACCCGCTCGGCGACTTTCCGGTCCAGCGGCGAAACGCGCGCGTCAGCGCGCTTTGCTGCGAGAAACCCAGCTCGAAGGTGATGTCCGCAAGCGAGCGCTGCGGATCGTCGATGAAGCGCAGCGCCAGCTCGCGGCGCGTGTCGTCCACCAGCTTCTTGTAGGCCGTACTGCGCCCGGCGAGCTTGCGTTGCAGGGTGCGCCGGCTCATGTGCATCCGCTCGGCCATACCCGCCTCGGTGGACGCGCCCGCGGGCAGTGTCTCCAGCAGGATCGCCTTGCAGCGCGCCAGCACGTCGCTGCGATCCAGGCGCGCCAGCTCCTCGGCGATAACGCGGTCGAGCACCTGTCCGATGCGGCGATTGGCGGTCGGCAGCGGGCGCTCGGTATCGCTGCGCCGCAGGACGAGCGCGCGCCGCGCGGCGGCAAAGCGCACCGGGCAGCCGTAGAACGCCGTGTAGGCCTCATGGTGCGGCGGCCGTTCGCGCACCAATTCGACGCGCAGCGGACGCAGCGCGGCGCCGTAGTTCATGCGGCACATGTCGAGCACCACGGCGAAAGTGACGTCGGTGGAGACCGGCGCGACCGCGTCGTCGCGGTACGGGTCGTTGAGTACGAAGCCCACCTCATCGCGCGCCTCCGCCAACGCGGGCACCCAGCGGCCGCCAATGATCCGCCAGTAGCGCACCAGCAGCTCCAGGCCCGCGCGCAGCGACGCAGCCGTGAGCCAGGCATGCCCTAGCGCCCCGAGGTTGGACGGATGCCAGCAGCGCGCGGCGCGCAGGCCGAACGCCGGATCGCCGATCTGCGGCGCCGCGCGCCGCACCAACGCCTCCCAATGCGAGGTGGGAATCCTCAGGCTGGGGTCGGCGGTACTGCGCGGGTCGATGCCCTGCTCGCGCAGCAGCGCTGCCGCATCCAGGCCGTGCATCTCCAGCAGCCGCACGATGATCTGGCCGACCGTCGCCAGGGTGGTGCGGACCGGGCCCGCTTCCGCCTGCCGTGGCAGGGGTGGGGGCAAGACGCGTTCAACCCGCGGCGGCGGCGCGCTGCTCGAGCGCGAGCCGCTCGAAGGCGCTCGCCTCGAGCGGCTCGCTGAAGAAGTGGCCCTGCCATTCGTGGCAGCCGATGGCGAGCAAGCGCCGCAGCTGCGCTTCGGTCTCGACGCCTTCAGCGGCCACCTGCAGGCCGAGGCTGCGCGCCATCGCGGCCACGGTCTCGACGATCGCCGCGTCGTCGTTGTTCGAATCGAGGTCCTTCAGGAAGCTGCGGTCGATCTTCAGCTTGTCGATCGGCAGCCGCCGCAGGTAGGCGAGGCTCGAGTAGCCGGTGCCGAAGTCGTCGATCGCCAGGCGCACGCCGAGCTCGCCGATGCGCTTCAGGGTCTCGATGTTCTCCGCCAGGTTCGCCATCAGCACGCGCTCGGTGACTTCGAGCTCCAGGCGATCGCCCGGCACGCCGTGCGCGGCGAGCGCATCGCGCAGCCGGGCGACGTAGGCGTCGCCCTGCGCGATCTCCAGCGAGGAAACGTTGAGCGCAAACCACGGCGCGCCGGGCAGCGTGCGCTGCCAGGCGCCGATCTGCGACAGGGCGCGCTCGAGCGTCCACTCGCCGACGGCGCGGATCAGGCCGCTTTGCTCCGCCGCCGGGATGAAGGCATCGGGCGCAAGCAGCCCCCGCTGCGGGTGGTTCCAGCGCACCAGCGCCTCGGCGCCCACGAGGGCGCCCTGGCGCAGCACCGGTTGCCAGTGCAGCAGGAGCTCACCGCGCGCGAGCGCCCTGCGCAGGTCGCCGTCCAGCGCCAGCCGCTCTACCGCGCGCGCGTTGAGCTCCCGGGAGAACAGGCGGAACCCGCCGCGGCCCGTCTCCTTGGCGTGGTACATGGCGGTATCGGCGCTCTTGAGCAGCGCGCTGAAGTCGCGGCCGTCGTCCGGGTAGATGGCGATGCCGATCGAGGCGCTCGCGCTGAGCGAGCGGCCCTCGATGGTGAACGGCCGCTGCAGGATGGCCTGGATGCGCTGCGCCACCAGCGCCGCCTCCTGCACGCCTTTCAAGCCGTCCCACAGCAGCACGAACTCGTCGCCTCCGAGGCGCGCCAGCGTGTCCTCGCGCCGCAGGGTGTTCTGCAGCCGCTCGGCGACGGCGCGCAGCAGCGCGTCCCCCGCCTGGTGGCCGAGGGAGTCGTTGACCAGGCTGAAACGGTCCAGGTCGAAAAGCAGCAGTGCGAGCTGTCCGCGGCTGCGCGCGGCGGAGAGGATCGCCTGGCCGGCGCGGTCGGCGAGCAGCGCCCGGTTGGGCAGCGCGGTGAGCGCGTCGCGCGTGGCAAGGTATTGGATGCGCTCCTCGGCCTGCTTGCGCGCCGTGATGTCGGCGCCGGTGCCGCGGTAGCCGACCAGCTGCCCTTGCGCGTCGCGCACCGGCACGCCGCTCACCTGCTGCCAGATCACCTTGCCCGACTTGGTGATGGAGCGGTGCGTCAGGTCGCGGAACGGCTCGCCCTCGCGCCCGTTGCGGTCGAAGAACGCATCCAGCACGCGCGCCTCGCCCAGCGGCATGAATTCCCGGGGCCGGTGGCCGAGCAGGTCGGCGCGCATGTAGCCGAGCACCGCCTCGACGCGCGCCGAGAGATACGTGTACCGCCACTGCGCGTCGGTCTCCCACACGTACTCGCCGGAAGCCTCGACGACGTCGCGGAAGCGCTGCTCGCGCTCGGCGAGCGCCGCGCGCGCCTTGCGCTGCTCGGTGACGTCGCGCACCACCGACTGCATCACCAGGCGCCCCCGCTCGAGGTAGGAGGTGCTCGCGGTCTCCACGACGAACTCGCTGCCGTCGGGCCGCAGCAGACGGCGCTCCTCGAAGTCCACGCTGCCCGGGCCGGCGTCGAGGTAGCGCAGGCGCTCGCGGAAACGGCCGAGGTCGTCGGGATGCACGAAGTCCTCGATGCGGCGGCCGAGCAGATCCCTGGGCGAGGCGATGTGCGCCAGCCGCGCCGCCGCCGGATTGGCGTACTCGATCACCCCGCCGGAGAAGACCACCACCGCGTCGGGCGCCAGCTCGATCAGCGAGCGGTAGCGCTCCTCCGCCTCGCGCACCGCCTGCTCGGCGCGCTTGCGCGCCGTGATGTCGATGTTGATGCCGGTCATGCGCACTGCGCGCCCGCCGGCGTCGCGCTCGCTCACCTTGCCGCGCGATTGCAGCCATTTCCAGTCGCCGCCGGCGGTGCGGTAGCGATGCTCCTCCACGTAGTCGGAACGCTCGCCCTTCACTACCTCCATCGACACCTTGACCGCGCGCGGCAGGTCCTGCGGATGTACGCCCTGCATCAGCGATTCGAGCGTCGTGGCAGTGGGCGCGCGCGGCCTGCCGAGGAACTCGGCCCAGCCTTCGCCCAGGTAGACGCTGCCGCTAGCCAGGTCGGTATCCCACAGGCTGGCGTTGGAGCCCTCCAGCGCAAGCTCCAGCCGCTCCTTGGCCGCCGCCAGCTCGCGTTCGCTGCGTCGCCGCTCCGTGACGTCGCGCCCGACGCCGCGGTAACCGAGGAACACGCCGCGCGAGCCGTGGCGGGGCTGGCCCGACACCAGGTGGCTCTGGCGCGCGCCGCTGGCGTCCCTGCGTGTGAGCTCCAGGTCGAAGAACGGCAGCCGCAGGCGCAGCTTTTCCTGGTGCTCGGTGAACGCGCGGCCGTCGAGCTCGACGCCGGGCAGTTCCCACAGCCGCCGGCCGAAGGCGAGGCTCGAGCCGAAGAACTCGAGCACCGCGGGACCGCCGGTCAGCCAGGTGATGCGCTGCTCGGCGTCGGTTTCCCAGAACCAGTCGGCCGAGAGCGCGGTGAGGTTGCGGAAGCGCTCCTCGCTCTGCGCGAGCGCGCGGTGGGCGCGGCGGTCGCGCATGCGCGCGTGCATCCAGGCGGCAAAGATGATCGCCGCCGCCGCAAACAGCAGCAACGCCTCGATGAGCGGCGACCAGTCCACGCTAGCCCTGCAGGTCGCGCACCGGCGGCGCCACCTTGAGCACTTCGTCCATCGTGGTGAGACCGGAGGCGATCTTCATCGCGCCGCTCACGCGCAGCGGCTTCATGCCCTCCTTCATCGCCTGCTCGCGCACGCGTGCGAGCTCCGCGCCCGCGGCGATCAGCTGCTTCACCGCCGGGCTGCACATCAGCGTCTCGTAGATGCCAACGCGCCCCATGAAGCCGGTCATGCGGCACTCCAGGCACCCCACCGGCTTGTAGACCTTTGCGGGCCGCGTGGACTTGAACGGCGCCACCAGCGCGTCCCACGCCGCCTGATCCTCGGCCCGGTTCAGCTCGGCAGACTGCTTGCAGTGCGGGCACAGCGTGCGCAGCAGGCGCTGCGCCATCACGCCGTTGACCGTCGCGTTGAGCAGGTAGGGCGCGATACCGAGCTCGAGGAGCCGCGTCACCGCGCTCGGCGCATCGTTGGTGTGCAGCGTCGAGAGCACGAGGTGCCCGGTCAGGGCGGACTGCACGGCCATTTCCGCCGTCTCGAGGTCGCGGATCTCGCCGATCATGATGATGTCGGGGTCCTGGCGCATGAGCGCGCGCACGCCCTCGGCGAAGCCCAGGTCGATCGACTGCTGCACCTGCATCTGATTGAAGGCGGGCTCCACCATCTCGATCGGGTCCTCGATGGTGCAGACGTTGACCTCGGGCGTGGCGAGCGTCTTGAGCGTCGAATAGAGCGTCGTCGTCTTGCCCGAGCCGGTCGGCCCGGTGACCAGCACGATGCCGTTCGGGCGCTCGGTCATTTCCTGCCAGCGCCGGTGGTCTTCCTCGGAAAAGCCCAGCTCCCGGAAATCGCGCACCAGCACCTCGGGATCGAAGATGCGCATCACCAGCTTCTCGCCGAAGGCGGTCGGCAGCGTCGAGAGGCGCAGCTCGACCTCGCTGCCGTCGGCCGTGCGCGTCTTGATGCGCCCGTCCTGCGGCCGGCGCTTCTCCACCACGTCCATGCGGCCGAGGATCTTGATGCGGCTGGTCATCGCGGCGAGCACCGAGGCGGGGATCTGGTACACCTGGTGCAGCACGCCGTCGATGCGGAAGCGCACCAGGCCGACCTCGCGGCGCGGCTCGATGTGGATATCGCTCGCGCGCTGCTCGAAGGCGTACTGCCACAACCAGTCCACCACCTTGACGATGTGCGCGTCGTTGGCGTCCAGCGTCTTGTTGGCGCTGCCCAGCTCCACCAGCTGCTCGAGATTCGACAGGCCCGAGACGCCGGCGGCGCCGCGGTCGGCGCCCTTGATCGACTTGGCGAGGTTGTAGAACTCGACCTGGCAACGCTCGATCGCCACCGGGTTGCCGATCACGCGGTGGATATCGCGGTGCGTGAGGCGCGCGATCTCCGGCTCCCATTCGCGCACGTAGGGCTCGGCGGTCGCCACCACCACTTCCTTTGCCGTGAGCGCCACCGGCAGGATGCGGAAACGCGTGGCGTAGGCGCTCGACATTACCTCCGTGACCACGGAGAAGTTGATCTTGAGCGGATCGATGTGCAGGAACTCCAGGCCGAAGCGCTTGGCCAGCCACTCGGAGAGCCAGTCGATCGTGAGCGGCTTGTGCGGCGCGCGCAGGTCCTTCCAGCCCTCCCCCGCCACCAGCGTGAGCGGGTGCTGCGTGCCGCGCCAGTAGCGGCGCTCCTTCTTGAGTTCCTCGGCCGGCTCGCGCGCCAGCGCGCCATCCTCGACCAGCCAGTCGAGGATCTCGGCAAGCGTCAACCGGTGCTCTGCGGCGGGCTTGGCGGCGGCCTGGGCCATGGGCGCGAACACTATAGCGCGAGATGTGTCATGCCGCTGTCAGGCCGTTGTCAAAATGGGAACGAGGCCACGACGCGCACGCCGCGCAGGCCGTTGTCTCCCGCGCGGTAGGCGAGGCCGATGCGATCAAATGTCACGCCCAGGACCTCGAACGGCCGTCGCACGCCGAGGGCGATGCCGAGTTCGAGCTCGCGCGAGACCTGCATGGCGCCGGTCGACGGCAGGAGGAATTCGAGCTCCTTGAAGTAGGCGCTGCCGGTGAGCTGGAAGACGAGCAGCGCGGCGCGCTCGGCGATCGCGAAGCCGGCCGGCACCGCCAGCTCGGCACCAAGCGAGAACTGCACGAGCTGGCTCGCCTCGCTGCCCGCGCTATAGCCGGCGTAGGCGAGCCTGCCGCCGAGCGCGAGGCGCGAGTCCTCGCCGAGCGGCTGCGTGTGCAGCGTCGTCGCGCCGAGCGAAAAGATGGTGGAGGAGCCGCCGCCCTGGAATTCCCAGCCACCGCCCAGGTTGGCGAACGGCCGCAGCCACCAGTCCTGGCGCAGGGGAATCTCCAGCTCAATGCCGGGCAGCACGGTCAGACCCTGCGTTTTCACCTGGCCGAGGTGGAAGTCGCGCAAGTCGAACTGCGCGAACGCCGCGCTCACCGGCATGGTGAGGCGGATGCCCCAGTGCTCGGCGCTCGCGGGCCGCAACTCATAGCGCAGCGGCACGCGCAGCACGGCCACCTGCTCTTCGCCGATGCGGTAGTAGCCGGTGCCGAAGATCGAGGCGTAGTACCAGTTGAACAGCTCCTCGGTCCGCTCGGCGCGCTGCTGCACCGCGGTCTGCGCCAGCGCCGGCGCCGCGAGCCAGAGCGCCGCGGCCATGCTAAAGACGGCATACGCGGCGCGCACCATGGCGGCAAGAACTATACCGCTAGAATGCGGCATGCCCCGCGGCCCCGCCCTGGCGCCCGAAGTGCGATTTCGCGAAGTCTGGGCATGGAGCATGTACGACTTCGCCAACTCGGGCTACACGACGGTGGTGATCACCGCGGTGTACAACGCGTTCTTCGTCGCCGCGGTGGCGGACAGGGCGCCCTGGGCGACCTTCGCCTGGACCGCCGCGCTCTCGGCCTCGTACCTCGCGGTGCTGCTCTCGGCGCCCGTAATCGGCGCCTGGGCCGACGCGCACGCGGCGAAGAAGCGCCTGCTGCTTGCGGCCACCACGGGCTGCGTGCTGTTCACCGCGGCGCTGTACTTCACCGGGCCCGGCACGGTGGCCACCGCGATCGTCCTCGTCGCCGTGTCGAATTTCTTCTTCTCGGTCGGAGAGAACCTGATCGCCGCGTTCCTGCCCGAGCTCGCGGATTCCAGGGCCATGGGGCGCGTTTCGGGCTGGGGCTGGGCCTTTGGCTACCTCGGCGGGCTTGTCTCGCTCGCGATCAGCCTCGCCTACATCCTGTGGGCCGAAAAGCAGGGCCACCCCGGCACGCAATTCGTGCCGGTGACGATGGTGATCACCGCCGCCGTGTTCGCGCTGTGCGCGACGCCGACGTTCCTGTTCCTCAAGGAGCGCGCCGTGCCGCAGGCGCTCACCACCTCGGCCTGGCGGCGCGTGCTCGACACCTTGCATCAGGCAAGGCAGTTCCGCGACCTCCGGCGTTTCCTGGTCTGCATCCTGTTCTACCAGGCCGGGATCATGGCGGTGATCG
>Ga0326726_10005243_pt1 | contig 11765 bp, 14 predicted proteins | sample MHFenrmetagenome_2_FD_207603 | JGI IMG/M metagenome (GOLD analysis project Ga0326726, IMG submission 207603) | Lab enriched peat soil microbial communities from Michigan Hollow, Ithaca, NY, United States - MHF15MN | ecosystem: Environmental > Terrestrial > Soil > Wetlands > Peat | place: USA...
ATGATTATTTTTGAGTCATCTATAAGTTCCCGCTACTTTCACCGCGGCTTGGAAATTCATCTTTTGGAAAAATTGGCTAAAGTAATACCGGTTGTTCTAGGGATTTACCTGGCAATTAAATTTGGTCAGCTCTCCCTCGCAGGAGACTTGAAATACCTTTTCACCGGTGGTTTGATGAGCGTCCTGTTTTGGGCGGAGATCCTGGTTGGTGTTGTCACTCCGATTGTCATGTTCTCGATTAAGTGCATCCGCCAAAGCCCGTATGGACTGCTGCTCGGCTCGATTGTTCTATTGGTCGGAATGATTCTGAACCGCTTCAACGTGAGTTGGTTTGCCGTCCAGCACCCGGACCCGCTCACCTATATGCCCACGTTTATGAGTGCAGTTCACTATTTCCCGTCTTTACCGGAAGTCCTCGTTTCAGTCGGCATCTTCTCGGCCGGCATTCTGGCTTTCGGTCTGGCAGTAAAATACCTGCCGGTTTTTGAAACGGGCGAAGACCTGCCTGGCATCGTCTCCTAAACCCATTCGCGGTCATTATTCTCCTCCCTAAATCAAAATAACCGCTCCAGGGTAAGGGGCGGTTTTCTTCAACCAAGTATAATCTTTTTTATGCGACCGAATTTTTTCCACCATCTCCACCCTCCCACCATTCCTGCCCGCCAGGCTCGCCTGCGTTACACCCTGGCTGCCGGAGGATTGGCGGTATTCCTGGGGTTGGTGTTGCTGGTCACCGGTCTGCTGGAGATGCTCTATTACATCCCGACCCCCATCATGGCCTCGGCCTCCATCCAGACCCTGACCTTCCTCGTCCCCTATGGTGGGCTGGTGCGAAACCTGCACTTCTGGTCAGCTCAATTCCTGGTGATCGTCTCTATCGTCCATCTCTTCCGCGTAATTCTTACCGGTTCCTATGCTCCTCCGCGTCGCCTCAACTATCTATTGGGGATGGGACTGCTGGTCCTGGCTGTCCTGCTGGATTTCACCGGCTACGTCCTGCGCTGGGACGAGGGCATCCACTGGGCTTTGGTTACCGGCACAAACTTGGTCAAGTCCATCCCCCTCCTCGGCCCTTCCCTTTATACCTTGTTGGTGGGCGGCGCTCTGCCAGGACCTGCCACCTTGATTCGCTTCTACGGTTGGCATATCTTCGGGCTGACACTCGCCGCAGGCATCCTGGTTGCCTGGCACATCTTCCGTGTCCGACGGGATGGAGGCATCGCCGTGCCTCCCCCCGCATTCCGTCTGGACCATATCCGCATCACGCGTTATGAGCTTGTCCGGCGGGAAGTTCTCGCCATGCTTCTGGCTGCCATCGGGCTGCTCCTCCTTTCCACTTTCGCTCCTGCTCCGCTGGCACCCGCCATAACGGCTAATTTCCCCCGGGTGGAGACCGCACGCGCTCCATGGTTCTTCCTTTGGGTTCAACAGATGCTCAAGCTGGGCAATCCTTTCTTTTGGGGGGTGGTAGTCCCGCTGGCAGTCTTGCTGCTCCTATCATTGATCCCATATATTTTCCCCATAGCCGCCAGGCCCGAATTGGGACGCTGGTTCCCCAGGGGTAATCGCATCGCACAGGTCGTATCTGTATTCGTCCTGTTGGGCGTCCTGGTCCTGACTGTCCTTGCATTGATGCCCGCTTCCTGACCTCGAATTATGCGCCGCTATTTCCTGCTTGCTGCTTCACTCGCTCTCCTGTTGGCTCTGCTCTTTGTTGCATGGTATGAAAAACTCCACCCGAAGCCTGTTCCTCTCACCCCCACTCTCACCGGTCAAGTGGAATACTGCCTCACCTGCCACTCGGACCTGGCGCAGATCAGCAACTCGCATCCGGTCCAAACCTTCGGCTGCGTGCTCTGTCATAGCGGCGAGCCACTGGCTCTGGATGCAAACCTGGCTCACAGCACCATGCGCGGCGGTAGCAATCCCTCGGATTTCTCGGTCGTTCAGGCCTCCTGTGGAAGCGACAAATGTCACAGCGGCACCCCTGAAAGTTACAGTAACCACATTCAGCGAGCCACTACCAGCATCCAGGCCACTTACGCAGGTGCTATCGCCAACATTATGTTCACCTTCGGTGTCCAACCCGACCTGACAGCCCGCCTGGGGATATTTTCCGTTCAGGTGCCCGGCAGTACCAGCGGCATCACCGCCCTGGCGGCTTTCGATCCGGCCCAGGAAACCAATCCATATGTGAAGGCTTTTGGGCAAAACTGCCTTACCTGCCATCTGTCCGCCCAGCCGATGCCTGGCAGTGTATATTTCCGTTTTACAGGATGCGCTGCATGCCATACCCCCACCCAGTCCGCGGACCGCACAAGTACGCAGCAGCTCCAATCGAGCCAGATTCACAAGCTCACCACGTCTATCTCCTATACCCAATGCGATACCTGCCACAACCGGGGTAACTATGACCTGCGGTCCATCACCTTTACTCCGCGCCAGGATCTGCCGATTGACCGTCTCCATGATTACTACCAACCCATTGCCCAGTTTACCAGTTGTGAATGGATGCTCGACTGTGTCGATTGCCATACACGTACCGAGGCCATGGGGGATGGGAATCTATACAGTTCCAAACTGGATATTCAATATATTCAATGCAAAACCTGCCATGGCACCCTCACAGAGCTTCCCCAGACCCGTCCTTTGACCGATCCTAACGATCTTGCCTTCCGCCTGGCGCTGATTAACCCGGTGGTGGACTTGAAGCTCGGCGACACGATCCTTGTCACTGGTAAAAATGAGCCGCTCTGGAACACGTGCGTGCTGCCCGATGGGATTTACCAGTTGGTTGGTAAAGCCACCGGGGAGGTTTTCCCCTTTAAACCCGTCATGGGCAGCGCCTGCACGCAGAATGGCACCGACCAGACCTCCGCCTATTGCCACACCTGTCATTCGGTGACCCGATGAATAAAAACCCTGAGATAACCCGTCGCGATTTCCTGAAACTTGCAAGCAAGGCCGTTTTGACCGCCGCTGGTCTGCTTGGTTTGGGTGGGTTGTTTCGTTTCCTTGATACCCAGACCGAGCCATCCCCCCAGACTGATTTTGATCTCGGCCTGCCAGCCAAATACCCGCTGGGCTCGCGTACTGTTCTTGCGGATGTCCCGGCGCTGCTCGTCCACTCACTGGGTGGATTCTCGGCCCTCAGCCTGGTCTGCACCCATCTGGGCTGTACCGTGGAGAGCCAGGTGGATGGTTTTGCCTGCCCATGTCATGGATCCCGGTTCGATCTAAAGGGAAATGTCTCCCGCGGTCCCGCCGGAAAACCTCTCAATTCATTGAAGACGGCGATAACCTCCGATGGAAATCTACATCTATATACTAGCTGATGCTTTCCTGATTTAACTTTTCCAGGCCAGTATTACTGGCACGCTTAACCGTTAAGGCAACGGTAAACCCTGCCTGCCAGGGACCTAAATCGAAGGAGAAATTCATGAAAATAGCAGTTGTAACCGATGATCACAGCACGATCAGCGCCCATTTTGGACGCGCAGATTACTACGAAGTATTTACCATTTTTGACGGGAAAGTGATCGAGCGCGAAACCCTCCCCAAAGCCTCCCATAATCAGTCAGCGAATGAACCTCACAACGAGCCCGGTTTTGCGTATGAGCAGGGATCTAAGGAAGAAAACCTGCACACCCGCATGTTTTCCCCCATCCTCGGTTGCCAGGTTGTGCTGGCGGGTGGGATGGGGCAAGGTGCTTACAATGGATTGAAGCAGGCAGGCGTCCAGCCGATCCTGACCGACATGCGCGACATGGAACAGGCGGTTAAAGCTTACCTGGATGGCACATTGACGGACCACCCCGAATTGTTGCATCGAGGACACGGGGGAAGCCTCTGATGGATTACCAGATGCACCCGATCGGGGTCGTCCACACCCCATTTACCGATAAGGACCAGACTCCCATCCAGGCTTCCCGTTCACAGGCCACCGGGTTCGTGGAAATTTACCCGGAATTCGCTGAAGGGTTGCAGGACCTGGAAGGATTTTCGTACATTATTTTATTCTACGTTTTTCATGAATCGACCGGGTACTCTCTGCATGTAAAGCCCTTCCTCGATGACCAGGAGCGCGGGTTGTTCGCCACCCGCTATCCCGCCCGACCCAACCCGATTGGTTTTTCAGTGGTTCGCTTGATCTCGCAAATCGGGAGTGTCCTGGAGGTGGAAGGGGTGGATATGCTGGATGGCACCCCTCTTTTGGATATCAAGCCCTACGTTCCTGATTTTGATATCAGGACGGAGGCGCGTAGCGGCTGGTACGAATCCCGGAAAGAGTGATCCTCCTCTTGCACTGGTAGCTGCATCATGGGAAGAGTATTTTTGCGCGGGGGTACTGGCGTGATAGGCTGCTTGCAGCTCATAATTTCCGGTTTGCCATAGGGAGTTATTCGACAGCCCTCCGCTTTCTAAGTATAATTTTCCAACATATGGAAAATATGGAGACACCTGTTTGGCATAACCTTGGGTTGCCGGAAACATATCAGCAGCTTGAGTCTCGCCCCGAAGGCCTGACGGAGGCAGAAGTCTCTGAGCGCCTGGTCCGGCATGGGCGCAACGAGATCATCCGCCGCAAACCGGTCTCACCCTGGAGATTGTTTTTCAAGCAGTTTGCGAATTATTTCATTCTGGTACTTCTCTTTGCAGTCGTTTTGGCATTCGCGGTCAGTTTCCTCCCGGGGGAAAACGGGCGTCGTCTCACTGGTTGGTTCATCCTTGGCATCATTGTCCTGAGTGTGGCTTTAAGCTTCTTCGAGGAATACCGTTCCCAGAAGGAACTTGAAGCTCTCGACCGGCTGTTGGTATTTAAGACTACTGTCCTGCGCGCCGGCGCTTCCCGGAAGATCGACTCGGCTGAGGTTGTCCCCGGTGATATCCTCTTGCTGTCACAGGGACAAAAGGTCCCTGCGGATGCGCGCCTGGTTGAGGTGTTTAGTCTCCGCACGGACGAGTCCCCCCTTACCGGCGAAAGCGTGGGGGTCGACAAATCCCCCGAGCCCGTTGCACCCAACGCTCCCCTGGCGGAGCGCACCAGCATGGTTTTCGCGTCCACGTATGTCACGCATGGCACCGGTAAGTCGGTCGCAGTCCGTACCGGCATGACCACGGAGGTTGGTCAGATCGCCGGGGTGCTCGGGCAAATGGCCGAGCGTCCCACCCCCTTCCAGGTCGAGGTCCAAAAGATGGCTCGCCAGATGACCCTTATCGTGGCTTCCCTGGCGGCCGTGGTGGCAGTCATTTTGTTGTTTGTGCTGCATGAGCCGCTCGTCGATGTGGCCCTCAATACCCTCAGCCTGGCCATCGCCACCATCCCTGAAAGCCTGCCCATCGTGTTGACCTTTGCCCTGGCGCTGGGTGCCCGCCAGATGTCTCGGCGCAGTGCGGTTGTGCGGCGCTTGTCGGTGGTGGAATCGCTTGGGTCGGTGGATACCATCTGCACCGATAAGACCGGAACCCTCACCCAGAACCTGATGACCCTCCAGCAATTGTTCGTGGCTGGAAGACCGGTTGATTTCCCGAAGGACTTGCATGGAAACCCGGCTGCTCTCGAACTGCTGCGGGCTGGCATTTTGTGCAACGAGGCCACCTTGACGTATGAGACCGGGGAGGGGATCCAGGGCGATCCGGTGGATACGGCCCTGGTAAAAGCTGCCCAGGCTGCCGGTCTGGACCTGGAGCAGGTGCGCAAAGACTCCCCGCGCCTGGACGTGATCCCCTTCAGCTCTGAACGCAAGATGATGACCACGATCCATACCTGGGACGGAAGGCGATTCTCCATCACCAAGGGAGCTCCCGGTCCGGTGCTGGCCCAGTGTTCTTCCTGCCGTGAAGGGGTGCAGGATTATTCCATCGCGGACCAGCGCTGCCAGGCTGTCCGTGCTCAAGTCACTGAGCTGCAGGGCAGGGGCTTTTACGTCCTCGGGGTTGCCCGCAGGGATTTTCCCGAAGGGCTTCCGCTCGAACTGGCGGAAAGCAACCTGACTTTCCTGGGCCTTCTGGCTATGATCGACCCGCCGCGTCCCGGGGCTGCTGAAGCCATCGCTCGCGCCCAGGGAGCAGGCATCCGCGTGGTAATGATTACCGGTGATAACGGTCTCACTGCCCAGGCCATTGCTGCCACGCTGGGGGTCGGGCAGCGTGTGCTGGATGCCCGTACTCTGGGAGATATTTCCCGCCCGGACCTCACCGAAAAAATGAAGGCAGTGGATATCGTCGCTCGCGCCACGCCGCTGGTCAAGCAGGAGGTGTTGCAAGCCCTGCAGGATGCCGGGCACGTGGTGGCCATGACCGGCGACGGCGTCAATGACGCAACTGCTCTTAAGCAATCCGATGTGGGTGTGGCCATGGGTCTGCGTGGCACCGATATTGCCAGGGAATCCTCGGCCATGGTTTTGCTGGACGATAATTTTTCGACCATTGTCGCCGCGGTCGAGGAAGGCCGTCGCATCTTCGACAATATCCGCAAGTTTACCAACTACCTGCTCAGCACCAGTCTGGGGGAGGTATTCGTTGTCCTGGCCCTTTCCATCGCCGGGTACTTCCCCCTCTCCGCCATCATGCTGCTATGGGTCAACGTCGTTACCGACTTGGTTCCGGCCAGCGCCCTGGCAGCCGACCCGGTTGTTCCGCACGTTATGCACCGCCGCCCGCGCCGCCACGATGAGCCCATCCTGAACAAGGCCATCTATGCCACCATTGTGGGGAGCATTTTCCGTACCCTCATTGCCTATGGCGTGATTTTTTGGGTTGGGCTCCAGTTCGGCGGAGTGACCTATGCCCGCAGCATGCTCTTTACCGCCATCGTCCTGCATGCCTTCACCCGTGTCATGGTGGTGCGCCAGTTGGACTCGCTTTCCATTTGGTCGAACCGTGCGCTCTTGATTAGTTACGCTGTCGCTGTCGGGCTGCAGCTGTTGGCCCTTTACACCCCGTTGCGTGAAGTTTTCGGTGTGGTCGCGTTGGACTGGCGCGCCTGGGCAGTGATGGTGCCTGTCACAGCCGGGTCGTCCTTTGCGGGGGTATATATGACCCGCTGGATCTTGAAATTATTCCCAATGTGGGAAAAATAAAGACGAGGTCTTCCTCACGCCGCCCTCTCACAACTTCCGAAAATTAAAAAAATATCATCGATTGTTAGACGGAGTTTTGGAAAAAGCGTGATGGCCAGCGCTATGCTGGCCATCAGCTCGTCCCACAATCTATCAACTGTCATCGGGAAGGAGGAGTGTACGAATAGCTTGTCATTCCCGGAAATACTGGGTTTATGCAGCCGCCTCATTCATCCGGAAGGATGATACGAAGAGGATGACACATGCTGCAACCACGAGGATGCCGGAGATAACCAGGGCCGGCAGCATCAGGTTTCGGCAGGCCATCATCTCGCCGGCACATACTCCGATTAGTGTGGTGGGGAAGAGCACTACAAAAACTCCCAGGATCGCCCCCATTACAGAGAGGGACATTCGGGTCTCCTTGCGCTTGCTGAAGAACAACATGCCGCCCAATGCCGCTAGCGGAATGGACATGGCAAGTTCCGCGATCGCCGTCCAATGACATCTCATGGGTGTCATCATGCCATTGGCTAATTTCATCAAGGTCGAGCATTCAGTGAATTGTGGCAGAATTCCGATCACCAGCGCCAGGGCAAAGATGGGAGCTCCAAGGTATTTCATAATAGCCTCCTTTTGAATAAATGTGTTGGATGATGTCTTCTGCTTGGGACATCGCTGCGTATGACCAGAGGTCACTTCGCAGTAATATAGTATCAGTGAAATTATTCACAACAATTTGGATTTATGTGAATATATTGGAAATATTTCGCAATGATATGAGTTTAAGCAAATTAATATCTCATTACCCCGGTTTCTGGGCATCCGCTGCTTCCTCTACGGGGTTACCATCCAGCCACTCTTCTGAGGTCATTAATTTTTACCCCTGGGACATTACCCCCTTGATCTTCCCTTAAAAACCTAAATTTATTCCGCCACGGGGTATTCAATCTCTGCCAGAAATGCCTTGATCACATCCTCACTCGCAGGGACATCGAAGATGACCTCGACTCTCTTCGTGGCCAGATCTGCCTTTACAGATCGGACTCCCTTCACCTCGGCCAGTTCGGTCTGGATGGTATGGACGCAGTGCACGCAGGAGATATCGGGAACGGAAAAAGTGATTGTTTTCATGGTTTTAGTCCTGTGAATATGAACTTGAATATCTCAACCCTTTCTCTCTTTTGAATCCTCCCCTGCAGGCTCTCTTTGATTCGGGTTGTTCAAGCCTTCCGCCCGCATGATTTCATAAACACCCAGGCAGCCCCTACAGCAAAAATTCATCAGCTTGCCGTCGAACTCTTTAGTGACAACATGCCTCGCTTCTGCGCCGCAATGGTCGCATTTGATCGTGTCTACCATAGCATCACCGGTCCAATTATCATTGAGGGGATCAGATTGGCGACTGCCAATCCGCGTAAAAGGGTCTGAATCGCAAAAAGAAGGATCAAAGCCCCAGCCAGTATCTGCAATCGCCCACGTAATCTTGGGCTGAGGAGATTGGCAGCCAGGCCAAAGCCGAGCAGGGTGGGTATCGTACCCAAGCCAAAAGCAAGCATCGTCAGCGCACCGCCCCATATGGTTTGGATTCGAGCGGCCAGCACCAGCATCGCGAAAACTAGGCCGCAGGGCAGAAACCCCCACAGGATCCCCAGTGCCAGCGTCGAAAGAAAGGTATGCTTCCCGAATAACCCGCGCATCCGTCCCATCGGCGAACTGCCACGGGTCAATGAGGTCAGAGCTACTTCGATGGGTGGCAATATTCCCATTAAACTGAGCGAGACCAGCACCATTGCGATGCCAACCAGGACTGAAAAAGCTCCTTGCCAGCCCATCCACCCGCTGGCTTGATCAAGCAACGACCCGGCTAATCCAATTAAAGCGCCGAAAAAGGCGTAGGTCGTTATCCGCCCAAGGTGCAAGGGCAGAAAACTAGCTATTCGCGCTGACAGTTTCAGTTTCATGCCAATCCCGGCAGGCGTTGCTGGCTGGCGCGCTGAATAGATCGCTACGATCCCGCCGCACATGCCGAGGCAGTGCCCGAAACTGCTGATGACGCCTGTCACAAAGGCGAGGGCCAGGTTACTGAATAATAGTTCGGTTATAGCCATACTTCAAAAAATACCGATTGCGTCTTTCCGCCAAGTGAAAGGATCACTTCGATGCGCCAGAGGCCGCGCATGGTGTAGTGACCAGTTGCCAGGTATTTTCCCTCCCCAGCTGATTCCATTTTCAATTGGTTCGGTGGCATATACATCCCTGGCATGGTCAGGTCCAGGCTGATGATTGCATTGGAATTCGCCTGCCCATCCTGGTCCGTCAATTTAATCTCAAAATTCCCGGGTTTGGAAACAGTCGGGGGGTAGGGATCAAGCGCCAGGGAAACCAGCAGGCCACCAGACTCTTGAATTGCAGTGTTTTCGGGTAAATAAACTGCCGCACCTTGAGCTATTGGGACAGGCATCGGGGTTCTATCTATGGAAATCGCTAGCAATCCCCCTGGAGTAGATCGTGCTCCTGGTCCCATCACATGTGCGCGCCATATTAAAAGACTGATCGCACCTGCCAGGAGTACAATGATGCTTCCAATAATGACTGCCTTCTTCTCCATTCTGCGGGTCTCCTGGATAATCTATGACTTTTGAAAATTTCCTACGATTTGTGGCAATGAGATATCAGAAATCTCATACATCCATATGATATTTCTGGCCTATTCAGGAGAAATATTAATCAACCGATGGCGTCGCAGGGTCGATATTCTACCATCCTGAATTCCAGTTAAAAATATTGGTAATACAAGTAAAAGTCGCACTTTCCCTTGTTTGTGAGTTAATTATATGTTCAATTGTCACTTGGAAGATGAGAGTAAATTGGCTTTAATTGGGATTGGCGTCCGTGTTTATCATCGCTTTTTCCGGTCGTCACTCTATATCTCTCTCCGAAAAAAATTCAAAAAATACCGTCCTGATCGTTTGGCCCTCAAACATGGATTATCAAGCGCTGTCTCTGGGAAAAGCATGATGACCAGCGCCATGCTGGCCATCAGCTCGTCCCACAATCCATCAACTGTCATCGGGAAGGAGGAGGGACCCGATTTTCAGTGGACAGTAAACCCATCAAGTTTAGGTTGTCATCTCCTGGATACCGGTGGCTCCAATTTCTCAGGGCAAAGTGTTCCGACAAAACCTTTCTGGTTGACATGGGTAATCATGCTGCCCCCGGGGGAGCGAGGCTTTTGCCTGCTCCCCGGGCAGCACGGTTACCCCCATGGTCGCTTTTCCGGTTGGGAGCTGGCGGAAGCGGGTGACCTGCGCCGGCTGGGATACAACCTGCTGCGTAACCGGTAAATAAATTGTATATCCCAACTTCTTTGAAGAGATTAGAGAATATTGGAATAAATTTGAAAAACCCTATCCTGATGGAATGATGTGCCCTATTTAAAAGTTATGCAATTAAGGAGGCAGGTACATGTTTGATCGCCTTCAACTCGGTTTTCAGTAGGATTGTTCCCTTGGTTGGGAATTGCCGGATGGTTCTCACGGTAACCTTTTATTCCAACATTCCTTTAATAACTGATCCCTTCGCCATCTGCCAGGCGATCATCCCGTTTTTCAAACTCCTGGCCTCGATCCCGGCGGCTGTCAATTTGTTGACTGCCGGTACGCTACGGTGGCCGGCGGCGCAAATGCACACGATTTCGCGGTCCTTTGGCACTTCATTCAAACGGCTGTCCAGAGAACCCAGCGGAATAAGTTTGGCGCCAGGGATGTGCCCAAGCCAGTACTCCTGCGGCTGTCGCACGTCCAGCAGGAATGGACGGTTGCCGTTCTTGAGTTCATCCTCTAATTCCTGAGCGCTTATGATGGGTACCGAATTACCTAAAATGAGGGTCATCAAGCTCATCGTATATCTCCACAATCAATTCTCTTACAAACCTATAAGGTTTCGCGACTATGCCACCTTGGTGGTGATATCGAACCGGGGTGGTTTTTCAAGGTGTTTCTTCACCGCGCATAAGTCCGCCGAGCGGATCAGCGAATCGTGATATTTTTCGGGGAACGCCGGCGGCACCTGGATCTCCAGGCCGATCGTCTCGACCATCCCGGTTACAGGACTGTGGTTGATTTTCTCCACGATGCGGATGCCTTCGGTTGGCAGGTTGCGTTGTTTGCAAAAACCAAGCACGTAGATACCCGCGCAGGTTCCGATGGACGACAGGAAAACCTCGAAGGGGCTGGGGGCGGAAGCCATCGGAGGCTGGTCAGTTGCAACTGTAAAGGGACCAAAATGGGCGTCCACGCGGGAACCGCCGGGGAAGTCGATGATCATTTCCATGATTTTTCTCCAAATAAATATAGTTTGATTACTGAACCTTTCATTTGATGACCGAATCGAATTAAAGTTACATTGACTGCAATTTTTCCCCCGCCTGATAAGCCCTGATGGGAACCCAAATGGACAATTAATAAATAAACCAGCAGAGCATTGCTCCTGCCCGCTTATTTATCAGTTTACGAGCTGTTTACAGCGGGATACAGCTCAACAGGGCACCTACCGTGATCCGGTAGACCGTCCAAACGTTGTCGACAACGTTCCCATTGACGCTTACCTGCTGTCCCACCTGCAGATCGGCAAAACCGATCAGGGAGATGGTTGTGCCATTCCTGATGAGGAAGAGTGTCTGGGGAGTGACGGTCACGGTTA
>Ga0326726_10005244_pt1 | contig 11763 bp, 11 predicted proteins | sample MHFenrmetagenome_2_FD_207603 | JGI IMG/M metagenome (GOLD analysis project Ga0326726, IMG submission 207603) | Lab enriched peat soil microbial communities from Michigan Hollow, Ithaca, NY, United States - MHF15MN | ecosystem: Environmental > Terrestrial > Soil > Wetlands > Peat | place: USA...
TCTCCTCGGCATCCGCCTGGCTCACGTACTCCAGGCGATCGACGCGCGCCTTGTCGTAGATCTTCGGCAGGTAGGCCTCGGGCCACTTGCGGATGCCGGGGATCTGCGAGCCCTCCTCGGGCTGGCAGCCGACGATCTGGATCCTCGGGTTCTTTTCCTTGAAGTAGCGCGAGCAGCCCATGATGGTGCCGGTGGTGCCCATCGAGCTCACGAAATGCGTGATCTTGCCGTCGGTGTCGCGCCAGATCTCCGGCCCGGTGGTCTCGTAGTGCGCCAGCGGATTGTCCGGGTTGGCGAACTGGTCGAGCATGATGCCCTTCCCCTCGCGCACCATCTTCTCGGCGAGGTCGCGCGCGGCTTCCATGCCGCCTTTCTGCGGCGTGAGGATGATCTCGGCGCCGAAGGCGCGCATCACCTGGCGGCGCTCGACCGACAGGTGCTCGGGCATGATCAGGATGATGCGCAGGCCGCGGATGGCCGCCGCCATCGCGAGCGCGATGCCGGTGTTGCCCGAGGTGGGCTCGATCAGCACGTCGCCGCGCTTGATGCTGCCGCGCTCCTCGGCGCGCCGGATCATCGACATCGCCGGCCGGTCCTTGACCGAGCCCGCCGGGTTATTGCCCTCGAGCTTCGCCAGGATGATGTTGCCGCTGCGGCGATTGTCCTCGCCGGACAGGCGCTGCAGGCGCGCGAGCGGCGTGTTGCCGATGAAGTCCTCGACGCTGCGCCTCACGTCTGCGCCAATTCCTTCGCGTACGCCGCCACGCCCTGCTGCACGGAGAGGAACTCCTGCGCGTAGCCGGTCGCGCGCAGCGGCGCCATGTCGGCCTCGGTGTAACTCTGGTACTTGGGCGCGAGCTGCGGCGGAAACGGGATGTACTCGATCAGCTTCTGCGCCGCCAGCTCGGCGGGCGTGGCGCGCGTGCCGCGCGCCGCGTTGATCACCGCGGCGGCGACCTCGTTGAAGGTCTGCGCGCGTCCGGTGCCGCAGTTCCAGATGCCCGAGAGCTCGCGGCGCTCGAGGAAATGCAGGTTGACCGCCACCACGTCGTCCACATGGATGAAGTCGCGCCGCTGCTCGCCGTCGCCATAGCCGCCCGAGCCGACGAAGAGCTTGACGCGCCCCTCGGCCCTGAACTGGTGGAAGGCGTGGAATGCCACCGAGGCCATGCGCCCCTTGTGCGCCTCGTTCGGCCCGTAGACGTTGAAATAGCGCAGGCCCACGACCTGCGCCGCGCGGCCTGCCAGGCGCCGGCGCACCAGCTGGTCGAACAGGAATTTCGAATAGCCGTAGACGTTGAGCGGCCCCTCGCACTCGCGCGCCACGCGAAAGCCCTGCTTGCCCGCGCCGTACACCGACGCCGAGGAGGCATACAGGAACGGCACCTCCTCCTCCTGGCACCAGTCGAGCAGCGCGCGCGAGTAGCTGTAGTTGTTCTCCATCACGTAGCGGCCATCGGTCGCCATGGTGTCCGAGCAGGCGCCCTGGTGCAGCACGGCGTCGACGTCGCCGTCGAACTGGCCTGCCTCCAGGCGCACGAGGAACTCGCGCTTGTCCAGGTAGTCCTCGATCTCGCAGCCGGTGAGGTTCCTGAACTTGTCGGCCTGCTCCAGGTTGTCCACCGCGAGGATGTCGTCGATGCCCTGACGGTTGAGCGCGGCGACGAGCCGCGAGCCGATGAATCCGGCGGCGCCGGTGACGATGTGCATGCTCAGCCCTTTCCGAACAGTTCGGCCGGTGTCACCACCGCGGTGCCGAACTTGCCCACCTTGATGCCGCCGGCACGATTGGCGATGCGCACCGCGGACTCCATGCCCTCTCCCGCGGCCAGCATCACCGCGAGAGTGGCGATGACCGTGTCCCCCGCCCCGGTGACGTCGGACACTTCGCGCGCCTGCGCCTTCACGTGCAGCGCGCGGCCGCGACGGTACAGCGTCATGCCGTGCTCGCCCCGCGTGAGCAGCAGCGCATCAAGCTTGAGGGTCTCGCGCAGGCGTTGCGCGCGCTGCGCCAGGTCTTTCTCGCTCTCCCAGGCGCCGACCACCTCGCGCAGCTCCGCCAGGTTCGGCGTCAGCAGCGTCGCGCCCTTGTAGCGCGTGTAGTCGTCGCCTTTCGGGTCCACCAGCACGCGGCAGCCCGCCTTGCGCGCCTCGCGGATCATGGTGACGATATGCGCGAGGCCGCCCTTGCCGTAGTCGGAGAGCAGCACGACGTCGCAGTCCGCGAGCGATGCGCGGAACTCGGCGAGCTTCGAGGCGAGCACTTCCTTGGAGGGCGGCGTCTCCATGTCGACGCGCAGCAGCTGGTGCTTGCGGTGCACCACGCGCAGCTTCTGCGTGGTGCGGATCGAGCCGTCGCGGTGCAGGCTCGCGGCCACGCCCTCGCGCTTGAGCAGCCGCGCGATGGTGGCGCCGGCCTCGTCGCGGCCGACCACGGAGAGCAGGCGCGTGCGTGCGCCGAGCGCCGCGCAGTTGCGCGCCACGTTGGCCGCGCCGCCCGGCCGCGATTCCTCGCGCTGCCACAGCACCACCGGCACCGGCGCCTCGGGCGAGATGCGCGTCGCGTCGCCGTACCAGTAGCGGTCGAGCATCACGTCGCCGACCACCAGCACCCGGGCCTTGGACAGATTCATTTGCGGCCGATCGGAAAATACTCGAATCCCTGCGCGCGCACCATCGCGGGATCGTACAGGTTGCGGCCGTCGAAGATCAGCGGCTGGGCGAGCGCCGCGCGCATCGCGGCGAAATCGGGGCTCCTGAACTCGCGCCACTCCGTGACGATCGCGAGGGCATCGCAGCCCTGCAGCGCGCCCATTGCCGAGTCGGCGACGCGCACGCCACCGTACTTGGCAAAGAGCTTGCGCGCCTCGGCGCCCGCCACCGGATCGTAGGCGTTCACCGTGGCGCCCTCGGCCAGCAGGTCGGCGATCAGCGCGCGGCTCGACGCCTCGCGCATGTCGTCGGTGTTGGCCTTGAAGGCGAGGCCCCAGAGCGCGATGCGCTTGCCCGCGAGGCCGGCGCCGAAGCGCGCCTTGATCTTCGACCCCAGCACGTGCTTCTGCGCCTCGTTCACCTGCTCGACGGCCGCGAGCAGGCCGAGCGGCCTGCCCGCCTCGTCGCCGGTGCGCAGCAGCGCCTTGACGTCCTTGGGAAAGCACGAGCCGCCGTAGCCGGCGCCGGCATAGAGGAAGTCGAAGCCGATGCGCGGATCCGAGCCGATGCCCCTGCGCACCTCCTCGATGTCCGCGCCGATCCGCTCGGCGAGGTTGGCGAGCTCGTTCATGAAGGAGATGCGCGTGGCGAGCATCGCGTTGGCCGCGTACTTGGTGAGCTCGGCCGAGCGCACGCCCATCTGCAGGATGCGCTCGTGGTTGCGCTGGAATGGCGCGTACAGGCCGCGCAGCATCTCGCCCGCGCGCGCGTCATCGGCGCCGATGACGATGCGGTCCGGCCGCATGAAATCGTCGACCGCGGCGCCCTCCTTCAGGAACTCCGGGTTCGACACCACGCTGAAGGGGTGCTGCACGCCGCGTCGCGCCAGTTCCTCGGCGACCGCGGCGCGCACCTTGTCCGCCGTGCCGACCGGCACCGTGGACTTGTCGACGATCACGCGGTAGCCGTCCATGTGGCGCCCGATGGCGCGCGCCGCAGCGAGCACATGCTGCAGGTCGGCGGAGCCGTCCTCGTCGGGCGGCGTGCCCACCGCGATCAGCTGCAGCTCGCCGTGCGCCACGCTCGCGGCGACGTCGGTGGTGAATTCGAGCCGGCCCGCCGCCCGGTTGCGCTGCACGATCGCCTCGAGTCCCGGCTCGTAGATCGGGATGCCCCCGGCGTTGAGCTTCGCGACCTTGGCCGCATCCACGTCGAGGCACAGCACATGGTTGCCCACGTCCGCGAAGCAGGCGCCCGCGACCAAGCCGACATATCCAGTTCCTACAACGGTCACATTCATGGCGCGAGATCGAACTCCTCCGTGCGACGCGGCGGGTAAGTCTCCCAGCCACCGCAACCCGGGCAATGCCAGTAGAACTGCCGCGCCTTGAAGCCGCAGCTTTCGCAGCGGTAGCGCGCTAACCGCCGCGTATGGCTGTGAACGAGGTTTTTCACCAGCTCCAGGTCGCGCCGGCGCTCAGGATGCACGTCGGCGACGATCTGCGCTTCGAGCAGCCGGTCCAGGCCCAGCAGCGTCGGATTGCGCCGCAGCTCGTCGCGCACCAGCTTGTACGCGGCCTCCGCGCCCTTCGCCTCGAGCGTGTACTGGAATACCGTGTCGAGCAGGTCGAGTGACGGGTAGCGCTCCAGGTACCCGGTCAGGAGCGTCAAGCCCTCCTCCAGGCGCCCCGCCTCGCGATGCGCGTCCAGCAGGCGCTGTGCGGCGAGGGCGAGGTAGGCCGGATCCTGCTGCTCGATGCGCTTCCAGTTGTCGATGGCGCTCTCGAGGTTGCCCGCCGAGCGCTCCAGGTCTCCCAGCTGCACGCTGGCGCGCACCGACTTGCGGTTGTTTTCCAGCGCCGATTCGAGCAGCTTGCGCGCGGCGTCGGGCCGCGAATGCGTCGCTTCGGTGGCCGCCAGCTCGCATTGGAACTGCGCGATCTCCTTGGCGCGCGACTCGCCCAGGTCCGACTCCAGCCGCCGCGCCATGTCGATTGCCTTCTCCCAGCGCTTCTCCTGCTGGTAGATCTCCAGCAGGTGGCGCCGCGCCTCCGCGGCGTGCGGCCCCTGCTCCAGGCGCCCGAACAGCTCCTCGGCCCGGTCGTGGATCCCCGCCTTCAGGTAGTCCTGCGCCAGCTCGAAGAGCGCCGCGAGCTTCTGGTCGGCGCCAAGGTCGGGACGCTCGACGAGGTTCTGGTGCATGCGGATGGCGCGGTCGTACTCGCCGCGGCGCCGGAACAGGCTCCCCAGCGCGAAGTGCAGCTCGACCGTCTCCGGGTCGACCTTCACGACCTCGATGAACGACTCGATCGCCTTGTCCGGCTGCTCGTTGAGGAGGAAATTCAATCCCTTGAAATAGGAGCGCGGCAGCGCGCGCGACTGGTAGACGAGGTGGCGGATGTCGACACGCGCCGCGAGCCAGCCCAAGCCGAAGAACAGCGGCAGCGCGACCAGCCACCAGTACTCGAATTCCATCAACCCTCCGCCGCCGGCGGGGGCGCCGCGCCGGGCTGCGACTGCGGCTGCGGCCGGGCGCGCGCCTCGCGGCGCAGGCGCAGGATCTCGCGGCGCTGGCGCAGGGTGGTGCCTACCGTGGCGGCAAGCCCGAGCACTGCGCCGGCGGCAAAAAACGCGAGCAGGACGATCACCAAGGGTGCCTGCCAGGCTTGGTCGAACCAGAAGCGCAGCGTGACCGGCTCGGTATTGCGCACGGCAAACACGAGCACCACCAGAAACACCGTGAGCCGAATCGTCCAGGTGACCATGCGCATCAGGGAGCCTCTGACTTACTCGCGCGGATGCGCACTCGGCCGGGGCCGCGCCCCCGGGCTTACCGCGCGGCCTGCGCCTGCTTGGCGGCCGCCTCGGCTTCGCCGTCGACGCGCTCGCGCAGCTCCTTGCCGGCCTTGAAGTGGGGCACGTACTTTTCCGGCACGTGCACCTTCTCGCCCGACTTGGGATTGCGGCCGACGCGCGGTGGCCGGTAGTTCAGGCCGAAGCTGCCGAAGCCGCGGATCTCGATGCGGTGGCCGGAGAGCAGGCTCTGCGTCATCGCGTCGAGAATCATCTTGACCGCGTACTCGGCATCCTTGGCCACCAGCTGCGGGTAGCGCTGCGCCAGGCGCGCGATCAGTTCGGACTTGGTCATGGCGACCGCTCCCCCTCTCGCGTTCTCGATCCAGTCCGGCTACTGCTGCGGGTTGTTGCTCTTGTCGAGCTTGGCCCGCAACAGCGCGCCCAAATTGGTCGAGCCCGCGGCGCTCGCTGCGTTCTCCGTGCGCAGCTGCTTCATGGCGTCGGTTTCCTCCGCCATGTCCTTCGCCTTCACGGAGAGGTTGATCGAGCGGTTCTTGCGGTCGACGTTGATGACCATCGCGCTGACCGAGTCGCCCTCCTTGAGGACGGTGCGCAGGTCGTCGATGCGGTCGCGCGAGAACTCGGAGGCCCGCAGGTAGCCTTCGACCTCCGCAGTGAGCGCGACCACCGCACCCTTGGCGTCCAGCGACTTCACCGTGCCCTGCACCACGCTGTTCTTGTCGTGGCTGGCGATGAAGTTGGTGTAAGGATCGCCTTCGAGCTGCTTGACGCCCAGCGAGATGCGCTCGCGTTCGACGTCGATGGACAGCACCACCGCCTCGACCTCCTCGCCCTTCTTGAAGTTCTTGACGGCTTCCTCGCCCGCCAGCGACCACGACAGGTCCGACAGGTGCACCAGCCCGTCGATGCCGCCGGGCAGGCCCACGAACACGCCGAAATCGGTGATCGACTTGATCTGTCCCTTGACCCGGTCGCCCTTCTTGTACTCGCGGCCGAAATCCTCCCAGGGATTGGGCTTGCACTGCTTCATGCCGAGCGAGATGCGGCGGCGCTCCTCGTCGATCTCGAGGATCATCACTTCGACCTCGTCGCCCACCTGCACCACCTTGGAGGGATGCACGTTCTTGTTCGTCCAGTCCATCTCCGAGACATGCACCAGGCCTTCGATGCCTGCTTCCACCTCGACGAACGCGCCGTAGTCGGTGAGGTTGGTGACCTTGCCGAACAGCCGCGTGCCCTGCGGGTAGCGGCGCGAGATGCCGACCCAGGGATCCTCGCCCAATTGCTTCAAGCCCAGCGACACGCGATTCTTCTCGGCGTCGAACTTGAGCACCTTGGCGGTGACTTCGTCGCCGACGTTGAGTACTTCGGAGGGGTGCTTCACCCGGCGCCAGGCCAGGTCGGTGATGTGCAGCAGGCCGTCGATGCCGCCCAGGTCCACGAACGCGCCGTAGTCGGTGATGTTCTTGACGATGCCCTTCACCACTGCGCCTTCCTGCAGGCTCGAGAGCAGCGCCTCGCGCTCGGCGCCGGCGCTGGCTTCCAGCACCGCGCGGCGCGACACCACCACGTTGTTGCGCTTGCGATCGAGCTTGATGACCTTGAACTCCATCGTCTTGCCTTCGTACGGCGTGGTGTCCTTCACCGGCCGCAGATCCACGAGCGAACCGGGGAGGAAGGCGCGGATGCCCTTGGTCATCACCGTGAGGCCGCCCTTCACCTTGCCGGTGATGACGCCCTCGACCTTCTCGCCCTTCTCGAGGGACTGCTCCAGCTCGATCCAGGCCGCCATGCGCTTGGCCTTGTCGCGCGACAGGCGCGTAGCGCCGTAGCCGTCCTCGAGCGCCTCGATCGACACAGAGACGAAGTCACCGGGCTTGACCTCGACTTCGCCGGCGTCGTTCTTGAATTCCTCGGCCGGGATCACCGACTCGGACTTGAGCCCGGCGTTGACCACGACGAAATTGGGATCCACGCTGACCACCTCGGCGGTGATCACTTCGCCGACGCGCATCTCCTTGCGCGTGAGGCTTTCCTCGAACAGCGCGGCGAACGACTCAGCGGGAGGGGTGGAAACGGACTTGCTGACTGCGGGGGAAATGCTTGCCATGTAAGGGAAAAACCTCTTTCAGCCGCTCGCCCTTGCGGGCTGCTGCGGGTCAGGTTGCTCGAAAGGGCGCCCGCCTCACGCGGGCTGCCCACCCAGTTTCCTCTCCCGGCACCAGCCGAGGATCACGCCGACGACTTCGTCCAGCGATCGCTCCGAAGTGTCCAGTTGCAGCGCGTCAGGGGCCGGCGCCAGAGGCGCCACTGCCCGGGCCGCGTCGCGCGCATCGCGCTGCGCAAGGTCTCGGGAAAGGGCGTGCAGATTAGCATCGATTCCTTTGTCTATCAACTGCTTATATCGGCGTTGAGCCCGCACCGCCGGGGTCGCCGTGAGGAAGACTTTGAGGGTTGCATCGGGGAACACCACAGTTCCCATGTCGCGGCCTTCCGCCACCAGGCCTGGCGGGCGCCGGAACGTCCTTTGCCGCGCGAGGAGCGCTTTGCGCACCCCAAGCCTTTGCGCGACGTCGGATGCACGCACGCCGATGGCCTCCTCGCGTAGCCTATCCGTAACATCTTGTCCTGAAAGGAAAATTCTCCCACCACGAAAATCGACGACCATGGCAGCCGCAGTATTCTCGGGGTCCTCCGGGCCGGCAAGGGCGACCAGGCGGTAGAGCGCGCCGCTTTCCAGGACGTGGAAGCCGAGGCCCGCCGCCACGCGCACGGCGACCGCGCCTTTGCCGGAGGCAGAGGGTCCATCGATGGCGACGACCGGGACGCTCATCGCGTGATGCGGGCGAAAACCTTGAAGTAGTCCGGAAAGGTCTTGCCGACGCAATCCGGGTCATTGATGCGCAGGGCGATACCGCCGAACGCGGCAAGCGAAAGACTCATCGCCATGCGATGGTCATCGTAAGTGTCCACCGCCACGCCGGCATTGAGCGGGCGCGGCGCCACTTCGAGAAAATCCGGCCCGGCCTGGACGCGCGCACCCAGCTTGCCGAGTTCGGTGGCCATCGCCGCGATGCGATCGGTCTCCTTAACCCGCCAGCTGGCGATATTGCGCAGGGTGCAAGCTCCGTCGGCGAACAGAGCGAGGACTGCCGCGGTCATGGCGGCATCCGGAATGTGATTGAGATCGAGGTCGAAGGCGCGCAGCGGCGCGCAGCCGCTCGCTTCGATCCAGTCCTCGCCCATCGCCAACCGCGCGCCCATCTTCTCGAGCACTTCGCAGAAGCGCACGTCGCCCTGGATGCTCGAGCGGCCCACCCCTTCGACGCGTACCGGACCGCCGCCAATCGCGCCGGCCGCGAGAAAGTAGGAGGCCGCCGAGGCGTCGCCTTCCACGAGCACAGTGCCCGGCGAGGCGTACGCAGCGCCCGGAACGTCGAAGCGGCTCCAGCCCGTGCGCCGCACTTCCACGCCGAAGCGCCGCATGAGATTGAGCGTGATCTCGACATAGGGCTTGGAAATCAGCTCGCCCTCGACCGTGATCGCGCCGCCGCCGGCGAGCGGCATCGCCATGAGCAGTGCGCTTACGTACTGCGAGGACACGTCGCCGCGTACTTTCACAGTTTGTCCGGCGGCGATCCTGCCAGGGCGTATCGCGAGCGGCGGAAAGCCCTCCGCGCCCAGGTCGTCGATGTGCGCGCCCATGGCGCGCAGCGCCTGCACCAGGTCGCCGATTGGCCGCTCGTGCATGCGCGGCACGCCGGAGAGCCGGTACTCGCCGCCCGAGAACGCGAGCACCGCGGTGAGCGGCCGGAACGCCGTGCCGGCATTGCCGAGGAACAGCTCCGCCTTCTTGACCGGAAACGCGCCCCCAATTCCGGAAACCTTGTCGTGCAGAAAGCGCACCCCGAGCCGGCCCAGTGCCGCGCGCATCACCCGTGTGTCGTCCGCGTCGAGCAGTCCGCGGACCTCGGTCTCGCCCTGGGCCAGCGCCGCGAGCAGCAGCACGCGGTTGGAGATGCTCTTGGAGCCCGGCAGCCGCACCGTGCCCTCGGCGCGGGTGAGCGGCCCCAGCTCAAGCGACCTCATTCGAAGTCGCCGGCGAGCCAGCGCTCGCGCGCCGCGCGCGCCTCGGCGAACAGCTTCTCGAGCGCCGCGCCGTCGCCGCGCTCCAGCAGCGGCCGCAGCGCACGCAGCTTCGCGGCATACCGGTCGAGCTCGGCGAGCAGCGGTCCGCGGTTCGCCACACAGATGTCGCGCCACATCTCAGGGTGGCTGGAGGCGATGCGCGTGAAATCGCGGAAGCCGCCCGCCGCGTAGGAGAACAGCCGCGCCGAGTCGTCGCGGCCGGCGATCTCGTGCACCAGCGCATAGGCAAGCAGATGCGGCAGGTGGCTCACCGCGGCGAACACCGCGTCGTGCTCCTCCGCGCTCATGCGGGCGACGCGCGCGCCGCAGGCCTGCCAGGCCTCTTCGACAGCCTGCACGCTCGCCGCGGGATTTTCTGGCAGCGGCGCCAGCACCACGCGGCGCCCCTTGAACAGGTCCGCGCTCGCCGCCGCCGCGCCGCTCTTCTCGGCGCCGGCGATCGGGTGTGCGGGCACGAACTGCGCGATCTTCGCGCCAAGCGCCGCGCGCGCGGCCGCGACGACGTCGCGCTTGGTGCTGCCCGCGTCCGTGACGATTGCCGCGGGCTTGAGCCGCGGCGCGATCGCGCCGAGCACCGCCGGAAACTGCGCCACGGGCGTCGCCACCAGGATCAGGTCGGCGTCCGCGACGTCCTGCGCGACCGAATCGACGATGCCGCGCTCGAGGGCGAGCTTAAGGTTGGCCGCCCCGCGCCCGATGCCGGCGACGTGGCCGCAGAGCTTCGCCGCCTTGAGCGCGAGCGCGAACGAGCCGCCGATCAGTCCGACGCCCACGATGGCAACGCGCTCGAAGCGCCGGGCGGCCCCGCGCGCGGCCTCGCTCATTCCTTCAGGCTCGGCGCCAGAGCGGAGAGAAACCTCTCGTTCTCCGCGGCGGTGCCGACGGTGACGCGCAGGTGCTCGGGCAGCTGGTAGCCGCCGCCCACCGGGCGCACGATCACGCCGCGCCGCAGCAGGCGCTTGTAGACCTCCTGCGCCTTGCCCACGCGGATGGTGAGGAAGTTGCCGTAGGAAGGGATGAATTCCAGGCCGAGGCGCTGCGCCCCCTCGCGCAGCTGCCGCATGCCCTGCAGGTTTTCGGCGTAGCTGCGCGCCACGAATTCCATGTCCTGCAGCGCCGCGGTCGCGGCGGCCAGCGCGATGCTGTTGACATTGAACGGCTGGCGCACGCGGTTCATGACGTCGGCCACCGAGGGGTGCGCGAGCGCGTAGCCCACGCGCAGGCCCGCGAGGCCATAGGCCTTGGAGAAGGTGCGCGTCAACACGAGGTTCGGATGGCGCTTGAGCCACTTCACCGTGTCGGCGCGCAGCTCGGCGGGAATGTACTCGTTGTAGGCCTCGTCGATCACCACGATGACGCGCTCGGGAACGCGGCGCAGCAGCGCTTCGAGCGCCTCCGGCGCAGCGAGCGTGCCGGTCGGGTTGTTCGGGTTGGCGACCCACAGGACGCAGGTCTCCTCGTCCACGGCGCGTGCCATCGCCTCGAGGTCGTGGCCGTAGTCCTTCGCCGGCACCGCGATGCCGCGCGCGCCGCGCGCTTGCGTCGCAAGCGGGTAGACCGCGAATGCGTGCTGCGCATACACCGCCGCGCGCCCGGGCCCGAGGAAGGCGAGCGCAACCATTTCCAGCACGTCGTTCGAACCGTTGCCGAGCACGATCTGCGCCGCATCCACGCCGTAGCGCCGCGCCAGCGCGTCCTTCAGCTCGAAGCCGTTGCCGTCCGGATAGCGCGACAGCTCGCCGAGCGTGCGCTCGATGGCCGCGCGCGTGCGCGGCCCGATACCGCGCGGGTTCTCGTTGGAGGCGAGCTTGACGATGTCCTTCTCGACCAGGCCCATCTCGCGCGCCAGCTCAGAGATCGGCTTGCCGGGCTGGTAGGGCGCGATCGAGCGCACGTAGGAGGGGGAAATTTCGCAGGGATCCATGTTCATGCCGGTGCGCGCCTCTCAGGCGATTGCCGCGGGGTAGGAGCCGAGCACCTTGAGGAACGGTGCCTTGCGGCGCAGCTCCTCGAGCGCCGCGGCGACGCGCTCGTCCTTCTGATGCCCTTCGACGTCGATGAAGAACAGGTACTCCCACAGCGCGCTGCGCATGGCGCGCGAGGGACGCGACTCGATGCGCGTCATGCTGACGCGGTTGTGCGCCA